>Ga0209564_1002664_pt1 | contig 13563 bp, 10 predicted proteins | sample AraplaCol_mMF_r2_FD_184272 | JGI IMG/M metagenome (GOLD analysis project Ga0209564, IMG submission 184272) | Arabidopsis root microbial communities from North Carolina, USA - plate scrape MF_Col_mMF_r2 (SPAdes) (version 3) | ecosystem: Host-associated > Plants > Roots > Endosphere | place: USA... | reverse complement strand
GAAGAAGCGGTAGAAATTTTAAATGATGGATTTCTGAAAATATTTCAACACATTAAAGAATTTGATACTAATCGTCCCTTCAAGAGCTGGCTGGCCAAGATAATGGTAAACACAGCTATCGACCATCTGCGCAGCAAGAAGAAAATTTCCTTCACTGAAGACATCGAAAAAGTATATGATCTTGGTATGGATGATACTGCCATGGACAAGCTCTCGTATGATGAGCTGCTGATCCTGGTACAATCTTTACCACCCGCTTATCGCACAGTTTTTAACCTCTATGTGATGGAGGGATATCAGCACCAGGAGATAGCTGATCAATTGGGTATATCAGAAGGAACATCCAAATCCAATTTGTTTAAAGCAAAAAAATTATTAAAAGACAAAATAGAAAAAGCAAGTAGTTACAAGAATACGCTAAAAACCTGAAGACCTGCAGAAGGTCTGCGACTAAAATGAGTGACGCGTTTGACAAAAAGTTTCGTGAAAAGTTGAGTGAAGGTGATATTCCATTTGATGCGGACGCATGGAAAAAGATGGAAAAAAAACTGGATACGCTCAATGAGGATGGCTCTTCTAGAAAATCATTCTGGAGGTGGTTGGCTCCTTTACTGTTGTTATTGCTGGGAACCGGCGCCTTCTTGTGGTGGCGTAGTTCCTCGTCTTCCGACAATCAAGCGCCAGCGGCTTCATCCAATAACGCAACTACCGTGCCGCAGCAACAAACGCAAGGCAACACCCCTGAAGAAAAAACAACGACAAATAATACAGATAAAATTAAACAACAAGGATCTGCTGTTCCGGGAGAAGAGCAGAATGCAGCTACTCCGTCTGTGTCTGCACCGGTAACAGCAAATAAGACAAATAAAAATACTGTTCCTCCTGCTGAAAAATCTGCCGGTGAAAAGAATCACGTACCATCGCCACTTGTTGACCGCACTAAACAGACTGCAGTACCGGTTTTATCTTATCCTGTGAAAGACACGGAACAGCTTACAGCGGCCGGGGCGGAGAAAACAGCAAATAATAAAGAAACTAAGCAGGATAATATATTACAACTGCTCGCAACGCTTTATCCGAAAGAGGAGCAGATCCCCGCAAACATTAAAGGCAATGGCCGCAGTACTCTTAAGCAAGCGCCGAAGCCAGCTGATGAAAAGACGAAAGAGAAAAAAGAAGTGCCTTCCAGGAAAGGTTTCAGTTTAACACTAACCGGCGGCCCGGTGTATAATGTGGCTCCTTCCCTGGAGTATGGCCGCCTTGGTATAGACGGTGGACTCTTGCTGAGCTACCATGTGAATAACCATTGGTCATTTACTACCGGTGCTGTATACAGTCAGAAACCTTATGGAGGAACCCCGAAAGATTACGGTGTACTTAAGACCTGGACCCCGCCTGATCCGTATCATGTAGTCAGGAAGATAGATGCAAATTGCGGCGTTCTTGATATACCTATTAACATTAATTATGCTTTTATGAACAGGCCCAATTATACCCTAAGTGCAACGGCGGGCCTTTCCAGCTACCTGATGCTGAAAGAAAAGTATACCTATAAATACCAGAGCGGCTGGGATAGCGATAAAGAATTAACAAATGCTAACCAGCATTATCTGGCGGTATTAAATCTGGCATTTACTTATCAGTTCCCCTTAAATAAAAATATGTCGCTGGGCATACAGCCCTTTACTAAGATACCCCTTCGCCCGGTTGGCTATGGCGAGGTGAAACTATACTCAACAGGGGTCATGCTACAGCTGAATTTTAATAGTGCAAGACATAAGCGGTAGGTTGGCAGGCATATTTTTTCTATATTAGTATAGAAACGTTATGATCTATGCGTCAACTTCTCCTCACTGCCGGCGTCCTGTTGATCCCTGGGATGCTGTTTGCGCAGGATGCTGCTGAGCAGGACAGTATCCAGTATCTGCTTATAGGCACCTATACCAAAAAACAAAGTGAAGGTATATATGTATATACTTTCAATAACCGGAGCGGTGCATTGAAATATGTTAGTACTGCTAAGGGTGTGGATAACCCTTCCTATCTCGTAGTTGCTCCTGATAAAAAACATGTGTACACCGTAAATGAAGCCGGTACTGAAAGAACCGGAAGTGTGAGCACTTTTGAACTGGATCATAGTACAGGCCAGCTGCAGTTTGTGAACAAACAACCGGCCGGCGGAGAAGGGCCCTGCTATATCAATATGGATGGAGATGGCACACATGTATTGGTGGGTAATTATGCCAGCGGCAGTTTGTCAGTGCTTCCGGTTCAGCCCGACGGAAAAGTGGGGGCGCCGCTGCAAACCATACAGCATACCGGATCCAGCGTAAATAAAGACCGGCAGGATAAACCGCATGTGCATTGTGTAGAATTTTCGCCGGATCATCAGTTCCTGTATGTGCCTGACCTGGGTATTGATAAGGTAGGCATCTATAAATATGATCCTTCCTCTCCCTTGTTGCTACAGGAGGCGAACCCTTCTTATACAGGGTTGCCACCGGGTTCCGGTCCGCGGCATATTATTTTTCATCCCAATGGCAAGTGGGCCTACCTCATTCATGAATTGGATGGAAAGGTAACTACCTTCCGTTATGACACGGGTAAACTGACGCCAGTACAAACCGTTTCTACTTTGCCAGAGGCATTTAAAGGAACAATATCCGGCGCAGACATTCATGTATCGCCGGATGGAAAATTCCTGTACGCCTCTAACCGCGGAAATCTGAACAACATTGTATACTATGCCATAGATACAAAAACGGGGAAGCTGCAAAGAAAAGGGCAACAGTCTACCAAAGGCAAAACGCCGCGTAATTTCATGATAGACCCCTCCGGTAATTTTCTGCTGGCAGCCAACCAGGATACAGACAATATAGTAGTGTTCAAACGTAATAAGGTTAACGGCTCGTTCAAACCGACAGGCGAAGAGATCAATATTTCTATGCCGGTATGTTTAAAAATGGTAACAGTACAAAAGTAGCGAGGATTTATGGCATAGCTTTTTCAAGGTATTTAGCTAAAAATGCTGTTTATGAAAAGTAAGCAACCGAAACCTGGCAAACAGGTTCCACGTGAAAAGGACCAAACAGACAAACCACAGGCACCCAGGATGGAAGAGCAGGAGGAGAAAAGAGATAAGACTTTTCCTGGCTATCCCGTTTATCCGCCTGAAGAGGATATTATGAACCGGGGAGAAAAAGAAGATCTGGATGTGGAAAACCTTACACGGAGCGATAGGGGGAAAGGGCATAAGCAACCCTTGCAAAAGCCTCAGCCGCCGGATGAGGAAGAGGGCCTGGATATTCCCGGTGCAGAACTGGATAACAGCGATGAAGAGATCGGGAATGAAGATGAAGAGAATAATTTCTACAGCCTGGGTGGAGACCGGCATGAGGACCTGGAAGAAGATCCATTATAATAAGGGTGTTAATAACCTGCACACAGCATCAATAAATTTTTCAAACAGCGACCGGTTCTTCCAGGACCGGCGGGTGATGAGTGTTGCATCTTCGAGATCTTTCTCAAAGGCATCCTGCAGGTCCTTTACGATTAAGCGATCATACATGATAATAGCAATCTCAAAATTGAGATAGAAACTGCGGTTATCAAGATTTACCGTACCAACAATAGCCAGGTTATCATCTATGATCATGGTCTTCGCATGTATAAATCCTTTTTCGTAAAAGTAGATCTTTACACCTGCGTCCAGCATAGGTTTTATGAATGACTGCGCTGCATGCTGCACAAAAAAGGAATCGCTACGTTTGGGAAGTAACAGTTCTACATCTTTACCAGCCAGGGCAGCCATTTGCAGTGCGCTTAACAATTGTTCATTGGGAATGAAGTAAGGATTGCTGATGCGGATGCGGCGTCTTGCCACGTTGATAGCCATTAGTATACTCTGCATAGCCATGGGCCATTGTGAATCCGGTCCGCTGGCAACAATATCAGTAAAGCAGTTTGCGGCGAAGTCGGCACGACGGAAATAAGGAAAGGCAAAAGGAAAAGTTTCTTTGCTGCAATAACGATAGCTCATCATGAACTGCAGCTGTAGCTGGTTCACTACATCGCCTTCCAGCTGCAGGTGTGTATCCCGCCAGTATACTTCGTTGTGACCGTTGTTGATGTAGCGTTCGTCCATGTTGATGCCGCCGGTGAAACCTATCTTTCCATCAATCACAATGATCTTACGGTGATCGCGGTAATTGGCGTTCAGGTAAAAATCTACGAGCACCGGTGCAAAGGCATATACTTCTGCGCCATGTTCTTTAAGACGTTTGGTGATGGGACCCATGTGATCACAGCCAAGGTCATCATAGATGAAACGTACTTCTACACCGGCTTTCAGCTTTTCGATCAGGATATCCAGAACTTCGTTGCCAATACTATCTACTGCAAAAATGTAATACTCCATGTGGATATGATGCGTTGCATTACGCAGAGCTTCCATCACTGCCGGAAATTTTTGTTCACCGTTGATCAATACTTTTGCACGATTGTTTTTGGTGAGCAGGGAGTGCATAGTGTTTAACAACATGGCGGAAACTTCCTGCTTGCTGGCTACGAGCTGGCGTAGCTCTACCTGCATCTCTTCTATCTCCGGGCGTTTGTTTTCCCAGTATCGCAGCATCAATGTTTCATCACGTGTACCCTTCAATGTGAATCGTTTTCTTTTGCGAAGATCGCGGCCCAGGTAGTAGTAAACGATCAGACCTAAGAGCGGAACAAAGATCAGCAGCAGGATATAGGCCATAGCCTTGATGGGGTTGCGGTTCTCCAACAGGATAGTACCTACCACACCGATGAAGGATAGTAACACCAGTACAATACTGATGATCTTTATTACCAGATGCCAGTTGGTTTCCTTCAATAAGCTGAGAATGGTAAACACGGATTGAAAGGTATTATGTGGATAAAGATAAAGCTTATCTCAATTGTGCAGACACTGTCTGCACAATTGAAGAAATACCAACAAAAATTTTTCCAATAAATAGGGAACAGCTAAATTGCTAAAAAATTTAGTAACCATGTTTTTAATTGACCCCCTTCTCAATGAGATCAAAGCGATCATTACCCACGCGAAAGAAAAGGCCATCCGGGCTGTAGATCATGAAAGAGTGTTGATGTATTGGAATATTGGGAGAAAAATATTTGAAGAAGAGCAGCAAGGAAAAGACAGAGCTGATTACGGAGAGTACATTATTAAATATCTGTCGGAAAAATTGCAACCGGAATTTGGTAGCGGATTCTCAAGGCGGCAACTTGCATTGTTTAGGCAATTCTATAGGGCTTTCCCAATTGTGCGCACAATGTGCGCACAATTGGGATGGAGTCATTACAGGCTACTTTTGAGGATTGATAATCAGGACAAAAGGGAGTTTTATATTACAGAAGCCATTAAAAACAATTGGGTTGTCCGCCAACTGGAACGGCAGATTAATAGCAGTCTGTACGAACGCTTATTATTAAGCAGTGATAAAGAAAGCGTCCTCGCCGTTGCGAAAGGAGAACAGTCTCCTCCAGATGCAAAATCTGTTATCAAGGATCCGCTTGTGCTGGAATTTCTCGGGTTAAAGAAGGAAGCAGCATATTATGAGAAAGACCTGGAAGGTGCCATCATCAGTAATCTGCAGGACTTTCTGTTGGAGCTGGGCAATGGTTTTTCTTTTATAGCCAGACAGAAAAGGATACACCTGGAAGGAGATGATTTTTTTGTAGACCTTGTTTGTTATAATCGGTTACTACAGTGTTTTGTATTGTTTGAAATAAAAACAGGAAAGTTAACCCACCAGGATCTTGGTCAACTGCAGATGTATGTGAATTACTTTGACAGGATAGAAAAACAGTCATTTGAAAATCGCACCATCGGCGTGTTACTATGTGCGGATAAAAATAATGCGGTCGTGAAGTTCACATTGCCTGAAGAAAATAAAACGATCGTGGCCAGTAAGTATCAGCTGTACATGCCAACAGAAGAGCAGCTCATTGCTACTATGGAAAAAGAGATGGAAAGATTTTAAAGCGACGAGGCGGGCTGTGCTTGTGCAACCAGCGGAGCAGCTGTCTTCTTAAAGCGAATAGCCAATAGCCAATGTACAATAATGCCGATCAGTAAGCTGATAACAGAGCAGGCAGTCATCCAGGTGTTTTCAGCGGCAAAACCGCCGATGAATAACCAGGTGAAAAAGTACAGATGAAACCATGCAGGTACCAGCCAGGTGATCATTGGAAGTGGAATATTGGGATGAGTTATGTTGGTGCGTTTTGAGAATCCCCTTATGGTTATAATGGTAAAGAGGATCAATAAGGCTACTAAACGGTGTGCGCTGTTAATACCAAATAGCCGAAGAAAGTCTGCTAAGGGAAAAAGTGATATATAGAGTGTGACCTGTGAAATGATGATGGATAAAAAGGGTATAGCGGCTTTCCACCAGCGGGCAGCAGCAGCTTTTTTTATTTGCACTTTTTCCAATAAACGTGCGAACGAAGAATAGAAAAATACTACGCACAACCATCCATAGAAATTACCGTAGGGAACGCCAAACCATTGGGATGTGAGCAAGTTGTATTGGGGACCGCGGGATTCCCAATCCCAATGCCACATATGCAGACGATAAGCAACTACATCCATGCTCAGATCAATGTTGATAGCAAGCAGTGCATCTAATGCGGCGGCTGTCCATAAGGGCAGACCCATGGCATCTGATATCAGTCGGGATGTGTATATAATAATGGCCCAACCGGTGCCGATGCATAAGGGAATATTGTTTGGAGCTACGCCGAACATAATCCAGAACTGTCCGTAACGATAACCGGCACTGGTAGCTACGTTCACATATTCCAGTAGAAGACCGAAGCCGAGCCCGCCCAGCAGATACATGAAGCTGCCCATGTCCTTTTTATATGCATGTATACAGCAGAGCATGAAAAGCAGGTACATGCAGCATTCTGTTAGAGGGTAACAAATGCCGGGAGGGTAGTTATACGGCATACCAGGGTAGGGCAGCATATATGATGTTTTAAGCAAGTTAAAACATTTTCAATACTTGCGCCAGTCTGGGAACAGCAGGTCTTATTTGGTATCCTTGTCTATATAGGAAGTATGTTTGGTATCTCTTATTAACACGTATACGATCAGGGAGATAAAGATGCATAAAGTAATGTACCAGTAATACCAGGGCTCGTAGCCGATGTGCTTAAAATACAAGGCAATATACTCTGCAGTGCCACCAAAAATGGCAACGGTGAGTGCATAGGGTAAACCCACGCCTAAGGCCCTTACCTCTGAAGGGAATAGCTCTGCCTTTACTACGGCGTTGATAGCAGTGTAGCCACTTACGATCAGTAATGCCGCCAGTATCAGGAAAAATGCGCTGATAACGGAAGTAGTATGACTAAGCGTGGTTAATATAGGTACGGTGAATAGCGTACCTAATATTCCGAACCCGATCAGTAAGGGTTTGCGCCCGTACTTGTCTGACAGCATGCCGAACAAAGGCTGCAGACAGGCATAGATAAGCATCAGTATAAAGACAATGAGTGTGGATTGTTCTTTGCTGAGATGCACCGTATTTACCAGGAATTTCTGCATGTAGGTAGTGTAGGTGTAGAATGCCAAAGTACCGCCAAGTGTAAGGCCAATTACAGTAAGCACTGCGCGGGGATGTTGTTTGATTAGCACGGCCAGGGAGCCGCGTTCGGGTTTTTGTTCGTCGAGCTTAACAGATTCCTGCATGCCACGGCGCATGTAAAGTACTACCAGCGCCAGCAGCGCTCCTATGAAGAAAGGAATGCGCCATCCCCAGTCACTCAACTGGGCAGGACTAAGAAATAATTTTTGCAGCAGCAGCTGGATGCCCAGGGCGATGAGTTGTCCGCCGATGAGCGTAACATATTGGAAACTGGAAAAGAATCCCCGTTTTTCCGGTGTGGCTATCTCGCTCAGGTAAGTGGCAGAAGTGCCGTACTCACCGCCCACGCTTAAGCCTTGTAATAAACGGGCTAGTAATAAGAGGACAGGAGCCAGGATACCGATGGTTTTATAGCCGGGCGTAAGTGCTATCATCAGGGAGCCCAGGGACATTAACAACACAGACAGTGTCATGGCAGCCTTACGGCCCTTGCGGTCTGCAATACGCCCGAACAGCCAGCCGCCGATGGGCCGCATCAGGAAACCCACGGCAAAAATAGCCGCGGTGTTCAGCAGCTGTACCGTTTCGTTCCCTTCAGGGAAAAAGACAGGAGCAAAGTAGAGTGCAAAGGCGGCATAGGCATACCAATCATACCATTCTACCAGGTTGCCTGCGGAACCGGTAATGATGGCTTTCAGTCGCCATGCGGTATTGTGTTGTGTAGACGGAGAGGTGTTTGTCATGGAATATTATTGAACCCGGAAGAACGGTCAAAAATAAACGCTTTTTACATAAATTATCAGGATGTGGGCCGTTCTTGTATCTTCGCAACAGATCATTATCATTTAATACTATGCAGGATACCATTACAATTGCCAAAAAGGTGGCAGGAGAGAAGGCTGCGGAGCTGATCCGTCCGGGAATGGTGGTAGGTCTCGGCACCGGATCTACCGCATACTGGGCCATACAAAAAATAGGAGCCATGGTAAAGCAGGGATTGGAGATCAGGGCCATTGCTACTTCCGAAGCATCGGCCCAGCTGGCCCGTGAGCTGGGGATTCCGCTTACTACTTTTGCTGAAACACAGCACCTGGATATGGATATTGACGGGGCAGATGAAATAAGTGAAAAGCTGGATGTTATTAAAGGGGGTGGCGGCGCCCTGCTGCGTGAAAAGATAGTAGCTTATCATAGCCGTCAACTGGTGATCATAGCAGATGAGCATAAGTATGTACCTGTGCTCGGAAAGTTTCCGCTGGCGGTGGAAGTGATCCCCTTTGGCTGGGAAATTACCAACGTGAAATTGCAAAGCCTGGGATGTAAGCCACAGCTAAGAAAGAAAGACGATAAGGTATTTATAACAGATAACGGGAACTATATCATTGACTGTGCATTTGGCACTATAAAAGATCCCGGGGAGATAAACACAGCCATTGATGCAATACCCGGCGTGGTAGAAACAGGATTGTTTGTGCAAATGGCGCATACTGTTGTATTGGGATATGAAGATGGCAGCACAAAAATATTACAGCGATAAAGTAAACATACTATAACGGTAATGCCTGTTTGAAAACTAATCAGGCAAAACATTCCTGATATGCCGGACCTGGTCCGGCATATTTATTTTTACTCCATAAATCTGAATTTATTTCTTCCAGTTAGCAAACGATTGCATAAATTGGGAAAAATAAAGCGCTCCTACAGGAACAGGCAAATAATCTTTTTAAACGTCATCATTTTCATATTTGCCTTGTTTTCTTTTCTGCAATAAGCGTAACCATGTTTAACTAAAGGTAGCTAAAGGCCTAAGCGCTTGCTGGGTTGATTTTAGCGAAACCTTGTAGTTTTTTACCCTAATGTTCACTAAATCACCGTTATGAAGAAATTCCTGCAAGCACTTTTCTTATCGACTGCATTTGTATTGTGCGCAAAAATCGCTACAGCGGCTCACCTGTTCAATGTAAAAGATTTCGGCGCCAAGGGAGACAGCGCTCAGATAGACACAAAGGCTATAGAATCGGCCATTGCCGCTGCTACTGCTGCCGGAGGAGGTACCGTTTATTTTCCGGCGGGCCGGTATCTTTCTTACACCATACACCTCAGGAACAATATCTGTTTGTATATAGACCAGGGTGCTGTGTTGATTGGCGCGGCTCCTTCCGGAGCAGCCAGGTATGATGCACCGGAACCTAACCAGTATGACGCTTACCAGGACTTTGGCCATAGTCACTGGCAGAACAGTCTTATCTACGGAGAAGGCCTGCACGATATTTCCATCATGGGGCCGGGCCTGATATGGGGCAAGGGTATGGTACGCAGTACCAAGGTACCGGAGGGTGGCGGCAATAAAGCCATCGCATTGAAATGGTGCCGGAATGTTATTATCCGGGATGTATCCATATTGCACGGCGGACATTTCGCTATACTGGCCACGGGTGTGGATAACCTAACGATAGACAACCTGAAAATAGATACTAACCGCGATGGGATGGATATAGATTGTTGCCATAATGTGAGGATCTCTAATTGCTCGGTGAACTCGCCTTATGACGATGGTATTTGCCTCAAAAGCTCTTATGCGCTGGGTATGGCCAGGGCTACGGAAAATGTGACCGTCAGCAATTGCCAGGTAAGCGGTTATGATGAAGGCTCTTTCCTGGACGGTACATTCAAACGGAATGAAAAGAAATATTCTGATGGTACTACTACGGGTCGTATTAAAATGGGCACAGAATCTAACGGAGGATTTAAGAATGTAACGATCACTAACTGTGTATTTGATTATTCCCGCGGACTGGCGCTGGAAACGGTGGATGGAGGATTACTGGAAGATGTTACTATCAGTAACATTACCATGCGGGATATTGTGAATGCGCCTATCTTTATCAGGCTGGGCGCCCGTATGCGCGGGCCGGAAGGCATTCCTGTCGGGGCTTGCAGAAGGATCATTCTCAGCAACATAGTTGTGTACAATGCAGATCCCAGGCATGGGTCAATCATCGGCGGCATTCCCGGACATGACATAGAAGACCTCCAGCTTAGCAATGTGCATATTTACTATAAAGGAGGAGGAACTGCAGAACAAGCTACCAGGGTAGTGCCGGAATTCGAACAGGATTACCCCGAGCCCTACCGCTTTGGTGTGATGCCGGCTAGCGGATTTTTCATTCGTCATGTTAATAACCTGAAGATGGAGAATATCGAAGTTAATTTCCTGCAGGCAGATCAGCGCAGTGTATTTATGCTGGACGATGTAAAAGATGCAAGCTTTTACAGGATAAAAGCCCCGAAGCCAGTTGACGCATCCACCTTTGATATCCGTAATTCCAGGAATGTAAATGTGCAGCTGAGCCAGGGAATAAAAGACACACAGATCAATAACACCGCTAAAAAATTGTTGTGATGCGCGTTGTCATAAAACCGATCTTTTCTTTTACAATATGCTGCCTGATCTACGGGGCAGCAAGTGCACAGAGCCGCTGGCATATCTTGCCGGACGGTGGTATTGAGTGGACGGTAGACAAGCTGCTGCCACATGCAGATCACATAGAGATGAGCGGTAAGCAGGTTTCATTATGGGTGCAGTATGAAGCGGATACCGCCAGTGCACTGCATCTTACGCGTACCATTGTTTTTCCGTCCTTCCGCTTGCTGCCAAATAATACACATGCCAGCATGATGTATAATGTAGCTGATCGTGATCTTCCCCGCATTTTAATAAACGGCCGCCCCATGAAGGCAGACATTTATTACGGCGTACCGGTGAATGATTTCCCGGAAAAAGCGATCAGTATACGTCATAAAGGGATGATGGAAACGAACAGCCGTTTGCTTTCAAAGAACGTTGTCCTGCAATTAAAGCGTTGCCTGTTCCCTTCAGATAACGCGGCCATGGCATTGGAGAAACTGGTTTTTATCAATACCGGTGATAAGCCGGTGAAAATAGAAATGGAGGGGCTGTATAAAGAACAACAGCCTGCAGACAGCCGGGTAGTGAACGGTCCGCTGCGTTTTGTGACAGGCACTGTAGGAGCAGGGGAGAAGACGGTAGCGCCAGGTGACTCTGTTATATTCGGACTTTTCTATGCTGCTTTAAGAGGCACAGGTAAGATAGCAACGCCTTCACTGGCCGCAGAAGAACAGACCCGCAGAGACCGTGTAGCGGGTATTTTATCGCTGCTGCAGCTGGAAACGCCGGATACTTTGCTGAACACTGCATTTGCTTTTGCCAAGATACGCGCCACGGAAAGCATCTTTCTTACAAAGGGTGGTTATATGCATGGCCCGGGAGGTCTCCGTTACTACGCTGCCATATGGGCCAATGATCAGGCAGAATATGTGAACCCGTTCTTTGCTTTCCTGGGCGACAGCGTCGCCAACCAATCTGCCATGAATGCCTACCGCTGGTTTGCGAAATTTATGAACCCGGATTACAACCCCATCCCCAGTTCTATTATTGCAGAAGGTGAAGGCACCTGGCATGGCAGGAGAGACCGTGGGGATATGGCCATGATCGCTTATGGAGCCGGACGCTATGCGCTGGCTTATGGTAATGCAGATTCTGCCAAAGTATTATGGCCTTTAATTACCTGGTGCCTGGAGTACCTGCAACGTAATCTCAATGCCGACGGGGTGGTACATTCAGACAGCGATGAGCTGGAAGGCCGTTTCCCGGCCGGAGATGCCAATTTAAATACCAGCTCATTGTATTATGATGCATTATGTTCTGCTGTGATGCTGGGGCGGGATCTTAAAGCACCGGCTGCGCTGCTGAAGCAATATGAGCAGCAGTCAGCTGCGTTAAAAAAGAATATTGACCGGTTCTTCGGGGCTACTGTGGAAGGGTTTGACACTTACCGCTATTACGCAGGCAATACGGTGCTACGGGCCTGGATCGCAACACCATTGACGGTGGATCTTTTTGACAGGAAAGCGGGCACTATAGCGGCTTTATTTTCTCCCCGCCTCTGGACAGCGGATGGCCTGGCCTCACAGGCGGGCGACAGTACTTTCTGGGACCGGTCTACGCTTTATGCATTAAGAGGGGTACTGGCGGCGGGAGAAACAGCAAAGACACTGGATTATTTGCGCCATTATTCCGAAAGAAGATTGTTGGGAGAGCATGTGCCCTACCCTGTAGAAGCGTATCCGGAGGGAAACCAACGGCATTTGTCTGCCGAAAGCGGTTTGTACTGCAGGGTTTATACAGAGGGCCTTTTTGGCATGCGGCCTGCGGGTTTAAACCGGGTTAACTGCACACCAAGGTTGCCGGCCAACTGGAATTTTATGAGGCTTCGTAATATCCATGCTTTTGGACAGGTATTCAGCCTGGAAGTTACCCGGCAAAACAAAGCACGTTTGCAGATTAAAGTGGTAAGTGCAGGAGGCACAAAAGTATATGCGATAAAGGAAGGCGAAACAGCTGCCGTGCAATTATAGCCCTCAGACAAAACTAAAAGTATACTTGTGACCGTTATAATGGAATAAGCGCCCTTCCTGGGCAATCTCCAGGCGGATGGGAAGGAAACTGTTGGAATGAAGGGTGGGGAACCAGTGGCGGCCTTCGGTCACCACAATCATCAGGCCTTCTTCATCGCCAACAGCCTTGAACTGATCGCCGTAATCTTTCCATACATTAACGGGTGCGTTGGACTGCAGGGTTTTGATAAAAGCGGCAGTATCTTCTACCGGAATACCAACTTCGCTGATAGCGAGGATCTGCTTTGCGCTGAAGCCTGTATCAGAGCTGTTCTGCTGAAGATTGTATCTCGCAATGCACTCCATGATATTCTGTTCTGTATCATAGAAATAAACAGAGCGCGCATTCCAGTTGGGAAAATCGATCACGGCCGCGCCATCCTTTTGGATCAGCGAAACGCCTTTGTCAGATAGGAACGGCACAACGTCAGGCAGCACCTGGGGAGTAATA
>Ga0209564_1002653_pt1 | contig 13632 bp, 30 predicted proteins | sample AraplaCol_mMF_r2_FD_184272 | JGI IMG/M metagenome (GOLD analysis project Ga0209564, IMG submission 184272) | Arabidopsis root microbial communities from North Carolina, USA - plate scrape MF_Col_mMF_r2 (SPAdes) (version 3) | ecosystem: Host-associated > Plants > Roots > Endosphere | place: USA... | reverse complement strand
CAATCCCGTCAACGAGCAGATCAAGGCCCGCATGGAAGCCGCATTCGGCGCCGGTTACGACTACACCTACCTCTACCCCGGCCTGCAAAAAGTTGTGCAGGCGGCGGGACGCGTCATCCGCACCACGAGCGACCGCGGCACCGTCCACCTCATCGACGACCGCTTCGGCCGGCCCGAAGTCCAGGCCCTGCTCCCGGCCTGGTGGCAGCTTGGCGTGGCTTAATGCGTGCGCTGGCCTGAGCCGCACAGCAAAGCGTGGTTTTCCTTGCGCTGGCGGACGATTGCCTGGCGCTCTTCTTCGCTGACGGTGACCGATCCACTCGCGCCGCCGAAGGCCAGCCTGGGGACCTTCTCGGAAAACTCAATCTGCTGCGCATCGCGCTTGCAGACTTCATCATCGGTCATCGGCTTGTTATTGCGGTGCGCGCTGGGGTTGTACTGCGTCTTCCCGCCATTTCGCGCCGCGGAATCGGCCGCCTCCTGGTTCGCCACCTCCCGCTGCATGCGCCGTTCGCGCGATTCAAGTTCACGCCGCTGCCAATCATCGACGGGCGCCTGACTGGAAGCCGGCCGTTGCACCGCAATTTCCTTGGACTTGACGCCATCCTGGGGACGGTCTGAATAATGAACCTTGCCGTTGGCATCGGTCCACTTATAAAGCTGGGCGTGCGCCGGTACAGCAGCAACGGCGAGCATCAGGGGGAGGAGAATTTTCATACCGCGAAGTATATGTAAAACGAATCCGGCAGTGTCTCACACATTGTCACCGCCAAGATACCTTTCCCCCACGCGATACCCTTGCCAACAGGCGCGGCAATTTGCGCAAAGGAGTCACGGCCCGATCAGGATCGCGGATCGAACCCGAAGACGCGCAACTCCTGTTCGCACCTGCAAGCCTTCGCGATGCGGGCGGCCCATCCGATGGCCGCCTCGCGCGAAGGCAACTCCAGCACCGTGAAGCCGCCGTCAAGTGAAGGTGCCCATGGGTAGCCACCTTCGGTGAAGGAGCCGTCTGCCGACACGAGCACCGGCGGCACATTCTCGTCGATGCCGCCGGCAAAAACATAAACACCCTCGGCCTTCGCCTCTTCGATCACCGTGTGCGCGTCTTGGCCCACGGTTTCGAACTCGCTGTCTGGCACGACCATCGCCGCGCTGGGGAAAGAAATCAGGTACTGGGCCATGATGCGTTTTCCTTATGAATTGATGACAGTCTCCGGCGAGCCCGAAATGAGCGTGCCTTGATGGTACAGGATTTGCCATCTCTCGGAAGAGTACTGCCACAGTGTCGACCTGCGCTGAGGACGAACTCACGAGAATACTTCTGGCCTGATGCTCCAATCTCCCAGTAATCTTTGGCCATGAGCCGATCGAAGTCTTCCCTGGATGTTCCAAACTCTGGCTTGTGGAAAATGGGCTCGCGCGCGGCAAGCTCCCGCGCGACGCAACTCAAGTCATTATGATCAACACCCATAGTTCAATCCGCGATCCCGTAAAGGCGAGAAATGGCAGAAAGTTCGGCGAACTCAATACCACCCATTATCGATGAACCCTGAAGTTAGCGCAGCAGCCTTGTAAAGCCGTAGTCCCGAATAAGTGATTCCCGTGTAAGGCCCCTGTCCGCAAAGCACGCAGCTTCATTTGCTACCAGCGACGCAGCCTCGTCGTCACGACCCAAGGCATATGCGTATCGAGCGGGAAAGCTCCATGGGATTACCTTGACCCACCCAGTGCTCTCAAAGTCTGCCAATGATGCTACGCCATTCAGAGACTCCACTATCTTGTTCACGCAGGCCGCCAAATGCTTCGCCACCTCCGCCACGGACGTCTCCGAATCGACAGGCCATTGAACTGGCGCATCCGGCATTATCTGCTCCAAGCGGACCATGAACTGGCAATCATCATACTTGGGATGTGCGTGAGGGATCGCTTCAACCAAGCACATTTCGTCAAACATGACTCCCACATTGACGTAAAAGCTGCCTACCGATCCTTGATTCCAGCTGGAGAGTTGGATTTGAATGAATTGCCCGGTCGAACCGAGACGACGAGTGAACGTCAATGCCGACTTCTTAAAGCCAGCCTGCTTGAGCGCTGGCGCAAGATCGCAGCGAACAATTGACTGAATGATTTCTTTGGCCCTCAGTGGAGTGTCCATGTGATTCCCTGCCCTTAGACCAACGGCACTGCATATTGGCCTGATATGATGTCCCACCAGCTACGAATACCTCCTGTGATGTCACCATCAGCAAAATACGATTGCCGCCCCCGAATCGATCGATGCTTCTGCTGCCCTGATGAGGTGAATGCAGGCGAAGGATTCCTTGTTATATCGTTTCCATTTGGGACCGTCTGACGCGGGCGAGTCCACCGCATCCCACACCTCATCGCTCTCAGGATCCAGGTCTTCAGGCATCTCCAGCCATGCCGCTAAGCGCTTGCACTCGGACAGAAGGCGCACGGAGGAACCGACGATACCGCCAGCGACATCCAGTTCTTCGCTCGGATAAATGACACCCTCGAAGTCCTGTGGAACATAGAACCCTTCCGCATCGCTGTGCATCACCAGGTGTTCGAAACCAGGAGCGAGATGATCGTAATACTCGACCAGGACGGGATCGTTAGCGGGGTTATCGCCACCCGGGCCAGGGATTTCCCTACCAAGGCCGATATAGGCAGCCAGCCGCCTCAGGTAGTGCAGGCCGGAATAGCCCAGCATCTGCCCTGAGTAGATTCCGTATTCGCCTGTATCCGGCTCATGATGCGGAAGCAGACCTGCTTTCACCAGCGCCTTCGACAACGGCTCATACATTTCCTTCTCTTCGAAGCCGCCAACCTGAATACTAAGACCCACAACAATCTCCCAGCGATATCTTGAAAACAGGCCGCTCCACCAGGCCCGCCTTTTCCTTGATTTATTAGTAATTTGCGAAGTGTGCCGCAAACCAGGCGCTTCAGGCAAGTCGGGCGTAGAAACCCCACTGTCGCAAACAACGCGGTTTCGCTAGCCATTCAGCCGCAGCGCGGAACTGATGGCTAGGCGTAGGTCCACGTCCCGCTATAAAGATCATAGACATTTAGCCCTTGCAGCATTTTGCGAATGGAAGCCTCGCCCTCCAAGTCCACAAGCCTTGTGGGAATAGAGACGCCCCACATCTCGCCTCCTATGTGGAATAGCTCAACTACTTCGGCCAAATTCTCGAGAGCTTGAACTAAATCGGAGATTCGTTTGAGACCCACTCGCCATCCAAATACCACATATCGGGGACTGGCTCCCTGAGCTCTCCAACGACGCCGCCTCGCCAACTTACAAAGAGCGTGTTTACCACGCCATGTGGTCTGGCTTGGTCGTTCAGCATGCGTTATTCCTTCTCCGCGACGGAATTGGAAGGCCACGAATTGCGGACCAGTATTCATCGTGCACATCCTGGTCGACGACGGATGCGACGTTTGTGGCGTACAGACCATCTTGACCGTCCTTCCTGGGCCCGGAGATCCAATACGGCTCCCCTGACTCAACGTCGAAATAGTTAGACTTGAAGCCACTGCCCTTCAAACTCTGAAAGGTCTTACCCGCATAGTAGAGGGTCGCGCCTGTCTTCGAGAATGTGACTCGGCCAATGCGCCCTGGACCAGTGAGACCACCTGCCTTCGATTCAATGTACATGATGCGGCTCTTCATGATGCGTCTAATTCGCGTGAAGTAGTCGGCGCACGCCACTGCGTCCGATTTAAATGAATGATTGAGCAAAAATCCGCATAGTTAGGCATCCTGCTCGCGAAGTACTCTCATATAGAATTTTGTATCTACGGCCATTACCGGGAAAGCCCCAGGAAGCCCACTCTTGGCCAATTCGGTAAAGCCGTTCTTCTCATAGAAGCGATGCGCCGCAAGGAAGGCCGCAGTAGTTCCGAGATAAATCTCGTCTACGCCTCGGGCGCGGCACCACTCGAGTAGGTTTGAGATCAGGTCCTTGGCGACGCCATATTCAGCCCCTCGATGAGATTTCGCAACGAACATTTTACGCAAAGCGGCTTGGCGATTGCCAATGTCCAGTAAGGCGACGGTTCCTACGACAGCGCCTTCACTTTCAGCCACCCAGAATCCCCCATTGCCACGTTGGTAGAACCCGGGAATATCCTGTAGATCAGGCTGAGCTTCGAGCGTGATTGGAATGCCGAACTCAGACTGCTGGATCGGCAAGATCACGTTGACGACGTCTTGAGCGTCAGAAGGTGTGAATTGGCGAATGAAAATCATGGTTTGTTGGATAGTTTGAGTAAATAGCCAGGGCACTTCATGAAACCCAACGCATCTTTTGCGATAAGACATCACCATTCTGGTCAAACGCGATTTCAAACCCGTAACCACATCGGCTTGCCCAATTCACTTGTATGTTCATTGTGTTGTTTTCGTGGTTGACAGAAAACGCGATGAACGGAACGCGACTGACTTTCGCTCCCAAGCCTTCAACGAGGATTCCATCCTTTAGAAGCCATGCCTCCACCGCCTCGTTCTTGAACGGGTAAGCGAAATCATCGACTTCCAGGTTCATAAAGCGGGCTACAGGGACAAGATGCGCGCCGAACTTGCTGCCCATATCGGACCAGGCTTGTTCGATCCAGCGATGTGCGTGAATTAGTGCTGACATGTGCTGCAGGCATCTACGGTCTATAGATGTGGAAGTTGTCTTCATCAACGACCTAATAAAGTGGAAGTCATGGATAAGGTTGGCACTTTAGCAGCAAATGGGAGCGGCGAAAACAATCCGACCGTGATCGGCATTGATCTGGCTAAAAATGTGTTCGCGCTTCATTCCGTCAACCGTTACGGCAAGGCAGTTCTCGAATAATGCCGCCGCCATCAGCGGGCAAACGATCCTCACCCTGCATCGGATACACCACGAATCGTCTCAATCTTGTTTGTGGCGTACGGGTCAAAGCTAAACCCGATTTGACTAATCAGAAGTTCACACACAGTACGAGCGTCTTCTTCCGACGCCACTAGAATTTCACTGCAGCGAATGGAAGTCTTGAATAGGATTCCGTTCTCATTCTTGACCGCATAGTGACCAACGTCATCGACCGTGACATTCACCGATGACTGCCGCGCAATACCAATGGATGAAACCAAGTTGAATCCTAAACTCGATCCTTTGGATGGATAAAAGCTAAGCGTTTCTCCAATCATGGGCCGCATCGGAATATCCAGATTGGCGAACAATGTACACATTGTCTCGTATCGATCACCAGTCCGACACGCTACATCAATCCAAATTTCAACTTCATACATAATGTGACCGCGCTCGCCTAAAGTGTGTGATAACCGGAGGCTGGAGCACGCAGCTCGTAAGCCGTCCAGTTGCTTAATAAGTTAGAGTGCATTTCGTAACTTCCCCTCGAACTCTACCCACGAACCCGCAATAGGCATAGCGACGTCTGGTGCCATGCCGATAAATGGCAAGCATACGATTTTTCCATCAACCGAAAAGGCGAACATTTCTCCGCCGCCGCTGGTACCGAAGCCCAAGTAGCCAGGTGCATATTCAGCTACTTCGTAGTCGGAGTTGTAGGCCTCAAGCTCACCAAGCGGCCAAAACTCGCACGTGAAAGGATTCTCATCGAGGTCGCAGCAGAGTGACTTCCCATCGGCGTGATACGACAGCAGTTCTTTAGGTACGTTCAACATGAACTCTAAGGTGATTGTTCAGGGGCGCCGTAAGGCGTCCGCTGGAGTTATGGGTTGGTAACAAAGCACATTTGCTTCGGCGAGTTTGGTTCGCTCTTTGCTCATTGTAGGTAGCTCACGATTTCAAGCCCAACGATGTAAGGGGCAACGTGCGCCTCAGCGCAAACCGTCCCTTTGACGGCGGGGTTAGGCATCGCCCGGCTCATTGGCGCTTGGCTCTGCATGTCGAAGCCTGAACAGCCTTGATGACAACCAGAGAAAGACGCTTCCAAGGCCGAGCCAAAACGACAGCGCGATTAGATAGCGAATTGGCGCCTGACGGAACTCAATATCGAAATCTGACCATGGGGCCGCCACGCTCCCCTTGAAAACGCCTCTGATAGCGAGAAAGGCTAGCGCGACACCAAAGAGGAAGATGATCACTGCACCGACGACCATACCTTGCCGTTCCGAGAGGACGCTGTGATCGAAGCCATCTTCTTGGGAGGGAAACCGGGCGATGGGCAGATTAAAGACCAGGATGGCAAGTGCACACAGAGCAACAACGATGGAAACGACAAGGAGGATGGGACTTGCAAGCCCTAGGCTACTCGATTGCGTCCAATACGCAACGTAGACCGCGGCCAGGAGCACAACAAGTGCGATTGATCGGCGAAGTAGCGACATAGCTTAGATTCGATGCCTAACGTTTCAAGCTAACCGGCAGGCCAAGCGCGCGGCGATTGGCCTGCCCAGCGAACGAAGTGAGCGAGGCTGAGCGCATGGTGGGCACAAACCTCACAGTTCAGGAAATTGGTTCCGCCAGGCTGCACGCAATGCGGCATATTGCCTATGCAAGGCCGGGAAGCGTACTTGGACTGAGCGAAGGATAGCATCCATTTCTTCACGCGTGTTCCATAGCCAGACTTCTCGAAATGCCAATGCAATTTCAACTTTCGCGAGTTCGTCTTCAGCGAGCCAACGCCGTAACGAATTTGAGATTTCATGTCCATTGTCATCGGTCAGCCAAACCAAGCGTGCCAATAATTCAGCGATCCACTCAGGTTCGGCCGAAGGCACCCTCTTCAAAAAATGTGATCAGCGAGATCCATGCGCTTGCACCCAATGTGCCGATTCAGCGGCGCCGTCAGGCATTCGCTGAAATATATGGTCGGGCTGTTGGCGCTGCGTGAGATTATGCATATTTAGCATTGAATGCATCAAGAGCAAATGAAGCTTCAGCCTGTCTACCAAGTGCATGAAGAGACCAAATCTCAACATACTCGCGCATCTGAGCGGGGTTCGAACGGAAATCATAGACTGACGCCGTTAATGAGCCGCACTTGGAAACGGCAAAGGCTGTGCAAAAAAGCTGACCAGATTCCCTTTCAGGAAGTCGGACGTCTTCGCTAAGGAAGAAAATCCAACAGCCTTCCGCCTCAATAGTTTCATCGCTCAATACTTGTGACGAGGACTGAAGTCTATGGGCGGCGAGCTCCGTTCTCGCCATCGCATTGGCAGTTTCTCGTGCAGTTTCAAAGGTTTGCATCATGTTCACGGCGATGACCAACTTGCTTGAATTAACCGGCGCGCGTCAGCGTGACCGAGTTAAATGAACTGTTAGCCCTGTACATTGGCCAGGAACTCCGAAAGGCTGGCTTTGTTGCGAACCAAGCCAGCGGCTGAGGCATATGGATCGAACTCGCGAACGATTCCGTCCTCAAGCGGCACACGAACATAAATCCTGTTCTCCAAAATTTGAACAGAGGCCGCGCGAGCCGCTATCAAGTATTCGGAAATGAAAGCGCCAATTAACGAAGCCATGAAAGCAAAGTCTGCATCACTCACATCTTGTGCCTGAACCCATGCACTAAAAGGATCTCGCAGTGCAACCGGATCGAACGGCTCACCGGTTCGGCACAACCCGATTTGAGGAAGAATATCTTCGAGCATCGGGCGCGCGTCATCTATAACTTGCTGTGGATTCATATGGCTAACGTGCGAATTTACCGGACCCACACGGTTTTGCGCGGGTCCGGTGGAATGAAAGGTTCGGCCAATTCATGCAAAGGCCTTTCGAACGTCTTCGATTCGTTTTTCCTTGAGCATTTTCCAAAGCGTTAGCGCCTTCTGCTCAGTCACCTGAAGCGAGCGAGGTGGACAAACTTCATTTTCATAGTCCTGATCCGCCCACTCCTCCCACGTAGCCTTTCCGAGGCGCGATATTTCGATCACGTACATGGGACCATCATCATAGCCAAGGCGCAAATGTGCAGCTCCATGCTCTGAATAGTCTGCCTCAGTCATTCCCGGCAAAGACTCAACGAAAAGCTCACTCGCTGCTTTGATAAGGTCTGCATCTTCTGGAGAAGCGACAGACTCACCATAGCGTTTTTGGAGATACAACCAAGGTTCAATCATAGGAAGCCGAACGTGCCAAATTAACCGGCGCGCTTTTGCGCGTCCGGCTTGAATGCAGTGTTGGGCGCGTTATCTGCCGCGAACACTCGTGCGGCAGATAACGCCTTTACCAACGCCTGCCGCTTTTTTGGAGATTTTAGCTCACCCGGAAGGCGGCTAAGCCAATGTTGATTGGGACCTGTTTTGAGACCACTAAGCTCAGAAAGCTGCCTCGAAGTGGGCAAGGCCCTTCGTGAGAGGACCTCGATGTAGTGGTCAAGTTGCGCCCTGGAGTTAAATAGAAGAGTGCAGTCTTCAAATTCAATATGTAGCACCGGATACCCCTTGTGCGGAATCGCCAGCGGAGCTGGCGGCGTAAACGTATCCAGCTTTCCTTCGACAGGTAGGTGCACCCAAAACGCACCCGGGACGTCGCGCCAGTCCGACTCGAAGGTGAAATGAAACTTACCGCTCATGCTTTCAAGTGGCCCAACGTCACAGTTCAGCGGGTGCCGAAGGCGATCCGCGGGAACTATAGGTTGGGCCAAAAGCGTCACGAAGGTTGGCAAGCCAACCAACTGCGATAGCTCCTGAATTGTCTCGGTCTATCGACAACGCTTCCTGAATATTCAAGTCGACCTCGCTGGCTTCTTGATGGACCGCCCCAACATCATTCCTCAGTTTTCCCGCCAAGGACACAATCGATTTGAAGTAGGTATCATGACCCTTAATTGCTTCGAGGGCCTTTTCTTTGAACTCAGAATCGACATATGCCGCAGTCGCGGAGAGCTGCGGAGAGGTCCAACTCCCCGCACGTAGGCAACCCCATAGCGCCGCTATTGCACGATCCGAACCATAACCCGAAGCCAACGCCACGCAAGCGATATTGTGAAAACGCCAGTTTCTCGCCTTGAGAAGTCGGACAATGTCCCGCGCCATTTCTTCAGGTGAGTGCTGCGCGAAGAATGATCGCAGCTTTCTCACCTCTATGGCAACATCGTCTCCTCGCATCGAGAGAAAAGCGAGATAGTTCGCTCTACTTACGCGGCACGGGCGACCTTCAAATTCTGCGTCTTCGAAGAACAGAGTTCGCATCGCATCAGCTTCAGCTTCGCGGTCTATCGGCGGAAATTCTCGCATCTTAGGTAGTAGCCCAACGTGCAGCATAATTGGCGACTGCAGCGCGCAGCGCGTAGCCTGTCCAGTTGGCCGCAAGGTTAGCCATTATATGCGCCTGCAATAGGCGGCCCAGAGCGTGCATTAGTGAGCCCTGTTTCGATTCGGTAGCGGATACTTTGCAGCGTGTGCTCAAGTTCATCTTGATTGCACCAATATTCCCCAATGGTTCCGAAGTCGGAATACGATGAGAAGTTAAAGCCATCTTCGATGTCGTTATACCATATAACGGTCGTACCCATTATACCGACGGCCCAAAATCCCCCACCCGCAGCTCCGTAGGAAGGTTCGCTCCATTTTTGAGGAGGAATGCGCACGCATTCCCAAAGCCTCGTCTCAGGCGGTTCCATCCGAACTTCAGCTGCGAGAATCAAGTCCCACAACGCGGATTCACTGATAGGTGTCCATTCCATGGCTTTGAGGCTCACGTTCACGCTAACCGGCACGACAAAGCGTAGCGTTGGCGTGCCCAGCGAACGACGTGAGCGGGTTGAGCACAGTGTTAGGTCTTGGATGCATATTCGGTAAAGGCTGCGTTGAGAGCTTTGACTATTTTGATTCGCTTGGCTTCCGACTTGATTCCAGGGGGAAGGCGACAAAACCACGGCTGCCAGTAGTGCTCAAGCCCGTTGTTATTTTCCTTAGTATTCGGATGGACTTTCGCTTCGAGTAAGCACAGTGCTTCGTGGATCTGATCAACGGATACAAACTGGAAGGTGAAACCGGCGACGTCAACAAAGTAAGCCCAGAAATCCAAAAGATTATCCCGCGGCGCGTCGATAGGCAGTCCGCCCGCGTCCTGATAGCCTCGCATAAAGTCGCGGTGCTTTCTAGGGTCCAGTTTTTCTTTCCAGTGCCTTGCCATAAGCGTGTGCAAAGCGACCTAACGTTTGACATGAGAGGCGGCCGACGGGCGTAGCCCGTTGGACATCCTCTCGATGAAAGGGTTAGGCCTCATTCGCCGCCCCACGTGCACTTGGCGAAGCCGCTGATCCTCGTAATTTGTGCTTGCCGTGCATACGTGCCAGCGGCTGAAGAATCTCCAATTACAACTGAGAATTCAGACAACTCAGCGCTCGCGTTTGCTTGCCAGCAATCTGCTTTTGCCAAGCTCTGGGGCGGAGCGACATCGACGGGTGGCTGAGCCTCGTCGAGCTTGATTCGCGTGAAGTTCGTCTTGAAGAATCGTCCAGCGCCTTCGAACGTCTTCTGGCCCGGACGAAACTCCAAATCCCCACCATCATTTGGCTCGAATCTGAGGATGCCTGTAGCATGGAGCTTGCCTGTGACCTGCACGGAGCCGTAGACGCTTGCTTGGTCTGCGGACATCACGCTCGGAAGACGGGCCGCAGGGCGGCACTCTAAAAGCGCCGCATTCCCGCGGCTGGTGATCTTGGTGTTACCACGAATCGATTTGATCTCAAGGCCAGGCGGAAGCGCTGCCGTCAGCTGAGAAGGTCTGACTTCGCACCCGTCATCTTGACCACAGGTGATTCGTACGCAATCTTGAGCACCCGCAGCATGCGCGTATGCAAGCAAGAGAGCAGACAAGAGAACATGTGGGTTCATGAGGCCTAACGTGTGCGATAACCGGCGGCTGGAGCGCGTAGCGCGGAAGGCGTCCGGTTGATTGATAAGTTAGGCATAATTTTACCAATGGTCGCTGGAGCTAAAGATAGCCTGCCAAAAGCGATCGCCTTGGACCAATGCGAGAACGCCACAGCCAAGTATAGAAACCAGCGCGACAAGCACTTTCCAAATCAAAGACGAAACGTTGAACCTGTAGGTGATTGCGATAGCAATCACCACGCCAAGCAGCGCGCCAAAAACGAAGCGCGTGACTTGCTCAGATTTCGTGACTTCGTGATCGTCAACGATGCGCATGTGAGCCTAACGTTTGACGTGAGCGGCAGCCTGCGGGCGCAGACCGTTGGCTGTCCGTTCAACGGAATAGTTAAGCTTCAACAGCATAGTTGTATCCCAACTCTCGCCAACGTACGTACGATGGCATTGGCTGACCTTTCGAAAATGTCTCAAAGATTTCCACGACCTGCCTTAGCAAGAACCATTCGTCTTGTGCCAGATTAAAATTGCCGGCGCTGGACTGAAGGAGTGTTCCATCAGGGTGGATTGCAACCGGATGATCCTGATACGCACGGCTATGTGACCCCGATGGCTCCTTGCGTTCCAGCAGGAATAATCCTGGGCCGCCAGCCACTTGGATAAAGGAGCCATCTTCGGCAGCCAAATTTGCAAATGATTGCTTTGTCCGCGACAGGTCAAGAGCAAGCTTTCTTGCGCCAGGAGCGAAGACGGGTTTGCAGTTTTCTCGGGTGAAGATCATTGAGGCTTAACGTTTTGAATTCAGCGGCGCCGCAGGCGTCCGCTGGAATGGATTGTTCGGCGATTGCGGCATTTTACTCATTCGCCGTTACCTGTTGAAATTCGCCCAAAAGTTCGTTCAGAGTCATGTGGCGGTTGTTTATGCCCCAGGCTTCGAGCAGCTCCGTAAGTCCTTCGGCCTTCCACGCATCGGTTGCGCGATTGATGCGCGAAGCGCTCGCCTCGATGTTCTCGAACGTCAGTGGAGCAAAGCTTGCCTCCAACTCTCGAATGAAATCATCCACCAAAGTGAGATCTGTAGCCGGCCAGTCATTCATCACGGCGCGAAGCGCGCGCGCCACTCGCCGACAACTCTCTGAGGATCCTGGAGCGGACGCGATCATATGTAGTTTCTCTGAATCGAGGCGCATTTAAAATGGGGCCGAACGTTGGAATTCAGCGGGCGCCGCAGGCGATCCGCTGGAATGAAATGATGGGCACGGCGCATGAACTGGCCGCGAATGACCGGCCACCAGCCCACCCGCGCAAGCGCCCACGCGAACGCCAGCAAACCGGACCAGAAGGCGCTTGCCAAAGGAAGCTGCACCGCCACCGGCCCAAACGCCGGCACGCACCGCGCTGGCGACGCAGCCAGCGGCCAAAGAGCCAAGCGAAGTGATCGACGCACGATTCACAAATAGGATCAAAGCTGGGTCCATCGTGGTCGTTAAGCGGCGCCGTTAGGCGTCCGCTTGAATAATGGGTTAGGCACAGACGGCACGGAACGAAGACTTTCCAAAGCCGCCAGCGCAGCAAGCAGTTCAATTTTGCTCTGAGGCCGGTGAAGATCTACGCCAGACTTTTGGGCCACCAGCTTCAGAACACTCTCACGATCCAGCCCGAGCGCATTCGCGACATGGAGAGCACACGAACGAGCGTGTGAAGCACGATGTTCGAGCGGCTCGGTGTCGTCCAAGAGCTTTCGCCTGTGTGAGTTGAAGGACATGCTGAGGCCTAACGTTTAGGTTCAGCGGCGCCGTCAGGCGTCCGCTGGAACAGATTGTTAGGGCTTGGACAGATAGCCCCAATCTCAAAAGTTTTCATTGGTGGGCGACCACCGACCGCCCTCCGGCGCTACCACCGGACAGCAGCCACGACTCCGTCTCCGAGACCCGCTCCTCAATTGGAGGAAAGGTCGCAGTGAAGGCAAAACGGCCGTCGGACTTCAGCACCACGCAGGGGCCGTTCCCAACAAGAGATTGGCCGAAATCTCCGTCCTCAACGTATGGTTTGGACTGGTAATAGAACACCCAACTATGTTCTCCCTCAGTTGTCGAAGTAACGATGATCTCAGGTTTTTCGGGCCAGCTGAGATCTGGCTGATTAATCTGCGCATAGCAAATTGCATATGCCTCGTCGGCGGAGACCATTGTTGAGCCCTAACGTAAAGTCGACGTCATTTTGACGTTTTCAAAAATATTAACATGAGACATAAGCCCGGAAAAGTGGCCACCTCCCCTATGGACGCTTGGTCCGCTGCCGTTTTAGGCATCCTAATCCAGGCAAAACTACCTCAACTTCAAAGAATTCTGCCGGAGACGCCGTTTCCATAATCTAGGCTACAGCCCTTTCACCTTCTGGTACCCGCTACGGCTGACTGGAATCTTGCGGCCATCCTTTAGCACCGCGCAGTGGCTGTCTTTGGTGGCCTGTTCAATGCGTTCGATGCGCTCCACATTGACAATCCAGGAACGGTGCAGGCGCACGAAGCGGGTCTGGTCAAGCTGCTCTTCCAATTCTGACAGGCGCTGGTTTTTCAGGTAAGGCTTGCCCTCGGCCAGGATCTCTACGTAGTCGTCCTGCGCTTCAATGGTGTCGATGCGTTCGGCGGCGATGACGTGAACGCGCGAGCCGTCGCGGATCAGGACACGCTCCAGAGGGCCGTTGCGGGTCGCTGCCTCGGTCGCCATCTGTGCCACCTGTGGACCTTCACTCCCCAGTCGAGTTCGCACATGGGCCACCGCTTGGTCCAGCCGCTCCTGCGGGTACGGCTTGAGCAGGTAATC
>Ga0209564_1002638_pt1 | contig 13707 bp, 8 predicted proteins | sample AraplaCol_mMF_r2_FD_184272 | JGI IMG/M metagenome (GOLD analysis project Ga0209564, IMG submission 184272) | Arabidopsis root microbial communities from North Carolina, USA - plate scrape MF_Col_mMF_r2 (SPAdes) (version 3) | ecosystem: Host-associated > Plants > Roots > Endosphere | place: USA... | reverse complement strand
CGTGTCTCAGTCCCAATGTGGCTGATCATCCTCTCAGACCAGCTACTGATCGTCGCCTTGGTAGGCCATTACCCTACCAACTAGCTAATCAGACGCGGGCCGATCTTTCGGCGATAAATCTTTCCCCGTAAGGGCTTATCCGGTATTAGCACAAGTTTCCCTGTGTTGTTCCGAACCAAAAGGTACGTTCCCACGCGTTACTCACCCGTCTGCCGCTGACGTATTGCTACGCCCGCTCGACTTGCATGTGTTAAGCCTGCCGCCAGCGTTCGCTCTGAGCCAGGATCAAACTCTCAAGTTGGACTTGAACTTTGAACCGGCTGATCACAACGTTTGACGAGGTCCCACCATTTTTCCGACGACCGAAGTCGCCGAGCTGCCCGCGATTCACATCGCTGGCAACGATGGTGTTTCCTTTAAAACGTGTACCGCCGAAGTCTTTCGTCCGGTCCCGATCCAAAAAGCCGAAGCTCTTTAAATGCGAGACCCGCAAGGACTCCGCCGTCCACGTTTCTCTTTCTTCATCTTCACTTGTCAAACAGCCCGAGACCGTGGAGGCCTCAACCTTCCAGAGAGGAAGGGTTCCGACACCCTTACCGACGATGAATGAACTCCAACCGACTTGTGTCGGCTGTTGTGTCACTCAACAAGGTGAGGAGCATCAGTGGCGCGTTCGCTCGCCTTGGTCAGTGACCCGGCGGCGCCGCGCTCAGTGGTTGGGGTTATAGGCCCCACCTTCCGGGCTGTCAACGCCAATCGTCAACAAATCGTCGCACAGTGGATTGGCGAAAAAATTTCAATGATTCCAGTTGATTAGAAGGCCGGGGAGATCGTCTGACGGAGCCGCGCCGCAAAAAATCTGAAAAAAAGTTTGGGTCTCAGGGGGCTCGGGACGGGCTCCTGAGGGGGTCTGGAAGCGGCCTCCCCCGCCCCTCGGCCTGGGACCCTCGCGCCCGGCCGTTCAGGAAAGTTTTTCCATATTAGGCGCCGTACTTGAGCCACAATCCCGCGGCGTTCTGATAAGAGACAAGCTTGAATCGCGGGGATGCCAGTGGGGGCTGCCGGCGATTTGGGTGGGGTCAGAGGAAGGCGATCATACCGATGAAGCGGCCTTCTTCAGACGTTCGAAAGACATCGAGAGATCTTTTTCCGCTTAGCTGTTCGTAATTCCGGCCGGCCCATCTTCGGGCCTTCTGACCGCGGACGCCTGTGCGGCTTGCCCGTTCCTGCGATGCCCCTCCAAGAGGGCGGCCAGGGAGGGGCTCGAAACCGGGCTCTGGAGATCGAGCTCATTGGGCTCTTGGGTCGTTGATTGGGGGACTTGGGTTGAACCACAGGACGTCACGCGGCGCTTATGGGCGTGAGACCGGGATCATCGATCTCGGCCACGAGCCGCCGCTGTCCGTCGATGGTTCGGAAGCCGCCGTCATCGATCGCCGTCGCGTCTCGGTACAATGGTTCAGCGGGACAATTCTGACCGGACTCTGCGGCGCAGCCCTGATCGGCGGCGCCGTTTTCGCGTCTCTCGACGGCGAGATGACCTTCGCCAAGGTGCCGGAGCGGGTCGAAGGCGCTCTGCGTGGTGCGTTCGGCGCGGCTGATCGCGCCGCCACGCTGCACAAGAGCGACCGCCTGCCTCCCCCCAGTGAATCCACGGCGTCGCGCAACATCGTGCGCGTCTCGACGGTCGCCCGCGTCGGCAACCGCGACGTGATGCGGGTGCGCCCGTTCGTCCGGATCGCCGGCAATCTGTCGATGACGACGAGCGATCTGTCGGCGAAGATTCCGCCGTTCAACGCCCAGCGTCTGCTGACCGACGTCGGCTCCGATCCGAAGACGGCGTCGGAGGATCCGAACAATCCGGAAGCCGTCGAGCCCGACGCCGAGGTCTCCTTCGTCACCAAGGACCTCGCGCAGGTGCTGCCGAAGGCCAAGATCACCGCGGTGGTGGCGCTCGACGACATCCTGATGCGGGTGCGCGATGCCGCCAACTGGCGCGGCGGCAGCGGAGTGCGTTACGCCTCGCTTGCCAATGCCGCCGCCGACGTGTCAGGCGCGACCGGCCCCTCCGACATCAAGATGGCCTACGCCACCGAGGTGTCGTCGTCCGATCCCTATGCCGGCTTCGAGACGCGCGTGGTGCCGGAAAACGTCACGCTGCTGCCGAAGACCAAGGAACAGATCACCGGCGGCAATCCGAACGGCGAACGTGTCCACGTGGTCAAGAAGGGCGACAGCGTCGGCTCCGTCCTGCGCGATCTCGGCGCGACGGCCGACGAAATCAAGGCGATCACCGCAACACTCGGCCCGCGCGGCCGCGATGGCGGCCTGAAGGAAGGCGAGAAGCTTCGCATCCTGATGGCGCCCGCGAGCCCAGGCGCCCGGCTCCAGCCCTATCGCGTCGTGGTTGCAAACGACACCATGGTCGAGGCGATCGCGGCACTGTCCGACCTCGGCAAATACGTCGCCGTCGACGTCTCCAGCATGAACACCGTCGCGGACGCTGCGGCCAACGCCAACAGCGACGACGATGACGACGATGACGGCACCGGCGTACGGCTCTACCAGAGCATCTACGAGACCGCGATGCGCAACAAGGTCCCGATGCCCGTCATCGAGGACATGATCAAGATCTACTCCTACGACGTCGATTTCCAGCGCAAGGTGCAGCCGGGCGATTCCTTCGACGTCTTCTACGCCGGCGAGGAAGAGGGCACGACGTCGAGCGAAAAGAACGACGTGCTGTTCGCCTCCCTCACGGTCGGCGGCGAGACCAAGAAATACTACCGCTACCAGAGCCCCGACGACGGCGTCGTCGACTACTACGACGAGACCGGCAAGAGCGCGAAGAAGTTCCTGGTCAGGAAGCCCGTCAACAACGCCATCATGCGTTCGGGCTTCGGCGGCCGCCGCCATCCGATCCTGGGCTATGTGAAGATGCACACCGGCGTCGACTGGGCCACCGCCTACGGCACGCCGATCTTCGCCTCCGGCAACGGCATGATCGAGAAGGCCGGGCCCGAAGGCGGCTACGGCAAATATATCCGCATCAAGCATTCCAACGGCTACGAGACCGCCTACGGCCACATGTCGGCCTTCGCCAAGGGCATGGAAGTCGGCAAGAAGGTGCGCCAGGGCCAGGTGATCGGCTTCGTCGGCTCGACCGGCCAGTCGACGGGTCCGCACGTCCACTACGAAATCCTGGTCAACGGCCGCTTCGTCGACCCGCTGCGCGTCAAGCTGCCGCGCGGCCGTTCGCTGGAAGGCGCGGTGCTGGCGGGCTTCGAGAAGGAACGTGACCGTCTCGACGGCATGATGAGCGGCCGCGGCGGCGCCATCGCGCGCATGTCGGACGCCACCGGCGGGCCGTTGCAGGTCAGCAACCGGTAGTCGCAACCGGCCGATCCCGGCCTGACATCTCCAGACATTGCTGGATATAGCGCTGCGAAACCGCGGGCCGCTTCACTGCATCACAACGTCAAGTTTCGTTTGCCAAAGCCGCGTGAGGAGCGAATACTTTCCAAAAAACGGGAGGTCTCGCCATGAAGAGCAGGTTCGCCTGCGCGGCCCTGGCTGCCGCGGTTTTCTCCGTCTCGAGCGCGTCGGCCCATACCTGGGAGATCACAAAGCTCGTCCCCGGCTCGGCCTTCCACGGCGTGCACGGACTTGCGATCGACAAGGCCGGCCATTTGTTCGCCGGCAGCGTCGCAGGGGCGGCGCTGTACGAGGTCGACATCCCAGGCGGTGCCGCCAAGGTTGCAATCCCCGCGCCGATCGGGATGGCCGACGACATCGCGTTCGCGCCCGACGGCACCATGGCCTGGACCGGATTCCTTTCCGGCGATCTCTATGCCCGCAAGGGCGACGGCCCGATCAAGAAGCTCGCCTCGGGACTTCCCGGCATCAATTCCCTCGCCTTCCGCAAGGACGGCAGGCTGTACGCCACGACCGTTTTCCTCGGCGACACGCTCTACGAGATCGACGTCGAGGGCGTCAAACCGCCCCGCCAGATCATGGAGAAGATGGGCGGCCTCAACGGCTTCGAGTTCGGTCCCGACGACAAGCTCTACGGTCCGCTCTGGTTCAAGGGCCAGGTCGCCAAAGTCGACGTCGACAAGGCCGAGCTCACCGTCGTCGCCGACGGCTTCAAGGTCCCCGCCGCGGTGAACTTCGATTCCAAGGGCAATCTCTTCGTGGTCGACACCGCGCTCGGCCAGCTCGTCCGGGTCGACCCCAAATCGGGCGCCAAGACGACGGTCGCGCAGCTGAAGCCGTCGCTGGACAATCTCGCCATCGACGACAAGGACCGCATCTACGTGTCCAACATGGCCGACAACGGCATCCAGCAAGTCGATCCCGCGACCGGTGAGGCCAAGCAGATCATCATCGGCAAGCTCGCGCTGCCCGGCGGCATCGGCGTCACCTCGGAGAATGGCAAGGACACCATCCACGTCGCCGACGTGTTCGCTTATCGCACGGTGGACGGGGTGACCGGCGAGGTTACCGAGAAGGCCCGCATGCACGCCGCCGGCACCACGCTCGAATATCCGATGAGCGCGACGGCGAACGGCAACGACGTGATCCTGTCGAGCTGGTTCACCGGCACCGTGCAGGTGATCGACGGCAAGACCGGCGCAACACGCGACATGCTGCACGGTTTCAAGGCGCCGCATGACGCGATCGTGCTGGCAGACGGCAGCATCCTGGTGGCCGAGCTCGGCACCAAGTCGCTGACCAGGGTGAGCGGGGAGCACGGCAAGGATCGCACCACGCTGGCAGGCAATCTCGAGGGCCCGGTCGGGCTCGTTCGTGGAAAGACCGACGAGGTCTACGTCACCGAGGCCTTTGCAGGCACCGTGTCGCGGATCGACAGCAACGGCGAGAAAACCGTGGTCGCCAAGGAGCTGAAAATGCCCGAGGGCCTCGCGCGCACCAGCGACGGCAAGCTGATCGTGGCGGAGGTGGGTGCGAAACGGCTGATCGAGATCGCGCCTGACAGCGGCCAGGTCACCGAGATCGCGGCCAATCTTCCGATCGGCCTCGTGGGCGCGCCTGGAGGGCTGCCGACGCATGTTCCGACAGGTGTGGCGATCGGCTCTGCAGGCGTCATTTACTTCTCCTCCGACATCGAGAATGCGATCTACAAGGCAGTGAAGAAGTAGCCGCCTGCCCCCCGCAACCTTCGTGCGCTGGAACCGGCCCCGCCGGTTCCCAGTTAAATGCTGCGGGGAAGCCGACCAGCAGGAGGATCGCCATGACGCGCCTCTCACGCGACGATGTCATCAAGACCGTGGGCCGGGCCGACGACGTCACCATTGCCCAGATCATCGGGACCGGCGTTGCAGGTCGGCAACCGGTAAGGTGGCGGGCGGCTGAGAGCTGCATCAGCTTGGGCGTCGCGAACTCGATCTACAGGGTCGTGCGGAAATAGCCGCCGCAGCGATGCCTGATTGCGATGAACATGACGCCTGCGCGTCTGTCAGACCATCCGCCAGCCGCGCACGTCCTGTATATCGAATCGCTTCTCGCAGACGGCATCGCGCCCCTTGTCATTTCTCTGATTGCCGGCCAGGAGCGTCACGAATTTTGCGTCCCATGCCGTAACAAAACCAACATGTCCGCTGCTCTTCTTGACCAAAGGCTTGAGAACGGCGACTGCGCCATATTGCGGACCAGCCAATTGGTCACCGTTTGCCAACCAGTCCGCGGCTCGCGCGGAAAAATTGATGTGCTTTGCCGAACCGCCCGCCTCCTTGATGCACCACGAAACGAATGCCGCGCACCAAGCGACGTCGTCATCTTGTTTACCCAACGTGGTCGCCGTGAAGAATTTCTCGATTTCAGGATTGCTCGCCGCTCCCGGAATCTCTTCGACGGGAAGCTCTTCTTGCCTCTTCGCCTGAACAACCCAGGGGACCTCCTTATGTTCGTCGACCGTTTCCGGCGGCCCGACGACCAGGTCGGGTTCGACCTTCTGAATCAGTGCAACGGCTCTCTCGAACGCTGTATTGAGCCGTTCGACAGCGTTGCTCCGTAAGGCCCCGACGCTCACCGCGTCGGGGAAAACGGAAGGTCGAAGCGCGACGATCGCGTCCACGTCCGTTGCGGGCATCGATCCAGCCAGCACCGTTCGAACAGCGCTGGCGTCCGTCGCGGCGAGAAGAAGCTTCAATCCTTGCGGCGTAAGGATTCTGCCGAGGTAGAGCTCCTCTGATGTCGGCAACCGTTTGTCCGGGAGATTGGTCCTGATCTCCTCAGTGAGCTTCACAACAAGCCGCGCGGCCACTGCGACCTGAGCGTACGGATTGAAGCGATCTGCATCACCGTATCCCGTCTCGGCCTTATTGTTGTTGACGTCCCAATCTCCCTTCGTCATGGCAAAGGGACCAAATGGGGCACCCTCGAAACGTCGATTCACGATTCCGCTCTCCACGTCGGCAAGCGCGACCAGGAAATGAGCGCTTGTTCCGTACCGACGCGCCGCGTCCAGACACGTCTTCGCGAAACCTTCCTCGAGGATGGCTTGAGGCACGAGCACAGGCCTCATCAACTCTTTCTTCGCAAAGCCCTTCTCGTTGCCCTCTGCGAACTCGACACTTATCTTCCACCAAGCGGCGTCGGCTGTGTCAGCAAGCTTCTCGATCGCGTTATCCCGCATGACAGGAAGCGATTCATCCGTCGGCGCGGCACCGACCTTGTCGACAAGCAAGAAAGGCGCTGCATCGACTTCAAATTTCCCGGTCGGTACCGGTGGAGGCGGAGGTGGAGGCGGTGCAACTGGACCTTCGGCATTGACGGGGACGTCAGCTGCAATCAGTCTCTTGAGGATGGCCATCGCGCCGGCTTGCTTACTGACAGCGTCCGGATCGTAAACGTGATCCTTAACGTACTTGCCCTTGGTGTAGTTGTTAGTGAACGACCAGAGATAAGGTGACAACGTGCTGAGATTGTTTATTCGATAGCCAAACCCGTTGTATCGCTCTAATTCAAAAGCAATGCGTTCGATACTCCACTTGTCGGAGCCGACATTGTGAAGTCCCTTCATCTTCAGCGCGTCGACCGCACTGTGGACCCAATCGTTGAAGGGCGGCGTGAGCGGGTGTCCAGGCGGCTCGTGGGTGGTCTGGCTCCCGAGAGGATCGCCATTGTGAAGATGGGTCGTAAAGCTGAAATCGGCTTCGAGACTATGGATGAGGCCGACCACAAACCAAGGAACTGCTGTCTGGTTGCTGACGGGTGTATACTTGTCCTTGTTCCCGATGAGGGTGTCGGCAATTCCTTTGACCTTTTCGAGCTTGTTGGCGTTGATCAAAGCCTTATTCCACAACGTCGTGTATTCGGCGGCCAGCTCCGGGAATGTCGGCTTCGGCTTGGTCATTGCTGACCTCCGGCGGGTAGAGGCAGACCGGCGTTCGTCTTGATGATCCTGTCGTAGAGCGGTCGGTCAATCGAATTTCCTGGAGACAGAGAGTACTTGGTACGAAGTTGTGGAATGACGTCCCGCAGCGCGGTGACGACGGGCGGCCCGAATATCGGCGCGCGAAGTGCCTCGGGCACGGTCAGCCCCGCCTTTTGGGCGGCGGTCGCAATGTCAGAAACGTTTTTCATGGGATCTAAAGCACCGGTTGTGTTGATCGGCCGGGCAAACACGCCGACCTCAAAGGCGCTGGCAAATCCCAGCGCTGTACAGCTTGGAAAAATGGCCTGTGCAGCCCGAAGCCGCTGCAGGTCTGCATCGACGGCAATCTTGTCTGGTGTAGAGCCGTCCTTTGGATAATAGCGGTTCGCCTTCAAGAACGCTTGCAGCGCATTGCGCGTATCGGATCCGCTGCCCCCGAAATCTCCGGTCTCGGCGACACAAAGCATTTTCTGGAATGATTTTGCTTCGTCGAACGTCACACTCTTCTTCTCGATGTCCGACGATGGATTGAGCATCGTCGTCTTGACCGGCGGCGGCGGAGGCGGGGGAGCGTTAGCCCGGATCACTGGGCCGCCTCTCACCCCCGCGGATGTGTTGCCGGTCGCGGTGGCGGCGGCGGTTCTCAAAGCGATCGGGGGCACCCTCAACGCCTCGGGTCCGGCCCGATGATAAACGGCCAACGTATTGTTGATGCTCATCTCGATCGTGTCGGGGACGCAGATCGAAAGATAGCTGCGCAGGACGTAGATGGCCGCCGGCCTGTTATCGATGACGACACTGAGATTATCGACGCGAAACTTCGTCCGGTTATCGCGCACGACTGATCCGGCCGTGCTGTAGTCGACAGCATTGACGAGTCGAGCATCGATATTTGTAAAGGTGTCGGCGGCAAGGCCAAAGGCGATAGCGGTCAACGCGATGGGCGTCGCTGAAACTTCAGTTGCTTTCAGGATGGCTGCGGTCGCACCACCCAGCACGGCCAGCTCCTTGAGAAACGGCTCCTTGGAACTTTTTCTATCGTAGAGCCAAGCAAGATAGGCATCGCAGCGCAGATCAATATCGTTCATTCCCGCCTGAACGAGGAGTCCCCAGTTCCGTGGCGTGAGCGGCAGGCCGTCACAACTGATCGCATCTATACTTCTTGCTGTCGGACTGATTGCCTGCGCGCAAATATTTGCGAGATAGACGTCTTGAAGTTGAGTGGCAGCGGGAAGACCATCCCAATAGAGATCGGTCCCAATGCCTTCGCGGAAATAGCGGGAATCCCTGCTCGGATCGCAGCCCGCCAGAGTCAGCCCCAGACACACGAACGCAACGATTCCCCAAACGCTACGCATCGACGCAATCCCGTGAAGCAAATGCAGTTTGTCGCGAGCCTCGATCAAATTGCCCAAGAGGGTTCACACGCCCCCAACCATCGAAGTATCGTGTGGATGGCCGTTGGCGGCTCATTGTGTGATCGATCTTGCGCACGGCTTGTCTCTCACTGTTCGGGCGTGGACGGTTCAACGGTCGGAGGCGCCTGCTCTTCATGCGCGTCCTCCGCCACGTTCAGATTGGCGGTAACGATTGCGAAAGCGCGTTGCACGTCGTCCACAACATCTCGCCGCCGCGTATTGATATTGCGAACAAGAACACGCCAACGACCGTCTCCGCTGGCATCGGCGGTCTCCCGCCAGAAACGCAGAATGAAGACCTGATCCAGGAGCGGCTGCTGTGAACTCATCGGTCGAGCGTCGCATGGCGCGAACTCGGGGGGATGGCGCGATCGTTCCGGGACGCTGTCCCTCCGGTCACGGCGGCTTGCGGCGAGAATTCCGCAGCGATCGCGCTGCGATCACGGCAGAGTCACGATGCGGCCGGGCAAGGCAACGCCTTGCCCGGCCATGATCTTGCCAAGCCCCAGTCAGGCTCGCGATGTCAGATGGATTCGGGGACTGCCGCGCCTAGAGCCTTTCCCGTTCCGATTGAATCGGAACGGGACTCTAGATTCTTGCTTGACGCGTTTTCTTGAAGCGAAACGGGATCCACTTCGCCCGAAAACGCTCTAGTTTGCAGCGTGCCGCCTCTCGTCGCGGCCCATCAGGCGCATATGCAAATGCTGGGCGTTATCGGCGTTATGCAGATTCCTGATCTCTTCAATGATTGCACGCGTCGCGGGAAGCGGAGAAATTCCCAGCTCCTGCTGGATCATGCCGATCCAGTGATCATAGTACCTGATGGCGTCGATCCGCCTCTCATCGAGCGCGAGCAAGGTCAGGAGATGCCGCACCAGCTCCTCGCGATACGGATCAAAGCGCAGCGCGTGGCGGGCGAGCAGGATCGCGTCATGATAATGGCCACAGAGCCCCAGATGCCGAACGACGATCATTGCCGCCTGCACAAAAAGGGAATGCAGCCGCTCGCGTTCCTCCAGAATCCAGTCGGCATCTTCGCCGTCCAGGAATGGCCCCTCGTAACGGTACAGGACGGCGAGCATCTGCTTCATCCTGGAAGGATCCACGTGCGCCTCAACGCCGCTGAGCGCCGACTGTGCCGCTTCAAGCAGAGCCCAGGTGTCGACGTCCAGCCAAGACGTCCTCTCGAGAATGGTCTCCGAGCCGACCGTCCTGAGGCCATAGCCCTCCCTGTACTCCGGAGCAGAGGCGAGCAGTTTTCGCAAACGCCAGATCGCGGAGTTCACGGCTCTGCGTCCTCTGTCGGTGTCCAACTCCGGCCAAAACAGGTCGATAAGTCGCTCGCGACGATGCGGGCGGTCCGGAAAGGTGAAAAGGAAGCCGGCCAATCTCCGGCCTGCCGGACCGAGATCCAACCAAATCTGCTCGTTACCGCGCGTAACCCGGCTTGCCCCCAGCAAACTAACGGTCAACACCGCCGCCCCTCCACGCAAAACACAACAAAAAACAGCTTGTGACGTCCAGTCATCGCAGCTCGAAATTGCGAGCTCAGTCTAAAAATGTCGGTCGCTCAAAGACTCGCATGCAATCCTTGAGTTCGTGGCCGCGGGAATGCCACGTCGATCGAGATGGAACTATGACAACAGAGCCTATGGTTGTTCAACACCAATTTACACCCGGAGCGGATAACCGCAATGCGTGTGGCTTTTCAACTACACAACACGATGCCGATACCCGGCCTCCCTTGTAAAAGCGAAAGCCCTCTCCGCGCTGGGCGGAGAGGGCTTTGCAATATCCGAATGCCCGATCCAGGCTCAGTTCAGCTTGCGCTTCGATACCGGTGCCTCGAACTGGGCGATCTCCGCGGTCTGCGGTGCCTTGCCGTTGAAGGTCAGCACGTTGCCTTCGGACGAGATCGCAACATGGTCGCCGTCGCGGACGTCGCCGCCGAGGATCATCTCGGCGAGCGGGTCCTGCAGGTAGCGCTGGATCACGCGCTTGAGCGGCCTTGCGCCGTAGGCGGGATCCCAGCCCTTAGCAGCTAACCAGTCGCGGCCGGCGGCATCGAGCGTCAGAACGATCTTGCGATCGGTCAGCAGCTTCTGCAGCCGCGCGAACTGGATCTCGACGATCCGGCCCATCTCGCTCTTCTGCAAGCGGTGGAACAGGATGATCTCGTCGACGCGGTTGAGGAATTCGGGGCGGAAATGCGCCCGCACCGTTCCCATCACCTGCTCGCGCACGGCCGAGGTGTCCTCGCCCTCCGGCTGGTTCACCAGGAATTCCGAACCGAGGTTCGAGGTCATGATGATCAGCGTGTTGCGGAAGTCGACGGTGCGGCCCTGGCCATCGGTCAGGCGGCCGTCGTCGAGCACCTGCAGCAGGACGTTGAAGACGTCAGGGTGCGCCTTCTCGATCTCGTCGAACAGCACGACCTGGTAAGGCCGGCGCCGCACTGCTTCGGTGAGCGCACCGCCCTCGTCATAGCCGACATAGCCCGGAGGCGCGCCGATCAGCCGCGAGACCGAGTGCTTCTCCATGTATTCGGACATGTCGAGGCGGACCATCGCGGTCTCGTCGTTGAAGAGGTACTCCGCCAGAGCTTTCGTCAGCTCGGTCTTGCCGACGCCGGTGGGGCCCAAGAACATGAACGAGCCCGTGGGGCGGTGCGGGTCCTGCAGGCCGGCACGCGAGCGGCGGACGGCGGTTGCGACCGCACGCACGGCCTCGGCCTGGCCGACCACACGGGTGCCGAGCTGCTCCTCCATCTTCAGGAGCTTCTCCTTCTCGCCCTCCAGCATCTTGTCGACGGGCACGCCGGTCCAGCGCGAGACCACCTGCGCGATGTGGTTGGCGGTGACCGCCTCCTCCATCATCTCACTGGTGCCTTCGCGCGCCTCGATGTCGGCGAGCTGCTTCTCGAGCTGCGGGATCCGGCCATAGGCCAGCTCGCCCGCCTTCTGGAATTCGCCGCGCCGCTGCGCAGCCGCCAGATCGACGCGCAGGGCGTCGAGCTCCGACTTCAGCTTCTGGGCGTTGGAGAGCTTGTTCTTCTCCGCGCTCCAGCGCGCCGTCAGCGCCGCAGACTTCTCTTCGAGCTCGGCGAGTTCCTTCTGGAGCGACTCGAGTCGAGATTTCGAGCCGAGATCGCTTTCCTTCTTGAGCGCCTCCTGCTCGATCTTGAGCCGGATGATCTCGCGGTCGAGCGAATCCAGCTCTTCCGGCTTGGAATCGACCTGCATCTTCAGCCGTGCCGCGGCCTCGTCCATGAGGTCGATCGCCTTGTCGGGCAGGAAGCGGTCGGTGATGTAGCGGTTGGACAGCGTCGTGGCGGCGACCAGCGCGGAATCGGTGATCCGCACGCCGTGGTGCTGCTCGTACTTGTCCTTGAGGCCGCGCAGGATCGAGATGGTGTCCTCGACCGAGGGCTCGCTGACGAAGATCGGCTGGAAGCGCCGCGCCAGCGCGGCGTCCTTCTCGACGTGCTTCTGGTACTCGTCGAGCGTGGTCGCGCCGATGCAGTGCAGCTCGCCGCGGGCGAGCGCCGGCTTGAGCAGGTTGGAGGCGTCCATCGCGCCGTCGCCCTTGCCGGCGCCGATCAGCGTGTGCATCTCGTCGATGAACAGGATGAAGTTGCCCTCGCTCGCCGTGACCTCCTGGAGCACGGCCTTCAGCCGCTCCTCGAACTCACCGCGGTACTTTGCACCCGCGATCAGCGCGCCGAGGTCCAGCGACAGCAGCTTCTTGTCCTTCAGGCTCTCGGGCACGTCGCCGTTGACGATACGCAGCGCGAGGCCCTCCGCGATGGCGGTCTTGCCGACGCCGGGCTCGCCGATCAGGACGGGGTTGTTCTTGGTCCGGCGCGAGAGCACCTGGATGGTACGGCGGATCTCCTCGTCGCGGCCGATGACCGGGTCGAGCTTGCCGTCGCGCGCAGCCTGGGTGAGGTCGCGGGCATATTTCTTCAGCGCGTCATAGGCGTTCTCGGCGGTCGCGGAATCCGCGGTGCGGCCCTTGCGCAGCGCCTCGATGGCGGCGTTGAGATTTTGCGGGGTGACGCCGCCCTTGGCGAGGAGGCTGCCTGCCTCGCTGGTCTTCTCCAGCGTGAGACCGAGCAGCAGCCGCTCGACCGTGACGAAGCTGTCGCCGGCCTTCTCGCCGGCCTTTTCGGCCGCGTCGAAGGTACGGGCGAGCTCGGGCGCGAGATAGATCTGCCCGGCGCCGCCGCCGGAGACCTTGGGCACCTTGTTCAGAGCTTCCTCGGTCGCCTTCAGGATCGCACGGGAATTGCCGCCGGCGCGATCGATCAGACCGGCAGCGAGGCCCTCGTTGTCGTCCAGGAGGACCTTGAGGACGTGCAGGGTGGAAAACTGCTGGTGCCCCTCGCGCACCGCAAGCGACTGCGCGGACTGGATGAAGCCCCTGGAGCGCTCGGTGTATTTGTCGATATTCATGTCTTTTCTTTCCCTCGGCCTGCCCCTGGGGCCCTCTAAGGCACCCCAAACGGCATCTTCATTGGGTTTCCGCTGGCCGCGTTGACGTTCCTCAACCGACAGCGGTCGTTATCAGCCGGCGCTGGCGCCGGCCTGACACAGATGTGGGAAGCCCGCCCCCGGATCGGTAGAGGCGAGTTCACAATTTCGTGCGCTGATCCGCCGGCTTGGCGGGGCCGCGTCGAATCCCCTAAGTAGCGGCATGACAGTCAGCCAGACCGCCGAAATCACCGGCCTTTACCGCTACCCGATCAAGGGCCTGACGCCCGAGAGCCTGCCCCGCGTCCCTTTGCGAACCGGCCAGACGCTGCCCGCCGATCGCCGCTACGCCATCGAGAACGGGCCGAGCGGGTTCGATCCCGAGGCGCCCGAATGGAAGCCGAAAATCCTCTTCCTG
>Ga0209564_1002634_pt1 | contig 13720 bp, 7 predicted proteins | sample AraplaCol_mMF_r2_FD_184272 | JGI IMG/M metagenome (GOLD analysis project Ga0209564, IMG submission 184272) | Arabidopsis root microbial communities from North Carolina, USA - plate scrape MF_Col_mMF_r2 (SPAdes) (version 3) | ecosystem: Host-associated > Plants > Roots > Endosphere | place: USA... | reverse complement strand
CATAGCCTGATCGTTGACTCACAGGGTAACCTGATCGTCAGTGGCCGTACCCAGAATTCCAGTGATTTTCCTTTTACGAACAGAGTAGGTACTCCGGGCGGCTGGGATATTGCGGTGGTGAAACTGAACGCCAGCGGCTCCGCCATCATTGGCGCACTGTGTGTAGCCGGCCAGCAGGATGATGGGGTAAACATTAACGATGACCGGGGAACCGGAGCCAGCACCCTGCTCCGCAACTACGGCGATGACGCCCGCAGTGAAGTGGTAGTAGATGGGGCAGACAATATTTATGTGGCCAGCTGTACCCGTTCTTCCAATTTCCCTGTAACGGCAGGCGCCTTTCAGCGTAGCTTCGGTGGCGCACAGGATGGTGTGGTAATGCGCCTGAGCCCTGACTGCCGCAACCTGACCTGGGCCAGCTTTATCGGCGGTTCAAAAGAAGATGCCGCCTATGTGCTGGCCATCAGCAATAACACAGTGTACGTGGCGGGCGGTACTGCCAGTTCAAACTTCCAGACCACTGGCGGGGCCATTTATCCGGGCTACCGCGGCGGTATCTGCGACGGCTTCATTACTCATATTACAGCGGACGGCAGCACGGTATTGCAAAGTACCTACATGGGCGCTGATAATGTTGCGGCCGACCAGGTGTACGGCATACAGTTGGACGCCAGAGGCTTTGTATATGTGATGGGAACAACGGAAGGAGCATGGCCTATTCGTCGGCCGGCCGGAACGGCGAGCTTTTATAACGACAATTCCAAACAATTCATCGCCAAGCTGCAACCAAACCTTTCCAGCTTTGTGTATTCTACCACTTTTGGTAAAAATGCTCCCAATCCCAGTATCTCTCCGGTAGCTTTCCTGGTGGACCGCTGTGAAAATGTGTATGTATCCGGTTGGGGTGGTGGTCTTGATCCGGGCCTGGGGTATCCCAATTCAAACACCAATGGTCTGCCAACAAGAAACCCGCTGCAGGGCAGTACGGACGGCGATGACTTTTATTTCTTTGTGCTGCAACGTGATGCTACCGGTATACTGTTTGGCAGCTACTTCGGCGGCAACAAGCTGTTAGAGCATGTGGATGGCGGCACCAGCCGTTTTGACCGCAATGGGGTGATTTACCAGGGGCTTTGCGCCTGGTGTTATGAGGGACCGCCCCCGACGCCCCGTTACCCGCTCACGATTCCGGCGCAGGCTCCGCCCAGGTGTAACTACGGCGCCTTAAAGATCGCCTTTAACCTGGACGGGGTAAAGGCCGGTATTAAAACGCTGGACAGGAGAACGAGATACTGTGTACCGGCTACCATTACTTTTATAGATACCACCGGTTTTGCCGCACAAAGCCGTACCTGGAACTTTGGCGACGGCTCTGCCGATGTGGGCGGCAACCGGGATACGGTTACCCATACTTTTACGCGGGTAGGTAATTACCGGGTGCGCCTCATCAAATGCGACCCCACCAGCTGTAACGGCTGCGATACCGCCTATGCAAACATCCGGATAACGGATGATCAGGCCACAGTAGACCTGACCGCTACCCGCCTCCAGCCCTGCGAAGACCTGAACTACCAGTTTACCAATAATTCCCAGGCGCCTGCAGGTAAGCCGTTTACCAATCAATCCTTTGTACTGGACTTTGGCGACGGCACGCCGACAAGAACAGTGGGCCTGGGCACCTGGACACATGCCTATGCGGCAGACGGGATCTACCGGGCAACCCTTACCCTGGTAGATACCAATTACTGTAACGCCCCGCAGGTAGATTCCATTACCCTGCGTGTGGCCGCCAACGTAATAGCCAGCTTCGAGGCGCCCGACAGTGATTGCGCCCCGGCTACCATCCACTTTAACAATACCACTAAAGGCGGGGAAACCTTTACCTGGGACTTTGGAGACGGCAGCCCGGTATCTAACGATATTTATCCGACCCACGTTTATCAGAACCCTGGTACCTACACCATTACCCTGCACGCCGTGGACAACAATACCTGTAACATCCAGGACGATACCGCCCGCAGCATTGTTATCAGCGGTTCGCCAACGGCAGGTTTCTCCTTTACACCCACCAAACCGGAGGAGAATACACCGGTCAGGTTTGTGAATGAATCTATAGGGGCTATCAGCTACCATTGGGATTTTGGGGACGGCGCCACTTCTTCAGAGACCAACCCGGTTCATCAGTACAACAAAACAGGCACTTACAATGCCTGCCTGGTCGCCACTAACCAGTTTGGATGTACGGATACCATCTGCCAGGAGGTAGCTGCTATAGTGGTACCTCTGTTTGATGTGCCCAGCGCCTTTTCTCCCAATAAAGACGGGATGAACGACGTATTGCTGGTGAGAGGCTTCGGTATTGCCAAACTTAACCTGAAGATCTTTAACCGCTGGGGGCAGCTGGTATTTGAGTCAAACGACCCTTCCGTAGGCTGGGACGGCCGGTTTAAGGGCAACCTGCAGCCAATGGATGCGTATGCTTACTCCATTTACATTGAATTCAGCGACGGCACCAAGGCCAATAAGACGGGTAGTATTACTTTGCTGCGGTAAAAATAAAGGAGGGGGAGGATAACAATTTTTGCAACGGCGAAAACGTTGTATTATTGTCCTGCCATCCGGCCGGAAACCTCCTAATTTTTTGTATATGAACAACGCAACCTGTTTATCCGTTTTTTCGTATAACTTAACTGGTTGAATATAAATGAAGCCGGGAATTTGGTAACAATTCGGCTCCTTTCCCCGTTAATTATAGTATATTAGTTAAGGAAAAAAACGTAAAATCTATTCCGTTGAAATTTACTTTCCTTGCCGGTTTTTTGAGTGTTGCTCTTTGGCTCATCTTAGCCCCGGCTCAGGCACAGGAGAACAGTAATTTCACGCCTTTGCAGTTTGTTGAGAACAAAGGCCAGTGGGAAGGAGACTTCTTATATAAAACGGATCTTGGCGGCGGAACCATCTTTCTCAAAAAAAATGGATTCACCTTTTATCTGTTAAATAAGGACGACTATGCAAGGCTGACAGAATACCTGCACGGCCACGCTGAGCCCAATCATACTCCTACGGTCGACTATGACGCAAAAAAAGCTACAGGCGTAGCAAACCCTGATCTCTCCGTTAGCAATGGCAAAGAAGTTCCCGGTTTTGACAAACCGCAGAAACCAGTGGTAAGAGGACATGCCTATGAGGTGACTTTCCTGAACGCAGCCACCAACCCGCAGGTACTACCGGATAAACCCGTTGACGGTTATAGCAACTATATCATCGGGAACGATTCTACCCGCTGGAAATCTAACGTAAGATCTTACCAGCGTGTGATGTACAAAGACCTGTATGCAGGTATCGATATGCAGGTGTACTCAGAAGCTTCCCAGTTAAAGTATGATCTGATCGTTCAACCCGGCGCTGATCCATCCAAAATACAGCTACAGTATAACGGCGCTACCAGGCTTGAAATAAAGAAAGAACAGCTGGAGATCACTACCTCTGTAGGCACTACCACAGAACTGATGCCTTATGCATATCAGTATGTGAACAATCAACGTGTGCCCGTGAAGGTTAGCTACCGTTTAAACGGCAGCAAAGTAGGGTTTAAACTGTCTGGCGCTTATGATCCGCAATATCCGCTCATCATAGATCCCACCTATGTCTTTTCCAGTGTGTCCGGCTCCCGTGCAGATAATTGGGGCTTTACCGCCACTTATGACAACCAGGGATATTTTTATGGCGGCGGCATTGTCTGGGCGCAGGGTTATCCTGTTACGACCGGTGCTGTGCAGAACGCTTTCGCCGGTGGACAGTTCGACATCGGTATCACCAAGCTGGCGCCTAATGGCCGCAGCCAGGTATATGCCACTTATGTAGGCGGCAATGGCGATGAACAACCGCACAGCCTTTTTGCAGATGCAGCAGGTAACCTGGTGATCAGCGGAAGAACCACCTCCAGTAATTTTCCTGCCACTACTGTTGCAGGTCCCCGCGGCGGATGGGACATCGCGATCATTAAGCTGAATGCTACAGGCACCGCCCGCATCGGCTCTATCATCATTGGCGGCGGTGGCGATGATGGCGTGAACATGCGCGAGAACCGCCAGGCAGGCAGCTGGGTGTTATTACGCAACTATGGAGACGATGCCCGCAGCGAAGTAGTACTGGACGGCGCGGGTAACGTATTTGTGGCCAGCTGTACCCGCTCTTCTGATTTCCCCGTTACTGCCAATGTTTTCCAGGGTGGTTTCGGCGGTATGCAGGACGGTGTCGTGATGAGGATCGATCCCAATTGTACTGCCCTGGTATGGGCCAGCTATATAGGCGGTTCAAAAGAAGATGCAGCCTATGTGCTGTCGCTGAACGGAGGCAGCCTGTATGTAGCAGGCGGCACTGCCAGCTCTGACTTCCGCACTACCGGTGGAGTGGTCTATGGCAGCTATCGCGGCGGTATCTGTGATGGATTTATCACGCACATTACAAGCGACGGCAGAACTATTTTGCAGAGCACTTTCCTGGGCGCCAACAATGTAGCGGCCGACCAGATCTACGGTATACAAACTGATACACGCGGCTTTGTATATGTGATGGGTACTACAGACGGCAGCTGGCCTACGCGTCAGCCACCCGGAACTGCTACTTTTTATAATGACAATTCCAAACAATTCATTGCCAAGCTGCAGCCTAACCTCTCAGACTTTGTTTATTCCACCACCTTCGGTAAACAGGCCGCAGATCCAAGCTTGTCGCCGGTAGCTTTCCTGGTGGACAGGTGTGAGAATGTATATGTGTCCGGCTGGGGCGGCGGTATCAATAAATCACTCCGTTATCCTAACTCAGGCACCAGCGGTTTGATCACCAAGAATCCTTTACAGCGTACTACAGACGACCAGGACTTTTACTTCTTTGTGTTGCAGCGCGACGCAACGGATGTGCTGTTTGCCAGCTTCTTTGGCGGCAATGGTTTGTATGAGCACGTGGATGGCGGTACCAGCCGCTTTGACCGTAACGGGGTGATCTACCAGGGTATTTGTGCATGGTGTAACGTTTCTGCCAATACGCAGGCAAAGCCGCGCTATCCAACTACGCCGGGCGCCTACGCCACTCAACCGCCGCCCTTCTGTAACCTGGGCTTACTGAAGATCGCGTTCAACCTGGATGGCGTGAAAGCAGGCATTAAAACACTGGACAGAAAAAGGAACTACTGCGTACCCGCTACCATCACTTTTGTAGATACTACCGGTATACCTGCACAGACCTGGACCTGGAACTTTGGTGACGGCAGTCCGGATGTCAGCGGCACAGAGGATACTGTTACACATACTTATTCACGCATCGGTGACTACACAGTGCGCCTTATCAAGTGCGATCCCGCCAGCTGTAACGGTTGCGATACCGCTTACACAGATGTGCGTATCCGTGCAGACCAGGCTACGGTAGATATCGCTGCAGACAGGCAACCACCCTGTGAAGAGCTGCGCTACCTGTTCACCAATAATTCCGTAGCGCCTCCAGGCAAGCCTTTCACCAACACTTCTTTCCTGCTGGATCTCGGTGACGGTACCCCCGCAGATACGGTGGGTATGGGCGATTTCCCGTATGCACACCGTTATGCGCAGGATGGCATTTACAGCGTACAGCTTACACTCATAGATACCAACTATTGTAACGCACCGCATACAGATACACTGATATTGCGTGTGGCCGCTAACGTGGTAGCCAGCTTTGTAGCGCCGGATAGTTCCTGTGCGCCGTCTACCATCAGCTTTGACAATACTACCAAAGGTGGCGAAAGCTTTACCTGGAACTTTGGGGATGGCAGCGCGCCTTCTACAGAAGCTTATCCTGTACATACGTATCAGAACCCGGGCACCTATGCTGTAAGCCTGCATGTGGTAGATAACAACACCTGTAATATAACAGACGATACTACCATCACGATCACCGTGTTCGGGCCGCCTTCAGCTGATTTCACCTTTACGCCGGTGAAGCCGGTGGAAAATACGCCTACCTCGTTTATCAACCAGAGTATCGGCGCCATCAGGTACGTATGGGAATTTGGCGATGGACAGGTGTCTACGGAAACAAATCCCGTACACCAGTACAACAAGACCGGTACCTACGATGTTTGTTTATTAGCTACCAATGCAGCCGGTTGTACAGATACCATCTGCAAGCAGGTAGCTGCTATTGTAATACCCTTGTTTGATGTACCAAATGCCTTCTCTCCCAATGGAGACGGTATGAACGATGTGCTGATGGTACGCGGCTTCGGTATTGCGAAATTCAATTTCAAGATCTTCAACCGCTGGGGACAGCTTGTATTTGAATCCAACGATCCCACGCTGGGCTGGGACGGCAGGTTCAAAGGCACAGTGCAACCCATGGACGCATATGCATTCGTAGTGAGCGTAGAATTCAGCGACGGTACGACAGCCAACAGGACAGGAAATATCACTTTGTTAAGATGACGAGCCATGAAGCAGCAAGTAAAATTTTATTTAGCCGGTATCGTATTGTTGTTCACAACAGTACAGGCTACCGCGCAGGATCTGCATTTTTCGCAGTTCTTTAACTCCCCGCTTACCACCAACCCTGCCAACACAGGGTTTATTCCGGATGGTAATTACAGGGTGGGTATAAATTACCGTAACCAGTGGGCCAGTATTCCGGTGCCTTATAAAACAATGTCGGCCTTTGGCGATTTTCAGCTGTTTCGCGACAGGCTGCAATATGGCTGGGTAGGCGTTGGCGGCGTGGTGCTCAGGGACGTGGCGGGTAGTGGTAACCTTACCTCCACCAAGGTGTATGGATCGGTGGCCTATCACCAGTTGCTGGGGCAAAGCAGCTTGCTTTCCCTCGGGTTTAATATGGGCTCGGCCAGCAAGCGGGTGGACATCGCCAAGCTGACCTTTGGCGATCAGTGGAATGGTAAGTTCTTTGATTCGCAGCTGCCTACGGCAGAACCGATCACACAGTCGAAAGTAAATTACTTTGATGTACAGGTAGGCATGAACTATGCTTACTTTCCTACGGATAACATTTATATCAATGGCGGTCTTTCCGTGCAGCACGTGAACAAGCCGCATGAAAGCTTCTATGAAGGCAATAACCAGATAGACCGTCGCTATATCGGCTTCCTGAATGGTATCTTTAAAGTGAGCGATAACGTGATCGTTAACCCGGCTGCTTATTATGCCCGTCAGGCAGGATCAAGAGAAATTGTAGCGGGCGGTAATATCGCTTACAACCTTTCAGGCGATGGCACCAAGCAGGTATTTGGCGGCGCTTATCTGCGCTTCAGCGATGCTGCGGTATTCCTGGTAGGGTATGAAATATCCAGGGTAAGAATGATGTTCAGCTATGACGTCACTACTTCACAGCTGGCTAATTCCAATGGTCGCCGCGGCGCTTACGAGATCGGTATTGTGTATACAGGCCTGTATCCTAACCGTGCTTTCAGCGGAGCCCGCAGGGCTACTTTATGTCCTTCTTTCTGATGTGCTTATTTACCCGTGTGCTGATATGCTGATGAATTTGAGCGAAAGCTGCATTTTTCATCAGCATATTTGCATAACAGCACATCAGCACATTATATTCTATCTTTGCCCGTAGTATAGTTACATACCACATAAACACAAGAAAACTATGAAACGTTTGTTTTTATTCCTGTTATTACTGGGTGGTATCCAGTTGGCCCATGCACAGTATTATAAAACGGATACCGTTTCCCGGAAGGGCTTCGATCCTTCCCGGATGATGATAGGGGGCTCGCTTGGGCTCGTATTCGGCGATTATACCAACATAAATGTATCTCCACTGGTAGGCTACCGTTTTTCTGATATGTTTGCTGCAGGTGTTAACATTAATGCGCAGTATGCATCTGAAAAGGATAAATACGCTAACGGGGAAACCAGTTTCCGCTACCAGTACACTGTTTTTGGCGGCGGCGTATGGGGCCGTTTTTATCCCCTCGAAATGCTGTTCCTGCATGCGCAACCGGAGTACAACCATGTAAGCGAGAAGCTGACAGATTATACGGTTGATCCCAAGGTAACCAGCAAGTCCAGCTACGGTGTATCCAGCCTGCTGCTGGGCGGCGGCTATTCCCAGCCTTTGGGCTCAGGCTATTCGGCCTTTTATATTATGGTGCTGTATGATGTGCTGCAGAACGTACGTTCTCCCTACCAGAACCGTCCGCAGATCACGATGGGCTTTAACGTAGGCTTGTAATCCCACTGAAAAAATATGGAGAGGGATAAGGCGATATACCGCCTTATCCCTTTTTTATGTACTTTATCCTAATGTTAAATAGTTTATAAATACTAAACTGTATGCGCAGGCTTCCCTACCTTTGTGCCCATTAAACAGACTGGTTTTATCATGGACATTCAATTAGCAGTGTTTGATATTGCAGGTACTACCCTGCACGATGAATCCAATGTAGGCTTGGTATTACAGCAGGTGATACAGGAGTATGCAGGGCTGGCCGTATCCCTGCCTGAGGTAAATGAAGTGATGGGTTATGCAAAGCCCTGGGCCATCCGCTATCTGCTGGAACAAAAGCAGGATGCACGGTACAAGGATCCTGCCTTTATTGACAGCCTGCACAGGCATTTTGTGCAGCAGATGAGCGACCACTACCTCCACAGTGAAGGTGTGCGTGAAAAGAAGGGTACCGGCGCGGTATTGGGCGCATTGAAACAGCGGGGTATTAAGATCGCATTAGATACTGGCTTTGACAGGGCCATTACTGATATTATCCTGAAAAGGGTAGGCTGGCTAAACATCGGAGTGATAGATGCAGTGATCACCAGCGATGAAGTGCCCCAGGGCCGGCCCTATCCTTATATGATCTATCGTGCCATGGAACAGCTGGGCGTTCGCAGCATCCGCCAGGTGGCCAAAATAGGAGATACCTTGTCTGACCTGGAAGAAGGTACCAATGCAGGCTGCCCTTTTGTGATCGGTATTACTACCGGCGCTTATTCCAAAGCAGCATTGCAGGAAGGCCCGCATACCCACCTGGTAGATTCGCTGGAAGAGATCCTGGAAATTATTTAAAGTTTGAAGGTTTGAAGTTTGAAGTTCAAGGTTAACGACAAGTGTCAGGCCTGGAGCATGCATCAGACTTCTAACATTTAACAAACCTCAAACTTGAAACCTCAAACCTCAAAGTTGTATTAATGAAACATGCAGATATCGCCGTTATCGGCGCTGGTATAGCAGGATTAGCCACTGCCTATCAATTTGCCAGACAGGGAAAGAAGGTAGTGATATTTGAACGTAACAGCCGTGCCCTGGGCGCTTCCATCCGTAACTTCGGACTGATATGGCCTATTGGCCAGCAGGCAGGAGAAAATTACACCCGTGCCATGGCCAGCCGCCGTATCTGGAAAGAGTTGGCAGCGGCCACTGGCCTGGAATGTAATGAGACCGGCTCGCTGCACCTGGTGTATGAGAAAGACGAACTGGCCGTATTGGAAGAGTTTGTACAGGCAGCGCCTCATAAAGGCTACAGCTGCGAGCTGTTAACCCCGCAGCAAGTAGGCGCCCGCAGCAAGGCCGTAAAGACCAGGGGCTTACTGGGCGCCATGTACAGCCCCACTGAAATGACGGTGAACCCGCGCGAGGCCAGCGCCCGCATTGCCGCCTGGCTGGAAGATGAACTGCAGGTAACCCTGCGTTTCAATACTGCTGTTAACGGCATCTCCATGCCCTTCATCGAAACCAAAGAAGAGTCCTGGAAAGTAGATAAAGTATTTCTCTGCAGCGGCGCTGATTTTGAAACCCTGTACCCACAGGAGTTTGAAAAATCTGGTATTATCAAATGTAAACTGCAGATGATGCGTACCGTGCCCCAGCCGGATAACTGGCAGCTGGGACCCGCCCTCTGTGCAGGCCTTACACTGCTGCACTATGCCGCCTTCAACACCTGCACCAGTTTACCTGCGCTGCGCCAGCGCATAGCAACAGAGATGCCCCAATACCTGCAATGGGGCGTGCATGTACTGGTATCACAGAACGGAGCAGGAGAGCTCACCATCGGCGATTCCCACGAATACGGCCCGGACTTCGCTCCCTTTGACAAGGAGTTCATTAATGACCTGATCCTGCAATACATGCATACTTTTCTTCAGGCGCCTGCTGTTAGCATACAGGAGCGCTGGCATGGCATCTATCCCAAACTGACCAATGGCCAGACCAACCTGGTGCTGCAGCCGGAAAAAGATGTTACGATCATTAACGGTCTTGGGGGTGCAGGGATGACGCTATCCTTCGGGTTGGCGGAAGAAATCGTGAAAAAGTTGGTTTGAGGTTTGAAGTTTGAGGTTTGAAGTTCGTTAGAAGTTCAAGGTTAACGACAAGTGTCAGGCCTGGAGCAAGCATCAGACTTCTAACATTTAAAAAACCTCAAACTTCAAACCTCAAACCAGTAGGACACCATAGGACAATTATCCTGCATTAATGCTTACCTTTCTAAGCAAATTCCACGTATGCAGCGATCTCTCTTGCCTGTACTCTGTTTGTTCATTTTATTATCCCTTAGACTGTCGGCACAGGAGCTGCCGCCTGTAAATCCGGCATTACTGAAAGCTCCCTGGAAATCTTCCTGGATAGCTGCTCCGCAGGCTGCACAGCGTGATTACGGTGTGTATCATTTCCGTAAAACACTGGAGCTGGTAAACCAGCCGGAACATTACATGATCCATATTTCTGCTGATAACCGTTACCGCCTTTGGGTGAATGGAAAACCTGTATGCAGCGGTCCCGCTCGTGGCGATCTTTATAACTGGAACTTTGAAACAGTGGATCTGGCGCCTTACCTGCGTCCCGGCCGTAATGTATTGGCAGTGCTGGTTTGGAACATGGGCGTATACGCACCGGTGGCCCAGGTATCTAATCAGACAGGCCTGGTAGTACAGGGCGATACCGGAGAGGAGAAAGCCGTAAATACAGATAAAAGCTGGAAAGTATACATTGATAAAGCTTATCAGCCCTGCTCTATAGATAACGGGCCGCGCCTGCACAGTTACATGGTGATCGGTCCCGGCGACCAGGTAAAAGCGGCGGCCTATCCCTGGGGATGGGAGCAACCGGATTATAACGATGAAAGCTGGCCTGCAGCGGTTCCTGTTACTACGCCTGTACCAGTAGGTCAGGGCTCGGATAACCTCTGGTGCCTGACACCCCGTACGATCCCGCTGATGGAAGAAACTCCGCAGCGGCTGCTGAAAGTGAGGAGGGCAGAAGGTATTACGGCCGCAGATAATTTCCTGGGTGGTGCTAAACCGTTGACCATACCTGCCAATAAGAAAGTGAGCATCCTGCTGGATCAGACCTTTAATACTGTAGCTTATCCCGAATTGACCGTCAGCAAAGGCGCGGGCAGCAGCATTAAAATGACTTACGCAGAAGCCCTGTTCAATACACATGGAAAGGGCAACCGCAACGAAATAGAAGGCCGCGAGATCAGGGGGAATTTCGACGTGTTCGAGCCGGATGGCGGTAATAAGCGGCTGTTCCGCCCACTGTGGTTTCGTACCTACCGCTACCTGCAGCTGGATATTACTACAGGTAGTGAAGCGCTGGTACTGGAAGATCTGCAGGGCATGTACACCGGTTACCCTTTTGTGCAGAAAGCCAGCTTTTCCAGCAATGATACCTCATTAAAAGCGATATGGGATGTGGGATGGCGTACGGCAAGATTGTGTGCCGGTGAAACTTATTTTGACTGTCCGTACTACGAGCAGCTGCAATATGAAGGAGATACCCGCATACAATCACTCATATCATTGTATGTTACCGGGGATGACCGCCTGATGCGTAAAGCTATTCACGATTTTTACTGTTCCCGTGTACCGGAAGGGCTTACACAGGGCCGCTATCCCAGTAACCGTTTGCAGGTGATCCCGCCTTTTTCCCTGTACTGGGTGTCTATGGTGTATGATTACTGGATGCATCGTAAGGATGATGCTTTTATACAGCAATATCTTACCGCTGTACGTGGTGTGCTGGACTGGTACGAAAAACATATCGATAGCAGCAGGAACATGCTGGGACCAATGAACTGGTGGGGCTTTGTTGACTGGAATCATGCTTTCCCCAATGGCACGCCCGATGGGGCTACAGATGGCAACTCATCCGTGATCACACTTCAGTATACCTACACTTTGCAACAGGCCGCGGCATTGTTTGCGCACTATGGCCATCAGCAGGAAGCGCAGCATTATCAGCAACTGGCAACCACCATTAACCAGGCTGTTTATGAACGCTGTTTTGATCAGGGCCGCAATGAAATGGCCAACACACCTTTGCGCAATACTTTCAGTCAGCATGCCAGTATTATTGCTGTGTTGGCAGGCGCCATACCAGCCGACAAGGAAAAGACGGTATTACAAAGGGTGCTGGAAGACAGCACACTCAGCCAGGCCACTTTCTATTACCGTTTTTATCTGAACCAGGCATTGAAGAAGGCAGGCATGGCTTCCTTATATTACGAGCAGCTAAAGCCCTGGCGTGATATGCTCCGGATAGGACTGACCACCTTTGCAGAAAATCCAGAGCCTACGCGGTCTGACTGTCATGCGTGGAGCGCCAGTCCCAATTATGATTTCCTGGCCACCATCTGCGGTATCATGCCTGACAAGCCCGGCTTTGAAGCCGTAAAGATCCAGCCTGCTATGGGCGGGCTACAGGAAGTGTCGGGTACAATGCCTCATCCAAAAGGTGATATAACGGTAAAGCTTAAACGAATTGGCAACGAGGGTGTGTCTGCAGAGATCACTTTACCGGAGGGCCTCAGCGGTAGTTTTATGTGGAACGGTAGCATAACGCCCCTGAAGAATGGAAAACAAAACTTTTTAATAAAAAATTAGGATATAAGGAACATTATTATTAATTTTTGATAAAACCACGTTATTATGCATCAGGCAGATCAGTGTTTCATCACTTTCTAACCCGTTTTAATTCTTTTCTAATAGCACCAAAAGAGTTTTCTGTACGTGAGGGCATGTGCATAATATACCGGTTTTACGGCTTCCGTTTATAGCAAAAAATTATAGCTGACTTTGGATAAAGATAATGCAGCGCTTATGAATATAAGCGACTGCACGTTCATAACGTGTTAAATGTACAGCAGGTTTCTATCAAGTTACCTGCTCTTTTTTTATAAGACCGCTTAAATACCTAAATTGCTGTCCTGATAAACATACTGAAAGATGAATGGCACTTTAAAAAACCTGAAAGAGAGAGATTGGACGGAAACCAAAGCCCACTCCAGCTGGCAGATCTTCAAGATCATGGCAGAATTTGTAGAAGGCTTTGAGGCACTGGCCAAAATGGGCCCCTGCATATCGGTATTCGGCTCTGCCCGTACCAGGCCGGGTAACAAATATTACGACCTTACTGTGGAGATAGCCCGCCGCCTGGCAGAAGACGGTTTTGGCATTATTTCCGGTGGTGGCCCCGGTGTAATGGAGGCGGCCAATAAAGGCGCGCAGCTGGCTAAAGGGAAGTCAGTAGGCGTTAACATCACCCTTCCGCATGAACAGTATCCTAATTCTTTTGTGGATCACGACAAGAACCTGCACTTTGACTACTTTTTTGTGCGCAAGGTCATGTTCACCAAATATGCGCAGGGCTTTGTGATGATGCCCGGAGGCTTTGGCACCATGGATGAATTTTTTGAAGTGGCCACCCTCATTCAAACCAAGAAGATGACGGAAACGCC
>Ga0209564_1002632_pt1 | contig 13722 bp, 9 predicted proteins | sample AraplaCol_mMF_r2_FD_184272 | JGI IMG/M metagenome (GOLD analysis project Ga0209564, IMG submission 184272) | Arabidopsis root microbial communities from North Carolina, USA - plate scrape MF_Col_mMF_r2 (SPAdes) (version 3) | ecosystem: Host-associated > Plants > Roots > Endosphere | place: USA... | reverse complement strand
TGGGCGCGCATCCGCGCATGATCGACCCGGTCGAGCAATTGTTCGGCGAGCCTGTCTACATGCACCAGTTCAAGATCAACGCGAAATCGGCCTTCACCGGCGACGTCTGGCAATGGCACCAGGATTACGGCACCTGGAAGCGCGACGACGGCATGCCGGAGCCGCGGGCGATGAACATCGCGATCTTCCTCGACGAGGTGATGCCGATCAACGGTCCCCTGATGCTGGTGCCGCGCAGCCAGAACGCCGGCGATCTCGAAGCCTCGCATGACCTCGCCACCACCTCCTATCCGCTGTGGACGCTGGACGAGGACACGGTGACGCGCCTCGTCAAGCAGGGCGGCATCGTCGCGCCCACCGGCAAGCCCGGCGGCATGCTGATGTTCCACGGCAATCTCGTGCACGGCTCGAGCGGCAACATCACGCCCTTCCCGCGCAAGATCGTGTACCTGACGCTGAACGCGGTCTCGAACTACATCCGCACCCCGACGCGGCCGGAGTACATCGCGCATCGCGATTTCGCGCCGATCAAGACGGTGGACGACGACGCGTTGGTGCGGCTGGCGCGGGCACCGCGGCAGGCGGCTGAATAGTCTCTCACTGTCATTCCGGGGCGACGCGCAGCGTCGAGCCCGGAATCCATAACCACGATCGGGAGTATGGATTCCGGGCTCGCGCTTCGCGCGCCCCGGAATGACGAGCTTTGATTGTTGCACTTACGGATTTCCCCATGAACCTCTTCCGCCTCCTCCAGGCCCGCGCGTCCGCCGGCAGGCCTGTTCGCGTCGCGCTGATCGGCGCGGGCAAATTCGGCTCGATGTTCCTCGCACAGGTGCCGCACACGCCGGGACTGCAGGTGCCCATCATCGTCGACATCGACCGTGAGCGCGCGCGAGAGGCCTGCCGGACCGTCGGCTGGAGCGCCGAGCAGATCGCCAAGACCGTGTTCACCGACGACGGGGCGCGCGCCATTGCCGGCAGCGCGATGGACGTGGTGGTGGAAGCGACCGGGAATCCCGCCGTCGGCATCCGTCATGCGCGCGCCGCGATCGCGGCGGGCAAGCATGTCGTGATGGTCAATGTCGAGGCTGACGTGCTGGCGGGCCCGCTGCTCGCCGAGGAAGCGCGGAAGGCGGGCGTGGTCTATTCGCTCGCCTATGGCGACCAGCCGGCGCTGACGGCGGAAATGGTCGACTGGGCCCGCGCCACCGGCTTTCGCGTCGTCGCCGCCGGCAAGGGCACGAAATACCTGCCGGCCTATCACGACGTGACGCCCGACGGCGTCTGGCAGCATTACGGCCTGACCGCGGGCGAAGCGCAGTCGGCCGGCATGAATCCGCAGATGTTCAACTCCTTCCTCGACGGCACCAAATCGGCGATCGAGATGGCCGCGATCGCCAACGCCTGCGGGCTCGACGTGCCCGCGGAGGGCTTGCTGTTCCCGCCCTGCGGCGTCGACGATCTGCCGCACATCATGCGCCCGCGTTCGCGCGGCGGCGTGCTGGAGCGGTCCGGCGTGGTGGAGGTCGTCTCCTCGCTGGAGCGCGACGGACGGCCGGTGTTCCGCGATCTGCGCTGGGGCGTCTATGTCGTGCTGGAGGCGCCGAACGACTATGCCGCCGACTGCTTCAGGCAATATGGCCTGAAGACCGATGCCAGCGGACGCTTCGCCGCGATGTACAAGCCCTATCATTTGATCGGGCTGGAGCTGAACATCTCGATCCTGTCGGCCGCGTTGCGGGGCGAGGCGACCGGCCAGCCCTACGGCTTCCGCGGCGACGTCGCCGCCGTAGCCAAGCGCCACTTGCGCGCCGGCGAGATGCTCGACGGCGAAGGCGGCTACACGGTGTGGGGCAAGCTGGTGCCGGCGGCCGCGAGCCTGAAAGCGAGCGCCCTGCCGATCGGCCTCGCCCACCGCCTCAAACTGAAGCACGACATCGCCCATGGCGAGATCGTGCGCTGGAGCGACGTCGAGTTCGACGCCAACAACGAGACGATCAGGACAAGGAAGGCGATGGAGGCGGCGTTCGCGAAGGAGGGGTAGTCAAGAACTCGAGTGGACTACTCGCATCGCAGACGACGGCTTCGCGGTGCGTTGAGGACACCCATCGAGCTTGGCGCCAAGTCGGCTGAGGGCCATCAGAAGACTTTGCTTGAAGCGTCATTCTAGTCGCCGACCGTATGCCGCAGCGCTGCGGGCGCTGGACAGCAGAAGCACCGTCAGTATCAGATGAAGGACTACGGCTGGCCACAGAAGGACGCCGCGAAAGTAACCGGCAAAGCCGAGATAGGCCAAATACAAGGTGACGGCTCCGCTGTAGATCAGCATGGCGGGAAACGGCGACCGTCCCGGCCAACAGGCGATCCCGAGCGCGATCAGTGCAATGCCGGCGACACGCGCGACCGGCGTTGCGACACCGGAAAGCTCTTCGCCGAGCAACAGTTGGGCGACAAGCGAGGGGGCTACGACCAGCGCCAAACCTGTCGCCGCTTCGCCGACGGCAGCGAACGCCAGCACGCCCCTCATCTCTTCCGGACGGGTGCGGATTGTTTTTGCCTGGGCTCTTCGATCGGATCCGGTTCCGGCGCCTGCATGGGCCCGAGTTCGGCCTTGTCTTGCGCCGGGTCCTTGAGCTCTGGTCCGAGCCTGAACGTCAATTTGTTGATCTTGCCGCTGAACCTGAACGGAGGATCATAGCGATATTCGAGTAACGCGACCCCGGTGCGGGTGTCCTTCCCTACGTCGAAGGTTTCGTCCTCCGGGAAGGTGACGGGCGTACTGTGTTCGATCGATTTCCGATCGACTTCCTTGCCATCCACTGAAAGCACGCCTGTGCCGCCCTTGCCCAATCCCGGCGCATCCGGCTTGAAGTCGAAGACGATGGTATGCTTGCCCGCGCTCAACTCCGGTCCAGACCAGATCGTGCGCTTGAGGTTAAGCAGGTTGTAGAGGAATACAGGCTTGCCCCGCCGAAGGCCGGCCACACCCTTGCTCAGGAACAGCCCGTAGCCGCCGAAACGTCCGCCTTCGGTGACGATCATCCCTTCGGCGCCGCCCTGGGGAATATCGACCTCGGCGGTAATGTTGTAGGACTTGTTGAGAATGCTCGGCGCGGCGCTGGCCGGCACGCCACTCAGTTCGCCCGAATAGGTGAATACCGTCTGCCCCGCCGTCAGGCTTGGGCGCGGTGTATTCCAGCGCGCGAGCGTCGTGTTGTCGAGCGGCAGCACGTTGTACTTCTTCGCCTCGGCATCGAAGACGGCTTGCAGTTCCTTGACCTTCTCCGGCATCCCGGCGGCCAGATCATTGAATTGGGTGGGATCCTCTTCGACGTTATAGAGCTCCCACTTGTATCCCGTAATCACATCGGGTGGCGGCGCGCTGCTCAGCTCCCATGGCAGCGTGATCGGCGTCGTGCACGCAACCCATCCATCCTGATAGATGGCGCGATTGCCAAGCATCTCGAAATATTGCGTCGTGTGCGTCGACCTCGCGTTGGCGTTCGTCTTGTCCCATGTGTACGCCATGCTCACCCCTTCCATGGGGTTCTGCTTGATCCCGTCGATCGTATCGGGTTGCGAAATGCCGGTGGCCTGGAGGATCGTCGGAGCAATATCGATCACGTGATGGAATTGGCGGCGGATACCTCCGGGATCGTTGATACGGCCGGGCCAGGACATGACGACGCCTTGGGCGGTACCGCCGAAATGCGATGGCACCTGCTTGACCCACTTGAACGGCGTGCCCATCGCCCAGGCCCACGGCGCGGCATAATGCGGGAACGTCTTGTCGGAGCCCCAGAAGGGGTACCAGAGATATTGAGCTTTCACCGGCACAGGGACGCCGTTGAAGGTCGTGAATTCGTTCGGCGTACCGTTGATCATGCCTTCGGCGCTGGCGCCATTGTCACCGCCAATGTAGATGATCAGGGTGTTGTTGAGTTCGCCGAGATCTTCGACCGCTTGTATGACGCGGCCGATCTCATGATCGGTGTAAGCAAGGTAGGCGCCGTAGATATCTGCCTGCTTGATGAAGAGCTTCTTTTCCAGCTCACCTACGGAATCCCATTGCGGCAACTCCTTCGGCCAAGGCGTCAGCCTGGCGTGTTCCGGCATGATGCCGAGCCGCTTCTGGTTGGCAAACATCGTCTCTCGCAGCTTGTTCCAGCCCTGATCGAACAAGCGCATGTCGCCAATCTTCTTGATCCATTCCGGTGTTGGATGATGCGGCGCGTGCGTACCGCCGGGGACGTAATAGACGAAGAACGGTTTGTCCGGCGCGATCTCCTTGAGCTGCTTCATGTGCTGGATGGCCTCGTCTGCCATCGCGGTCGTCAGGTTCCAGGTGGGATTATCCTGGAACGGGTAGATCGCCGTGGTATTGCGGAACAGGTTCGGCTGCCACTGGCTGGCATCGCCGCCGACAAAGCCATAGAAGTACTCAAAGCCCATGCCGTTGGGCCATTGATTGAACGGGCCCGCCTGACTTGATTGATAGGAAGGCGTGTTGTGATTTTTGCCGAACCACGAGGTGGCGTAACCGTTCGCCTTCAGGATCGTGCCGACGGTGCCTTTCTCGATCGGGATGATCGAGTCGTAACCTGGGTATCCCGTCGATATCTCGCCAACCACTCCGAACCCGACTGAGTGATGATTGCGGCCGGTGATGAGCGCCGCACGTGTCGGCGAGCACAGCGAGGTGGAGTGAAAATTGGTGTAGCGCAGGCCCTGCGCGGCGATGCGATCCATTGCCGGTGTGGGGATCACGCCGCCGAAGGTGCTCGGCGCACCAAATCCCTGGTCGTCAGTCATGATGAGCAGCACGTTGGGTGCGCCCTTTGGCGGCACGACACGCGGCGCCCACCAGGACGTTGAGTCTGAAGCCTTCTCTTTGATTACGCCGCCGAACGCCGGAGGCGACGGCGGGAGTTGTTTACCATCGGTGGTGGTCGTGGCGCCGGGCGAACCCGGAGTGCCCGTGACTTGCTGAGCTAAGGCAGAGACACAAGTGAGGGCGAAAAAACTTGCTCCCGCGAGCAACTTGCGACCGAGATTCATTTGAATATCTCCGCAACCTTGCAACCAGGAAATCTCGCTGCACCCGGCTTGCCCGGGATTGACCTAGATCAAGGAGGTATGCTGAGGAGGCGGACAACAGCAATCCCGCGCCAATCACAGAAACGACGACGTCCGCTCCGGGTCAAAAGCACACCTCGGTGCGTATCGTCGTGAAGGTCAGCTTGGGCCAACAGGGGAAGCCATGCGCGCCTTCATTCGATGACTCTGTCAGCCCGAGCCAACACGTTATCCGGGAAATTCAGGCCGAGCGAAGCGGCAGTTTTGAGATTCAGAGCAAGCTCGAAAATGACCGGCTGTTCGACGGGGAGTTCGGCTGGATCGGCTCCTTTGAAAATCTTGTCGCAGTATTGGGCCGCTTTGCGATAAATCGCTTCAATGCTGGGATGGTAGCTGGCCAATCCCCCCAGTGGAACGTACGGGCTCGATTGGTAGACGGCGGCAATTCTCGACTTCGCGGCCAAAGCTGCAATGGCAGGTCTCGTCACATCCGCAAGCACAAATAAAGCGTCGCAATTCTCCTTCTTCATAGTCTCAAACGCCTGCTCAAGATCATTTGGCGTTGGCGCCAACACTGGAACGGGTGTGAGGCCCAGGCTCTTTATGGCAGCTTCGGCCAGCCCGGAATGCCATGGATGAGACGGATTGTTGGACATAAGCACGGCAATCCGCCGTGCGGATGGCAGGATGTCGTGAAGAAGCTCTACAGCTTTTCCAACGGCGTCGCCGGCCATGGCGGCCATACCTGTAATATTTCCTCCCGGGTGAGCCAGACTTTTGACAAACCCCGAGCCGATCGGATCGACAGCAGGAGCCATGATGATGGGAATGGTTGACGTCGCCTTCTGGGCGGCGGCTATCGCCGGCGTTGTGATGGCGACGATGACGTCCGGTCGGAGAGAAATCAACTCGGTCAAGAATGAAGGCAGGCGCTCAAGCTTTCCCTCGGCACTTCGATCGTCGATGATCAGGCTCTTACCTTCGACGTAGCCCAGGGACGCCATCTCGCCGCGAAAAACGTCAAATATCGCGCGGTCCGCTGCAGCGGCGAGAGAGCCCGGATATAAATAGGCGATGCGCCATACTCTGTTGGACGATGTTTGCGCCGCTGCGTCGTATGAAACGGCCAAGGTCGAGTAGCCGATCGCCCTGATGAAATCGCGCCGCAGCATCGAATGACCCCGCAACCGGCAATGAGAGACAAGCGGAAATCCTGCTATTTTGAATGGCTGGCCGGATTTTGTACAGGTGTCCGCTCGTCCGCTCGGGGTCGGAAGCGGCCGTCGTGCAATCAGCCAGCATAAGTCTGCTTCGGAGCGTGGACAGATGTGCCCCAGCCACCGCAGACGCATTCTCTACGGCAGCAGCCGCGCTTCCTTAGCCTGCCGAAACCACTTCCGGAACATGTCTTCCGTGTCCATCATCTCGGTGAATCCGGCGCGGTTGATCTTCACGGTCGAGACGATCGAGGGTGGGCCGGACTCGGTCTGGCCGTAGCGCATGCTGTAGTCGGCGTACTGGAATGACAGGCCGACGAAGTCGGCAAGGCCGGGTGATGCGAGGTCGTGCTTGCGCCTGAGCGCGTCCCAGGGAGCGACCCAGTTCGGGAATTCGTTGGCCAGCGAGAGCGGGACCGGCTTGCCCGGCTTCATCGCCAGCGCGTCCGCGACCGCCGGCCAGATGTTCTCCCAGGTGAAGACGTCGCCATTGGTGACGTTGAAAGCCTCGTTCTGCACCGCCTTCGCCTCGCCTGACCATGCGATCGCACGTGCCAGGAGATCGACGTCGACGGCCTGCGCGACACGTGCGGCGCCGCCCGGAAAATCGAGCGGCCGCCCCTGCTCGCGGAGCATCGCCGCATAGACGCCGAGCGGCGGGATCAGGTCCATGGCGCCGCCCATGGCAAGTCCCACGATCAGCACGGGCCGCAGGATGCTCCAGTGCCAGGACTTGCCCTTCTGCAGCTCGCGCAGGAAGTTCTCCTGGGCCCAGTAGAAGTTGGGCTGCTCGTACATTTCGGAGCGGCCCTCGCGCGCCGGCACGGTCAGAGGACGCACATGGACGCCGTAGGCCTTGGTGCCTTGCAGCAGCGCGACATGCTTCAGATCGGGCGAGACTGCCTCGAGCGTCCCCATCAGATTGCGCAGCATGGTGTCGTTGGTCTTGATCTGCTGCGGGTCGCGCCAGCCGTCGACGAGCTGCGGCGCTTCGTAGAGCGCGGCGTAAACCAGATGGGTCGCGCCCTTGAGCTCGACCGCAGCGCGACGGCAATCGGCTTCATTGGTGAGGTCGACCGGGACGTGACGGGCGCCGTAGAGATCGCGCGGCTTGCGCCGCGACAACGCCACAACGTCCGAAGGCTGCGACGTGCCGAAGTGTCGCAACGCGGCGTTGCCGACGAGACCGGTCGCTCCCGCGACCACCACCTTCTTGCCCGTCATGTGCGAGCCTCCCTTTTGTTGTTGCCCAATCTGTTAGCAGATGGCAGGTCAATCCGACTTGCGTCTGGCTCCGCATTCGCACTTGCGAGGGAGCAGAAGGCTTGATTATCCGGAGGCGACAGGTCATCCTTGCTGACGGAACCGCATGATCGGAATTCCAACAAAAAGAGCCCATCAGGGCCATTCGGAAACGTCTCTTAAGTCTCAAACAAAACAACGTCGATCTCGACGGCAAGACGACACCAAAGATCGTTCCCTGACGTCGAAACATCGGCATAACGGAGGGAAGTGCATGGAACGTCGTAAATTCCTGAAGGCAGGCGGATTGGGCCTTGCCGCGAGTGCTGTTGCTGCGCCTGCGATCGCACAGGGCTCGCCCGAGATCAGGTGGCGTTACGCCACGAGCTGGCCGAAGTCGCTCGACACGCTTTACGGCGGCTGCGAGTATTTCACCAAGAAAGTCGCCGAGATCACCGACAACAAATTCCAGATCCAGCCGTTCGCGGCGGGCGAGATCGTCCCGGGCCTGCAGGTGCTGGATGCGGTCTCGAACGGCACCGTCGAGATGGGCAACACCGCGCTCTACTATTACTGGGGCAAGAATCCCGCCTTCACCTTCGCCACCGCGCTGCCGTTCGGGCTCAACACGCGCCAGCAGATCTCCTGGCTGCTGTGGGGCGGCGGACAGGAGCTCGTCAACGACCTCCTAAAGGAGCACAACGTCTATGGCATCCCGACCGGCTCCACCGGCGCCCAGATGGGCGGCTGGTTCCGGAAGGAGATCAAGTCGATTGAGGACGTCAAGGGCCTCAAGATGCGCATCGGCGGATTTGCCGGCACGATCATGGCCAAGCTCGGCGCGGTGCCGCAGCAGATCGCCGGCGGCGACATCTATCCGGCGCTCGAAAAGGGCACGATCGATGCGGCCGAATGGGTCGGTCCCTACGACGACGAGAAGCTCGGCTTCGTCAAGGTCGCGAAGTACTACTACTACCCCGGCTGGTGGGAAGGCACGAGCCAGGGTCACAACATCATGAACCTCGACAAGTGGAATGCGCTGCCCAAGCATTACCAGGCCGCGATCGATTCCGCCTCGCGCGACACGTTCACCTGGATCACCGGCAAGTACGACGCATTGAACGCGCCGGCGCTGAAGCGGCTGCTGGTGTCGGGCGCGATCCTGAAGGCGTTCCCGCAGGAGGTGCTGGAGGCCTGCTACGGCGCCGCCAACGAGATCTACGCCGATCTCTCCAAGACCAACCCGCATTTCGGCAAGATGTATGCGAGCATGACCGCCTATCGCGGCGAGGCCTTGCCCTGGTTCCAGGTCGCGGAGCTGAGCTTCGACAGCTTCATGATGCGGATGCGGACCAAGACGTGAGGCGCTGAACGGCGCACACGACTAAAGAATGAGAAGCCCCGGAGATGGCGACGTCTCCGGGGTTTTTGTTTTGGAACGGTGATGCCGTTCTTCCCTTCTCCCCTTGTGGGAGAAGGTGGCGCGCTTTGGAGCGCAATTGCGCTCCTGAGCGCGCCGGATGAGGGGTTGCTTCCGCGAGCCCAAACGCGAGCTGGACTCGCGGAGAGAACCCCTCACCCGTCTCGCCGCTTAAGCGGCGAGCCACCCTCTCCCACAGGGGGAGAGGGAAAGAGCGAGCCTTCGCAACTGCGAGCACATCGACGCCGCTTGATTATCGCGAGGCGACCGGTCATCCTCGCGCCCGAACCGCGATGCGCGGACTCCAAAAAGAGCCCCGAAGGGCCTTCGGAAACCCCAAAAATCGTCACAACACCACGTCGGTTATCGGCGAAGCCAAGACGACATCAAGATCGTTCCCTGAGTCGAGGACATCGGCGCAACGGAGGGATACGCATGAAACGTCGTGAATTCCTGAAAGTGACTGGCGCTGGGCTGGCAGCGAGCACAGCGGTTGCGGCACCGGCGATCGCGCAGGGCTCGCCGGAAGTCAGATGGCGGCTCGCCGCGAGCTGGCCCAAGGCGCTCGATACGCTCTATGGCGGCTGCGAATATTTCTGCAAGCGCGTCGCCGAGGTCACCGACAACAAATTCCAGATCCAGCCGTTCGCATCCGGCGAGATCGTTCCGGGCCTGCAGGTGCTGGATGCCGTCTCGAACGGCACCGTCGAGATGGGCAACACGGCGCTGTATTACTATTGGGGCAAGAACCCGGCCTTCACCTTCGGCACCTCGCTGCCGTTCGGGCTGAACACGCGCGCGCATATTTCCTGGCTGCTGTTCGGCGGCGGGCAGGAGATGCTCAACGACCTCCTGAAGGAATACAACTCGGTCGGCATTCCGACCGGCTCCACCGGAGCCCAGATGGGCGGCTGGTTCCGGAAGGAGATCAAGTCGATGGAGGATTTCAAGGGATTGAAATTCCGCGTCGGCGGCTTCGCCGGCACGATCATCGCCAAGGTCGGCGGCGTGCCGCAGCAGATCGCGGGCGGCGACATCTATCCGGCGCTGGAGAAGGGCACCATCGACGCCGCCGAATGGGTCGGCCCCTACGACGACGAGAAGCTCGGCTTCGTGAAAGTGGCGAAGTACTATTACTATCCGGGCTGGTGGGAAGGCACCGGTCAAGGCCACAACATCATGAACCTCGATAAGTGGAATGCGCTGCCCAGGCATTACCAGGCCGCGATCGAGATGGCCTCGCGCGACACCTTCACCTGGGTCACCGGCAAGTACGACTACGTCAACCCGCCGGCGCTGAAGCGGCTGCTGGTGGCCGGCGCGATCCTCAAGCCGTTCCCGCAAGAGGTGCTCGAGGCCTGCTACAACGCCGCGAACGAGATCTACGCCGATCTCAACAAGACCAACCCGCATTTCAACAAGATGTACACCAGCCTGTCGGCGTTCCGGAACGAGTCGCTGGCCTGGATGCAGGTCGCCGAGCTCAGCTACGACAGCTTCATGATGCGGATGCGCACGCGGACCTGAGGCACAGTCGAGGGTGTCATCGCCCGGCTTGCCGTCTTCGCTAAAGCTTCGCCGGCCGAGCACCCTTGCGGGCCCGGCGTAGCCTTGGCGGAGCCGGGACCGGGCGATCCAGTATCCCAGAGGCCGATGTTGGAGAGCTCGCTCTCGCCACATCCGCCTCGGCGTACTGGATGCCCGCCTTCGCGGGCATGACGGCGGTGGTCGAACGGGCAAGCTCAAACGACGAAAGCCCCGAAGATGTCTCCGGGGCTTTCGATTTTGCTCGTCCAGCTTTCGCAGGCGATGACAGCGTCCGTGCGGCTAGATCAGCCCGCCGGCGTCGGCGACGCGGCGCTGGTGATACTCGGTGTCGCCAAAGGTGTTCTCGATCATGGTGAGACGCTTGAAGTAGTGGCCGATCTTCGCCTCCATGGTCATGCCGATGCCGCCATGCAGCTGGATCGACTGCTGGCCGACGAATTTCAGCGACTTGCCGATCTGCACCTTGGCCGCGGCGATGGCGTTGGCGCGCTCCTTGGCGTCCTCGAAGTCACCCGCCATGGTGGCGAACATCGACATCGAGCGCGCCTGCTCGGCCGCGACGAACATGTCGGAGGCGCGGTGCTGCAGCGACTGGAACGAGCCGATCGCGACGCCGAACTGCTTTCGGGTCTTGATGTACTCGACCGTGGTCTTGAGCGACTCGTCCATCAGGCCGACCGCCTCGGCGCAGAGCGCGACGCGGGCTTCGTCCACCACGCGCTCGATCAGCCCCAGCGAATCCTCGGGGTTGCCGATCGCCGCATCGGCGCCGACCTCGACACCGGTGAGGGTGATGTCGGCGGCGTGCAGGCCGTCCTGGGTCGGGTAGGATTTCTTGGTGACGCCCTTGGCATTGGCGGGGACCAGGAACACGCCGATGCCGGCCTTGTCGCGACGGTCGCCCTTGGTGCGCGCGGTGACGAGTAGCGTGTCGGCGTTCTCGCCGTTGAGCACGACGAACTTCTCGCCGTCGATGACCCAGCCGTCGCCCTTCTTCTTCGCCGTCGTCGCGACGTCGAAGAGATCGTAACGCGAGTTCTTCTCGAGCTGGGCAAAGGCGAGCGTCTTGCTGCCGTCGATGATCCCGGGCACGTGCGCGGCCTTCTGCGCGTCGCTGCCGGCGTGGCGCAGGAAGCCGCCGCCGATCACGACCGTCGCCAGATACGGCTCCAGCACCAGCGCCTTGCCGAGCGCTTCCATCACGATCATGGTCTCGACGCCGCCGCCGCCGAAACCGCCATCGGCCTCCGCGAAGGGAAGGCCGAGCAGGCCCTGCTCGGCGAGCTTGTCCCAGACGGCTTTGCTCCAGCCGCCCTTCTCCTTCATGTACTTCTTGCGCTGCTCGAAATCGTAGGAATCGGTCAGCAGGCCGTCGATGCTTTCCTTGAGAAGCCGCTGCTCCTCGTTCAGGTCAAAATCCATTTCTTTGCTTCCTCGTACCCGGACTTATTTGACTTCGTCATTCCGGGGTGGCCCGAAGGGCCAGGCCCGGAATCCATAATCCCGATTGGTGGTTATGGATTCCGGGCTCGCGACTTCGTCGCGCCCCGGAATGACGGCGGAAGAAATGTCCTCCCCGCCTCCGCGGAGAGGGAGCAGATCACAGCCCCAGCACCGCCTTGGCGATGATGTTGCGCTGAATCTCGTTGGAGCCGCCGTAGATCGAGACCTTGCGGTTGTTGAAGTAGCTCGGTGCGATCTGAGCGGTCCAGTCCATCGCTTCGTTCGAGCCGTCATCGCCATGCACGTCGAAGGGCGCGGCGAACGGGCCGATCACTTCCATCAGCAGCTCGGTGGTGGTCTGCTGGATCTCCGAGCCCTTGATCTTCAGCACCGAGGAGGCCGGATTGGGCTTGCCCTTGCCGTGCTTGCCCTCGTCGGCGACGACGCGCAGCTGGGTCAGCTCGAGCGCCTTCAGCTCGATCTCGCAGGCGGCGAGCTTCTCGCGGAACGCGGCGTCCTGGATGATCGGCTTGCCGCCGGATTCGACCTTGGAGGCGAGATCCTTGATGCGGCGGATGCGCTCCTTGGAGACGCCGACGCGCGCGATGCCGGTGCGCTCGTTGCCGAGCAGGAACTTTGCGTAGTCCCAGCCCTTGTTCTCCTCGCCGATCAGGTTCTCGATCGGGACTTCGACGTCGTCGAAGAAGACCTCGTTGACCTCGACGCCGCCATCGATGGTCTGGATCGGGCGCACGGTGACGCCCTTCGACTTCATCGAGAACACGATGAAGGAGATGCCCATCTGCTTCTTGGCATTGTTGTCGGTGCGGCAGAGGCAGAAGATCATGTCGGCGTGCTGGGCCAGCGTGGTCCAGGTCTTCTGGCCGTTGATGATCCACTTGTCGCCACGGCGCTCGGCCTTGGTCTTCAGCGAGGCGAGGTCGGAGCCCGAGCCCGGCTCGGAGAAGCCCTGGCACCACCAATCATCGACATTGGCGATACGCGGCAGGTACTTCTTCTTCTGCTCTTCGTTGCCGAAGGTGTAGATGACCGGGCCGACCATGCTGACGCCGAAGGCGAGCGGCTGCGGCGCCGGATAGGACTGCAGCTCCTCGTTGAAGATGTAGTGCTGCACGGAGGTCCAGCCGGTGCCGCCGAACTGCTTGGGCCAGTGGCTGACGCCCCAGCCCTTCTTGTTGAGGATGCGCCACCACGTCACCATCTCGTCCTTCGAGAGGTGACGGCCCTCGACCAGCTTGCGCCGTGTATCCGGCGGCACGTTGTCGCGGAAGAACGACCGCACTTCCTCGCGAAACGCCTGCTCTTCTTTCGTGAATGCGAGATCCATTGGATCCTCCTGTGAGCTTCTTATTGTCGTCCCGGCGAAGGCCGGGACCCATAACCACTGACCTTCGTTGGTTCGAAGGCCATTACCATCTGCGTTCGACACTCCTGCTGCGGAGTATGGGTCCCGGCCTTCGCCGGGACGACGACTACTGCAACACCTCGAACAGTCCCGCCGCGCCCATGCCGCCGCCGACGCACATGGTGACGACCGCGTATTTCGCCTTGCGGCGGCGGCCCTCGATCAAGGCGTGGCCGGTGAGGCGCGCGCCCGACATGCCGTAGGGATGGCCGACCGAGATCGCGCCGCCGTTGACGTTGATCTTCTCGGGGTCGATGCCGAGCTTGTCGCGGCAATACAGCACCTGCACCGCGAAGGCTTCGTTGAGCTCCCACAGGCCGATGTCGTCGACGGTGAGCCCGTGGCGCTTG
>Ga0209564_1002620_pt1 | contig 13757 bp, 7 predicted proteins | sample AraplaCol_mMF_r2_FD_184272 | JGI IMG/M metagenome (GOLD analysis project Ga0209564, IMG submission 184272) | Arabidopsis root microbial communities from North Carolina, USA - plate scrape MF_Col_mMF_r2 (SPAdes) (version 3) | ecosystem: Host-associated > Plants > Roots > Endosphere | place: USA... | reverse complement strand
ATCAGCGGGTTGATCTCCAGCATGGCCATGTCCTTGGCCAGGAACGCCGTGTAGAGCTGGGTCAGCAGGGTGGCGGCTTCCTTGGCGAGGCCGCCGGTCAGGCCCAGGGCCTTGGCCAGGGCGCGCTGGTGGGTCGGCCACACGCCCGTCGCCGGGTCGATCGAGAAGCTATGGATCTTTTCGGGGGTGGCGTGGGCCACGTCCTCGATGTCCATGCCGCCTTCGGTCGAGGCGACCACCGAGACCATCGAGGTCTCGCGGTCGACCAGCAGCGACAGGTAGAATTCCTTGGCGATCGCCGCGCCTTCTTCGATGTAGAGGCGGTTGACCTGCTTGCCCTTGGGGCCGGTCTGGTGGGTCACCAGCACGCGGCCGAGCATCTCGGCGGCGTTGGTCTTGACGTCTTCCACCGACTTGACCACCCGGACGCCGCCCTTGGCGTCGGGACCCAGGCCCTCGAACTTGCCCTTGCCGCGACCGCCGGCATGGATTTGGGACTTCACGACGAACACCGGTCCGCCCAGCTTTTCAGCGGCGGCGACGGCCTCCTCGACGGTAAAGGCGGGATAGCCGCGCGGAACAGGGGCGCCGAACTCTGCGAGGACGGCTTTGGCTTGGTGTTCGTGGATGTTCATGAGGGACCGGTCTCGACGACGGCTTCTGAAAATTGTGGGCGGGTTATAGGAGTGTGATTTCTCAGGCGCAACCGCGCTTGGACCGATTGTTCGGCGAAGTGAAAAAGTGGGCCGGTCTCGCGTGACCCCGGAAGCCATTGGACTTTTTCACCGAACGCCGACGTCCCAAAGGGTCGGGTCGACCCCCGGTCGGCGGAAAAAAGGTACCGCTACCATTCGCAAGGGCGAATGACAGCCTTGTCATGCTCGCGAGCCCCGCCGCCGACTGCTCACCAAGCGCCCACCCGGCGCCCGCTATTTAAGCGTCGCCGTGGCGCGCCGCTCCAGCTTGCCCCAGCCCACGCGCCCGCCGCGCGCCGCGGTCAGCACCGATTTGACGACCACGTAGTACATCAGCTGCCGATAGCCGAAGCGCTGCACGGGCAGGTACGGCAGGTCGGCCCAGGGCGCGCGCTTCTCCAGGGCCATGCCCAGGGCGCCGGCCGACAGGTCGACCAGGATGAACACCCCCCAGTAGAGCAGGCCGCGGATCGTGTCGTCGGGCGACCACTCCACCGGATGGGCGACGGCGCCGTAAAGGCCCGAGACCAGGCTCCAGACCACGGCCAGATCGACCAGCGGCGCGGCGACGGCCAGCAGGATCTGGAACAGCCAGATCTGCGGCAGGGCCACGAATCCCAGGGCGGGCGTCTTGGGATTGAACAGCGCCGCGCGGTGCTTCCACACGCACTGCAAGGTGCCGAACGACCAGCGGAAGCGCTGCTTGAGCAGGCCGGTCACCGTGTCGGGGGCCTCGGTGAAGGCCTGGGCGGCGGGGTCGAAGGCCACCTTCCAGCCTGCCCGCTGGCAGGCGATGGTCAGGTCCTGGTCCTCGGCCAGGGTGTCGGACGGATAGCCGCCCAGCGCGTCCAGCACGCTCTTGCGCCAGGCCCCGACCGCGCCCGGCACCACGGTCACCGCGCCCAGAGCCGCCAGGGCCCGGCGCTCCAGGTTCTGGGCGGTGACATATTCCAGGGCCTGCCAGCGGGTGACGATGTTCAGGCGGTTGCCGACGATGGCGTTGCCGGCCACCGCCCCGATCGCCGGATCCTGGAACCAGCGAACGAGGCGCCCGATGGTCTTCGGCGGAAACAGCGTGTCGGCGTCCAGCGCCACGACATACTCGCCCTTGGCCACCGCCAGGCCGCGGTTGACCGCTCGCGCCTTGCCGCCGTTTTCGAAGCTCAGCAGGGTCACGCGCGGATCGGATCCGTGGGCGCGGCGCACCGCCTCGGCGGTTCCGTCCTTGGAGCCGTCGTCGAGGACCAGGACCTCGATGTTCTTCCACTCCGACTCCAGGATCCGCGACACCGAGGCGGCGATCACCTTCTCCTCGTTGAAGCAGGGGATCAGCACGCTGACCAGCGGCCCGGTCTCGGGGTCTAGGTTTTGGGGGCTCTGGTGCGTCCAGCGATGGACCAGGGCCAGGCCAGCCAGGAACACCAGCCGCGCCAGGCCCAGGGCGATGGCGGTGATGAACAGCGCGCCCAGCAGGAACTTCACGCCGCGGAACAGGCCGAAGCCCACGCGATCCAGGGCCAGGGCCACCGGATCGCGGTCGCTGACCGGCATCGCCTGGGCTGGGGTCATGCCGGCCAGTTCCCCGATGGTGACCAGGCGATAGCCCCGCGCCCGGATGGCGTCGATCAGGCCCGGCAGGGCCGCCACGGTGCGCGAGCGGTTGCCGCCGGCGTCGTGCAGCAGCACCACCTGCCCCGGCCGGTCGCCGGGATGGTCCAGGCGCTCCAGCGTGCGGTCGATGATCGTCTGCGGCGTGGGCTTCTGCCAGTCGTCGGGGTCGATGCGCAGGCCGACGATCAGGTAGCCCAGCTCCTGGGCGATCACCAGCGGGGCCACCTCGTGCGGGGTCGACGGTTCGGCGTCGCCGAAGAACGGCGGCCGGAACAGTCGCATCGAGCGGCCGGTGATCACCTCGAACAGGCGCTGGGTGGCGTTCAGCTCGACGTCGGTCTGGGCGATCGGGATTTCGCCGATATTGGGGTGGGTCCAGGTATGGCTGCCCACGTCGTGGCCCTCGGCGACCTCGCGCTTCACCAGGTCGGGCCGGGTCTGCATGTTCTCGCCGATCACGAAGAAGGTGGCGGGCGCCTTCTTCTCCTTGAGGATGTCGAGGATCTTCGGCGTCCAGCGCGCGTCGGGGCCGTCGTCGAAGGTCAGGGCCACCAGGCCCGGCTTCTGGCCGTAGCGCTCGATCACGTACGAGCTGGGCAGGACGTCGTAGGTCTGGTCGGCGATCAGGCCGGTGTCGGGATCGAACTCGACGCTCCGCTTGCCGGGCGTCGGCAGGTTGGCGACCCGCAGCACCTCGCCGCCGCCGTCGAAGTCGACGCTGGTTCCAGCCGGGATGCGGGTCAGGCCGGCGGCCGACGCCTGGCCATAGGGCTTGCCCAGCACGCTCCAGACGCCCGGATCCTCCATGCCCATCCGCCACAGGCCGTAGCCACGCGGCTTCCAGGCGTCGGTGACCTTGACCTGGTTGAACAGGGTGGCGGCGTCCAGGAACCAGACCTCGTGGCCGTCGCCGTTGTCGTCGACATAGGCGTAGGTCGGGTTCAGGGCGTCGTCGTCCATGTCGATGGTCGCGCCGGCGTCCTGGGCGTTGCGGATCGCCTCGTGGAAGGTGGCCGGCGAGCCCGCCACCGCCTTGCCCGCCTTGTTCAGGGTCCAGTCGTAACCGTAGGCGCCCAGGGCCATGATCGTGCGGGCCGGGTCCAGTTTGGCGAAGCGCTTGGCCAGCTCGCCCTCGTACCAGTCCTGGCCGGCGTTGGGTCCCGGATCGCCGCCGGCGTAGTGCTGGTCGTAGGCCATCAGCACCAGGGTGTCGGAGGCGTCCTGCAGCGCCTTCAGCGGCCAACCCTGGCCGTCGAACGGCGCGGTGACCCAGACCTCGCGGCCCTGCGGCTTGAAGGCCGCCCGCGCCTCGTCCAGCAGCTTGGGATAGTTGGCCAGGCCCGCGGGCGACAGGTTCTCCAGGTCGAAGACATAGCCGCCATAGCCGCGCCGAACCGCCAGGTCGGCCAGGCCGGCGATCAGCTTGGCCCGGGCCTTCGGGTTGGCCAGCAGGGCGTCGGCCAGCGGCCCGTTGAAGGCGGCGTTGGCCGAGTTGTGGACCAGGGGCAGCACGGCCGGATGGTTGGGCGCGGCGGCGATCCGGGCCACGCCCTGAGGGTCGTCGTCGATGGCGATGTCGCCGTCGGGCCCCCGCAGGGCCACCCACTGCGGCGAGACCACGTCCAGCTTGTCGATGTTGCGGCGCAGGGATTCGCGGGAATCCTCGTCCCAGCTGACATAGAAACCGACGCTGATCGGCCGCGACTGGGCCGCCCCGCCCTTGCCGGCGGTCGGGCGCGGCACCTTGCGCCAGTCCAGGTTCGGCTTCAGCCGGTGCGCCGTCTCCTTATGCAGGGACGACAGGATGTGCGGGTCCTTCAGCGTCACGGCCGGCAGACGCGGGGCGAAGGCCAGGGTGGCCAGGAAGGCCGCCACGATCGCGGCCAGGGCCGACAGGGTGATCCCCAGGATCAGCCGCATCCGCCGGTCCCGCCGGCCGGTGGGGTCGTGGAAGATATGCCGGTCGTCGCCGCCCATGGTTCGCAGTCCTGCGTTCGTCAGCCGGCTCTTGTAACCTGAACGTGTCGGAACAGTGGCGCTTCTTCGGGTGCGGTCAATCGCCCCAGTTGGCGCCCCGGTTCAGGGTGGATCGACATTCAGCTTCGGGGCCGGAAACCTCGTCCTTCGACAAGCTCAGGATGAGGTTTCCTACTGGCCGGGCCTGTCAATGGTCCTCATCCTAAGCCCGTCGAAGGACGAGGACCACGCAGGGCCCCGCATGACGCTCGTCCTAATCCACCCAGTCGCGGGCCAGGCGGCGCGAGGCTAGGAAGAACAGCAGGGCCGCGATCAGGTAGAAGCCCATGCCGGTATAGATCGACCAGCGCAGGGATTCCTGACCGAACGCCGGCTTGAGCAGGTCCGAGACCAGGCCGAAATAATAGGTGCCGACCGCGATCCCCAGCAGGTTGTTGATCAGCAGGAACAGGGCCGAGGCCGTGGTGCGCATCGGCGCGGGGGCCAGGTGCTGCACGGCCGCGGTGATCGGTCCGAGCCATGCCAGGTTCAGGCCCGTGGGGATCAGGAAGATCGCGAAGGCCAGGGCCAGGGCCGCGCTTCCCCCCAGCCCCCCCACCAGCGACCCGCTGTTCATGGCCAGCAGGAAGCACGGCACCGAGATCAGGAACGCCACGGCCGGAGTCAGCGGATAGCCGGCCTTCGACTTGGCGCCCAGCCGGTCGGCCACCGCCCCGCCCAGCCAGATGCCCATCAGGCCGCCGAAGAAGGCGATGCCGGAATAATACCAGGCGGTCTCGCGCAGGGTCAGGCCCAGGCTGCGCATGAAGAACGACGGCAGCCACAGGGCCACGCCGTAGCCGCAGACAGAGGACGAGGCGGCGCCGAACGCCAGCAGCCAGAAGCTGGGCTTCCTGGCCAGCACGCCGACCACTTCGCCCAGCGGGGCGGCCGGAGCCTGGACGGTGGTGGTGTCGCCCGCCGCCATGTCGGCCCCGCCCCGGCGCGGGTCGCGGACCACCAGCCGGAAGACCGGAGCCAGCAGCACGCCGATCGCGCCCACGACGATGAAGGCGGTGCGCCAGCCGAAATGCACGGCCAGCAGGCCGCCGACCAGGGTCCCCGCCGCCGTGCCCAGCGGGATGCCGAACGCATAGGCCGCCAGGGCCCGGGCCCGCTGCGACTTGGGGAAATAGTCGGCCAGCATCGAATAGGCCGGGGCCACGCCGCCCGCCTCGCCGATGCCCACGCCCATCCGGGCCAGGAACAGCTGCGAGAACCCGCCCGCGAAGCCGCACAGGGCGGTGAAGCCGCTCCACAGGGTCAGGGCCGCGGTCATGATCCACACCCGACTGAAGCGGTCGGCCAGCCAGGCGATCGGGATGGCCAGGGTGGTGTAGAGCAGGGCGAAGGCCAGGCCGCTCATCAGGCCGAACTGACCGTCGGTCAGGCCGAACTCCTCCTTGATGGGCTTGGCCAGGATGCCCAGGATCTGCCGGTCCAGGAAGTTGAGCGTGTAGACCAGGATCAGCATGGCCAGCACGACGTAGCGGTAACGCGCGCCGGGAGTCGGAATCTGCCTGCTTGCGTCGCTCATGGGTTCCGCCGCGAATCGTGGAGAGGACAAAGAAACGGCGACGGCCTGTTGCAGCAAGCCGTCGCCGGTCGGTCGAGGCGAGAAGACCCTAGAACTTGACCTCGAGCGAGGCCGAATAGGTGCGCGGCGGACCGTAGAAGCCGATCACCGAGTTGTTGTAGGTCGGAACGCCGAAGTTGTAGCCGCCGGTGCGATAGCGCTCGTCGGTCAGGTTCTTGCCGGCCACCGAGATCTTGTAGCGACCGCCTTCCGGAGCCCAGCTGGCGGTCAGGTCGACCAGGGTGAAGGCCTTCTGGTCCAGCAGCGGCAGGGGCAGCTCGAACTGCTGGTAGTCGTCGCGATAGCTGACCATCGGGGTGATCTGCAGCTCGCCGCCGGCCACGGTCCCGCGCCAGGTCAGGCTGGCGTTGCCCGTCCATTGGGGGGTGTTCTGGAAGCCGTAGAGGTCGGCGACGTTGACGATCTGGCCGCCGGCCGGGATCGTCTGGGACGGGTTGACCGGGTTCGGCGCGCCGGCCGGGACGAAGCGGTTGAAGGTGTCGTACTTGGCGTGGATGTAGCCCAGGGCCACCGTGCCCGACAGGTGCTGGCTGAACGCCGCCTTGGCCTCGAACTCCACGCCGTAGAGGGTGGAGGCGCCGGCGTTGTCGACGCTGCTGGCGATGCCCGACGGCACGACCACCTGGGTGGTGACCTGCTGGTCCTTGTACTTGGACAGGAACGCGGCGGTGGCGAACGAGACCCGGCGGTCGAACAGATTGCCCTTCAGGCCCACCTCGTAGGCGTTGACGATCTCGGGGTTGTAGCCGTTGACGGTCTGGGGCGTCAGGAAGGCGTCGCCGCGCATGTCCCAGCCGCCCGACTTGTAGCCCTTCGAATAGGAGACATAGGTGTTCAGGTCGTCGGTCAGTTCGTACGAGGCCGACAGGCGGGGGGTGAACTCCTCGAAGGTCTTTTCGGCGCTGTAGTTGGTGCGCACCTGCAGGATCGGCCGCGGCGTCCCGCCCTGGTAGGGCGTGCGCGTGGCGCCGAGATAGAAGAACCGGAAGGTGTTGCTGCGCTTGTGGTCGCGGGTGGCGCGGGCGCCCAGCGAGACCTTGAAGCGGTCGGTGAAGTTGGCCGACACGTCGAAGAAGGCCGCGAAGCTCTGAGTGCTGACCTTGCCGCCGTCGGCGATCGCGACGCCCAGGTTGCCGGCGATGGTGTCGAACTCGCCCGAAGCCTGGCTGTTCATGTAGTAGAGGCCGAACACGCCCTGGATGGTCTCGTCCGAATAGACCGCCTGCAGTTCCTGCGAGAACGAGCGGTCGTCGTAGGTGGCCGGCACATCCAGGGTCGGCAGGGGCGTGCCGTCGAAATCGATCAGGGTGTCGGTGTGGCCCTTGCGGCTGGCGGTGATCGACTTGAAGGTCAGGTGCTCGCTGGCGTGGTACTCGCCGGTCAGCGACAGACCCTCGGTCTCGACCGAGTTGGAATCGCCCAGGCCGGCCTGGGTGTCGTAGACGTCCAGCACCTTGTAGCCGCCGACCAGGGCCGGCAGTTCGCGGTGGCCGTGACGGGGGTTGGAGTCGTCCTTCACCTTGTCGTAGGCCAGGCGGAAGAACAGGTCGTCGGTCGGCTTGTACTCGGCGCTCAGGCGATAGGCCTGGACGTCCTTGTTGTAGTGCTCGGCGCCGGTGGTCAGGTTCGTGCCGTAGCCGTCGCGTTTATAGAGGGCGTAGGCGCCGCCCACCGACAGGCCGGCGGCGACCGGGGTGTGGCCCTCGACCAGCAGGTCGGTCTGGTTGTAGCTGCCGTAGGTCCCGCGGATCTTGCCGCCAGCCTCGTCGCCCAGGCGGTTGGTCACGTACTTGATCGCGCCGCCGATGGTGTTGCGGCCGTACAGCGTGCCTTGCGGCCCGCGCAGCACCTCGATCCGCGAGACGTCGAACACGTCCAGCACCGCGCCCTGCGGGCGATAGATGTAGACGTCGTCGACATAGAGGCCGACGCCAGGCTCGTAGCCCCACAGCGGATCCTGCTGGCCGATGCCGCGGATGTAGGAGATCAGGGTCGAGTTCGAGCCGCGCGCGGTCTGCACGGTGATGTTCGGCGTCGTCTGCGACAGGGTGGTGATGTCGTTGGCGGCCTGGCGCTCCAGGGTCTCGGCGCTGAAGGCCGAGACGGCGACCGGCACGTCCTTGAGGTTTTCCTCGCGGCGGCGGGCGGTGACGACCAGTTCGTCGACCGCCACTGGACCGGCGCCGGCGGGCGCGGCGTCCTGGGCGATCGCGGCGGTCGCGGCGGCCGACCAGGCCGCGCCGGCCAGCAGCGCGAGCTTGAGCATCGTCTTCATGGGTTCTCCCCTTCCCCTATGCGTTCCGTCCCGTGCCGGACAGCCCCGTTTGACGGCCGCATTTCCGGCTTCCGCGAATTCATTCGTTCGCGAATTGGAGAACACTGTCACCCAGAGTTGCGTTTTGCGCCAGCCTTTTTTCATCAACTGATGAAATGCCAGTGTGAAACGTCACAAGGCTTTGGGAAGTTTGGGAAATCAGCCTTGCGGCGCGCGGGCGATCACGGCCTCGAAGCCGGCGGCGCAGTAGGCGAACAGTCGGGCCCGCACCGCGCCCAGGTCGCTGGAGTGGCATTCCCCATCGGACAGGGAGTCGATGCGGCCGGTCTCCGACAGGGCCAGCATCATCGAGCCGGTCAGGAACTGGTAGCTCCAGTAGAGGTCGCGATAGGCCGCGTCCGGACGAACCACCTTCAGGGTCTCGACCAGGCGGTGGACCACCGGGTCGAAGAACCGCGCCATGGTCTCGCCGCCCCAGGCCGGGGTGTTGTTCACCTGGGCCACCAAGGCGAAATAGCTCTTCCAGCCCTGGCCGCCATCCTGGGAGATGCGCAGCAGGGGCTCGATGAAGGCCTCGATCACCCCCTCGACGGTCATGGTCCCGGGATGGCTCTTCTCGTAGGCGTCCATCGACAGGCCGCGGGCGGTGTTGAGGATCTCGGCCCGGCGCAGGAACACCGAGTCGAACAGCTCGCGCTTGGCGCCGAAATAGTAGTGGATCAGGGCGGTGTCGACGCCGGCCTCGGCGGCCACCTGGCGGATGGTGACGCCATGGAAGCCGTGGCGCGCGAACAGCCCCTCGGCGGCGTCGAGGATCGTCTCCTTCAAGTCCCGCCCCGTGGCCTTGGCGGGCCGCCCCCGGCCGGCCGGCTTGGTGCGAGGCGCTCGAACTTGCGTCGTCATGGTCCGTGATCCGCGCATTGCTTGACCGTTCGTAGGCCTCCGGGCGCGGGCCTGGCAAGGGCGACGGATCGCGGACCCTAGCGCATTTTTGAGCGAAGCGGACGCCGGTTCGCGTGAAGAAAATGCGCCAAGACAAAGATCTAGAGCGCCCGGCCTGACGCAATCAGGCCGGAACGCTCTAGCCGAACACCATCTGCCACATCAGCCGGCCCGGCAGGAAGGCGAAGGCCCCGGCGATCAGCAGGCCGCCGACGAACAGCCCCGTCATTGTCCGGCCGTGCAGGCGGACATTGTGCTTGCGGGCGGCGAACACCCCCATGGGCAGGGCGATCAGGGTCCAGCCGGCGAACAGGTGCAGGAAGCTGTAGCCGCCGGGGTTGGACCGGTGGATGAACAGCGACGAGATCGCCGCCGTCGCCATGGCCACGACCCAGACCCAGCCGAGCGTGCGGTGGACGGTGTCGCCCTTCAGGCCCAGCAGCAAGGCGATCCCGACGCCCAGGGCGGTGCTCACCGCCGCCACGTGGACCTGGATCGGGATCGGCGCGATCGCCAGCAGCCCCAGATGAGGCGCGTGCAGGCGCCCCTTCAGATGCAGGAAGCTGGCCAGCACCGCCGCCGGCCCGTGGCCCTGGGACGCTCCCACCGCCAGGATCAGGCCCACGGTGACGGCCAGGCCGACGGCCGCCATGCGGATAAAGCGGACCGGACCGATTGACAGGCTGGTGTCGGACATCTTGTTTCTCCCGAAGCGATCGCGCCGCGCCGGGGCGATCAAGGTCGGGTCCGGCTTAGGATCGGCGGCGGCGGGGGTCATCCGAAGGTGCGTGAGAAAGCGTCGGCAGTTCGTGAACGGCGGGCCGCCGCCATTGGCGAAGCGTCAACGAACACGCCCGTCCCGGCCTTCCCGCGGATCTACCTGCGGCCGCTGGTCGTGGCGGTGGTCGCCGGCGTCTTCCTGGCCCTGATCGGCGCGCTGGGCACGAGCGACACGCCGCTGGGTCCGCGCCTGGCCTACTGGATCGGCCTGTCGGCCCTGGGCGCGGTGCTGGGCACGACCGTGGCCCAGGCGGTCGGCGGGCTCTGGCCGGGCCTGGCCTCGACCTGGTGGCGCGCCCTGATCATCGTCGTCGTGCTGACCCCGCTGTTCACCGTGCTGGTCTGGTTCGCCGGTGGCCGCACGCCCCTGACCCCGCGCGTCGCGGCGACCTATTTCGGCGTCACCCTGGTGATGACCAGCGGCATGACCGCCCTGATGACCCTGGCCACGCGACGACCGATCGAGACCCACGCCGCGCCGCCGGAAGCGCCGCCGCCCCGCTTCATCGAGCGCCTGCCCCCGCGCCTGCGCGGCGGCGAGATCTACGCCGTCGAGGCCGAGGACCATTATCTGCGCCTGCACACCTCCAAGGGCCAGGACCTGATCCTGCTGCGCCTGTCCGACGCCGTGGCCGAGCTCGAGGGCATCGAGGGCGCCCAGACCCACCGCTCCTGGTGGGTGGCCAAGGCGGCGGTGCGGGACGCCCGGCGGGGTGACGGCCGCGCCACCCTGACCCTGGTCAACGGCGTCGAGGCGCCGGTCAGCCGAGCCTACGCCCGGACGCTGCGCGAGGCCGGCTGGTACTGAAACGAAAAAAGGCCCCTGGCGACGCCGGGGGCCTTCCTTCATCCGATCGTCGAGCGGACGCCGATCAGAACTCTTCCCAGTCCTCGACCTTGGTCGCCAGGGCGGCGGCGCCCGACCGGCCGGGGCGGACGGCGGTCGCGGCGCGGGTCTGGGCCGGGCGCGCGGCGGGCGTGCGAACGGCCGGGGTCGTCGCCGAGGCGTCGCCGACCCGGAAGCGGTCGACCAGGGCCGCCAGCTGGTTGGCCTCGTTCTTCAGCGAATGACTGGCCGCCGTCGCCTCCTCGACCATGGCGGCGTTCTGCTGCACCACCTGATCCATCTGGTTCACCGCCTTGTTGACCTCCTGCAGGCCGGTCGACTGCTCGACCGCCGAGGCGGCGATCTCGGTGACCAGCCCGTCGATCGAGGCGACCTGGGCGACGATGCGCTGCAGGGCCTTGCCGGTCTGGCCGACCAGGTCGACGCCGGCCCCGACCTGCTGGGTCGAGGTCGAGATCAGGGTCTTGATCTCCCGGGCCGCTTCGGCCGAGCGCTGGGCCAGGGCCCGCACTTCCTGGGCGACGACCGCGAAGCCGCGGCCGGCGTCGCCGGCCCGCGCCGCTTCGACGCCGGCGTTCAGGGCCAGCAGATTGGTCTGGAAGGCGATCTCGTCGATCACGCCGATGATCTGGCTGACCTGGACCGACGAGGTCTCGATCTCGGTCATGGCGTGGACCGCCTGGCTGACGATCCGGCCGGACTCCTCGGCGTCGCTGCGGGCGGTGGCGACCACGGACGAGGCCTCCTTGGCGCCGGACGCGGTCTTGCGCACCGTGGCGGTGATCTCGTCCAGGGCCGCGGCGGTTTCCTCCAGGCTGGCCGCCTGCTGCTCGGTGCGACGGGCCAGGCTGTCGGAGGCGTCGGCGATCTCGTCGGAGCCGCTGCGCACGCCGCCGGTGGAGACGATGATCGCCGCCATGGCCTCGCGCAGCTTGTCGACCGCCAGGTTGAAGTCCTCGCGCAGCTGGCGGTAGCGGCCAGCGAACTCGGCGTCGATGCGGCAGGTCAGGTCGCCCTGGGCCAGGCGCGCCAGGCTCGAGGCCAGCTCGTCGACCACCGCGCTCTGCTCGGCGGCGACCACGCGGCGCTCGTCGTCATTGGCGGCGCGCTCGCTCTCGGCCGTCAGGCGGGTCTGCTCGGCGACGGCTTCCAGCTGGATCTTGGCGATCGCGGCTTCCTTGAAGGTGGCGACGGCGGCGGCCATCTGGCCGATCTCGTCCTTGCGGCCGGTCGCCGGGATGCCCACGCCGTTGTCGCCCGAGGCCAGACGGCGCATGGCCGCCGTCATGGCCGTCACCGGCGCGGCGATGACGCCCGACAGCAGCAGCCCGCCGCCCAGGGCGATGGCGATGGCGATGCCGATGCCGATGGCCAGGGTCAGGCGCGCCTCCAGCGCGGACGCCTTCTGGGCGGCCGCCTCGGCGGCGACGACGGCTTCCGAATTCTTGACGATCAGCTCGATGTCGTCCTCGACCACCGAGACCGACTGGTCGGCGACGCCGTCGTGCTTGACCAGGTCGACCGCCTGCTGGTGGGTGGCCGGATCGCGGGCCAGGGTCTCGCCCGGCTCGATGGCCGCCTTGCGGTAGTCGGCATAGGCGGTCTCGACGGCGGCGATCCGGGCCAGCTGGGCCTCGTCGCCCTGGGCCAGGGTGCGCAGTTGCTCCAGCGCGCCCAGGAACTTGGGCTTGTGGGCCTCTTCCAGGCGCTTGACGTAGTATTCGTCGCCCGAGAGCAGGAAGCCGCGCAGCGAGTTCTCCTGGCGGGTCAGGCGGAAGGCGGCCGTGTCGGCGGCGCGCAGCGACAGATAGGCCCGCTCCGTGCGCTCGATCGAGGCTTCGTATTTCGTCTGGTTGACGAACAGCGTCACGCCCATCACAGCGATCGCCGAAAGCATCACGGCGAACACCGCCAGCAGCTTATGGGGGATTTTCAGATCGCCGAAATTCATGGGCGCGCTCCTTTTGAGATCGCGACGCAAAAACTCCATGAACACGGGTATTTAAGCCGCAGCCGGAAGCGCGCGTCGCACGATCCATCTCTGGTGGCGGCAGGGTTTCCACGGCCTTAACCGTGCTGTGGCGCAAGGTCGCAGGCGGAGGCGTCAAACCCTGACGGCGACAGCCTTCCGCCGCGCCGCTCTTATCCAAGATTGCAGGTTCAAAGGCCTTGAGCGCCCCCACAGGCGGAGGCGCTCTACCTGAGGCGGCGCATCGCCGCGCCGCGAAAAATTTTTGCGGCTAGTGTGCCTCGTCCCAGTTGGCGGCGGCCCGGGCCTCGACCGTCAGCGGCACGGAAATGGCCACGGCCGGCTCGGCCGCGCCCTGCATGATCTCGCGGGCGACCTTGATCGTGGCCTCGGCCTCGGCCTCCGGCGCCTCGAACACCAGTTCGTCGTGCACCTGCAGCAGCATCTTGCTCGACAGCCCCGCCGCCTTCAGCGCGCCGGGCATGCGGATCATGGCCCGGCGCATGACGTCGGCCGCCGCACCCTGGATCGGGGCGTTGATCGCCGCCCGCTCGGCGAACTGCCGGTGGGCCACCGACTTGCCGCCGATGTCGGGGATGTTGATCTTCCGCCCGAAGATGGTGGTGACGTAGCCGTGCTCGCGCACGAACGCCTTGGTCGCCTCCATATAGGCCTGGATGCCGGGGAAGCGTTCGAAATAGGTCTTGATATAGGCCCCGGCCTCGCCCTGCGGGATCGACAGCTGGTTGGCCAGGCCGAAGGCCGAGATGCCGTAGACGATGCCGAAATTGATCGCCTTGGCCCGACGGCGGACCTCGCTGGGCATGCCCTCGATCGGCACGCCGAACATTTCCGACGCCGTCATGGCGTGGATGTCGAGGCCCTCCTGGAAGGCCTTCTTCAGTTGCGGGATGTCGCCGATGTGGGCCAGCAGGCGCAGCTCGATCTGGCTGTAGTCGGCGCTGATCAGCACCTTGCCCGGCGCGGCCACGAAGGCCTTGCGGATCTTGCGGCCCTCCTCGGTG
>Ga0209564_1002609_pt1 | contig 13780 bp, 10 predicted proteins | sample AraplaCol_mMF_r2_FD_184272 | JGI IMG/M metagenome (GOLD analysis project Ga0209564, IMG submission 184272) | Arabidopsis root microbial communities from North Carolina, USA - plate scrape MF_Col_mMF_r2 (SPAdes) (version 3) | ecosystem: Host-associated > Plants > Roots > Endosphere | place: USA... | reverse complement strand
GTGCCCATCTTCACGAGCGACCAGGAACGCAGGATGTACTCTTGAATCGACGCCTTGATCCACCACATGGCGTAGGTGGCGAGACGGAACCCCTTCTCGGGTTCGAAACGCTTCACCGCCTGCATCAGGCCGACATTGCCTTCCGAGACGACCTCGGAGATCGGCAGGCCGTAGCCGCGATAGCCCATGGCGATCTTGGCCACGAGGCGGAGATGGCTGGTGACGAGTTGGTGCGCCGCGTCGCGATCGTCATGCTCGCGCCAACGCTTGGCGAGCATGTATTCCTGCTGGGGTTCCAGCATCGGAAACTTGCGGATCTCGGCGAGGTAGCGAGAAAGGCCGGATTCTCCATTGAGGACCGGCAAAGCAGCGGTACGGGCCATAGTGCGCCCTCCAAAGGTTCAGGCCCCCGATAGCGGCGGGCCAGGCAGACGACCGCTGTGTCAAAGCCGGCCGGGCTGCGATGTTCCGCGCTGGTCATTTCCAACGCAGGCGCAATATACCCCATCGGGGGTCGAAAAGGGAAGGATTGCTGACGTCACGTCCCCGTGTGGCAGCTATAACTTTTTGTAATGTAACGTCTTTCTTAAACGGCCTGCGTCATAGCGCCGCTTTGAGAGCGCCTTGGAGGAGAAGCAAATCCTCCGGCAAAGGCGCCTCCCAGTGGAGTAATTCTCCAGTCCTCGGGTGCTCCAGTACCAGCAGATAAGCATGCAGGGCCTGCCGGCCAAGGGCGGCCAAGGCGCCCTGCGACTCGGGTCCGAGCTGGTTCGCCTTGGTCTTGAAATGCGGGCCATAGACGGCATCGCCCATCAGGGGATGGCCGATATAGGCGAGGTGGACGCGGATCTGGTGGGTGCGGCCGGTCTCGAGCTCGCAGGCGAGCAGGGCGGCCACCGGTTTGCCGTCGCGGCCGGCAAAACTCTCCAGGATCTCCCAATGGGTCACGGCCTCGCGGCCGCCTTGGCGCACCGCCATCTTCTCGCGGGCATGCGGATGGCGGTCGATCGGCGCATCGACGGTGCCGCGATGACGGTTCGGCACGCCCCAGGCAAAGGCCATGTAGCCCCGGCGCATCTCGCCGGTGCGGCCGTGATCGGCGAACTGCGCCGACAGCGAGGCATGCGCCATGTCGTTCTTGGCGACCACCATCAGCCCGGTGGTGTCCTTGTCCAGCCGGTGCACGATGCCGGGCCGGCGCACCCCGCCGATGCCCGACAGCGAGGCGCCGCAATGGGCGATCAGCGCGTTCACCAGCGTGCCGGTCTCGTGCCCGGCCGCGGGGTGGACGACCAGCCCCTTGGGCTTGTTGATGACGATGATGTCGTCGTCCTCGAACACGATATCGAGGGCGATCTCCTCGCCCTTCGGCTCGGCGGGCGCAGCCTCCGGCACGTCGATTATGATCGTATCGCCGGAGGTGACGTGATAAGCGGGGTCGCGGATTGCGGCGGCCTTCAGGCTCACCGCGCCCGCAAGGATCAGGGCTTTGAGCCTCGATCGCGACAGCTCCGGCAGGCGCGCCGCCAGCACGCGGTCGAGCCGGGGCGAGCCCTCGTCGCCTTCGACCACGACCTCCAACCTCTGCGCTGAACCTGAGCTTTCCATGACGACGTCTGATACCGCTGTTCCCGAACCGACCCCCGAGCAGGCCGCGCTGTTTGCGCGGGTGCGGCGGATGATGCTGATCGCGGGGTTGACGACGGCGCTGGCTGTCTGCGCCGTCCTGATCGCGGTGGGCTACCGCCTTTTCAAGTCGGAGGGAAGGGCGGTCGAGACCGCCGGCGACGTCACCGCCACCCTGCCGAAGGGCGCCAGGATCGTTTCGACCGGGGTGGCCGGCGACCGCCTCGTGGTCACGGTCGATATCGGTGGGGTCATCGAGATCCGCACCTTCGATGCCCACACTTTGAAGCCCGCCGGAAAGCTGAAATTCGCCAACGAGCCCTAAGGGCGGCGCGATGTGGGGATCGTGCCCTTGCGTTGTCTCTGCGTTGTCTAGCCGCGCAACTTCTGATTTAGCTTTTGCAGGGGAAGTTGAGCCGGGGCCGGGAATGGGGCGTTTCAAGTCACTCGTCGTCGCGATGACAGTCGTTGTCGGATCGCTCGGCTGTGCTGGATTTGCGGCCCTTGCCGAACCGGCCAGGCAGGGCGCAGCCTCCCCGTCAAACAGGCTGGACTCGTGGCGCCGGCCAAGCAACCAGCTGCACAGGCCAAGGCCAGGCCGGCGGGCTCGCGGAACGCGCGGCTCTTTTTCCTGCGCGAGAAGGGCATTTTGGGCGCGATGGGCGGGCTCGCCGCCTCCACCGAGATCCTGATCGACGGCAAGTCCGCAGGAAAGGTCGAGATGGGGACGTTCTTCGTCGTCGACCGGCCGCCGGGCCTCACCAAGATCGCCACCCACATGAAGCTGGCGATGGCGGATTACGAGATCGAAGTCCCGATCGAGGCCGGCAAGACCTATTACTTCGGCGTCGGCACCCGGCGTGGCGGCGCCCCCGTGCAGGACCTGCTCAACCAGGCCGTCGCGGGCAGCAGCGGCGAGCAGATCCGCTCGTCATCGCCGTTCAAGGCCTCTTTCGCCGGCGCAGGCCTGTTCCGGTTCGAGCCTGCCGCCGGCGCGGCCGCGATCGAGAAACTGAAGACGCCGTGAGTGTTCCCGGCGGTTTTGAAGGCCGCGCGCGCCCGACAAGGCCGTCGCGCCGTTAAGCCTGAACCGCACTCATCGTGAATATCCGGGATTTTCGCACCCCATCTAGGCTTGCCGTGGGCAAAATTCGCGGCTATGTCCTGTCCCTCACGCTCCCTTCGTCTAGCGGTTAGGACGCGGCCCTCTCAAGGCTGAAACAGGGGTTCGATTCCCCTAGGGAGCGCCAGCCAAAATCCTAAGCCATTGAAAACCTGCACACTCTAGGCAACCATGTGAGCCTAGGGATCGCGTTGCTACACCTGTAGCCCACAAAGTGGTGCACAATGGCGGCTTCGAGCGACATGCAGGGGGCTTTGCCCGGTCACGAGTTTCGCAACAGGCAACCTGTCGAGCCGGTTGGAAAGTCTGCGCCGTCTCACATGCGCGATGCGCTTCGCGAAGCGAGCGTCGCGGCAGTGGCCGCGACATGGCGATCCTGATTCCCAGTCTGGGCTTCACGCGCTTCGACACCCGTGGCGAGCTACGGCTCGCGGAACGATTGAAGGACTTTCTCGAAGAGAACGCTGTCGTCTGGCACAACCTCCCGGTCGGCCCTCTCAACCGGCATCCGGACTTCATCATCGTTCATCCGGCGAACGGCCTGCTCGTGCTCGAGGTGAAGGACTGGCGCCTGGAGACAATCGCCTCCGCGGACAAGACAAAGGTGGAGTTGCTGACCAGTCGCGGCGTGGTGCGGGAAAGCAATCCTCTCGAGCAGGCTCGCAGATACGCGTTCGAGGTCGTGCGTACGATCGACCGGGACGGGCAATTGCTGTTTCCGCCCGGTCACCGCTTCATGGGAAAGCCGATCGTTCCGTTCGGCTTTGGAGTTGTCTTCACCAACATTACGCGCAAGCAGTTCGATCAGATCGAACTCAAGGAGGTGCTGCCCGAGCATCTCTGTCTGTTCAAGGATGAAATGACTGAGGGGGTAAATCCCGAAGAATTCCGGTCCAGATTGTGGAACATGGTTCATCCGCGTCTCGGAGAGCCGCTGTCGATGCCGCAGTTCGACCGGTTGCGCGCGCTGCTCTTTCCGGAGATTCGCATCCGGCAGATTGCTCTGCCCCTGGATGATCCGCCGGCGGCCGATCCTTCGGACCGGACGCTTGCGGTGATGGACCTGCATCAGGAGCAGTTCGCACGCAGTCTCGGAGAGGGGCACCGAATTATTCGCGGCGTCGCCGGATCTGGCAAGACCCTGATCCTGGCCTTTCGAGCCGAGTATCTGGCACGTGCGGCGGCAAAGCCGGTGCTTATCCTGTGTTACGCCAATGGCATCGCCGGGCGACTTGAGGATGCCATGCAGAGCCGGGGTGTGGAGGACCGCGTTCAGGTTCTCACCTTTCATTCCTGGTGTTACCGGATGCTGCGAACCTACGGAATTCCCGCCCCATCGGAGCGAGAGTATCCGGACTATGCAGAGCGACTGGCTGCGAGCGTCTCGGAGGTCGTGAAGGCCGTGGATCAAGGCCACATCCCGGCGGAGCAATACGACGCAGTCCTCATCGACGAGGCCCACGATTTCGAGCCTCAATGGCTCGCGCTTGCGGCCAAGATGGTGAACCCGCGCACAAAGGCGCTGATGGTCGTCTACGACGACATACAGGCCATCTACAAAGGACGTGAACGTCCGGTGTGGAAGCAACTCGGAATAGAAGCGTCGGGCCGAACGACCGTGCTGAAGGTCAATTACCGCAACACTGCGCAGATCGTCGCCTTTGCGAGACGCTTCGCTGCGGATGTCATTGGCGCTCCCGGCGTCACGGCCGACGATGAGCATGCCGTCCTGTTACCCGAGGATGCTGGCCGGCAGGGACTGGAGCCTGCCGTGCAGCGGTGTGTGAGCATCGACGCAGAAGCTCACTGCGTCGCCGAGTGGTTTCTCGACCGGAAAAAGGCCGGGTACGAGTGGTCGCAAATGGCCTGTCTTTATCCGGAGCACTGGATCGGCGGGCAAGTCGCGCAGAAACTCGCAAAGCACGGCGTGCCGGTCGATATGGCCAAAGACAACCGCAACAGAATTTCGGTCAAGCGAGTGGCCGTGCGGTTCTTGAGCATGCACACGGCGAAAGGGTTGGAGTTCCCCTGCGTCGCTATTGCTGGCTTGGGCTTTCTGGGCCGCCACGGCGAGACGGTCGAGGAATGTGTTCGACTGACCTACGTCGGAGTTACGCGGGCGACTCACGAGGCGCTCCTGACGTACTCGAGCGAGTCGCCGCTGGTGCAGCGTTTGATCGTGTAGGCCGCTCGGCGGCGCCGACCCTTGTCATGCCACCTGCGATCTGGCCCGACAGCGCCGGGTCGCGCGAAGGCCAGGCTGATCCGTCCTCCGGTTATTGCCTCTGCCCATGATAGAACCGCACCCGATAATCATGCGGCAGCACGTTGAGGCGGCGGCGGAACGCGCGGCGCAGATGCTCCTCGCTTTGAAAGCCTGCGCGCGCGGCGATCTCCTTGATAGGGGAGGCGGATTCTTCCAGCGCGCGGCGGGCGGCTTCGACGCGAAGTTCTTCCACAGCCTTGCCGGGGGTGCGGCCGGTTTTCTGGCGAAACACGCGCGCGAAGGTGCGGGGGCTCATGCCGGCCCGCTCGGCCAGACTCTCGACGCGCAGATCGCCGCCGAGATTGTCCTGCATCCAGCTCGAGATTTTCTCGAACGCCCGGTCTTCGGAGGCCTGCATGGACAGCGGCACGCTGAATTGCGCTTGCCCGCCGGGCCGCTTCAGGAACACGACCAGGCGGCGCGCAATGCGCATGGCCTCGCGATGCCCGAGGTCGTCTTCCAGCAGCGTGAGTGCCAGATCGATGCCGGCTGTTACGCCTGCCGATGTCCAGATGCCGCGGTCATGAACGAACACCGGGTCGACCTGCACCGAAACGTCCGGGTATTTTGCGCGCAGCAGGTCGCAGGAGCCCCAGTGAGTGACCGCTCGCCGCCCGCGCAGTAGGCCGGCTGCGGCAAGGATGAATGTACCGGTGCAGACCGAGCAGACGCGTCTGGCCTTCGGCGCCGCTAGACGAAACCAGTCGACCAGCGCCGCCTCTGCGGCGGCACGATGAACGCCCGGGCCGCCGCCGACGATCAGGGTGTCGATATGCCCGCGGTCGCAATCGGCGAGCGCTGACGTCATCACCTCCAGCCCGGACGAAGTTTTGACCGGTCCGCCTTTCAAAGAGCAGATCTGCCAGACATAGGGCGCACGCCCCACCTCCGATGTTTCGCAGGCCAGCTCGAAGGCCTGCAGCGGCCCGGCGAAGTCGAGCAGCAGGCAATCGTCGAACAGGACGAAGACCACACGGCGGGCGGCGGAACGAGCCATCGGCAGCGCCCTTGTCAGGGGAAGGCTTGGCAGGAATTGCGCGTATTATGACATTTCGGCAAATGGCCTCCGCTGTCAACATGGGTTTGTTCAACGGCGGAGGGCCACATGTCCGGCAAACGGATCGAGATCGGAATTCTGTACTATCCCGGGATGACGCAACTGGACGTCACCGGCCCCTTCGAAGTGTTCGCTCGCCTGCCCAACGTTCGCATGCACCTGCTGTGGAAACGCATTGAGCCCGTGGTCAGCGACGTCGGTCTGCCGCTGCTGCCGACCACGACCTTCGCCGATTGTCCGGACCTCGACGTGTTCTGCATCGGCGGCGGCCCGGGGCAGGTTGCCACCATGGATGATGACGAGGTGATTGCCTTCGTTCGCGAAAAGGGCGGATCGGCGCGTTACATCACGTCGGTTTGCGCCGGCTGCCTGATCCTCGGCGCCGCAGGCCTGATCGACGGATATAGGTCAGCCTGCCATTGGCTGATGAGTGACCAGCTTGCCGCCTTTGGCGCCATCGCCGTCGACGAACGCGTCGTGGTCGACCGCAACCGCATTTCCGGCGGCGGTGTCACCGCCGGTATCGATTTCGGTTTTCAGGTCGCCGCCGAACTGTGCGGCGAAGAAGTTGCAAAAAACCTCCAGCTGATGCTGGAATACCAGCCGCAGCCGCCATTCGACATCACCGTGCAGAATGCGCCGCGTGAGCTGATTTCCCGCATGCGCCGCGAGGCCGAACCTTGGCTGCAAAAGCGCGCAGCCGCGGTGCAGAAGGCGGTTGCAAAACTCAAGGCAAGAGCGACGGCGGCTTAAGCTCGTTCGCGACAGGGAGGAAAGCCACAAGCGCCATTATTGGAAAGGTGTTCGCATGACCTGGCACAGCCGCTTCGCTACCCTTCTCGTCGTTGGCACTTTCATCGCACCTTTTCCGGTCATTCACGCCGCCGAATTCTCCGGCGGCGTGGTCCGGATCGGCGTCATCAATGACCAGACCGGGCCATTGTCCGATCTGTCGGGATCGGGCTCCGTCACGGCGGCCAGGATGGCAGCGGAAGACTTCCAGAAGCTCGTGCCGTCGATCAAGGTCGAGATTTTGGTCGCCGACCACCAGAACAAGCCCGATATCGGGGTCGGCATTGTCCGCAAATGGTTCGACGTCGACGGTGTCGACATGGTCGCCGACGTGTCGAATTCGGCCGTGGGGCTGGCGATCCAGTCGCTGGCGCGCGACAAGAACAAGATTGCGATCTATTCGGCGGTGGCGACCACCGAACTGACGGGCAAGCAATGTTCGCGAAACGGCCTGGCCTGGCTGCACGATTCCTACAATCTGGTATCGGGACCGATCCGCACCCTGGTTGGCCAGGGCTACGACACCTGGTTCTTCATCGCGGCCGACTACGCGTTCGGCAAGAACATGGTGTCGGAATCGCAGCGCGTGCTGGCGGCGGCGGGCGGCAAGTCGGTCGGCGCGGTGTATCACCCCATCGGCAACGCGGACTACAGCTCGTTCATCCTGCAGGCGAAAGCCTCCGGCGCCAAGGCGATCGCCTTCGCCAATGCCGGCGACCAGCTGGTGAATCTGATGAAGCAATGGAACGAGTTCGGCATGAACACGGGAAGTCAGAAACCGGTGGCCGAACTGATGTTCGACACCGACGTTCATGCCATGGGTCCGAAGATTGCCAAGGGCCTGACCACGCTGACGGCATGGTACTGGGCGTTGGATGACGAGAGTAGGGCGTTCGGCCAGCGCTTCTTCAAGCTTCGCAACGCCATGCCCACGGCGCCGCAAGCCGCAGTCTATTCCGGCGTCAGCCACTATCTGAAAGCTGTCGCCGCCGTGGGCACGGATGCAACGGATCCGGTGCTGGAGAAGATGCGCTCGACGCCCGTCGACGATTTCTACGCACGCGGCGCGCGGTTGCGCGAGGACGGCAAGCTCGTGCACGACTTCTACCTCGTGCAGGTGAAGGATCCGTCCGAAGTCAAGGCGCCCTGGGAGTACTATAATGTGCTCGAGAAAGTTCCGAGTGGCGAGGTCTATTCCTCATTGGCCGACAGCGAATGCCCACTGGTCAAGCGGGTCAATTGAGAGGCGCCGTACGGCTGCCTCATGGATATTCGATATCGCAGGTTTGCTCCGGACGCAGAAGGGCGGCAATCGACCCCGCCTTATCAAATGAACGGCGCCACATCTGCCCGCTCACGCCGTCGTGCCGTCGATCGAGCGGCGGATCACCCGCTGCACTTCCGCATTCGAGAGAAACAGATCGTGGTTGATGATGCCCCAGCCTTCCGCTGACGCGTCGACCACACGCACGCCGAGCCGCGCGATGACCGCCTTCTCGGCGGCGCCGACCCTTGTCATGCCACCTGCGATCTGGCCCGACAGCGCGAGCGCGCGATCGTTCGTCGCGGCGATCACGGTGATCTTGCCGGCGAGCGGGCCGATGCGCTGGATGGCCGACGAGAACACGTCCATGTCGATATCGGGTGCGGCAAACACGACCGCACCGATCCTGCCCGTGACCGTGTCGCCGTATCGCGCGTAGAGCTGGCGCAGGCTTTCGAGCGTCAGCATGGTTCCCATGCTGTGCGCAACGATGTTCACGCGGCCTCCGCTCGGCGCCGACACCAGCGCGGAGAGCACGCGCTCGAAATCGTCGCGCGACCACATCGCACTGTCGCGGTCATAGGCATAGTCGAAAAATCCCGCCTTGGAGGGCCAGGAGAACACCATGGTCCGGCCGCGGAACTTGATCCCGTCGGACAGATGGGCGCCATCCAGCACCGCCGTCTCGAATGTCTGCTTGAAGCCGTGCACATAGATCAGCACGTCCCCCGCGCCGGCCTGCGCAGCGAGATCGCCGGCATCAGCCGACACCGGTTCGATCCGGTCGAGACGCCAATCGCCGAGGCCGACAGAGGCGAGAGAAAGGCGGCTCTCGTCCGGCGCCACCAGCCTCGCTCGCGCCACCGTCATGCTCGTCGCGCGCTCCGGCCCAAACCAGGGTTTGGTGCGGCCGCCGCCCACGGGCTTGCGCGTGGTGGTGACGAGCACAGTGGGATCGGCGGAGAGAGACGAGGCGTCGTAGCGCGCGCCGGTCGCACCCAGGCCGGTACATCCGCCGAGCGCTAGCGCGCCTCCCGCCGACACAAGCCCGCCGAGGAGCGCGCGGCGCGAAACGGAATGATGGGAGCCAGGTTGCTGAAGACGTCGGACGATCACAGGGAACCCCAGGGAACTTGCCCACCGTAACGCCGCCCCGCCGTGTCCCTGAACGACAATGGGGGCGAGAACACGGCGGCGGAATTGTCAGCTCCCGGAACCCGGGGCGATCGCAATGGTCGGCGCCTGATGGCCGGCGTAGCGTTGCAGCCCCCTGTGATGCGGTTCGCGGGCGTTGGCGGGCTACGAGGTCAATGCGGCCAGCAATTGTTTCGCAACTTCTGGATCATCAAGGTATCCAACGACGCCGTGACGATTGTCCGTGTGATTCTTCACGAGTGAATAGTTCTCAATCGCAGGCGATACCGGGAAATTCGCTTGATCCAATGGATAAAGCGCTATGACATCTCTGGGGTCGTACGCGTTGTACCACCTCTCGATCGGCTGCGGATATCGAAGAGGACGTAGTTGGTCTCGAACGGCTCTGATCCCGAGAGGGGATCCGACCGTCAGGTACAGTGGGATGCGAAGCGATCTTCGGTCAGATCGCAACACGTTATAGGCAACAATCGAGCCCAGCGAATGACCAACGACGACCGTCGGCTGTTCCGTGAGGGCGGCCCCGACGACCCGGTCGATCTCGTCTCGAACACCAGCTCGGGTCGTGTAGAGAAAAACATCTCGCGTAATGGTCTGAAGCGCCGTCTGCCCCATTCCGCCGCCGTGCTTGTCAAGCGCCCGCAAGATTGCCTGGACCCACTCCCAATTGAGAGGCCCTTTTGGTTTGGGGTTCGCTCCGTATTCAATATCGATCTGCTGGTCGGTAACTCCGGCGCGTAAGCGTACGCTCTCGGCGACCTGGGCCTGGAACACCAGGAACTCATCCTCGATCGGGCCGCCCTTTGCGCGAACGCTTTCGGTGAGGGGAATGTCGAAATCCCTCACAAATTTGTCGAGGATGTCTGCGTAAAATGGAAATGCCACCTCCAGCGATTCTGGAAGACTTCGCCCAACACTCGTTGCACCCAAGGCAAGCGCATCAAGCCAGGCGGCTTTCAAGGCAACGGGATCCAGGCCCTGTTGAGCCCGCCCGTGAACCATCACCAGGCGAATGCCATTCGACGCCGCAAGTGCTTTCGGAATCATGCCTAATACAGCGCCAAGTGAAGATAGCCATAAAATCTCTCTACGGTCGAAAAGACTGCTCATCCGGCATTCCCTTGTCTGACCGTCGCCGAGACGATGTCCATGCCGCTGGAATCGAACGTGGTCCACAGGGATGGGCGCAGGTGATTGCGTGCCTCGTCCAGTGCAGGTGGTAGCTGAATTTGCAGTACCCTCAGAAGATTCCATCCCTGGCTCAGCATCGGAAACAGAGGGAAAACTGTTTTCGTTTCACCCAGTGCGGGGCCGCTTCGTTCCCGTGACAACATGGCGACGTCGAACAATTCGATGTTGAGGTCGCTCCGCATGAAATCATTGACAGACCTCACCTGATCGATGAGATCTGCCTGCGAGTAGGCGTACGCAGCGTACAATCCCAAAGTAGGATCAGCGCTCTTCCCGACCCTTATGCGATCGCCAAATGATCGAGCATTCTGCGCCGCTGTTTCTCTCGTTCCATCAATGCGAAAGACACCCGATTGCGCCGCCGCCGTGACGGCGGCGTGAAGGGCGTCGATGTTGGGATCGCTCGGTCCCCTGATGCGAATATACGTTACGCTTGCAACTCCGATCCCGTCGAAAGCCAAGCTGCAGATAAAGCCCCTGATTGCCGGAACGACAGTTCCGGATCCATCACTGAAGCGGACAACGACATTCGCTGCTGGTTTGCCTCGAAGCAGGACAACTGCCCTGGATGGGTCCAGAATTTGTGCCTTCACACCACCATCGGCCTCGACTTGTTTGAACGATGTGTTTGCGACCAACAGCTCGGCTTCGCCGTGGCTTGACATCGTTGTGGAAGGTCGGCGGGCAGCGGCGTTCGCCGCGACGACGCGAGTCTGTGCCCTTTTGAACTCCCCTACAGAAGGAAGGGATATGCAAAAAGCATCCTGCGGATCGCATTGGTCATTCGGATCGGGCAGAGTTGCATTCGCCGGAAGGCTTTCACTCAAGATAGGACCGGCTCCCGCGCCTTGCAGTGTCTTCGCCGCAAATTTGTTGATCGTCCATTGCGGCGCCGGGATTCCGGCGAGGCTTCCCAGATCCGCGACCGGTGTCAGATAGGTGTTGTCTCCGGATACGATATTTGCATCCGGCTTCTGCTGAAGTTTGATTGATCTGCGTTCGGCCTGTTTCACGACCTCGCTTTCCAGGAATGACTTCAGGTCCCTGTTGGTGATGACACGAACGCCATCAACTGTTTTGATCAAGGAACTCACCGGCGTCTGAAAAGCGCTTAGGAGACAACTGGTAAAGATACCCTCGAAAGCTGGCGCGCTTTGCGAAATGGGAAGCTCGAGGGCCGGACTTCCGGGCAACGCTGCTAGAAATTGATCTACCTCGGACCGCACATTGCGGCTGACGTCACCGTTTGGAAAAATCAGGCTTCCCCTGACGCGGCTGGTCCCGATGCTATCCGGAGTTGAGCGGCATGCATCGGAGATGAAGACGACGCTTGGAATGCCAGTCTCCTTGGCGAGTACAACGCTTTCTGTGAGACTGACGGCTTCGTTCGGGTTTTGCGGTGCATTGGATAGCATCCAATATTCCGCATAGGCATTCAGGAAGCCGTGTCCGGAGAAGTAAACGACCAGCTGATCGAGCGTGCCGCGTTGGACAAGCTCGTCTATCGCTTCGAACAGGGCGGCCGCTTTAACCGGCGAACTTTCGTCAACAAAGAGCTTAACTTCGAAGCCCGCACCTTTCAGCCAATCCGCGACCGATCGCGCACCTGATACTGCAGCGCTCAGCTTGGGCAGATTGCCGGCTTTGTTCACGCCGATGACGACCGCGGCGCACTTGCCTCTGTTGGCGAGCGCGCCAGAGGATAACAGCCAGCTAGTCGCGGCCGCACCGCCGATCAAAAAATCGCGTCGTCTCATGGCTCGCCAGCCCTATAATGCCATTCAAAACACAAAAAATATGCCAGCAGGGAAGGTTTGTCCATCGTCATACAGTGTAAGGTTGTGCCTGTCGATCGGTACCATACTTGGCCGCACGCATTGTTGCGTCATGTGCCGTCTATACGGGCGTCCCCTGCCTGTCGGGCGAAACAGTTCGTGCCGCCGTCAATCCCTCCCGTCAAAAATATTCCACTTTGCCGAAATTCGGATTTGTCGTATGCATCCCCCATCCCAGCCCACCAAAGGGGCGGTCGTACGTCGTTTCGAGCGCGGGCTGGGAGTTGCGGTGGACGCGGGCGGCGTTGAAGGCGGGCTTGTTGCGTGCAGGGCGAGATGAACCTCGCGAGCATGACGGCACCTGCGAAGACGGACGGCGCTCAATGTCTTGCAAAGCCCTCGGGCCAAGGAGCCCTTCGGCAACGCGAGGAAGCCTGCGTACGGCGAAGCCGTGTGGTCCTGGCCGTCGTTGCTACGGTCAAGCCCTCGCGAAGGCGTCACGCGCGTCAACCGGCGCGGTGGCGTGAGTTTCGCGAAGGCGAGGGAGGCCAGAAGGAACTCGGCTCCCGGGAGAGCGCGGCATAGGCCGTCAAACCATCGCGCAGGGAAGGCCTGGTCTCGGCTGCCCTGTGTCTCCCCTGTGCACTGCGTGTGCATTCGTTCAGCGCAGGGGTTTTGTGGGTGCCAGCCGGCGCCCGGTCTTCCCTGCGCCCTTTCTTCCGAGGGTGTGAAGCGAAGCAAGGCTCGGGCAGATCATGCCGCGAGGATGCGCGCGCATGCCAATATGTTGCGCCCCGGTCCCGATGCACTCCCCGCGCTCACGGCCTCACATGCAAGCATGCAGCATCGGCATCCGTGGTGGTGGTCGTTCTCGCCAGAATCTGCACTATGCGCCCCGCGCCTCCGGAGCTGCTGCCGGGCCTTCGGAGGTCATTTGCAATAGCTTTTCGGAGTGACGAGATGAGCGGTTTGGTGATCTCTGGCGGCCGGGTGGTGGATCCCGCGAGCGGGATGGATGCCGTCGGCGACGTGGCGGTGGTGGACGGAAAGATCGCGGCCGTCGGCACGGGTCTCGGCGGCGCCGAGCGGGTGATCGACGCCACCGGCCTCGTGGTCGCGCCCGGCTTCATCGATCTGCATGCCCACGGCCAGTCGATCCCGGCCGACCGCATGCAGGCGTTCGACGGCGTGACGACGACGCTCGATCTCGAGGCCGGCGTGCTGCCGGTCGGCTCCTGGTACGAGCGCCAGGCGCGCAAGGGGCGCGTCTTGAACTACGGCGCCGCCACCAATTGGGCCTTCGCCCGCATCGGCGCGATGACGGGCTCCAATGCCGAGAGCTCGCTCGAGGCATTCGGCAACGCCATGCGCGACCGCCGCTGGATGGACAATGTCGCGACCGATGCGGAGGTCTCGGGCATTCTCGAGCGTCTTTCGCGCGGCCTCAACGAGGGCGGCATCGGCATCGGCATCCTGAACGCCTACGCGCCGGGCGCCGGCGTGCAGGAATTGACCGCGGTCTGCCAGCTCG
>Ga0209564_1002606_pt1 | contig 13796 bp, 9 predicted proteins | sample AraplaCol_mMF_r2_FD_184272 | JGI IMG/M metagenome (GOLD analysis project Ga0209564, IMG submission 184272) | Arabidopsis root microbial communities from North Carolina, USA - plate scrape MF_Col_mMF_r2 (SPAdes) (version 3) | ecosystem: Host-associated > Plants > Roots > Endosphere | place: USA... | reverse complement strand
CCCGGTCTTCCTGCCAATAAAAGCATGGACAATGACCTTGTAGCGCATTTTCAGGACTTATGGACTCGGATGTATAACCGATACCGGGATTATTTCTTCACCTGTATAGCTATTTTAGGACTAGACATGCCCCTTAAAACTGCAGGATATCGTGTAGATAACGTGTAGATATCGTATAGATAACGTGTCTCTTATAAGAGACGCATCATCTACAGATGCCGGATACGAATACAATAGAAAATCCCGGTGTTTTTATCGGGTATGAATAGAAGCTTTACCTGGTTCACCCTAAACCTTCACCGTACCTTCTCTGTTAATCAGTGTTAACGTATTAAACCCTGACCACCATCTTCAAGTCAGTATTTCGCGTTCACAACACTGGGCCCCGGCGCCTGTTAAGGAGTGTTAAGGACTGTTAATTAGTCTTAATAAAACACAGTGCGGCGCGAAAAGTGAACGCTCTTTTAATCACGAACAGGATTTTACAATGAAGCGCGTCTTTTTATTCTTGATCATTTCCATAACGGCCATCAGCGGCCGTCTCACCGCTCAGGATACCGCCACTGCCAGCCTGCCGGAAAGATGGACACTCCAGCAATGTATCGATTACGCCAGGCAGCATAACATCCAGCTGAGCAACCTGCGTTTAAGCCAGCAATCCAGCCGTGAGGACCTGCTGCAATCCAAAGCAGCGCGGCTACCCAGCGTGACAGGTGCGGCTTCTCAATACTATACCCACGCCAAAAATGCTGACCCGGTCATAGGCGGCTTCCAGACACAATCTTCCATTGCCAGCAACTACTCACTCAATTCCAGCTGGACACTATACCAGGGCGGCTATATCAAAAACGACATCAAAGAGAAAGATCTGCTTTTACAGGCGGCTAATCTGAATGTGCTGCAGTCGGAAAATGATATTACCCTGCAAATTACGCAAGCTTACCTGAATATCCTGCTGGCCGGCGAAAACATCGTATATGCCAAAGACCTGCTGCAAACCTCACAAGCGCAGCGGCAACAGGGACAGCAACGTTTTGATGCGGGCAGCATTGCGCGTAAAGATCTGGCGCAGCTGGAAGCGCAACAGGCTACGGACCAATATTCGCTGGTGACCGCTGAAAATAGTTACCGGCAAAATTTACTAACACTCAAACAGCTGCTGCAGTTGCCTACTACTTATCAATTCGGGATCGTACAGCCGGATACGATGGCGGTAGAAAAACCGGTGCCCAGTCTGGCAGCTGCACAGGACCTGGCCCTGCAAAGCAGACCGGAAGTAAAGAACGGAGAGCTGTCTGTACAAGTAGCGGAAATAGGACTGGCTAAAGCCAAAGCGGGATTTAAACCCACCCTGAGCCTGGGCACCAGCCTGGCCTCCGGTTTTTCTGATAACCAGTCTTACAGCTACTGGCAGCAGCTGGATAACAACTTCTACCAAAGGGCGGGATTGACACTGGCCGTTCCCATCTTCAGCAACCGGGTGAACAAGACCAATGAAGCAAAAGCGAAGATCCAGATAGACCAGGCCAAACTATCCCTGCAGGATACCAAAATGGTGCTGTCGCAAACCGTAGAGCAGGCTTATCTCAACCTGCAAAATACGCAGGAACAGTACAAGGCTGCTGAACAGCAGCTTACGGCCGCAGAAGAAGCGTACCGCATTGCAGTAGAACAGCTGAAGCTGGGCGCGGTGAACATTGTAGACCTGCAGGTACAGAAGAACCTGTACATACAGGCCCTGCAATCCTTTATACAGGCCAAGTACAGCACTATCCTCAACAGAAAGATATATGAATTCTATACAGGAGAACCAGTAACAAACGAATGAAATTATGAAAAAGTATAAATGGCTAATAGCAGGCATTGTCGTCCTTTTGCTGACAGCACTTTGGTTCTGGAAATTCCGGAACCGGGAAGCGCCCGTGATGATCAGTACAGAGAAACCTGCCTATGGGTTTATTGCCAATGCGATCACCGCCACCGGCACCATTCAGCCGGTAGACACGGTGTCTGTAGGCACACAGGTATCGGGCACCATCAAATACATCTATGCTGATTTCAATACACAGGTAAAGAAAGGACAGCTGGTGGCTGAACTGGACAAATCTTTGTTACAGGCCCAGGTAAACCAGTACCAGGCCAACCTGCGCTCAGCAGAAGACCAGCTGGTGTATCAGCAAAGCAATTTCAACCGGCAGTCACAATTGTTCCAGGTAGGCGCCATTGCCCGGGCGGATTATGAAACAGCCCAGTATACCTTCAACAGCGCTAAAGCGAATGTGGCCGCCATCAAAGCACAGCTGCAATCGGCCAACCAGAACCTGTCCTACAGCAATATCTACTCCCCTATTGACGGCGTGATCATGAGCAGGAATGTGAACATCGGACAAACAGTGGCTGCCAGCTTCAACACGCCTACCCTGTTCATTATCGCCAAAGACCTGACCAAGATGCAGGTACAGGCCAGTGTAGACGAAGCAGACATCGGCAACGTACAGAAAGGGCAACGTGTCACCTTCACTGTAGATGCATTCCCCGACGATGTATTTAACGGCACCGTACAGGAGATCCGCCTGCAACCTACCACTTCTGCCAACGTAGTGACTTACGTAACCATCATAGACGCTCCCAACAACGATATGCGGCTCAAACCCGGGATGACCGCTAACGTTACCATCTATACGAAAGAAGCTAAGGATGCACTCCTGATCAGTGCCAAGGCGCTGAAGTTCAAGCCGGATTCTTCTCTGCTGAAAGGTTACGTGATCATAGGCCACCGGGGCAGGGATAGCAGCCATGCGCCGGGCTCCTCTCCTGCCTTTTACCGCAGCAAGCGTCCGGACACGCTGCAAACAACACCGGATACCAGCAAAAGGCTCACCTCCCCTGATGAAGCGGCGCACCGGGCCTCCGTATGGATCCAGCATGGCGATACGCTCATGCAGCGGCGGATCCTGACCGGACTGAATGATGAGACGAATGTACAAGTGTTACATGGATTGGATACATCGGATAACGTGATCAATGACGCCCGGCGCTTAAGCCGCAGCGAGAAGAGCAGCCAGGCTGCGAAGAGCCCCTTCATGCCGTCAAGACCGAGAAGCGGAGGAGGAAGAAGGCAGTAGTTAGTAGTTAGCAATTAGCAGTTAGCAGTTAGCAGTTAGTTATTAGTAAATGTAAACGATGAACCGATGAGCAACAAGATATTGGAGATACAGGAATTGAAAAGGGAGTTCCAGATGGGAACTGAAACAGTGCGGGCACTGAAGGGAGTGACGTTTGAGGTGAACTCCGGAGAGTTTGTGACCATCATGGGTAGCAGCGGCAGCGGCAAAACAACCCTACTGAATATACTGGGCTGCCTGGACAAGCCTACTGCAGGTAATTATCTGCTGGATGGTGTGGATGTGGGCGGGCTCTCACGTGATGAGCTGGCAAGGCTGCGTAACCGTAAGATAGGCTTTGTGTTCCAGTCGTATAACCTGCTGGCCCGCACCAGTGCATTGGAAAATGTAGAACTGCCGCTGTTCTACAATTCCTCACTGACGGCGCATGATAGAAAAGAAAAGGCGATCAAAGCCCTGGAAGCTGTAAAGCTGGAAGAACGACTGGACCACATGCCCAACCAGCTGTCCGGCGGACAGCAGCAACGTGTAGCCATTGCCCGCGCCCTGGTGAACGAGCCCGTGATGATCCTGGCAGATGAGGCCACCGGTAACCTGGATACACGAACCTCCTACGAGATCATGGCGCTCCTGCAGGAGCTTCACCAGGCAGGCAAGACCATCGTATTTGTAACACACGAACCGGATATCGCTGCTTTCAGCAGCCGGACCGTCATGCTGCGGGATGGCAAGGTGATTAAAGACCAAAAAAATGAAAATATCAGATCGGCAAAGCAGGCTTTGGCGGAATTGCCGGTATCGGATGATTATTAAACAAAGGTTATGAGCTTTCTCAATCTTATAAGGATCGCCCTCCGGGCTTTGCAGCGTAACAAGCTGCGGGCATTTCTCACCATGCTGGGCATCATCATCGGCGTAGGGGCGGTAATTGCTATGGTGGCCATCGGCCAGGGCTCCAAGCAAAGCATACAGGACCAGCTCTCAAGCATGGGCTCCAACATGATTACGGTACGGCCTAACAGTAATGTAACGGTAGGCGGAGGTGCCAGGCTGGATGCCACGAGCCTGCAAACGCTGAAGCTGGAGGATGTGAATGCCATTGCACAGCAGGCGCAGTATATCAGCGCCGTTTCGCCGCAGGTATCAGGCAGAGGGCAGGCTATCAGCGGGGCCCTGAACTGGCCCACGACCATACAGGGCGTAAGCCCGAATTACCTGGATATACGGGACTGGCCACTGAAAGACGGCATCGCCTTTACCGAGAACGATGTCAAGGCCGCCAGCAAAGTATGCCTGGTCGGACAAACCGTAGTAGAGAACCTGTTCAGCACCGGCGAAAGCCCTGTGGGGAAAACCATCCGCTTTAACAAGATCCCCTTCAAAGTGATCGGCGTGCTGAGCGAGAAAGGTGAGAATGCATTCGGACAGGACCAGGACGATATCATCATTGCTCCCTACACCACCGTGCAGAAAAGGATCCTGGCTATTCCCTACATCCAGAACATATATGCGTCTGCGATAGATGAGGGCAGCACCACACAGGCCACGGCAGAGCTAACAGATATCCTGCGCAGCGCCCACAAGCTAAAAGTGGGTGACGACGATGATTTTACAGTGAGAACACAGGCAGAACTGATCAATACCTTCAGCTCTACCAGTCAGCTGCTGACGGTGCTGCTGGCTGCCATTGCAGGGATCTCGCTGGTAGTAGGCGGTATCGGCATCATGAACATCATGTATGTATCGGTAACAGAACGCACCAAAGAAATAGGCCTGCGCATGTCTATCGGCGCCAGGGGCATCGATATCCTGCTGCAGTTCCTGATAGAAGCGATCCTGATCAGTATTACCGGTGGGATTATCGGAATCCTGCTGGGACTAACGGCGTCTAAACTGATCACCATCTTTCTCTCATGGCCTACCCTGGTATCAGAAAGTTCAATCGTGCTCTCTTTTCTCGTGTGTACCGTTACAGGGGTATTCTTTGGATATTACCCGGCGGTGAAGGCCAGCAGGCTGGATCCGATAGAGGCGTTGAGGTATGAGTAAGTAGTTGACAGTTAGCAGTGGGCAATTGACTGCCCATTGCTAACTGCCTATTGCCAACTATTTTATCAGTGTTACCACTTCATCCAGCTTAGCGCTCAAACGGTTCACCGCTGCGGCGGCCACCTGGATCTGTTCCTGGGCTTCTTTCCAGTTACGCTGTTCAATCGCTTCGCGTATACCGGGAAGAGTTTTCACCCCATAACCGGTGTAAAAGCCGGGGGCGTAAATGGTGTGTTTGAACCATGAACGGCGGGGCAGGCCGGCTTCAGTGAGCAGGCTTTGCTCTGCTTTGTACAGCGCTTCATTGAGGCTTTGCCGTGCGGCGGGCGTAATGGTGGTTTTACCCAGGGAGTCCGCCAGCTTTGCGCTTGATTTGTCCAGCGCTACGAGTGCGTTCTGCAGGGCAGAGAAATCGATGTAAGGCACTTCTGCTTTTGCTGCCGGCGCCGTAAAAGGTTTGGTGGGATCGGCAGCCAGCTGGTAAGTGCGGTCTTTGATCAGGCGGTTTTCCAGCAGGGTGCTTTCGCGCAGCTGGTCCGTTTGGTCAGTTAGATCTTTTACATAACCGTTGATTGTTTTATGCAGATCGCTGAAGTCGAAAGGCAGCACATCTGCATCTGCCAGGCGAAGGGCAGCGCGGCCGGCCACTTTAGACAGGGCTACACCGTAGTGAAAGCCGGTATCTTTAAAACGGGAATAATCATCGTAAGAGTCGTAGATGGAATGATATTCGCCGCCGTCATCTTCTCCTCCAAAGCCCAGGTTCAGTGAAGGAATGCCCAGGTGCTGGAAGAAAGGAGAATAGTCTGATCCTGAGCCCAGCGCGCCCAGTGTGAGGGATTTCTTCTCCAGCTGCTCCTTTCGTTTTGCAGGGGCAGCATTCACTACCTGTGCGGCTTTCATTCTTTCGTATATGCTTACCTGTGTTTGCGGATCGGTCACATCTTTTGCAACTCCGTCCATCAGCTTTGTCAGTGCATGGGAACCGCCTGCGCCGAGGAAGCCGCGGCCATTACCATCTGTATTGATGTAGGCCACTGCTTTTTGCTGCAGCTCAGCAGCGTGATCTTCCACCCATTCAGTAGAGCCCAGAAGGCCGGGCTCTTCGCCATCCCAGGCGCAGTATACGAGGGTACGCTTAGGTTGGTAGCCGTTCTTCACCAGCGCGCCGATGGCTTTCGCTTCTTCCAGCAGGGATGCCAGTCCGCTAACCGGATCTCCGGCGCCATTCACCCAGGCATCGTGATGGTTTCCGCGTACGACCCATTGATCAGGATATTGTGCGCCTTTGATGGTGGCGATCACGTCATAGGCCGGCACAATGTCCCAGTTACATTCCACTTGCAGATGCACGGTAGCTTTGCCGGGACCGGTATGATAAGTGATAGGCAGCGCTCCTCTCCAGTCTTCCGGCACTACCGGACCTTCCAGGGCGGCCAGTAAGGGCTGCGCATCGTGATAGCTGATGGGCAGTACAGGTATTTTCAGGATGGTGGGTGCAGCAGTGCGTTCCAGTCTTTTGGCGTTGGCTGTAGCGCCGATGCCCGGCGTAAGCGGATCACCGGGATAGATCACCATATCCATGACAGAGCCGCGTTGTACACCATGTTCATTTTTAAAGGCTCCTTTAGGATATACGTCGCCTTCGTAGTAACCATCTTCTTTAGGATCTGAATAGATGATACAGCCAATAGCGCCATGCTCTGCGGCCACTTTAGGCTTGATGCCTCTCCAGGAACGGCCATAGCGGGCAATGACGATCTTGCCTTTAACGTCTATACCTAAACGCTCCAGCTGCTCATAATCGGCAGGAAGGCCGAAATTCACATATACGAGGGGAGCTGTCACGTTACCGTCGCCACTCCAGGCGTTATAAGTAGGCAGCTGGCCTGCTTGTCCGGAAGTAGCGTCTTCTTTCAAGGCAGGCTCTTTCAGCAGGGCGGTATATTTTGTAGGAGCGGTGAGCTCCAGCACCCTTGTTTTGGGCGTGGGAAACAGCACCTGGTAAGTTTCAATCCGGGCATCCCATCCATAATCTTTAAACTGGCTGAGGATCTTTTCGGCTACGGCTTTACCTTCTGCGGCGCCCACGTTGTGTGGCTTTGACGAGAATACTTTAATGTTTTCACCGATGTGTGTACTGCTAAGCTGTTGATCAAAACTTGCTTCCAGTTGGCCATTATTTCCTTTTGCGCCGTTAGCCTTCTCCTGTGCAGCTACGGGTTGGCTAAGCTCCAGGGCAAGGGCGGCGGCCATGGCAAGCGTAATAGGTTTTCTCATGTTGTTGTTTTAAAGGCAGATGTTATGCAGGTTATTGAATTTTGGTTGACGCAGACCACTATAGTCTACTGATTATGTGGACAATTATACGGCGAATAGTTTTATTATGCAAGGGAAAGTTAGTTAACACGCGTCAGTTAACAGTCTTTAGTGATGAGTGGTATCGGCAGGTTGGCGAACAGAGGTGTCGGGGCGTTGGGGTTGTATACTATCTGCGGGTATTGTGTTCGTAGAGTCAGTGCGGGTGGTATCCCTGGTTTTGCCGGTGAGGATACTGTCTGCCTGCATGGGGCTGATGCGGGTATTAGGCGCATTGCGTTCCTGGCGGCTCATGGTACCCTTTTTCTCCATGTCTTTTAGTTCTTTTTTACTGAAGAGGTTCTGGGGATGTTTTTCTCTGCGGAGGCCTTCATCGAAGCGGTATTCGGCGCCCATACGGGGGGCCTGGTAAACGTGTTCCTTGCGTTCGAAGACGTGGCGGACACGGGCGCAACCAAATAGCAGCAGCGCGAAAAGGAATATGGTCACTATCTGCCGGGGTAGACGCATATAGATTAGATTTAATTAGATATGGATATAGTAATGACTCTGAGGGGATAACGGTCAGGGGCCGGGGTTTATTGCACTACTTTATGTTATACCTGATATTATCACTCTTCGCGAGCGGCAATACCATCTATCTTATAATCATCCTTTTCTTTTATCACCGATAAGGTGATGGTAACTGTTGTTTTGCTTTCGGTATCTGAAAAAGAAACTATGTAAAAACCCTTTCCCTTTTCAGGATGCCGCTTCACAGATAAAGTCTTTATCCAGCTGTCATCCGTATCCTGTGCATTTATGAAAGGATCATAATCCAATTGAAGCTCCTTCATCCTGGATAAGAGCCCGGCGGTACAATATTGTTTCCTGATCGAATGTAGTTTCTTTTCGCTGGGCGAGTTTTTTGAGATCTCAGTAATATACCTGGTGTAAAACTCTTTTAACATCTCTGTTGCGGCATCATTGGGGGAAGCAGCCCGGATGCGTACAGGATGGCTAAAAAATACGAAAGCAGTGAGCAGCAATGAGACAAGCGTTACTGGTTTCATATGATAAATAATGTGTTATGTGATGGAATAGGTTCGCCTTAATATACTATTTTTCCTCCATTTTGCTATAAATAAGCGTCTATTTTATATTGCGCGCCTTCTTTCACTACACGCAATTTCATATGAGTCTTCGTTTTGCTATAGTTGTTCAGATAGGATACAACGTATACGTCTGCTTTCTGAGGATCTTTGGTGATGGTTAATGTTTTCAGCCAATCAATATCAAAATCCTGCGCATTTATAAACGGATCGGAATCCATCTCTCCTTCTTCCATTTCATGTTTCATTTTAGTCAACATCTTCGCTGTACAATATTTCTTTTGGATTGATTCCAGCTTGTCTTCATTGGACTCAATCTTTGTACCTTCAGTAATATAACTGGTATAAAACTCTTTCAACATCTTAATGGCTGCGTCATCGGAAGCCTTTGCCTGCGCCTGACAGGAGAAATTAGAAAAGGTGTAAGCGACTGCCAGGAAAAGAAATAAAATTTTTGATTGCATGTTGTTTCTTATGTTTTGTTATTAAGGGTCAACCTATTTCTCTCTTGATTTTGTTTTTGGAAATAGTGTATAGGGTAATATTCATACTCTTGAACATCCGGGACACAAAGAAAAAAACTTTTCTCTTAAAACAGAATTTTTTGCGAATATTTCCTTCAGGGCGGCCTATCTTGCAGTTTGCAAAAATAACACAAGGTGTACATTATCAAACGTTTTGTAATGGCCATATTGCTGGGAGCAGTATACGCCACTGCCTCCTATGGGCAGATTCCTGAGTGGAACAAGATCAACATTATTCCCAAACCGAAAGTAGCAGCGGCCGGTGAGGGTTATTTCTCATTAAAGCCCAATACAGGGATCTTTGCCAGTCCGGCTTTTCTGCCGGTTGCCAGGCTCTTTATCCAACAAGCCGGTCTGGCACAAAGCGCACAGTCACTGAAAGGTGGAAATGCCACAATGGGCAATATCAGTTTTATAAAGGCTTCCCGCAAGACGTTCTACTCACCCGCCGCTTATATGCTGGAAATAACATCTGCTAAGGTAACCATCACCGCCGGCACTGACACCGGCGCTTTAAATGGCATGTATTCCTTGTTACAGTTACTGCTCCTGCAAGCGGAAAAAGGCACCATTCCCTGCGCGTTGATTGTTGATCAGCCACGCTTCTCCTACCGGGGCATCCACCTCGACGTATCCCGCCATTTTCGCGATACCGCCGAGATCAAACGCTTTCTTGACCTGATGGCGCTTTATAAAATGAACACCTTCCACTGGCACCTTACCGACGGCGCGGGTTGGCGACTGGAAATAAAGAAGTATCCTGAACTTACCAGACAAGCCGCCTGGAGAACGCAAGGCAACTGGAAAGACTGGCGTGACCATGGCCGGCGATACAGCACAGAAGGCGATCCCAACGCCTATGGCGGTTACTATACACAAGACGAGGCACGAGCCATTGTAGCCTATGCCAAAGAACGTGGCATTACCGTAATACCCGAAATAGAGATGCCAGGCCATTCTGAAGAAGTGCTCGCGGTTTACCCGCAACTGGGATGCACCGGCTTACCCTACAAGAACTCAGAATACTGCCTGGGCAATGACAGCACCTTCACTTTCCTGGAAGACGTGCTTACAGAAGTAATGAACATCTTCCCTTCTACGTACATTCATATTGGTGGCGACGAAGCAGATAAGAAAGCCTGGAAGCAATGTGCCAAATGCCAGCAGCGGATAAAAGATGAGCACCTGGCAGATGAACATGCCCTGCAAAGCTACGCCGTTCGCAGAATGGAAAAATTCCTGCACCAGCACCAGCGCAGGCTGCTGGGCTGGGACGAGATCCTGGAAGGCGGGCTGGCGCCCGACGCCACGGTCATGTCCTGGAGAGGAGAAGCAGGCGGTATTACCGCCGCCAAAGAAGGGCATGATGTAGTGATGACACCCGGCCGCTTCTGTTATTTTGACGCCTACCAGGGCGACCCTGTTACGCAGCCGGAAGCTATCGGTGGTTATCTTCCCCTGGAAAAAGTATACAGCTACGATCCTGTACCGCAGGAGCTGGACAGCAACGCTGCCAAACATATCCTGGGCGCACAGGCAGCCATCTGGACGGAGTATATTCCTACTTTCAGTCACCTGGAATATATGACCTACCCACGACTCTTAGGCCTTTCAGAAGTAACGTGGACAGCGGCAAAAGATAAGAACTGGGCAGATTTCCAGCAAAGGCTGCAGGCACATTACCTGCTGCTGCAACGCTTACACGTTAACTACTACCGTCCTTCTTATGATCTTACCATCAAGCCGGTATTTAACTATGCAGCTAATACAGCTACCATTACCTTCAGCAGTGAACAGTTTCAACCGCAGATAAGATATACACTGGATGGCAGTCAGCCGGATGCGGCCTCGCCCCTGTTCAAAGACAGCATCCTGTTGAACCACTCCGCCACAATAAATGCGGCCATCTTCCGGGATACCATTCTGCCTGGAAAGATTGCCAGCCTGGCGGTTGATTTTCATAAAGCGATCGGTAGAAAAGTACAGTATAACAAGCCTTACAGCAAAAGCTATGTCGCTCAGCAGGAGAGCACGCTGGTAAATGGCTACAGGGGCAGCCTTACCTATGGCGACGGTCAGTGGCAGGGCTTTACCAACGACCTGGATGTTACGCTGGACATGGAGCAGGTGACTACACTGCAAAGCCTTTCCATTTCATTTATGCAGCTGACAGGCCCGGGCGTTTATATGCCGGGATCTGTGGAAGTATCGGTGTCTGATGACGGACAAACTTTCCGGCCGGTACAAAAGGTGGAGAATGATGTGCCGGTGAGCCAGGCCAGATTAACATTCAAAGAATTTAAGTTTGATCTGAAACAGGTAAAAGCAAGGTATGTGAGAGTGTATGCGCCGAATACACAAAAGGGTTTCCTGTTTACGGATGAGATAATTGTGTACTAGTATAAAAACAGAGCCCTCCAAAGGTTTTGAACCTTTGGAGGGCTTAATAATGTTGTTAACAGCTTACTTCACTGTAAAAGGCTGCTTCAGCAAAAATTCCTCTGAGCTACGGCCAATATTCAATGTATACTGGCCTTTATTCAATTTCCAGTTGTGTGCTTTCAGATCCCATTTCTGCAGGTCACTTAGCGGGATGCTGAGGGTAACGGTTGCTTCTCCGCCTTTGTTTACACTTACCCTTGCAAAAGCTTTCAGCTCTTTCAGCGGCATTCTCTCCATATTAGGATATTGAATATATGCCTGCACTACTTCATCCCCATCATATGCGCCGGTATTCTTTACGTTCACGCTTACACGGATGGTATCTTTCAGTGCATAGGCCTTTTGCGGCGCCTGGTTCCAGGCATAATCAAAAGTGGTATAGCTTAAACCGAATCCGAAGGGGTATGCTGCTTTACCGTTAAAGTAGCGATAGGTTCTGCCTTTAACGCTGTAATCCTTATAGTCGGGCAGATCGCTGAGCGAACGGTAGAAGGTAACAGGTAAACGGCCGGACGGAGATACATTGCCAAACACGATATCTGCCAGGGCGCGGCCGCCTTGCTCACCCGGGTACCAGGCCAGGATGATGGCGTCTGCATAAGGCTCAATGGCAGCGATATCTACAGCGCTGCCAGCGGTAACAACAGCGATGATGGGCTTCTTATGCGCAGCACGCAGTTTCTTCATGAATGCCAGCTGGGAAGCAGGCAGGCTGAGTGAGGCTCTGTCTCCACCGGATTCAGACAGGAAAGCATCGCCCTCCTCTCCTTCCAGCACAGGACTAAGGCCTATTACGGCGATGGTAAGGTCGCTGTTCTCAGCAGCCCATATACCGCCAAAATGTACGGTGTCTTTATAGTCGCAACCCATGTCGTATTGCACGGCGGTGGCGGGTCCTGCTGCTTCGGCAATACCTTCTGCAAAGGTCACCAGCTTGCCGTTGATGCCGTGGTAATTAGCTACCAGGGGATCTACCGCTGCAGCGTTGGTGCCCAGCACGATCATGGAACTGTATTTGTCTTTCGGCAAAGGCAGTACGCCGTCGTTCTTCAGCAGTACCATGCTTTGCTGGGCGGCTTTACGGGCCAGTTCTATATGATAAGCGTTATGCACGCTGTCGGCTCCATAATGGTTATAAGCGGCCAGTCCGCCTTCGTCAAAAAGGCCCAGTTTCATCTGGGTGCGGAGGCTATAGCTTAATACGCTGTCTACATCTTTCGCAGTGAGCAATCCCTGATCGATCGCTTTCTTCACATCGTCCTGGAGGATGCCGCCGCATTCCAGGTTTACACCCGCCTTAACGGCTGCTGCCGCTGTTTCCGTTTTAGTGGGAATGGCTTTGTGGCGCTGGTAGATATCATCGAGCGCGCCGCAGTCGGTCACCATCTGGCCTTTAAATTTCCACTCATCGCGCAGGATGGTTTGCAGGAGGGTTTTACCGGTGCAGCAGGGCTCTCCGTTCAGGCGGTTGTAGGCGCACATCATAGATTCCACGCCCGCATCAGCCAGGTGCTTAAATGCATAGAGGTATGTTTCGCGGAGGTCTTTTTCATCCACTACGGCGTTGAAGGTATGACGGTCTGCTTCGGGGCCGCTGTGCACAGCAAAGTGCTTGGCGCAGGCTGCTGTTTTCAGGTGAGCCTGATCATCGCCCTGCAGGCCTTTGATAAAAGCAGTGCCCATGGTGGCGGTCAGGAAGGGATCTTCGCCGTAGGTTTCCTGTCCGCGGCCCCAGCGGGGATCACGGAAAAGGTTGATGTTAGGCGTCCAGAAATTCAGTCCCATATACCACAGGCGGCGGTTCATGGCAATGGCCAGGTTATACTTGGCCCTGGCTTCTGTAGCAATGGAGTTGGCTACTTCGTGCACCAGCGCCGTATTAAAGGTGGCCGACATGCCAATGGCCTGCGGGTAGATGGTCGCCTCGCCCGCCCTGGCAATACCATGCAGCGCTTCGTTCCACCAGTTATACGCAGGGATCTGCAGGCGGTCTACCGCCGGGCTTCTGTAACCCAGCATGGCGATCTTCTCTTCTAATGTCAATGTTTGCAACAGGTTCTTTACCCGCGCTTCCACCGGCTCATTAGCGTTCTTGAATAAATAAGACTGTTGCGCAAAGGCGCTGATGCTCATGCATAGTATGAGCAATAGACTAAGGTATCTTTTATAACTCATCAGGAATGATTTGCAAAATAATTGTGTTGCAGACATAGTTAGTTCCCGGTCTGATAATGATCGTATGTTCA
>Ga0209564_1002602_pt1 | contig 13826 bp, 10 predicted proteins | sample AraplaCol_mMF_r2_FD_184272 | JGI IMG/M metagenome (GOLD analysis project Ga0209564, IMG submission 184272) | Arabidopsis root microbial communities from North Carolina, USA - plate scrape MF_Col_mMF_r2 (SPAdes) (version 3) | ecosystem: Host-associated > Plants > Roots > Endosphere | place: USA... | reverse complement strand
ATTACCGCATAAATGCCTATAAATTCTGCAGTAAAACCCGGTATTAATTGTACCCATTAATAAGACTGACAACTACCTGGGCGATAATATCCTTTTCGTCCGGCTTACTTTCTGCAATCATCAATGTCAGTGCAACAAGTGCGTTATCGGCAATTCGCTTCATGCCATCTTCCCGGTATAAAATGCCATTCTTTTCAAGGAACCATACAAACAGGAAAGCTGCGATCCGCTTATTCCCATCGGAAAATGAATGGTTTTTGACAACGAAATACAAAAGGTGAGCAGCCTTTTCTTCGATACTGGGGTAAAGCTCCTGTCCGCCAAAAGATTGATAAATAGTGGCAATGGAACTTTGAAAAGACTCATCCTTTTCATTGCCGAATAAGCTGCTTCCGCCGAATTTATCTCTCAATCCTTGAATAGCTTTTAGCGCAGTTTCGTATGTAGCGATGAATAGCTGTTTGGGATGAGTAGCTTCTATTGTCAACGTGCGGTGATCGTACTTGTCCAAAACATCCAGGGCGTAGGTATAGTCGGTGATAACCTTTAACAGACCGTTAGATTCATCGGATGTTAATTCCTGTTTATCCAATAAATTGCCCATTAAACGCACCGTTTGTTTAAGTGCCATAAATTGCTGGCTCTGCTCTTGCAGGCGTTTTTCATCCAACACATAGCCTTTGGCCAAATATTCTTTCAGTATCTTATTTGCCCATATACGAAATTGGGTGGCATTCTTTGAATTTACGCGATAGCCAACAGACAAAACAACATCAAGATTATAATGCTTTGTCTGATAATTTTTACCGTCATCTGCAGTATGTTCCAAAATGGAACATACTGAATCTTCTTCTAACTCTTTGGTTTTAAATATATTTGACAAATGCTTAGTTATAGCAGGACGTTGAGTGCCAAACAATTCCGCAATTTGTTTTTGTGTAAGCCAGATAGTGTCTTTTTCCAGCTTGACATCGACCGTTGTCTGTCCGTCCGGTGTTTGATAAATGAAGATTTGACTATTTCCCATTCGTACTGTATTTATCGCCGCTAAATTAATAGATAGGCAATATACAATTCGTTAATGACCTGTAAATTGCAAGGCATTCAACGTTACAATAGCTCGACAATGCAATACTAACCCTTACGGGAAACGAAAAAACTGAAGTGGCGGTTTTGGCAATGGGAACAGCATCCTCACCCTTTATGCAAGTCCTTAACACTGTTGCTCCGATAATATCCCCTGAAAAGCACGTTTCTGCCCTATGAAAGCCCTATGAAACTCCGGTGAAACACCACCCCCCTATTCTATTCGTTAAAATACGATTGATATTCCGACATTGAAATTATAAGTATTGTATTGCTATTTTAGGACTATACACCAGGGGGATGTTCTGTAGATGTTATGTATATGTTCTGTAGATGTTCTGTATCTTAATAGATACAGAACATCTACAGAAATATTAGATGAATACAACGCAAGATGCTTATGTGTCAACCGAGTGTGAGTCGGATATGAATCGAATCTTCCCGGAATCCACCAGGACTCACCGGGAAAAGGCTGCAACATTTGCAACTTTTGCCAATTTCCAATATGCCCAAATGGTCAGCAACAGCAGCAATAAGGTTTCCAGTCCCAGCCACCCGGCCCCATTTGATTGTGCTATTCCACTTCCGTTTGCAATCGCTTGCCATTCCGCCTTATCATGCAGCCAAAGATCCATATTAGAATAGATATTCCCTCCTGTATGTAGAACGATAGCGGGAAGTATTGATCCTGCCAGGTGTGTTACAATGCCATAAATAGCTGCTACGGCTACATAATACGGCCAAAGAATCAAGGTAAAGTCTAAATGAGCTATTGCAAACATTGTTCCTGTAATCAGGATGGCTATGGGCAATCCACAGTATTTTTCAATTGGCCCTTGCATATATCCCCTGAAGGCGGCTTCTTCGACAATACCTGCAATGGGTGCTGCGGCAAGCAGCAGGGTGAAAATTGTGAACCTGGGCACGCCACTGAAATCAGGTAATTGTTGCTCAGGCAATGTTATCAGCGTATTAAGCAGGCGAAGTCCCAATACCAGGCTAACAATACCCAAAGTGCCTGCGAAAAGCGCCCATGCCCATACGATACCCGGGAGCTTCCGGGCGCGAAGCATGATGCGCCTTTCTGCTGCTGTAGATTCAGGACCTCCTCCCCCATTCAAATACCACCAGAAGAACCACAGAAATATGGCAATGAGCGCCACGGCCCATGGTATCTTTGCAAAGTAATGGAGGTTAGCAGCGAAGAGAATGTTACGTGGGGTGGTTCCGGCAAGCAGTACCAGCATGCCGATAGCGATAGATTGTGCTATAACTATCAGGCGGGATTGGAGGGATTTGATTTGAGGGGTAGCCATAATAAACAAGATACAATCTTTTGACATCTCTTTGACTAAGGCCAGCGATGCAGGCAGGTGGATCACCGGGCAAAATATAGGAGCAGGAGGAGGTGTATTCTAACACCGTGTACCAGTCCAATCATGCCCGATTGAAGTTCCCCACGCATCAGCGGGAGAATAAAAGGGGGCAAAGCCCCAATGTCATTAAGTTAAGCGTTATATTGCCCTTTTGTAATTAGTCAATGCCTGATATTTGCTTCTTGTTTTTGCATTTATTCGTCGATGGGGGAATTTCCTATCAAGCCTTACAGGTTCAACATGCCGAATAATTAGCGCCTCCAAGCGCTTTAATATTTTCTCAGGGTTGCAAATCACAAATAGTTGTACAATCCTGTTTTTCATCACGTTAAACTTAAAGCCAACGGATCGGAGTTTCCGATTCGTTGGCTTTAATTATCAGTAATCCTTAACTTAATGACATTGGGCAAAGCCCCCTCCTTATACTACTTTTTCCCATTATTTTCCCGGGCAACAGTAATATTATAAGGTCCTGTGGGCTTCCCAGCTGCCAGAACCAGTATTCGAACTCCAACCGCCCTTAATATTGTTTCCGCTAACAGTACCTGTAATTGTTGCGATCCGATTGGGCTCCTCCCCGATAGTAGCTGTAATGTTATTGTTAGTTACTGAACCTTTTAAAGGAGGGATGTTCTGGAAGTCGGCAGGAATAAATAATCCTTCAACTTTATCTTTTTTGATCACCAAATTCAGGGTGCCATTACCACCTTGTTCGGTAAAAGTGCCTTCAAAGCAATATGCTTGTGCATTAGACGCTTCTTTAAGCACCTGAATTACTGCATTGGCATGACCGCTGATATGAATATTTGTAATAGTTGGGGTGCTTCCGTCTGCATTCACCGTAAAATCAAAATAGTCACTATTATAGCGGAAAGTAATAGTGCTATTTATGCCTTCCGTGGTTGAATTATTGGAGGTGTAAGTATACGATTTGTCACCAATTACCAAACTTGCCGATAACGTGGCGCCGTCATTTTTAAAATTGATTAAAATATTTCCGGTTGATCCTACGAAAACCCCTTTATAAATGCCATAGTTTTTGTTGTCGTACGTTGCTTTGGCAGTTGGGGTATCTGATAACTTGCTACCAGTTTCTTTCTTGTCTTCATCTTTCGAGCAGGAAATAAGCATTACACATGCTACTAAATAAGAGAGCAATTTCTTCATTTAAGTTGTTTTTTTTGTACAAATGTGATTTTCGAAGTATAGCTAATATAAGTTGTTTTTTTAATATGAAATATGTTTTTTTTTCAAAGTATTGGGAATACAAGGAGGTTGGCGGGGAAAGGTCATCGATGTAGCTGTTTTCCTATGTTTTGATTTCCTTAACTTTGTGTTATGGAAAAGTACAACATACGCTCCATCTCCCCTTTCAACACTGAACTGAAACTAAAAGGGTTTAACGCCTTTCAGATAGACGGCGATAGCCAGGCTACACGCATCTACAGCAGAAAGGACTTCTATAAGATCTGCCTCACCACCGGCAAAAGCCTGATCCATTATGCGGACAGAAGCTTTGAAATGGATGGCACCATTCTATTCTTCGGCAATCCGCACATCCCCTACTCCTGGGAGACCATTTCCAGGAGCTATGTAGGCTATACCTGCCTGTTTTCAGAAGACTTCCTGCAGCTGTCCGATCGCTCAGAAAGCCTGCAGCAATCACCTTTATTCAAAATAGGCGGAACCCCCATCCTGAAAATAAATGAAGCCCAGCGGGAGTTTCTGAATACTATTTTCCGGAAGATGATCGATGAGCAAAAGACAGAATATACCTACAAAGATGAGTTGATACGAAACTATATCCACCTTATTATCCATGAAGCCCTGAAACTGCAGCCCTCCGAAAACTTTGACAAACACAACAATGCCTTTTCGCGTATTACCTCCGTATTCCTGGAACTGCTGGAAAGACAATTCCCGGTGGAAAGTACCGAGCGGCCACTTGCCTTAAGAACCGCAGCTGACTACGCAAAATCGCTTTCCGTACATGTTAATTATCTGAACCGTGCGGTGAAAGAAGTAACCGGGAAACCTACTACCACACACATCAGCGAACGGATCATTACAGAAGCAAAGGCCCTCCTGCAGCATACAGACTGGAACATAGCAGATATCGGCTATTCGCTGGGCTTTGAATACCCCTCCTACTTCAACAACTTCTTCAAAAAGATGACCGGCACCAATCCCAAAGCCTTAAGAAGCCAGCAGGTTTGAAATTCTTAATGATCGGTTTGATAGTTTTAACCTGAGCAAGTAGCGGTCACCATACCTTTGCGCTATGATGCAAGACATTTTCGCAAGAATGAAAGCCGGAGCACCGATCCGGCTGCATGACCCTGAATATCCTAAAGTACAGGAAATTGTTTCCCGTACTATCAGGCTGTCTGCCGCCCTTAATGCTGCTACTGACACCGGCCAGATCCGTGAAAGATTAAGTGAGATCATCGGTTCACAGCTGGACGAGACTACCATCATATTTCCCCCATTTTATACTAACTTCGGGAGGTTCATTCAGATCGGCAAAAACGTTTTTATTAATCATGCCTGTTCGTTCCTCGACATGGGCGGTATCACCATCGAAGATCATGTATTGATCGGACCGAAGGTAAACCTTGTAACCGAAAATCATCCTTTAACACCTGCAGACAGAAGAGCACTTATTTCAAAGCCGATACTGGTGAAACGGAATGCATGGATCGGCGCGGCAGCCACCATACTGCCCGGCGTAACTATCGGAGAGAATGCAGTAGTAGCAGCCGGTGCGGTTGTTACTACCGATGTTCCCGACAATACCATTGTGGCAGGCGTTCCTGCTAAAATCATCAAATCTATCGACTCAAAGGAAACAGTAAAATAAGTTCGGGTTAGAGCATCCACAAATTCATCAAGCACTAAATTAAAAATTATGGGAGCTACCAAAACATCAGCGGAAGGCGCAACCGCCATGCAAACAAAAAACGTCAAAGCCTTCGGTACAGAAGCAGCAGAAGCTGCCTTACAACAGTTAAACATCGGGCGAAGATATCCTACGCCGCATGACGTGGAGATAGATATTCTGTTTTGCGGTGTTTGCCATTCCGACCTGCACACAGCCAGGAATGAATGGCACGGCACCATCTATCCGTGTGTGCCTGGTCATGAAATAGTGGGGAAGATCGTAAGTGTCGGAGACCATGTTAAAAAATTTAAGGTAGGCGACCTTGCCGCAGTAGGCTGCCTGGTAGATAGCTGCCGGGAATGCCAGTACTGTAAAGACGGCCTGGAACAATACTGTGAAGTTGCCAATGTGCAAACCTACAATTCGCCGGATAAATACCTGGGCAGGCAAACTTATGGCGGTTACTCAGAAAGTATTGTAGTGCATGAAGACTTCGTGCTACGGGTGCCTGAGAACCTTGACCTGGCAGCCACCGCGCCATTGCTGTGTGCAGGCATTACTACCTATTCTCCGCTGAAACATTGGAATGTAGGGCCGGGTAAAAAAGTAGGGATCGTTGGCCTGGGCGGTCTGGGACATATGGGGGTTAAACTCGCCAAAGCCATGGGCGCCGAAGTGATCGTATTTACAACATCGGCTTCAAAGGTAGCAGACGCCAAACGCCTGGGCGCCGATGAAGTGGTATTGTCAACAGACAAAAAACAAATGAAGGCATACGCAGGGAAGCTGCATTTTATATTGGATGCCGTTTCTGCGCAGCACGACATCAACCTTTACTTAAAGCTGCTGCGGGTAGATGGTACACTGGCCTTAGTGGGCGCACCAGAACATCCCCTTCCTGTTGAAGCATTCAGCCTTATTCCCTATCGCAGGAGCTTCGCCGGTTCAATGATCGGCGGCCTTCCTGAAACACAGGAAATGCTGGACTTCTGTGGTAAGCACAATATTGTGTCAGATATCGAGATGATAAACATTCAGCAAATTAATGAAGCCTATGAACGTTTGCTGAAAGGCGATGTGAAATACCGGTTTGTGATCGACATGGCATCTTTAAAGCAATAATCTATTTAGCCTCCGCCGTTTTCTGTGGAACCGGGGATGGAACACGTTCTTTCATCTTCGAATTCCAATATCCTATATAGACGGTGCCGATCACAGAAGGAAGCATCCAGGCTATAAGTGTCTGGATATGCAGCCCTGCCACCATAAAAGCCGTTATAGAGGCTATCAGGGCTGCAATCATTCTCCCTAAATGGCTCCTGAGCCAGGCATTCTTTTGCTCTTTGAAAACCCTGAAAGTGTGAAAATCCTTCAATGTCATATACAGGCCAAAAGCGCCAAAGAAAAGAAACAGGATCTCATTCCCGCCGGTATGGCGGATCAGTTGAACGATGCCGATGATCAGCATCAGTACGGAGGCAAGAAGCATTACGCCTGATATCGTCTTGTCAATCATATCTGCACTGCTCTTCGCCTTGCTCTTTAAGGTCAGCACCCGGTTGCCGGCCAGCACCAGGTAAATAGTGAATACGCCGATCAAAAACAGGAACAGGTTTTCATGGCCAGGCATTCGTGCTATAATCAATGATGTAAGGGAACTGATGATCATAGCATAAGAAAAGATCTTCCCGCTTCGTTTATGCGGCTTGCTTCCTTTCTTTAGAGTAATAGCTGCAATGCCACTGATAAGGCCTATGCCACCGAAAAATGCGTGTATGTAGATTAGAACTAGGGCCAGATTTTCCACGTCTTATAGGGTTTGAGGGGACTATACTTTAAATGATTGAAATAATAACCGGCTCTGAATGGTAGAGTTAACTAAAGATAATATCTTTAGTAGATAATTTAAAATAAACTTTACCCCGAACCTATGAATCAATTCGAGCCATTCGATTTCTATATTTTGAGAATGCCGGTATTGCCATATAACCACCTGGTAGACCGGCTCCGGTACAATAGCAATATAGCCGCCGAGCTGGAAGAATTTGTTGACGCCTCTTCATTCTCCGATGCCGTTTTCCTGGCAAGTGAATCCCTGCATACAGAAATACAGAAATGGCCGGCAGCGCTTTCTGATACCAGGAAAGGTAAGCTTGATACCACTATTTATAAATACCTGCTGCGGATGGCCACCAGGAGCACGCCCTACGGACTGTTTGCCGGCTGCGCACTGGGCAAACTTGCCGAGCGGTCTACCAGCATAGGGCTGGCAGAAAGAACGGAGGAGAAGATCTACAGGATAGATATCGGCTGTATTGCGGCACTAACGGACAATATACCTTTCCTGGATGAAAATATCCTGCGCCAGACCGTCTTCTTCCCCAATACAAGCATTTATAAAACGGGCATTATATACCGGTACTATGAATACAGGATCAACGAAGGAAAGCGATCCTATTATCTCAGCTCCTTTTCCCGGAACGAGTTTGTCGATGACGTGCTGTCCGCTGCGGCCCGCGGCGCCAGCTTCGAAAAATTAACCGGGGCATTGGTCGAAAAGAATGTGGCGGCTTCGGAAGCCATTGCTTTCCTGGAAACCCTGATAAAAAACCAGATTCTGGTTGCTGAATATATGCCAGCACTTACTGATGGGTGTCACCTGGACAGGCTGACCGCCCAGCTGGAAATAAAGCAGCTGCAGAAGCAGGGCATTTTAACGGAAATAGGCAGCTTAAAGGCGGCGCTATCGCAGGGGGAAGGCTCCGTCAACAAATATGTGTCTGTTGAACAGGGATTGAAAAAAATGGTACCTGACCTGCAACAGAAAGACTGCATCCAGGCAGACCTGTTCTTTGACCTGGCGCACAACACGCTCAACAAAGCCGCTGTCAATACAATTGTTTCGCAGATAGCACAGCTTTTGCCACTGAATAATCCCGTTCCCCGAAACAACCTGGAACAGTTCAAACAACAGTTCTACCGGAAATTTGAAGACAGGGAAATTCCATTGCTGGAAGCCTTGGATAATGATATCGGCATTGGCTATGGAGCGGTAAGCGGAGCAGAAACCTTTTATACACCGGTAATTGACGACCTGGTAATGGAAGGAAAAGCAGGCGATGATACCGGGAAATGGGGGCCATATGAGCATTTTGTACTGGAACATTTTATCAAAAGCCAGCAAACAGGAAGCACCACGATCAACATTAGCGACGAGGACCTGGAAGCGCTCTCCCTGAGCAGCCGGAAAAAACAAAGCCTGCCTGCGACGTTTTCCATACTGGGCAGCATTCTTGCACATTCGCAGCAAGATTTTGACCAAATGAATTTCTCCTTCCTCCTGAAAAATTGCGGGGAGAGCAGTGCCATTTCCCTGATGAGCCGCTTCGGGAGCGAGAGAGCGGATATTGCCCAGGCATTGAAAGAAGTGGTTACTTATGAAAACAAGCTGGTTCCCGGCAAAATACTGGCAGAGATCATTCATCTCCCTGAAGGCCGTGCCGGAAATGTGCTGATCAGGCCCAGGACATTTGACTATGAAATACCTTTCCTCGGAAAGGCCGCTACCGCTGACGAGTTTATTATCGATGTAAGCGATCTTTGGGTTTCAGTAAAAGAAGGCAGGATCATCCTCCGCTCAGGAAAGCTGGAAAAGGAAATATTACCCAGGCTGACAAGCGCCCATAATTTTTCAACAGGGCTACCGGTATACAAGTTTCTTTGCGAGCTGCAGTTCCAGGATGAAAGCATGGCCGTGGCATGGAACTGGGGGATGCTCAATAAAATGCCCTTTTTGCCCAGGGTGGTTTACAAAAACATTATCCTGAAACGCAGCCGCTGGTTCATAGAACGCGGGAAAGCGCCTGTTCAGCAGGCCAGGCAGGAAAAGGCCCTGGCAGCATTCCGGGAAAAGTACCAGGTCCCCGACCTGGTATTGCTTATTGAGGGAGATAATGAGCTGTTGCTGGATCTCAGGAATGATATATCCCGGTCTATTCTGGCATCGAAAATGAACAAGGGGGATGTAATACTGTATGAATTTTTAAATGATCATCAGGGTGCTTTACTAACAGACAAAGACAAACAGTTCGACAATGAAGTGATCATCCCTGTTAAAAACCGGGAATTTGCGCCAGTGCCCGCGATCGGCAGCCGTTTTAACACCTACAATTTTGATGCAACGCCTTTCTTTACGCCTGGCAGCGAATGGTTATACCTGAAGATCTACGCCGGCCAAAAATCGATAGATACGATCCTGTCGCAGATTATCTATCCGCTGGCGAAGCAGCTGAGCGCAAAAGGAAAAATCAGCCAGTGGTTTTTTATCCGTTACCAGGACCCCGACAACCATCTGCGGGTGAGATTCCATGCCCGGACACCGGCAGTTTGCCACCAGATCATGAAAGCGGTGGGCAAGGCAGCTGCTGGCTTTATTAAAAACAGGCTTATTCAGCGACTGGAATATGATACCTATTTCAGGGAAACAGAGAAATATACGCCCTGGGCAATTGATTTGTGTGAACGGTTCTTTCATGCAGACAGCACATTGGTGGCAGGCGCGGTTGATTTTATCTGGCACAGTAAAGATGAAGAAAAAAGATGGCTGATGGCGGTGAAAGGGGTGGACAGCCTGCTGACGGATTTTAATTATGGGCTTTCACAGAAAGTAAAGCTGATGGAGCATTGCTTCGATTCATTCTTTAAAGAGTTCAACGGCAGCAAAGCGCTTTCCTTGCAGCTGAGCAAAAAGTACAGGAATGAAAAACAAAGCATTCACAATGTGCTGGAAGCACCACAAAACAGCCTTCCTGCGTTTTTCCTGGAGCTGATAGCACAACGGTCTGAAGATGCCTGTGGGATATTGGAAAGCTTGCAGGACAGGATCAGGCAAAGAAACGAAGATCCTGCGGTGATACAGACAATGGTTAACAATTTCGTGCACTTGTTCATTAACCGGCTTTTTATTGCCAACCATAGGTTGCATGAACTGGTTATTTATCATCATCTTTCGAAATACTACGCTTCCTGTTTGGCGAGGACGGGTCTTCATCCTCGTCATTGCGAGGAGCCCAGGGCCCGGTGAGTTGGCCGCGACGAAGCAATCTCCTGACGCAATCCTCGCGAAGATCATTTTGAAGATTGCGTCAGGAGATTGCTTCGTCGCCCCAGGCTCCAACCTTCGCTGCTCCTCGCAATGACGGGGATAAGCCCCGGCGCTGCATGAAATCACTTACACTTTGCCAAATAATTCTCAGTTTCCCTCAAGCCCCAGCTGGGATGTAAAGCGGCCACTTTTTCGTCATGAAACAGCTGCACTGCTTTTTCAAAAACAGGCCTGGCTTTATCCTTCCCGCCACCAATGTATTCGGGCTTGCTGAACAAAGAGGTGCCTTCCAGGAAATACAAGCGGGGATTATTGGGATCCAGCTTATATCCTTCCTGCAGGGCAGTATTTGCTTTTACGCCATAAGTTTTCCAGCGTTCCATAGGATTTACCAGCATCTGGATGGTGGCAGCCATATTATGAATGCTGCAGAGGTCAGCATTTTTTTCGATGGCTTCTCCTTTTTCTGCCAGCTCATTCGCTTTCTGGCCGATGGCGTCCCTGTCGGACTTAGCATTGCTGAATCCAATGCGGGTTTGCGCAAGTGCTGCGTAGTAATAAGGAAGCCATTGTGTTTTTTCAGCATCGCCGATGCGCTCAAAAGCCTGGGACACTGCTGCCAGCTGTTCGCTTGTTTTGGCAGAATCAAGCAGCTGCAGGTTTTGCTGCATAGCGGCTGTATATTTTTCGCTTTGTGCATGTGCACTGATGGTTGCCAGTAAAATAATGGCGAGGATACATTTTTTCATTGCTGTATTTTTATATTGTTTTAAATAGTGTTTCAGAGATTATCAATAGTGTCCTGTCTTCTGTCTATACCCCAGTTCAAAATAAGCCCGATGAAGAAGGAGCGTTTAGCCGGCGGAAGAATCGCCTGTTTAACCAGTCCGTTGTAGGAGTAGTTATAACCGCCAATATTATTGCGCCCGGTGAGGTTGGTGATGGAAGCATACCATATAGCGGCTGCTTTTCCTAATTTGCTGAGGTGATAAATACTCAGGTCCAGGGTCTGGTAGCCGTTTGTTCTCCCCTGGTCTTTGATATAATAGGCGGTGCGGCTGCTGTCCGGTGCAAAAGCATAGTAAGGCCGTCCGGTAGCAAAAGAGTAGCTCAGGCTGGTACCGGTGGCAATTTTGTCAAAGAAACGCTTCACTGAAACGGTGGCGGTATGATGCGCGGCAAAGCCAGGCATCAGCTGCTGCGGATAGTTCAGGTAATCACGTTCGGTATCCAGGTAGGAGTAGCTCAGGCTATAGTCAAGGCGTTTAAACGTTTTCCTGTCGCGCCAGTATAGTTCAAGCCCTTTTGCATAACCGCTTCCTTTATTATTATAGGATGGCCATGTTTTAACCAGGTCTTCATACTGTTTATAAAAAGCTTCCAGCCTTAAGAAAGTTCCTTTCACCTGCCTTTGATAATTAAGGATATAGTGAGTGGCTTTTGTATAAGCAAGCGATTGGGTGACCTGCAGGTAATCATTTTCGGGTTTCTGGTAGAACTGCCCGAAAGCCGCCGACACAGAGGAGCCCTTGCCCATCCGGTAAGCCAGTGAGGCGCGCGGCGCCAGGTTGGCTTTTTGCAGGACGGAAGAATATTCTGCACGTGCGCCGATGGTAGCCACCAGTGCATTGGTAAAATAGAGCTCCGCCTCTGCGAAGCCGGCGCTGAGATGATCCCGCAGCTGTACGCTGATGCTGTTGTAGTTAAGATCATATTGGCTGTACCAGTATTCGCTGCCGAAACGAACCGCATTCAGATTACTGAATTTCTTCTCCACTACCGCCTTGGCCTGGAACAGGTTTTCATTCCGTCTCAGGTGAAAATTCACCGTATCCAGCCAGAATTTTGCGGAATAGTCCTGTGGTACATTGTGGGCATCCTGCAGCTGGCTGGCGATACTATCTCGGCTAAGGCTTACGCTACCGGAAAGTGTCAGCTTCCAGCCCTTTGACAGGTTTTCCTTCCAGCTCAGGGCATTGAACCAGTTATAGTTGCTGAGGGTGAGGGCATTTTTCATGCCGGCCGAATCAATATTAGCCGTACGCAGGCCCAGTTTATTGAAGCTGAAGGTGGTATAATACTTAATAATGCCGTTCTTTGTTTTGATGCGGAAATTGGCATCGGCATTATGAAAGCGCGGACGGATAAAATAGTCCGGTGTTTGTTTTACCAGCGAGTAATACAAACCCGTGTTGGTATATTGATAGTTGAAACCCCATGAAGATTTCCTGTCTTTTGCCAGGTGTTGCATCCCTGCGCTGTTCTGGATAGGTGACACAAAGGCATTGGCTTCCGACTGTTCGGGAAAATCTATGGTTTCCATGATCAGTACAGAGGAAAGGGCCTGTCCGTACAGCGCCGAATAGCCGCCGGTGCTGAAAGCAAAACCCTTGAACAGGGTGGCCGGATACCTGCCGCGGCTGGGTATATTAGTGGCGCTCAGGTAATAAGGCCTGTTTACCAGCGAGCCGTCAATGAACTGCTTGGCTTCATAGCTGTTCCCTCCCCTTACAAACAAACCTTCCTGGTTGCTGATTTGCTGAGCGCCGGGCAAGGTATTTACCGCCTTCGAGATGTCTGCATTGGCCCCGGCAGTGGTTTGTACATCCAGGGCACTGAGCACGGTAACGCCCTTTTTACCCATGCCCCCACCAAATGCCCCCGCCGTAACAGTTACTGCATTTAGTTCATTGATCTTTTCCTTTAGGGTAAAATCTACCTGCAGCGCCTTGGCTGTAAGCGTAACTGCTTGTTCCTGGCTTGCATAGCCGGTAGCGGAAACTACCAGTATCTGTGCGCCTTTTTCCATGGTATTGATGCGGAAATAACCGGTAGAATCGGTGATGGCGCCATCATAGGTATTTTTCAAGGCAATGGATACTCCGGGAATACCTTGCTTTTTATTGTCTTTAACCCAGCCGTTTATCTGCGCCTGTCCAAAAGCAAGCGAGGTAAAAAACAAGCATAATATGGTCAGGATCTTTGTACGCATACAGTAAAAAGTTAGCAGCTTAACAATCGTTGTAATGGTTCTAATTCTGGGAAGCGTGCAGATCTTTTATTCTTCCGATTTCCTTTTTGAAGAGTAAGAAGCTTACAGGCTTGCTTAAGTAACCAATATTGATTAGTTGCTTGGGCAGGATATCCAGTATATAGTCATGCGGATATTTTGTTACAAATACATATACAATGTTCTTCTGAAAAATATCCTCAAATACCAGGTTCTCTATGCCAGACATGCTGATGTCTATAAAAACGATATCCGGAGCAACCTTTTTTATCGTTTCGATGATTTCCGAGGCTTTGCGGGATTTGGTGATGAGCCCGATCCCATCCGTTTGGCTGATATAGTATTCCAGCATATCAACGCTAAGCGGAT
>Ga0209564_1002588_pt1 | contig 13883 bp, 11 predicted proteins | sample AraplaCol_mMF_r2_FD_184272 | JGI IMG/M metagenome (GOLD analysis project Ga0209564, IMG submission 184272) | Arabidopsis root microbial communities from North Carolina, USA - plate scrape MF_Col_mMF_r2 (SPAdes) (version 3) | ecosystem: Host-associated > Plants > Roots > Endosphere | place: USA... | reverse complement strand
CCAGGTCGACCCCGCTCTTGCCGCCCGGCATGATCACGTCGGTGATCACCAGGCCCACGGTCGGGTCGTGGCGGGCGATGGCCAGGGCCTCGTCGGCGGTGGCGGCGCGGCTGACCATGTGGCCCAGCTCGTCGATCATCGCCGCGATCAGGTCGCCCACCTCGCCGTCGTCCTCGACCAGCAGCACGTGGGCGGTGGCGCGAGTGGCCGGCGGCCGGACGGCCAGCACCTCGATCGGCGAGAAGGCCTCGCGCACCGGCAGCATCATGGCCACGGTCGTGCCTTGGCCCCGTTCAGACTCGATGCTGACCTCGCCGCCGCTCTGGCGCACGAAGCCGTAGACCTGGGACAGGCCCAGGCCCGTGCCCTTGCCGACCGGCTTGGTGGTGTAGAAAGGCTCGAAGGCCCGCTCCAGGGTCTGGGCGTCCATGCCCTCGCCGGTGTCGCGCACGGCCACGCGCAGATAGCGCCCGGCCGGCAGGTCGCCCAGGGGCTCGGCCAGGTCGACGCCCTGCGAGGCGACGGTGATCCTGCCGCCGGGCGGGGTGGCGTCGCGGGCGTTGACCACCAGGTTCAGCAGGGCCGCCTCGAACTGGCCGGAGTCGGTCAGGGTGGTGCGGCCGCCGGCCTTCAGCTCCAGGACCAGGTCGACGCCTTCCCCGACCGCGCGGCGCAGCAGGCTCTCGCTCTCGGCGATCATCGCGTCGATCCGGCAGATCTCCGGGTTCAGCGGCTGGCGGCGGGCGAAGGCCAGCAGGTGCTGGGTCAGCTTCTCGCCGCGCCGGGCCGCCGACTGGGCCGCGTTCAGCATGCGCTCGCGCCGCTTGTCGTCCTCGGGATTGCGCTGCAGCACGTCCAGGGCGCCGATGATCACGGTCAGCAGGTTGTTGAAGTCGTGCGCCACCCCGCCGGTCAGCTGGCCGATGGCCTCCAGCTTCTGCGACTGGGTCAGGGCGGCCTGGGCGGCGTCGCGCTCGGCCAGGGCCTCCTGCACGCGGTCGGCCAGCAGCTCGTTCAGGCCGGTCAGCTTGGCCTCGGCCTCCTTGGCCTCGGTGACGTCGAAGGCGATGCCGATGAAGCCGATGAACTCGCCGCCCGGCCCCAGGCGCGGCTGCGAGAACGACTTGAGCCAGCGCCACTGGCCGTCGGCCCGGCGGTAGCGGCCCTCCAGGCTGAACGGCCGGCGCGAGGCCTCGCCGGCGATCTGGGCCTTGAGGATGGCGGGCAGGTCGTCGGCGTGCAGGCGCGAGCGCCAGTCCAGCACCAGGGCCTCGTCATAGGTCACGCCCGCGAAGTCGACATAGGCGGCGTTGACGAACACCCGCAGGCCGTCGTCGCCGCTGATCCACATCAGGGCCGGGGCGCTGTCGGCCAGGGCGCGGAAGCGGGCCTCGCTCTCGCGCAGGCTCTCCTCGGCCCGGCGGCGCGTGGTGACCTCGAAATTGACGCCCAGGACGCGCAGGGCGCGGCCAGCCTCGTCGCGCACCACCTCGCCGCGGCCGTGGATCCAGCGTTCGCCGTCCGGGTGGTCGGCCAGCCGGTATTCGACCTCGTAGTGCCCGCCCTTGACCGCCTCGCGCAGCCGGTCCCGGACCAGGGCGCGGTCATCGGGGTGGACCACCTCGACCAGGTTGTCCAGGTCGATCGGGCCCTCCAGCGGCAGGCCCAGGTTCCGGCGCGCGGTGCGCGACAGGTCCAGGACGTTGTTCTGGACGTCCCACTCCCAGGGGCCGACCCCGGCGGAGGTCTGGGTGACCTGCAGGCGGGCTTCGGCCTCGGACTGCCGCCGGCGGGCCTCGGCCAGCTTGACCAGGCTGGCGCGCAGGGCCGCGGCCACGGCGGCGGTGATCAGCGACGACAGCACGAACAGCGCCAGGGCGGCGACCTGGCTGCGGCTCAAGGCCTCGCCCCGCAGGCCGCCCTGCAGCCAGCTGGCGAACAGCACCCCCGCCGCGATCGGCGCTAGGCCCCAGCGCCAGCCGGCGTAGAGGGTGACCAGGATGGTGGCCGGGAAAAAGGTCTGGGTCGCGCCGACCCCGGCGGTCAGGCCCAGCAGCGCCAGCCTCAGGCCGATCGCCGCCAGGATCGCCGCCCCGGTCGCCAGGGCCGCCCGCCAGGCCGGCGGCGGGATCTCCGGGATGAGCCACGCGCTTATCGTGTCGGGCCAGGCGCGGCCGCGAGCTTTCGCGTGCGGTTCTTCAATCTTCATGGGACTCGATGCGCGCATGACGGCTTGCCTGGAGCATGGACACGCTTACCTAGGACGCGCAACACGGGAGATCATGATGGCTGCGCACCTGAACACTGGCTTCACCGCGAAACAGCGCGCCGACGTCGTGGCCGGCCTGAACAGGGTCCTGGCCGACAGCTACGCGCTGTATCTGAAGACCCACGGCTATCACTGGAACGTGCGCGGCGCCAACTTTCAGGCGCTGCACGTGCTGCTGGAAGGCCAGTACACCGAGCAGTGGACGGCGCTGGACGCCATCGCCGAGCGCATCCGGGCCCTGGGCGAACTGGCGCCGATGGGGTATGGCGCGTTCGGTAACCTTTCCAGCATCAAGGACGGCGACGCCGAGAAGGAGTGGGAGGCCATGTTCAGGGAATTGCAGAGCGACAACGAGACCGTGATCGCCACCCTGCGCGACGCCTTCGCGGCCGCCGACGCGGCGGGCGACGAGGCCACCGCCGACCTCTACACCCAGCGCCTGGCCGCCCACGAGAAGCACGCCTGGATGATCCGCTCCACGCTCGGCGGAAAGTGACCGCCCTGAAGCCTCCGTGCCAGCGCTAGGCCGACATTCGGTGCTGAGGGCCGCCGGGACGCTGGTCGTCCTCGGCGGCCTTTGCGCGTGCGCGGCCGGCGAGCTCCCGGTCGGGTCGGACCGAGCGGCCGGTCTGGCGACCGTCGCCGGGTCGCTGTCGGACGCCGGCCTGGCGCGCTACGCCGCCGACATGGATCCGGCCATGCTGGCCCTGGCCCGCCGGCACGATCCCCGGCCGCACAAGGACTATTGGGGCCGGGTGCGGGGCTGGGAGAAGCTGGACCTGCGCGTGATCCCGCGCCTGGGCGACCGGGAGCCGGACTTCGAGGAGGCGAGAGCGATCAACGACTTCAAGGCCGCCTCGCCCCTGGCCGTGGAGCCGTCGCGGCCGTTCGTGCTGTCCGGCGCTCCGTCGGTGCGGAGCCAGGCCCTGCACTGCCTGACCCAGGCGGTCTATTTCGAGGCCGGCTTCGAGCCGGTCGAGGGCCAGCGGGCCGTGGCCCAGACCGTGATCAACAGGATGCGCCATCCCGGCTATCCCAAGTCGATCTGCGGCGTGATCTACGAGGGCGCGGCGCGAGGGACCGGCTGCCAGTTCAGCTTCACCTGCGACGGCTCGCTGCAGCGGGCGATCAGCCCGGCCGTCTGGACCAACGCCGAGATCGTCGCCAAGCGGGCCCTGGCCGGCTTCGTGATGAAGGACATCGGAACCGCCACCCACTACCACGCGGCCTATGTCTATCCGTACTGGGCGCCGACCCTGGTCAAGCTGCGGACGGTGGGCACGCACGTCTTCTATCGCTGGACCGGCCCGTCCGGCGAGCAGGCGGCGTTCCGGGGCCGCTATTCGGGCGACGAGACGGTGTCGGCCGACATCCTGATGGGCGCCGACCCGCGCACCCTGGAGGCGGCCCCGCCGGGATCGCTGGCCGCCCTGGCGGCGGGGGGCGCGGGCCTGATCCCCGTGGCGACCGGCGAGCCGGCCAAGATCGTCAGCCCCGAGGGAGTGGTCGAGATCCTGCCGCCGATGACCGGCGATCCGGCCGCGGCCATGCGCGGCGGCCGTCGCCTGCCGACGCCGGAAGAGATCGAGAAGATCAACAAGGCCCTGGGCGCGCTGGAGGCGCCGGTGGTCGACACCACGGTCAAGCCCGCGGAAACCGCGCCGCCGCCTGCACCGGAACCGCCCAAGCCGAAAGCGCGGCCGCCCAGCCTGGTCAATCGGCTGAACTAGCGGGACCCCCTCAGTCGCTTCGCGACAGCTCCCCCGGAGGGGGAGCATCTGCTCGGCGTAGATCCTCCCCCTTTGGGGGAGGTGGCCCGGAGGGCCGGAGGGGGGTCACCAGACCCCGATCTTCTCCGCCTCGTGGTGGCTGATCGGGTGGTGGGCCTTCCGGTGGTCTTCCTCGGCCAGGAAGCGCACGGCCTCCAGGGCGGCCATGCAGCCCATGCCGGCGGCGGTGACGGCCTGGCGGTAGACGTCGTCGGTGACGTCGCCGGCCGCGTAGACGCCGGCCACGGCGGTCGAGGTCGTGCCCGGCTTGACCTTCAGATAGCCGCCCGGGCCGGTCTCCAGCTGGCCCTTGAACAGCTCAGACGACGGGGCGTGGCCGATGGCGATGAACACGCCGTCGCAGGGGACGGTCTGGGTCTCGCCGGTCTTGACGTTCTTCAGCCGCACGCCGGTGACCCCCATCGGGTCGGAGTCGCCGAGGACCTCGTCGATGGCGCTGTCCCAGATCACCTCGATCTTGGGATGGGCCAGCAGGCGCTCCTGCAGGATCATCTCGGCCCGCAGCTCGTCCTTGCGGTGCACCAGGGTCACCTTGCTGGCGAAGCTGGTCAGGAACAGGGCCTCCTCCACGGCGGTGTTGCCGCCGCCGACCACGACCACTTCCTTGTTGCGGTAGAAGAAGCCGTCGCAGGTGGCGCAGGCGCTGACGCCGAAGCCCTGGAACTTGCTCTCGCTGTCCAGGCCCAGCCACTTGGCCTGGGCGCCGGTGGCGATGATCAGGGTCTCGGCGAACCAGTCCTGGCCGCTGTCGGTGGTGATGTGGAACGGGCGCTTGGAGAGGTCGGCGCTCAGCACGATGTCGCTGACGAACTCGGTTCCGACATGCTCGGCCTGGGCCTTCATCTGGTCCATCAGCCACGGCCCCTGGATGACGTCGGCGAAGCCCGGATAGTTCTCGACGTCGGTGGTGATGGTCAGCTGGCCGCCGGGCTGGATGCCGGCGATCAGCACGGGCTTGAGCAGCGCGCGGGCGGCGTAGATGGCGGCGGTGTAGCCGGCGGGACCCGATCCGATGATCAGGCAGCGGGTGTGGCGGGGTTCGGGAGTCGACATAGGCGCAGATATAGGGCCGATTCCGGTTTGGTGCGATGGGGCGGCGCGGATTCTGGGGATCGGCACGATGATCGGGTTCAAGGGGGCGCCGACAGGGATCCTTGTCGGCCTGGCGTTCGCGGGCCTGGCCTGGTTCATCACGGGCATGGCCAGCGCGGCCCTGATCTTCGGCGTGGTGTTCGGCGGCGTGATCTACGCCGTCACGCGGTATCGGGCGCTCTACGGCAAGCCGGCCGTCGACGGTTTCGGCGGTTCCAGCGACGACATGACCTGGGACGACGACACTAGTTCATGGAGCGCCTCCAGCCCGTCGAGCGACCCGACGTCCGGCGACACCAGCTGCGACGACAGCGGATCCGACAGCGGAAGCTGCGACAGCGGCGGTGGCGGCGGAGACTAGCCGATCTCCCCCTCTGGGGGAGGTGGCCCAGAGGGCCGGAGGGGGCGCGGCGTCGGCCGTGGGAGACCCCCTCAGTCGGCTTCGCCGACAGCTCTCCCAGAGGGGGAGCATCTCAACGCCTCGTCCACGATTTCAGGGTTAATATGGGCCAAAGTCCCACGAGCCCCCGCCCATGACCGCCCCCTATATCGAGATCGCCGGCCGCCGGATCGGCGCCGATCATCCGCCCTATCTGATCTGTGAACTCTCGGGCAATCACAACGGCAGCCTGGAGCGGGCGCTCGAGATGGTCGACGCGGCGGCCGACACCGGCGCCGACGCCATAAAGCTGCAGACCTACACCGCCGACACCATCACGCTGGACGTCGACCGGCCCGAGTTCAAGATCCACGGCGGCCTGTGGGACGGGCGCAGCCTGCATGAGCTCTACCAGGAGGCCCAGACCCCCTACGAGTGGCATGGCCCGATCTTCGAGCGGGCCCGCCGGCGCGGCGTGACCATCTTCTCCAGCCCGTTCGACGAGACCGCCGTCGACCTGCTGGCGGGGCTGGACGCCCCGGCCTACAAGATCGCCTCGTTCGAGGCCGTCGACCTGCCGCTGATCCGCTACGCCGCCCGCCAGGGCAAGCCGCTGATCATCTCGACCGGCATGGCCAACCTGCAGGAGATGCGGACGGCCCTGGACACCGCCCTGGAGGCCGGCGCGGCGGGCGTGCTGCTGCTGCACTGCGTGTCCAGCTATCCGGCCAGCTTCGAGGACGCCAATGTCCGCACCGTGGTCGACATGGCCCAGCGGTTCGGCTGCCCGATCGGCCTGTCGGACCACACCCCGGGCACGGCGGCCTCGGTGGCGGCGGTGTCGCTGGGCGCCTGCGCGGTCGAGAAGCACTTCACCCTGGCCCGGGCCGACGGCGGCCCCGACGCCGCCTTCAGCCTGGAGCCGGCCGAGTTCCGCGCCCTGTGCGACGACACCCGCAACGCCTGGAAGGCCCTGGGCGGCGTCAATTACGACCTGCTGGGCAGCGAGCGCGGCAACCGCCAGTTCCGCCGCTCGCTGTACGTCACCGCCGACGTCGCGGCCGGCGAGCTCCTGACCCGGGCCAATGTCCGCTCGGTCCGCCCGGGCGAGGGCCTGCCCCCCGCCGACTACGAGGCCGTGCTGGGCCGCCCGGCCGCCCGGGCCCTGAAGCGCGGCGAGCCCCTGGCCTGGGACATGGTGGGGTAGGAAGCGTCAGGTTTGGACCTCGACATGCGCCTCTGCGTCCATGGCCAGGAGCAGGCGGCCCGCCGCCTTCAGGGTCATGTTGCGCGGGTCCGACAGCCATTCGTGAATCTGGGACCGTGAGACGCCTAGCGCCGCCGCCAGGTCGGCCTGGCGGAGCCCTTCGGCCGTCTTGAGGTGTTCGAAGCGCGCGACCACGCCGCACCACATCGCCGCCTGCGCCCTGCCGATGGCCTGGGCCTGCTCCTCGGGACCGAAACGCCGCACACGCCGTTCCAATCGGGACTCCGTCGCCAGACGCGGCGTCACGGGCCGACCCGTGACGCCGTTCCGTCAGAACTTGGCGCTTAGCACCAGGCGCACGTCGCGGCCCGGCATCACGACCGAATCCTTGTTGAGCGCCGTGGCGTTGCGGATCGTCTCGTCGGCCAGGTTGTGGCCGACCAGCAGCAGCTGGAGCCCCGGCTTGGCCTTGAACGGCTTCCAACGCACCTGGGCGTCGACGGAGGTATAGCCGTCGGTCGCCGGATCGGCCACGCCGACATGGTCCTGCGAGGACACCGCCAGCACCAGGAAGCTGGCGTCGATGGTCCCGTTGTCCCAGTCCAGGCCGCCGCCGAAGCGTCCGGGCTGGATGCGCGGCACGTCGCCGCCGCCGCCGGTGAACTTGGCGCGGACATAGTCGCCCAGCACCTGGCCCGACAGCTTGCCGCCGCCCACTGCGGTCAGCGGGAAGAAGGCCTTGGCCTCCGCGCCCCAGAAGCTGGCGTCCCGCTGGCCGTAGTTCAGCTCCTTCAGGTCGCCGGCGCCGCCGACTGCGCAGACGCCGTCCTCCTCGCACAGGCGCCCGGTCAGCGCGCCGTAGATGTAGTTGTCGAACCGCGCGCCCCAGACCGAGGCCTCGATGCGGCCTTCCGAGCCGATCTTGTAGCGCGCCGTCGCCTCCAGGGAATTGGCCCGCTCGATCTTCAGGCTCGGGTCGCCGGTCTCGAACGTCGCCGGTCCGTCGTGTGGTCCGATGGCGAAAAGTTCGGTCTGGGCCGGGGCCCGGGCGGCCGAAGCGGCGGTCAGGCCCAGGCGCAGGGCGTCGGACGCTTCGTAGGTGAAACCTGCCGAGACGCTGACCGGCGTGAAGTTGCGCCGCGTCTCGACGCCCGAAGCCGGCGTGCCGTTGATCCGGATCTGTTCCACGCGCGCCGCGCCCTGGAACTGCAGAGGGCCGACCGGCGCCTCCACGAACACGAAGCCTGCGGCGCTCTGGGTGTGCGTCGGCAGCAGATAGTCGGCCCCCTCGCCCAGGGCGCTGAACTTGCGGTCCTGGAACTGGACGCCCAGGGCCGAAGCCGACAGCGGACCCGTCGCGCCGAACAGCGCCTCGGCGCGGCCGTCCCATTCCTTGTTGTTGAACGTCGAGAGGACCACGTTGCCTTCCGGGTCGATCTCGCTGTGGGTGTAGTCGGCGTAGCCGGCGTCGACATTGATGCGTTGCAGGGCGCCCTGGTCGAGCTTGATCGAAGAGCCGAACGCGCCCTTGTCCTGCTTCATGCGGATGAAGGTGTCGTCGGACGGGATGCCGTATTTGGCTTCGTAATGCGTGCCGCTGGCGCCGACGCGGCTGTCGTCGCCGAAGAAGTAGGACGCTCCGCCCGAATAGCCGTTGCCGCGGAACCACGAATTGGGCTGCCGGCCGTCGGGCGTGTCGTAGTCGCTGGCCCGCCGTCCGAAGCCGTCCAGGTGGGCGGCGAAGGGGCCCTGGCCCGCATCGACGCTGAGCGTGCCCTCGCCGGTCCGGGCGCTGGACGAATAGGCGGTGGTGGCCTCGCCCTCGATCCCGTCGACGGGCTTGAGCGGGATGCGGTTGTTGATCACGTTGACCACCCCGCCGATCGCCTGGCTGCCATAGCGCAGGGTGGCCGCGCCGCGCACCACCTCGATGTCCTGGGCGGCCAGCGGATCGATTGGCACGCCGTGGTCGGGGCCGACATCCGAGACGTCCGAACTGGACAGGCCGTTCTCGGCCAGCTTGACGCGCTGGGCGTCCATGCCGCGGATCACCGGGCGGCTGGCGCCGGCGGCGAAGCCGGTGCCTGCGACGCCGGGGACGTTGCGCAGCGCGTCGGCGATGCTGGCGCCGCCATTGCTCAGCACCTGGTCGCGGCTCACCTGCTCGACGATCGTCGCGAAACGGTCCGGATCGCCGCTGAGCGGCGAGGCGGTGACCACCACCTCGGACACGGCGGCATGGCCCAGATCCTGGGCCTGGGCGGCCGAGGCGCAGGCCAGGAGGATCCCGGCGCTGGACGCCGTCAACAACATCGAACGCAGCCGCATAAGGCTCTCCAAAAAAAGCGAACCTCGGCTCTTTATGTTATATCATAACGTACGCCAAGCGGATCGTTGGCGAGGAGGCGTGAAGATCGGCTGGGTGATGCATTTTGGCCATGTCGCCGACGGATTGGATCGGCGACCAGACGAGCCGCGCCTAGCCTGAATCGACATTCAGCTCTTGGGGGGTGGCGAAAATCTCGTCCTTCGACAAGCGCAGGATGAGGTTTTCGATTGACTGGGCCTATCCATGGTCCGCTCTAGAGCATTTTCGAGGGAAGCGGACACCGGTTCGCGTGAAGAAAGTGCGTTAAAACAAAGGCCTAGAGCCGGATTGATGCAATCAGGTCGGGGTTCTAGTCCGGCAGCAACCCCAGCCGCTTCCCCACGATCCGGTCCAGCGTCCGCTTGGGCAGGAGGTCGGCCATCAGCATCTGCATCGGCTGGGGAGTGATCGTGTAGCGGACCTTGGGCCTGGCGACGGTCAGGGCGGCGTGCACCGCCTGGCCGATCCGCTCGGGCGGCAGGCCCGACTTGCCGATCGACAGCATGTAGGCGCGCAGCCGGTCCAGGGCCGGGGCGTAGACGGTGCCGGCGTAGGCGCTGGTGTCGGTCTCGTCGGCCTTGTCCCAGATCGGCGTGGCCACCGCGCCGGGGGCGATCACCACCACGTCGACGCCGAACGGCAAGAGCTCGCGGCGCAAGGATTCCGACAGGCCCTCCAGCCCGAACTTGCTGGTGCAGTAGGGGCCCATGAACGGATTGGCGTTGCGGCCGCCGACCGAGCCAATGTTGACGATCCGTCCCGGGGTTCCGCCGGCCGGCTTGCGGGCCCCGACCAGCGGCGCGAAGGCCTGGGTGGCGATCACCACCCCGGTCAGGTTGACCTCCAGCTGTCGGCGCCATTCGTCGATCGGCAGGTGCAGCAGCGGGCCGGCCACGGCGATGCCGGCGTTGTTGACCAGCCCGGCCAGGGTCCGGCCGCCCAGCGCCGTCTCGACTTGCGCGGCGGCCGCGCGCACGGCGGCCTCGTCGGTGACGTCGAACAGCAGGGGCGTGACGGCCTGGCCGAACGCCGCGGCCAGCCGCTCGGCGTCGGCCGGCTTGCGCACGCTGCCGAACACGTGGAAGCCGCGCTGGGTCAGCACCTGGGCCACGGCCCAGCCGATGCCGGTCGAGGCGCCGGTGACGACGACGGATGGGCTGTTCATGCGCTCGCTCCCCTGGGTCATGGCCAGGATGGGATAGGTGAACGGCGTTATCCAGCCCGTTTCCGCGCGATCACCTCCAGAAAGTGCGCCGCGACCCGCGCCGCCCCGCGCCCGTCGCAGACCGCGGCCGAGGCGGCCGACAGGCGGTCGCGCAGGGACGGGTCGCCCAGCAGGCGGGAGAGCTGGGCCGCGAAGGCCGCCTCGAAGTCCGGATCGGCGACGTCCAGGGTCAGGACCGCGTCGGCCCGAGCCAGGGCCTGGCTGGCCTCGCCCTGGTTGGCGGCCAGCACCAGCAGCAGGGTCGGCAGGGCCAGGACGCAGCGCTCCCAGGTGCTGGAGCCGCCGGCCCCGACGGCCAGGTCGGCTTCCAGGGTCAGGCGCGGCATGTCCTGGCTGTCGATGTGCAGGACCAGGCGGGGGTCGCGGGCGGCCAGGGCGCGCAGGCGCGGCAGGCTGGGCGCGCCCGAGCCCAGCACCACGTCCAGCACGGTCTGGCCCGCGCCGTTCTTTTTCAGGCGCGGCAGGATCAGGTCCACGACCTGGGCAGTGATCCCGCCCACGTCGGTCAGGCCCAGCGACACCAGGATACGCCGCACCGGCGGGGCGCCGGCCCGACGGGCCAGGGCCTCGCGGCGCAGGGCGGCGAAGGCGGGCCGGACGGGGGCGTGGTTGGGACCCAGCAGCAGCTCGACCTGGGCCGGGACCAGGCCGTCATAGTCGGCCGCCGCGCGGGCCGGGCCGGAGTCCAGCACCAGGTCGGCGGCCAGGGGGCGGTCGGCCAGGTCGTCGATGACCAGGGCGGGCCGGCCGGCGGCGATCGCCCGGTGATCGGGGGCGGACAGGCCGTAGTGGTCGATGACCACGGCGTCGTAGGTCCCGGTCGCGTTCGCGGCGGCCTCGACCAGCGCCGCCGGCGTGTCCGCGCCGGTCTCGATCCGCGCGACGCCGGCCCCGAAGGCGTCCAGCAGCGCCGCCGCGGCAGGCGGGGCGACGAAGGCGCAGGTCGCGCCGGCGTCCTCCAGCGCCCGCGCCAGGGTCAGGCTGCGCATCACGTGGCCGCCGCCCACGCGGGGGCCGGCGTCGGCGACGAACAGGATGCGGGGAAAGGGAGTCATGCCGGGCCGCCCCCTTCGGTCCGCTGATGGGAGGGAGGGCGAGCAGGCGTCCTCACAGCCGCCTCACGCCCCCGAACGTCGCCAGGTCCGGGCGCTGTTCCAGCAGTCGCCGCACGTCGGCCGAGGTGAAGGCGCGGTTGGCCGGGTAAAGGGCGTCATAGACCGCCGCCACGAAGGCGTAGTCGGCCGGACCCTCGACGGCCCATCGCACCGCGCCCTGGTCGGGCTGGGCCAGCAGGGCCAGGGACGACCAGCGGACGGGCGGCGGCGGGGCCGCCGGGGCGTCGCCGGCGTGCAGCCGCAACGCCGCGCTCTCGGCGGCCAGCCGGCGCAGGCCGTCGGCGGTGATCACCTCCACCCCCTGGCCGGCCGGAAAGGCCGCGCCGGGCGAGCGGTTGGTGGTGTGGTCGGCGTGCTCGGCCAGGTGCAGCGCGACCGTCGCGTCGATCAGGTCGGGGTCGATCAGCGGGCTGTCGTCGCCGATCCGCACGACGTGGTCGGCCGGATGGGCCGCCAGGGCCCCGGCCAGCCGGGCCAGCTCGTCCTGGGGCGGACCGCGATGGACGGCGATGGCCTCGCGCCGGACCACGGCCTCCAGGACGTCGTCTGCCGGGTCGGTCGTGGTCGAGACCACGATCCGGTCTACGCGCCGGGCCCGCGCCATCCGCTCGATCTGCCGCACGATCATCGGCGCCCGGGCCAGCGGCATCGACGGCCGGCCCGGCAGGCGTTCGGAACCCATGCGGGCCTGGAGGACGGCGAGGATCAAGAACGCGCTTCCCGTAACTCAGGGGGCGGCATGATCGCCCGGTCGGGCGGGCGACGCAACGCGGCCTATTCGCTGGTCAACAGCCGCGCCGCCGTGGCCTTGGGCTGGGCCAGGAGCGCGAGACGACGAGACATGAAACCTCCGGAACCACTCACGGCCAAGCTAGTGGGGGCCGGGGAACGAGGCTAGGGGCCGTGCGCTCGAAGCACCGCCCTATGACGTCCTCGCCGCCCGCGCGTCCATCCGCGCCACCACCTCGGCCGCCGCCCGGCCGGTCTCGTCGACCGGCTCGTAGGTCCAGCCGTGGAAGGCCCCGCCATAGGGGCGGGCCGCGCCCATGCCTTCCAGCTCCTGGTGGAACAGGCGGAACTTCAGGCTCTGGCCGTCCATCTTCAGGATGAACACCGGCTTGCCCGTCGAGGCCGCCTCGGTGGCCATGTTGGTGGAGTCCTCGGTGACCAGGATGTAGTCGGCCGCCGCCAGGAAGGCGAAATAGGGATTGGGTCCCTGGCCGTCCCAGATGATCCCCGGCAGGTGGCGCAGGCGGGCCGTCAGCAGGGCCTGGGCCGGTTCGGGCGTGCGCCGCGAGAAGGTCATCAGCAGGCTGCCGCCCTCCTGCTCCAGCGGCAGCTGGATCTGGTGGGCCATCTCGGCGGCGCGCACCGCCGACAGGTCGAAGGCCTTGGACTTGCCGCCCAGCAGCACCGCCACGCGTGGACGGGGCAGGGCCTCGATCTGGTCCTCGAACTTCTCGTATTCGCTGGCGAGCCGCGCGGCCGTGACCCGGTGCGGCGAGCCGGTGATCGGCAGGACGTTGTCGCCGCTCAGCCGGTCGTGCTTGGGGGGGATCACCAGGTCGAACATGTGGGCCGGGACGCGCGGGTCCTGGATCTGCACAACATAGGTCTTGCCGCCCGACCAGCGCCGGGCGCGGATCGACAGGGGCAGGGTGGCGCGGCCGGCGGCGATCCACAGGTCGGGCCAGGGCGGCTGGATCTCGCTTTCGGGCGTCAGCCAGCGGCGCGGCAGCCAGTTGGCCCACCAGGGCAGGCGGCCGGTGCGGCCGCTCCAGCCCACGCGCTTGACGACGATCTTGGCCGGAACCTGGCGGGCCACGGCCTCGGCCAGGCCCACGGCCTGGGCCTCGATGCCGGCCCGGCCGTCCGAGAGCGCCCAGATGACGATCGGGTCGCGGGCGGGGGCCGCGGGGACGATCGGCGCGGCGGGTTCGGGCGCCGGGGTCTCGGCGGCCTTGCGCGGGGCGGGCTTGGGTCTGGGCGCGGGGACCGAACCAGGCTCGGGCGCCGTCTCGACGACAGGCGCGGCCTCGGCCTCGACAGAACCCGGGCGCGATTTCGGCCGGGCCGCGGCGCGCGGCTTGGGCGCCGCTTCGGCCTTGGCCGAAGCCTCGACCTTGGCCGTCTTCGGGCGCTTGGAGGCCGGCGGCTTGGCGGCCTTCGCGGCGGCGGTCGTCCCGGCCGGCGCCTTGCGCGTCCTGGCGGCCTTCGGCTCCGCCGCTTCGGTGCTCTTCTTTTCAACCACGTCGGTGATCCCGGCCATAGCAAAGCGACGCGCCGGCCAAGCTGGAGCGGCCGGCGCGTCGCACGCCAATGTCCCTGGAATGGGGCTTAAGCTAGACCCACTCGACCTTGAGGATCTCGTAGGCCTTCACGCCGCCGGGCGTGTTGACCTCGACCACCTCGCCGACTTCCTTGCCGATCATGGCGCG
>Ga0209564_1002576_pt1 | contig 13943 bp, 14 predicted proteins | sample AraplaCol_mMF_r2_FD_184272 | JGI IMG/M metagenome (GOLD analysis project Ga0209564, IMG submission 184272) | Arabidopsis root microbial communities from North Carolina, USA - plate scrape MF_Col_mMF_r2 (SPAdes) (version 3) | ecosystem: Host-associated > Plants > Roots > Endosphere | place: USA... | reverse complement strand
CAATAATGACAGAATCAAGCAAAAACTAAATGGCTTGAGCCCGGTTCAATACCGAACTCAAGCCGCTTAAATTAAAAAATCCGTCTAACCTTTTGGGTTCACTTCACAATGAAGTGAAATGCCCTCTCTTTCTTTCCGTTTATTCATCTAAACTAACGTCGACAAATGGAACATTTTTTTGAATGATCTTAAGCCTCTTTGCCGGAATCCGCACAGTATAGCTAATAGTATCGGCGTCTGTTGTTCCGGTGGTAGTACTGCCTGTATCAGTCAAACCTAATTTCCCTGTTATAGTTGCCTTTGTTGCGACCTTCGCTGTGACCACTCCTATAGTTCCTCCAGCTTCACCTCCTAACTCAAGAGAACCACCGATCTCTCTCGTCACAGCCTTTTGCTTCACCTCAGATTCCGATGTCGTTTTAGCTTCCTGAATTACGACGCTTTTCGCCGTTTGCTTAATGGTAAAGGTGAGATTGGGATCGTCGCCGACTACTGTTGTTACCTGCGCAAAATGGTAGTAAAACTCCGCGTCTGCCGGGAAAGAAAGCCCGGTAATAAAGGGATTGCCCATTATCCTTAATATATTTTCAATTCCTCTATCCAATTCTACTTCAAAGCGCATTGCTGAAGTGGTAGACAAAACTTCAAACGTTTGTTCAACAATAGAACCGTATATCAACATAAAGGTTCCAACAAGCGGGTCGCCATTAATATCATCAAACAATAAGGTCAGATTGTATTTCTTCTTCCCCGTTTTGCGTCGTGGCGCTGCCGGCGTTTTGGGTATACCCTGGTCTTTTCGTACTTTATCTTCCGTCATTTCTTTGGCCTGGTCATTGTCCAATCGGCCCTTTTCTTTTTGCTCGTCTATTTCATTTATATTTGGTATCATCTGTAAAGGATTTAAATATGACTATTTTGTAAGTATAGCAGCTCTTCACCAGGTATAGATTCCCTGCTGGAATATTAAAAAGTGAAAACTATATTGGTCAGCGAACGGCAAGAAGCAAACAAATAACCTGTATTTATTTACACTTCATTAGTTGAGGTTAGTTGAGCTTCACCGCTGTCCAATAATCCGGAGAAAATTGTAATTATGAACATGGGGTATATATGATACAAACCTGATATCAACCTGCTGGTGCTCTCAATTGAGTTTTAAGTCTTGTTGCCTGGCTTTAGAAAAGTAAAGAGAGAAATTAAGTTGCATAGAGATGTAATACGTCATTCAAATCTTCAACTACTTTCTATAATGGTATTGGGGCCACTGTCCTCCAGTTTGACTGGTTTCTACCCTGCAGTGTCATGCAGGGCGGAACTAACCTGCCAAACTAATATCACAGTGAAGATAACAAATTTGTATAAAATAATCTAAATTCTTATTGGTTAGCAACCATTAAAATGTGCGCATAAAGTACCAAACGCATTTTACATGTCTGTTCAAACAAAAAACCGGAATGACACCGAATGACTATCGAAACTCGAATTAGTGCCAATGCCCGATCGTTCTTTGCTGTTGGCTGCTGATTGCAGCCAATGGTGCACTTATTTATTATAACCGTGATTTTTATTGTGTTGAAATTCATGACCAGGAAGTGTCCTGCGACGGCATCCTGTATAATAATGTGTATGAAATACCAGTAGTGTACTTGACGAGCATCCCATGGAAGAAATGCTGCGTATGTTGCTGAAACTCCTGATCATTAAAGGCGCCCATCTGGACGAGCCGAAGTGAGGAGAAATTTGTAATTTAACCATATGCAAAAAGTATCCTCCTTCCCCGCCATAGCATTCCTGTTCCTGCTCGCCGGATATATCACTCCTTCTTTCGCGCAGCACCATAAGCTCAAAGTCCTTATCGTTACCGGTGGACATGGCTTTCAACGCACACCTTTCTACAACGTTTTTGATTCCATTCCTTTTATTACCTACGACACCCTCGTCCAGCCCCAGGCTAATGCGCTGATAGCCTCACCGGAGGTGAGTAAATATGATGTGCTAGTATTTTACGATATGTTCGATCCCATTTCCCCCGCTGAGCAGGAGGCCTATATCCGCTTGCTGAAAAGAGGAACATCCATGATCTTCCTCCATCATGCACTGGTATCATATCAAAACTGGCCGGAGTTCATAAAGATCGTTGGCGGACAATACCACACCCATTCCGTAGTGGTCAATGGAGACACCCTGAAAGCCAGTTACGAGCATGATGTGAATATCCCTGTGAAAGTGGAAGACAGCAATCATCCCGTGACACGAGGCATTGGCGATTTTGAAATAGTGGATGAGGTCTACGGTGGCGCTGAAATCCTGCCGCAAGTCAAGCCCTTGTTAAGTACCACGCATCCTAAAAGTATGCGCTATCTTGCGTGGATCAATCATTATGGAAATTCCGATGTTATTTACATACAACTGGGGCATGGCCCCTCCGGTTACTCCAATCCTAATTTCCGGAAACTGCTGCGGCAGGCTATTGCGTGGTCAGCAGCAGGGAATAAACAATAGAGCCCTACAAAAAGCTCATAGGGAACTAACGTTCTTCCTGTAGTATTAAGGAAGTTTAGCGGTAGATAAGCAGTATGTTTTAAAGATACCGGACATAAACCAGTAAACTAGGGGATACATACGGGATATATACCGGATATCTATTAGTTTGATATTAGTTGTCTAGTCCTGAAATAGCTATACAGGTGAAGAAATAATCCTGGTATCGGTTATATAAGTTGGGGTATTCCTTACATTTGCCACAGCATGAACTACTTCGAATTATTTGGCATTCCCGTTTCTTTACAAGTCGATCCGGCATGGTTACGACAGCGTTACTATGAACTAAGCCGCCAATATCATCCGGACATGCACACACTTGCCGGGGAGACGGCACAGGCAGACATGCTGGAAAAGTCGGCCCTGGTGAACCAGGCGTTTAAGGTGTTGGGCAATGAGCATGACCTCCTGCAATATGTACTGGAGCTGAAAGGCCTGCTGACGGACAATGACAAGTATACCCTGCCCCAGCTGTTCCTTATGGAAATGATGGATATTAATGAAAAGCTGATAGAGCTGGAGTACGATCCGGATGAAGAGGCGATAGCGGCCCTGCACCTCGATGTAACGGCCATGGAACAGGAATTGTACAGCCAGGTGGCCGCGGTAATAACAGGCTTTGATGACAACACAATGCCAGCAGAGGCAATGGACAAACTGAAAGAATATTATTACAAAAGAAAATATTTATTGAGAATAAAAGAAAAATTATCTACATTTGCGTCCCGCAATTGAAAGTAACCTTTTAAGAGCGGAATGCCCAGATGGCGGAACTGGTAGACGCGCTAGACTCAAAATCTGGTTATCGCAAGGTAGTGCAGGTTCGATTCCTGTTCTGGGCACGGTGATTTTCAATCATTTATAAAGGTTCACGAAAGTGAGCCTTTTTTATTGTAGCCGATGTTTGCATTTAGCCGAAGTTTATTCCGTCGCCACGCCATAGTAGCAAGCCCCATGTTATATGCAGCTTTTTGTCATTCTAAAAATTCTTCTTCTGTCATTGCGTTATTTAATACTACTCCTGCAATATTCCCTGTTGATATAGCATATGGTACAGAACGTAAAGGATTGGTATTGTCTCCGCAAGCGAATATGTTATCCACTGTTGTTTTCTGAAATGTATCTACTTTGATAAGTCCTTGTTCTGTCAATTCACAGCCCAATAATTCGGGGATTTTACAATGTTGTTCAAAAGCAGGTCTTGAATAGATAGCCTTTAATTCAAAAGTTGAATTGTCTGCAAAAATTATTTCTTCAACTATTCCGTTTTTGTGTTTCAATGAGGTAATTTCCTTTTCAACTATTGAAATATTGTGTCCTTTGATTTTATCGGCTTGCTCTTGTGTCAATTCCGATTTTCCATTCGTAAATATGGTTAAATCCTTTGTCCAGTTACGAATGAGTTGAGCAAGATAAAATGCAGAATGTCCATTCGCTAAAATCCCTGTTTTTTGATTCTTTACTTCATATCCGTGACAATATGGACAATGAATTACTGTAATTCCCCAACATTCAGAAAATCCCTTAATGTTTGGTATTTTGTCTTCTAAGCCTGTTGCAAAAATGAGTTTTTTAGCTGAAAATATTTTTCCTGATTGAGTTGAAATCTCAAAGCCTCTATCGGTTTTCTTTCCATTAACGGCAAGGTCAGTTAAGAATTTTACTGTATCGTATTTCAACACTTGTTTTTTTGCTTTTTCCGCAATAACGCTTGGTTTTTCTCCGTCTTGCGTAATGAAGTTATGTGAATGAGGTGTTTGTCGGTTACAAGGCAAACCGCTGTCAATGATCAAAACATTTCTTAATGCTCGCCCCAAAGACATTGCCGCCGAAAGTCCTGCATAGCTTCCGCCAACTATGATTACGTCAAAATTTTTGTTATCTGTCATTTCGTTAAAATTTGAATATGTTATTAATGGAAAAGAATGATTTAAAAAAGCCTTCTAAGGCATGTTTGGATGCAGCATATATTGGCTTCAGAGGTAAAGATATAAGCCCCATCATTGAGCTAACTGTAATAATTTGGCCAAACTTTTGTTTTGAAATAAGGCAATTTGGCTTTTGTTACATTTACTGTTCCCCAAAAGTTAGTTTCAAATTGAAGTTTCCCTACTTCTGTTGATGTTTCCTCTGCTAATCCAGTGAGCATATAACCCGCATTATTAACCAAAACATCTAATTGATCAACGGTTTCAAAAAGTTGCTTTGTAATTTTAATGAACAATGTTCAATATGAAAGCAAAAAAAATTACAGACCATTTATGATTATTAAAAACTCATCGTATGCATCTGTTACAATGTTTTCAGGGTTTTTAATATTCACGTTTTTCGTACGGGAACCTATTTCCAGGCTGCACATGCCATGTATGCAACTCCATATCAGAAAACACAACGGTTCCAGTTTATGCCCTTTAAAATGCCCGGCATCCATGCACTGTTTTACCGTAGTCTTTAACAAATCAAAGCTTGCTTTCCCTTCATCCCACTCATCTTTTTGGATTGTTTCCAGGAACTCCATAGGTGCTTTAAGAGTAAACATCAAATCGTACATTTCCGGGTTATCCAGGCCATAATTGATATACACCTTGCCCATTGCCTTTAGCCGCTCCATCGGGTCTTTTACGTTAAATAATACTTTCAACTGGCCGCCAAGATCAGCGAAACTCTGTGTGTGCAGCGCATGGAGTATTTCATTCTTATCCCTAAAGTAAACATATACTGTACCGATGCTATAGTCTATGGAATCAGCGATATTTCTGATAGTTGTTTGTCCGATGCCTTTTTCTACAAACAACTTACGGGCAGCTTTTAAAATTAGCGCCTTCAGTTCTTCCTTCTCTCTTGCTTTTCTTTCTGTAGTACCCATAAAATCAATTTCACCCCAAATAAAATGAACATTGTTCAATTTTCAAAATAAATTTTAATTTTTGCTTTTGACATTTGAAGGTGAATAGAATAATCCGGTCTGCAAGTTTGACACTATCGATACAATTTTTGGAGGATCCAAACTATCCGAAATAGTTTAGAATCAGTATCTTATCGATTGTTAACCAACGATTTAATCTTGAAAATGGAGATTAAATCTTCTATCTCCTGGTTCGATAATTCTCTTATGTGGGGCGCGATAATGATCTACAACTTTTTTATTTTAGACTCAGTCACCCTACCGCCACAGCGTAGTGCCATCCGCGGCCTCTGCTGCATGTTCTCCTTTTGCAACCATTTGAATTACCCGTTTGTCCGCTTTATCCTCCACATTATATTTGTTGAAATCTGCCGGAATGATGGCCAGCGTCCACCAATGCCCCAATTGGTTAGTGGGCGTATAGTTGCACCCGATCAGTAAATACTTGGAGTCTGGTGAAAATACCGGCCATACCTCTGTCCAATTGCTTTCGGTAACCTGGGTAAGTTGGCTGCCATCTATATTCATCATCCATAAATGATTACCACCTCGCAAGGCCAGCTTGCTGCCATCCGGGCTGACACTGAAATTCCCCCAGGTGTCGAAGTTGAACGTTTTTACAAGTGCGGCATTGGTGAATTCCTTATTGGTGCGGTATAAATCATTACCCTGGCTGAACAAAAAAGTGTTGTCAGGCATCCAGATCACTCTTCCTCCAGTTTCTTTCCCTTGAATGTGACAAGGTTAAAAAGAACTTTTCCCTGCAGGTCAAGTATCATAACGCCGTCATCAAAAGTAGGCGGCACCAGGATCAACTTTTTATCATAAGACAATAAAGGTGACGTAAGATTCGAGTAACCTGATAATTTTTTGAATTGCGATACAATGGTATTGTCCTTTGCATTGGTAATGGTATATCTCCGCATCATAATCATCAGGATCGTCCCGCGATTCCAGCACCCAGGTATTGTCGCGGCTAACATCCCAGCCATTGCGACGGGTATTATAGGGAAGAAAGGACGCTTTTATACTTGTTCCCAGGTCAAATTTCAGCACGCCATCTGTGGCCCAGTCGTAATAGATAACACCTGTTCCCAGTTGTATGATGCCTGTGCCCGTACCCGTATCTGTACCCGTTCCGGTCCCCGGATCAGTACCGCCATCTTTAGAGCAGGCGGAGATTAAAATCACGAGGCTTATCCAGTATAAATGCTTTTTCATATAAAGAAATGATTAATGATGGGATTAGAGAATTGCTTTCACAAAATTCCGCGGAGCAGCATTGCAAGACAATACTCCCAAAGGAGTATTTTTATAGTGGAACTGCGTATATGCCGGCCATCATTCGTTTTATTCCTATTTTTAGACCGCTGTTTAAAAATTGCGCTATTGGATCCATCATCAACAACCACCATCCGGAAAATACGTTATTGCCTGCTGCTGCTGTTCCTGTACGTACAGGCAGCAGCGCAACACGTGGTAGACGACCGGAAATTCCCCGACAGCCTGCAACAAGTGCTAGAAACCGCAAAAACGCTGAAAGAAAAACTGGACGCTATTTTCCTGCTCTCAGATTTTTACAGCTACCCGGGATACGTCCAAAGCGCTCGACTATGCCCGGCAAGGCATTGTATTAAGCAAACAGGATGAGTACCTCACTGCGATCGCACATTTTTACTTAGCCGGCGTATACTTTGAGTTTGACGTTGACCGCAGCCAGCAGGAGTATTTGTATACAGAAAAATTATTGAGTAAGTTTTCACAAAAGGAAGCATTGATCTTTCGCTCAAGAGCATGGAATAATTATGGCGCCCTCCAACAACGGAAAGACAAGCCGCGTGAATTTCTGGATATCCTTATCCATAAGGTATTACCGCTTACACAACAGGCGAAGGATAGCACCAGGATGGCATTGAGTTATCACAATATCGGACTGGTACTGCTTAATTTGAATGAGTATGCGAGGTCCCTGCAATATTTTTCGCGCGCCATCTCCGTCATGGAAGCTGGTAAGGAGGTGTATGCAGATTTAGCCGATGTGTATGTGATGGCTGCACGGGCCACAGCATACCGCAGGAATTCTCATTGCAACAGCTATCAGATCAACTGGATGCTTCTATCCGGGAATTGCGCTGGATCTCGCGCAATATGATGCCGGAATCGTTGCTCACGCTGGGACTGCAGGATGCACTGAAAGACCTGTGCAGTTCGGTGATGAGCCCGCAGCTGCGTTTGGTATACAACGCATACAATATCGACCCTGCATTGCCGCTGTCTACCCAAACCATGGTCTACCGGATGGTACAGGAAATTATTACCAACGCCGTGAAACATGCCAATGCCACTACCATCATGCTGCAATGCAGCCAGGAAGAAGGTAGTTTTTTCATTACCGTAGAAGACAATGGCAAAGGCTTCGATACCAGCAACCATCGATCGGAAGGAATGGGCTTGAAAAATATCCGTAACCGGGTAGATTACTTCCATGGTAATTTACATATTGAATCATCACCAGAAGGAACCATCATAAATATAGAGCTGCATGTTGCCCAACAATCATAAGATCAGTGTTGCTATTGTAGATGATCATCCCATTGTGATCCAGGGATTCAAATCATTGCTGGAGAGCAGTCCGCTGTTTGAAATTTCCGGTTGTTTTACTACCGGTGGTGAGTGTATAAATTTTCTGCATCAACAAAAAGTGGACATCGTATTGCTGGACATCACCTTGCCGGATGGTAATGGCGTTCATTTTTGCGCAACCATCAATGAGCATTTTCCGGGCACAATTGTCGTAGCCCTCAGTAACCTGAATGAGCGAAGCATTATTTCGCAGATGTTCAGAAATGGAGCGAGGGCTTATCTGCTTAAAAATATTTCAGCCAAAGAATTGTTAGATGCGTTAAATACGGTGTGGGAAGGTAACACCGCTATGAGCCTGGAGGTGAAAGAGATCATGCAACAGCCAGACCTTAACACCTTACAGGCGGTGCCGGAACTGACCAAGAGAGAAAAACAGATCCTGCAATTACTGGCCGAAGGCAAAAGATCAGCCGCTATTGCGGAAGCCTTATTTATTAGTCCGCTGACAGTTAAAACGCATCGCGCTACCTTATTGCATAAATTTCAGGTAAACAATATTGTTACATTGATCAACCGGGCCAAAGAGACCGGACTGATTTAACCATTACATATGACTTAAACATTCCGCATTCAACCTAATTACGTAAATTGGCCAATGCAAAACACCGAAACAATTCACATAGGCCTTATTCGTGAAGAAAAGATCCCGCACGACAACCGCGTAGCCTTTACTCCCCTGCAATGCCAATGGATCCTGCAGCATTATCCCAATGTCCGTATCAGCGTGCAGCCCTCCCCCCACCGCTGCTATACAGACCAGGAATATGCAGATGCAGGCATCACCCTGCAGGAAGACCTCTCCCATTGCCACATTCTCCTTGGCATCAAAGAAGTGCCAAAGGAAAAGCTGATGCCCGGTAAAACGTATTTGTTCTTCTCGCATACCAAAAAGCAGCAGCCCCATAACCAGGCCATGCTGCAACATATTATAGAAAAAAACATCACCCTGGTAGACTATGAATGCCTGGTACATGCAGACGGCCAGCGGATCCTGGGCTTCGGCTTCTTTGCCGGCGTAGTAGGCGCCCATAACGGACTGCTGGCCTATGGCAAAAGGACCGGCCTTTTTAATTACCGGCCCGTACATACCTGTCACGACCTGCAGGAACTGATCAAACATTACTTCGGTATCAAGCTGCCCCCGCTCAAGATCGTGATCACCGGCTCCGGCAGGGTGGCCGCCGGCATCCTGGAAGTAATGGGCATGCTGGGCATCAAATATATCCCACCGGAAGAATTCCTGATCAACAGCTACGCCTATCCCGTATACACCCAGCTAAAGGCCGGAGAGCTGTACCTGCGCAAGTCCGACAAAACCTACAGCCGGGAAGACTTCCACAACCATCCCGAAAAATACGAATGCCGCTTCCTCCCCTATGTCACCGCCGCCGATATATTAATGAACGGCATCTACTGGGAAGAGCGCATTCCACCCCTCTTCAGCTGGAATGACCTGACCAAAGATAACTTCCGCATCCAGGTCATCGCCGATATTACAGATGATACCAACGGGTCTATCCCCTGTAACCTGGGCGATTCTACCATAGACGATCCCATATACGGCGTAAACCGGACTACCCGCCACCGTACTCCTCCCTTCCAGAAAGGATCGGTGGATATGATGTGCGTCAGCAACCTGCCAAATGAGCTGCCCCGCGATGCCTCCCAGTACTTCGGGGACCAGCTCATGAAATACGTGTTCGAAGACCTCCTCCAGGAGGACAGCGAAGTGATCACCAATGCCACCATCGTGAAGAAAGGGGAGCTCACAGACCGCTTTGCCTACCTGGAAGGATATGTGCACAGCAGCTAGTAAAACCGGGCCAGAAAGCGTATCTTTATAATGTCACTTAGTTCGGGACATCCAACTTTTAGAGTCATGAATAAGGTTATACCCCAGATCATCCTGGCACTCCTATGCGTGCTGATATTTTGCTGTAAAAAAGAAGTCAGCCTGGAAGGCCATTTTCCGACTAATCCCATAGACACTTCCGGACAGGATACCACCGATATTCCTGACGATACGCTCAACCTGGACACTACCGCCACCTTCGTTATGCATACCAGCATAGACGGCAGCTGCACCAACTTCCTGGTACAGGGAAGCTACGTTTCCGGCGATACGCTCGATGAGTCCAATACGGCTACGCTGGAAGTACAGGTAGACTACCCCGGCCAATGGGAGATCATCACCCAAACGGTGAACGGCATCTTCTTTGCCAATGGCGGGATCTTTACCAAAAAAGGGCTGCAGACCATCACCCTCTACGCTACCGGCATCCCGGGTGAAACCGGGTACACCATCGTTCCGGTAGTAGTGGGTAACAGCGCCTGTGGCTTTGCAGTGAATGTGACGGATCCGTGATCCGGAATTATTTAGAGGTAGAGATAGTAGGGTTTCAACAGGTCTGTAAAGGCGGGCGTGTATATATTTCGCTCATCGTAGATCGCCAGGCTACTGATCGTTGGTGTTACAGCTGTTCGTCCGAAAATACCCACTGCACGAAAATAATCATGCCGCACACTTTGCTTTACTTCCAGGATCTGCACCGGATAGAAACCGTTGGCAGCAGCCAGTTCCCCGAATATCTGAAATGCTGCATAGGGCAGCAATACAGAGCACTCCGCATCTTTTTGTAAATGTACGTCGATCGCCTGCAGCAATGCCTGGTAGGACAGGTTGGTAGCATGCATAGCAGAATTACGTGCGGCATCACTACTTTTCAGGCTGCCTTCGTAAAAGGGAGGATTGGTGATGATAAAATCATACAATGCAGTAGCCGGCAGATCACGTATATCCGATTGTGTTACTTTCAATCGTTCCGCCCAGGGCGATGCTTTAAAATTCTCCCCAGCCTGTGCGGCCGCTGCTGCATCCAGCTCTATGCCCGTAATATCGGCAGGTACCTGCTGGGCCAGCATAAGGCTCAGCAGGCCCGTACCTGTTCCAATATCAAGCATACGCTGTACCTGGCGGCCGCCCGCATGCAGGTAAGCCGCTGTAAAGGCCCCCTGTATGCAGGCGTCCGTGCACACTTTCATGGCGCATTGGTCCTGGTGAACGGTGAATTGCTTGAACTGGAAATACGGATTCGGCATATTACTGAATATACAATTCAAGATTGGGCAAACGCAGATCACGGTGTACAGCAACCGGATCAACAGGGGTAACGCTGATACGATGCACACCATTCCCCCCAAGGCCCTGCGGGATAGTCAGCTCCTGTGTATAATAATTCTGTGGCGTCATCATGTCCACATCCCACTTGAGTTGCTTATTAAAACGATTATAAAATTTGATCAGCAGCTGGTTCTTGCCTTGCTGTAAAGGCAGCTGCAATACTTCCTGCTGGGTAGTTCCTCGCTCAGGGTTATTATGCGCTGTTTGCTCTATGCCATTCAGGAACACCTGAACGCCATCACCACTGCTGATGCCAAACAGGTAAGGCTGCGCTTCCCTGGAAGTAATTTCATATAATACATACCGGTTGGTAGAAGGATCCGCCTGCAGTGTTTTAGCAGCCTCATAACTTGTCTTGTCTTCCAGTACTGTCCAGGAGGTATCAACAGACGGAAGATCGCCGCCAATGCCTCCCCAGGAAGCGCGGGAGAGATATACCGGTCCCCATGCAACATCTGCCGGCATTGCCACCGCTTGCTGTGCATTCAATGTTACCTGTTGTTTTTTACCATCTATATCCAGCCATATCTGCCGGCCTTTCTCCTGCTCAGTATAGCGAAGCTTTAAGGTTGCCTTGCCCGTACCGGCTGAACGGAATGCCCATGATTCGCCTACGGTACTGCGGTAATAGCTGTCGTAATCCACACCGGAGAAACTATATTGTTTGATAGCATTCTGCCTGTTCAGCACCAATGTTCCCTTGCCACTGATCACATGCATCGGCGTAACAGTATATCCTTTATCCAGTTCCAGCGCCAGCACTTTTACCTGGCCGTCCAGTTTGAAATGATCCGGCAACACGATCGTTTGCCCCTTAGCGTTACTGCTGATCTTACACTTCACAGTCTGCCCATTCTCCAGCAGGCTCACCTTGGCTATTTGTCCGCTGAGGCCCGGCAGGGTAATAGTACCCTGTGCTGGTTCCTGTAACAGGAGTAAATAGATCCTGTTGTTCTTTGCCGTCACCTCGCCCCAGCTGAAAGTAGTATCAAAGGGATTGGCATGACTGCCGTAAATAGCATCGCCATTGCGTTGCAGCCACGCTCCTATCTGCAGCAGCACATCTTTTTCAAATTCAACGACAGAGCCGTCGCCACGCGGACCAATATTCAGCAGATAGTTACCTCCTCTTGCGGCAACTTTGATCAGGCCTTCCAGCTTTTCTTTTGCTTTATCTTCCGCAGGTCCATGCTGCTGCCAGGAGCGGTACCCCCAGGTTTCATCATATACGGAAGCGGGTGTTTGCCAGGGTGTAGCGATCTTATAGTCAGGATAATTATTATCGCCCATTACACAGAAATCGCCGGCATCATTGCCCAGGCGACCGCTCACCATACAGGCCGGCTGCAGGCGGTGTACCAGCTCTGCCAGCTCCCGGCTCTGCTGCGCCGTCAATGATCCCATATCAAACCAGAGCTCTGATATAGGGCCATAGTTGCTGAGCAGCTCTGTTACCTGTTTCTTATTGTATTCGTGATGCTCCGGCGTGATCGGATCACTGTTATTGCTGGAGATAGGATATGCCTGCGGAAAATGCCAGTCTATCAGGGAAAAATACAGCCCGAACCTAAGCCCGTGGCGGTGGCAGGCATCTGACAGTTCCTTGATCACATCCCGTCCGAAGGGCGTAGCATCAACCACATTATAATCCGTATAAGCAGAATGGAACATACAGAAACCATCGTGATGCTTGGACGTGATCACAATAGAACGCATACCTGCAGCTTTTGCCAGCAGCACAATAGAATCTGCATTCCAATACGGCGCCTTGAACTGTTTGGCTACCGCCCCATATGTATCGCTGTAAATGCCTGCGTGGGCCTGTATCTGTTCACTGTAGCCGCGGGTGACCGGCTTGCCTTCCCAAACGCCGCCTAAAGTGGAATAAATAGCGCCCCAGTGTATGAACATGGAATATTTCTGCGCCTGCCATTCTTCTAATCCCTTGTGCTGTGCTATCAGCGGCTGCAATGATAGCGCGAGGGTGATCAATAAAACTAGTTTCTTCATTAGATGCCGTGTATGAGCCTGCAAAATAGGAAAATGTAGCCGCTGCGCTTATAGCTTATGACAAATTGCAGATACTATTTTCTCAGAACGCCGCTCTTGCACTGGGCACCGCATCCAATCCTGCAAAATCGCCTGCCAGGTACTTATACCAGGCTGTAATAGCGATCATAGCTGCATTATCTGTACAATATTCAAACTTGGGTATGTAGGTCTTCCATCCGTACTTTTCGCCATGCTGCTGCAAAGCGTTGCGCAGCCCTTTATTGGCGCTTACGCCGCCGGCGATGCCGATCTCTTTGATGCCGGTTTCTTTAGCAGCCTTTACCAGTTTGTTCATCAGGATGCTGACAATGCGGTCCTGCACAGAAGCGCAGATGTCCGCCATATTCGCTTGCACAAAGCCCGGATCTTTCTGCTGATGCTCCTGCAGAAAGTACAGGATAGCCGTCTTCAAACCACTGAAGCTGAAATTGAGCCCTGGTATCTGCGGCTCAGGAAACCTGAACCTGCGGGGATCTCCTGTTTGCGCATATTTATCGATCAGCGGACCTCCCGGGTAAGGTAAGCCCAGCAGCTTGGCGCTTTTATCAAAAGCTTCTCCTGCAGCATCATCCAGTGTTTCGCCGATCACTTTCATGGAAAGCGGGCTTTCGCACAGCA
>Ga0209564_1002575_pt1 | contig 13949 bp, 4 predicted proteins | sample AraplaCol_mMF_r2_FD_184272 | JGI IMG/M metagenome (GOLD analysis project Ga0209564, IMG submission 184272) | Arabidopsis root microbial communities from North Carolina, USA - plate scrape MF_Col_mMF_r2 (SPAdes) (version 3) | ecosystem: Host-associated > Plants > Roots > Endosphere | place: USA... | reverse complement strand
TCGGCATCGGTGCCATGGCCCGAGGGCACGACCGAGGCGAGCGGATCGCTGCCGGTGCCTTCGGCGTCACGCGCCGAGCGGGCGTGCTCGGCGGCGCGCTCCTCGGCGGCCGAGTTCGGCGCCACCAGTGCGTTCTGCAGCGCACGCTGCTGGACGCGGAGGGCGGCGTCGCGGCTCGTCGCGGCGACACGTAGGCGGTTCATGCCCGCGCCGGTGCCGGCGGGGATGAGACGGCCGACGATCACGTTCTCCTTCAGGCCGATCAGCGTGTCCTGCTTGCCCTGGACCGCAGCCTCGGTGAGGACGCGGGTGGTCTCCTGGAACGACGCCGCCGAGATGAAGCTGCGGGTCTGCAGCGACGCCTTGGTGATGCCGAGCAGGATCGGCTTGCCCTGTGCGGGGGCCTGACCCGGAGCCAGCTTCTCGTTGGTCTCGTCCATCTCGGTACGATCCACCTGCTCGCCGGGGAGCAGGGTGGTGTCGCCGGCTTCGGTGATCTCGACCTTCTGCAGCATCTGGCGAACGATCACCTCGATGTGCTTGTCGTTGATCTTCACGCCCTGCAGTCGATAGACTTCCTGGATTTCCGACACGAGATATTCCGCGAGCGGCTCGATGCCGAGCACCTCGAGAATGTCGTGCGGATCGGGCGAGCCGCCGATCAGGTTGTCGCCACGCTTGACGTAGTCGCCTTCCTGAACGTCGATCACCTTCGACTTCGGAACCAGATACTCCACGACCTCGCCGCCGTCCTCGGGCTGGATGCCGATCTTGCGCTTGGCCTTGTAGTCCTTGCCGAACACGACACGGCCCGAGACCTTCGCGATGATCGCATTCTCCTTCGGCTTGCGGGCCTCGAAGAGCTCGGCGACGCGCGGCAGACCGCCGGTGATGTCGCGGGTCTTGGCGGACTCGCGGGCGACACGGGCCAGAACGTCACCGCCCTGCACGGTCGCACCGTCCTCGACCGAGAGCACCGCGCCCGGAGCCAGCATGTAGCGGGCGGCCTCGGCGGCACCTTCGCCGGTCAGGGTCAGGCGAGGACGGAGGTCCTCCTTCGACTTGCTGGCCGCGCGATACTCGGTGACGACGCGCTGGGCGATGCCCGTCGCTTCGTCGACCTGCTCGGTCAGCGTCTTGTTGTCGAGCAGGTCCTGGTACTTCACGACACCGCCGGTTTCCGTGATCACCGGCATGGTGAACGGATCCCACTCGGCCATGCGATCGCCCTTCGAGACGATATGGCCGTCGTCGAACATCACATACGCACCGTAGGGGATGCGATCGACTGCCAGCTCGCGGCCTTCCATGTCGAGGATCGCGATCTCGCCCGAGCGGCTCAGCACCACGCGGCGGCCACGCTGGTCCTCGATGAGGCGCAGGTCGCGGAACTCGACGGTACCGTCCACCGCGGCCTCGAGGTTCGAGGTTTCGTTCAGCTGCGCCGCACCACCGATGTGGAAGGTACGCATGGTCAGCTGCGTGCCCGGCTCACCGATCGACTGTGCCGCGATGACGCCGACGGCTTCGCCGATGTTCACCGGGGTACCGCGGGCGAGGTCACGCCCGTAGCACTTGCCGCAGACACCGATCTTGGCTTCGCAGACCAGCGGCGAGCGGATCTTCATGCCCGGAATGTTCAGGGCTTCGATCTTCGCCACGGCCGGCTCGTCGAGCAGGGTGCCGGTCGGGATCACGACATTGCCGTCCTTGTCGACCACGTCCTCGGCCGTGGTGCGGCCCAGGATACGCTCGCCAAGCGAAGCGATGGTCGAGCCGCCCTGCACGATCGCGCGCATTTCCAGCGCCCGCTCGGTGCCGCAGTCCAGCTCCATGATCACGCAGTCCTGCGACACGTCGACCAGACGGCGGGTCAGGTAACCCGAGTTCGCCGTCTTGAGCGCCGTATCCGCGAGGCCCTTACGGGCGCCGTGGGTGGAGTTGAAGTACTCGAGGACGGTCAGGCCTTCCTTGAAGTTCGAGATGATCGGCGTTTCGATGATCTCGCCCGACGGCTTGGCCATCAGGCCGCGCATGCCGGCAAGCTGCTTGATCTGCGCCTGCGAACCACGCGCACCCGAGTGGGCCATCATGTAGATCGCGTTGATCGGCTTCTCGCGGCCCTTGTTGGGGCCGTCTTCGTAGCGCTTCACAGCCTTGATCTCGTCCATCATGGCGCCCGCCACCTGGTCGCCGCAACGGCTCCAGGCGTCGATCACCTTGTTGTACTTCTCCTGCTGCGTGATCAGGCCGTCCTGATACTGCTGCTCATAGTCCTTCACGAGCGCCCGGGTCTCGTCGACCATCGCGGTCTTGGCGTCCGGAATGATCATGTCGTCCTTGCCGAACGAGATGCCCGCCTTGAAGGCGTGACGGAAGCCGAGCGCCATGATCGCGTCGGCGAACAGCACGGTCTCCTTCTGGCCGGTGTGACGATAGACCTCGTCGATCACGTCGCCCACGTCCTTCTTGGTGAGGAGGCGGTTGACGGTGTCGAACGGCACCTTGTGGCTCTTCGGGAGGCACTCGCCGAGCAGCATGCGGCCCGGGGTGGTCTCGAAGCGCTTGAGGTACTGGTTGCCCTCTTCGTCGGTCTGCGGGACGCGGCTGATCACCTTGGTGTGCAGGGTGACGGCGCCGGCCTCGAGGGCCTGGTGCACTTCGGCCATGTCGCCCAGCAGCATGCCCTCGCCGGGCTCGCCTTCCTTGAGCATCGACAGATAGTAGAGACCCAGCACCATGTCCTGCGACGGCACGATGATCGGCTTGCCGTTTGCGGGCGACAGGATGTTGTTGGTCGACATCATCAGGACGCGCGCTTCCAGCTGGGCCTCGAGGCTCAGCGGAACGTGGACGGCCATCTGGTCACCGTCGAAGTCGGCGTTGAAGGCCGAGCAGACCAGCGGGTGGAGCTGGATCGCCTTGCCCTCGATCAGCACCGGCTCGAACGCCTGGATGCCCAGACGGTGGAGCGTCGGCGCGCGGTTCAGCAGAACCGGGTGCTCGCGGATCACTTCGTCCAGGATGTCCCAGACTTCCTTGCGCTCCTTCTCGACCCACTTCTTGGCCTGCTTCAGGGTCATCGAGAGACCCTTGGCGTCCAGACGGGCGTAGATGAACGGCTTGAACAGCTCGAGCGCCATCTTCTTCGGCAGGCCGCACTGATGCAGCTTGAGCTCCGGACCGGTCACGATGACCGAGCGGCCCGAATAGTCGACGCGCTTGCCGAGCAGGTTCTGACGGAAGCGGCCCTGCTTGCCCTTGAGCATGTCGGACAGCGACTTGAGCGGACGCTTGTTGGCACCGGTGATGGTGCGGCCGCGGCGGCCGTTGTCGAACAGGGCGTCGACGGCTTCCTGCAGCATGCGCTTTTCGTTGCGGACGATGATGTCCGGCGCGCGCAGCTCCATCAGGCGCTTCAGGCGGTTGTTACGGTTGATCACGCGGCGATACAGATCGTTGAGATCCGAAGTCGCGAAGCGACCGCCGTCCAGCGGCACCAGCGGGCGCAGCTCGGGCGGGATGACCGGAACGACGTCCAGGATCATCCACTCGGGGCGGTTGCCCGAATCGATGAAGCTCTCAACGACCTTCAGACGCTTGATGATCTTCTTGGGCTTCAGTTCCGACTTGGTGACCGCCAGCTCCTCGAGGAGCTCCTTGCGCTCGCCTTCCAGGTCGAGATCCATGAGCATGATCTTGACCGCCTCGGCGCCGATGCCGGCCGAGAACGCGTCCTCGCCATACTCATCCTGCGCGTCGAGCAGCTCGTCCTCGGTGAGGAGCTGGAACTTCTCGAGCGGGGTGAGGCCCGGCTCGGTGACGATGTAGGACTCGAAGTACAGGACGCGCTCGAGCTGCTTCAGCTGCATGTCGAGCAGCAGGCCGATGCGCGACGGCAGCGACTTCAGGAACCAGATGTGCGCGACCGGGGCGGCCAGCTCGATATGGCCCATGCGCTCGCGGCGGACCTTCGAGACGGTCACCTCCACGCCGCACTTTTCGCAGACGATGCCCTTGTACTTCATGCGCTTGTACTTGCCGCACAGGCACTCATAGTCCTTGATCGGACCGAAGATGCGCGCGCAGAACAGGCCGTCACGCTCGGGCTTGAACGTGCGGTAGTTGATCGTCTCGGGCTTCTTGATCTCGCCGAAGGACCAGCTGCGGATACGGTCTGGCGACGCGATCCCGATCTGGATCTGGTCGAAGGTCTCCGGCTTGGCGAGCGGGTTCGCGAAGTTGGTAAGTTCGTTCATTTTTCAGTCCCTCTGGAGGGTGAATTTCAATTCTGGACCGCGCGGGCGAGGCGCAGGCGGAAGAAGAGCTGGCGGAATGCGAGGACCGTCATGCCGACGGCACACACGACCAGGAAAACGTCGTGCTGCGCATTCCAGCGGAAGGCACCGTAGATCCAGAGCACGATCGCGGCCGCCCAAAAGGCGACATCGAACCAGCCCGATCCAAATGCCTTCCGCATGAACCGTTACTCCGCCGCCTCGGCCAGCTTGTTGCCGTCCTCGTCCACCTCATCGATGGCCTTGAGTTCGACGTTGAGGCCGAGCGAGCGCATTTCCTTGACGAGCACGTTGAAGCTCTCGGGGATGCCGGCCTCGAAGGTGTCGTCGCCCTTGACGATCGCTTCGTAGACCTTGGTGCGGCCGACCACGTCGTCCGACTTCACCGTCAGCATCTCCTGCAGCGTGTAGGCAGCGCCGTACGCCTGCAGGGCCCAGACCTCCATTTCGCCGAAGCGCTGGCCACCGAACTGCGCCTTGCCGCCCAGCGGCTGCTGGGTGACGAGCGAGTACGGCCCGATCGAGCGTGCGTGGATCTTGTCGTCCACGAGGTGGTGGAGCTTCAGCATGTAGATGATGCCCACGGTCACCTGACGGTCGAACTTGTCGCCGGTGCGCCCGTCGAACAGGTCCGACTGACCCGAGGTGTTGAGGCCCGCGAGCTCCAGCATGTCGGTCACGTCGGCCTCGCGTGCACCGTCGAACACCGGAGTGCCCATCGGGATGCCCGTGCGGACGTTGTGGATCAGCTCGTTGACCTGCTCGGGGCTGCGCGCCTCGATCTCGTCGGCATAGTGATCGCCATAGACCACCTTGAGACGATCCTTGACGGCGTCGGGCATGGCGCCCGCAACCGCGTCCGGATTCTGCTCACGCCACTCTTCGAGCTGCCTGGCGACCTGCATGCCCAGGTTACGGGCAGCCCAGCCAAGGTGGGTCTCGAAGATCTGGCCGACGTTCATGCGCGAAGGCACGCCGAGCGGGTTCAGCACCAGGTCGACCGGGGTGCCATCCTCGAGGAACGGCATGTCTTCCTGCGGCAGGATCCGCGAGATGACGCCCTTGTTGCCGTGACGGCCGGCCATCTTGTCGCCCGGCTGCAGCTTGCGCTTCACCGCGACGAAGACCTTGACCATCTTGAGCACGCCCGGCGGCAGCTCGTCACCACGCTCCAGCTTCTCGCGGCGGTCCTCGAACTTGTCCTTGATGCGCTTCACGGCCTCGTCATACTGGCCCTTCACCGCCTCGAGGTCGCCCTGGACCTTGTCGTCAGCGACGGCGAACTTCCACCATTCGTGACGATCCACGCTGTCGAGCAGATCGGCGTCGATCTCGGCGCCCTTCTTCAGACCCTTCGGCGTCGCCGTGGCGACCTGGCCCAGCAGCATCTCGCGCAGACGCGACCAGGTCGCGCGGTTGAGGATGTTGCGCTCGTCGTCGCTGTCCTTCTTCAGGCGCTCGATTTCCTCGCGCTCGATGGCCAGTGCACGCTCGTCCTTGTCGATGCCGTGACGGTTGAACACGCGCACGTCGACGATCGTGCCGGCCACGCCCGGGGGCAGGCGGAGCGAGGTGTCGCGCACGTCCGAAGCCTTCTCGCCGAAGATGGCGCGGAGGAGCTTCTCTTCCGGCGTCATCGGCGATTCACCCTTGGGGGTGATCTTGCCGACCAGGATGTCGCCCGGCTCCACTTCGGCGCCGACATAGACGATGCCGGCCTCGTCGAGGTTGCGCAGCGCTTCCTCGCCGACGTTCGGGATGTCGCGGGTGATGTCCTCCGGCCCGAGCTTGGTGTCGCGGGCCATCACTTCGAACTCGTCGATGTGGATCGACGTGAACACGTCGTCCTTCACGATGCGCTCGGAGATCAGGATCGAGTCTTCGTAGTTGTAGCCGTTCCAGGGCATGAACGCGACGAGCGCGTTGCGGCCCAGGGCCAGCTCGCCGAACTCGGTCGACGGACCGTCGGCGATGGTGTCGCCGGCGTTCACGATCTCGCCCACCTTCACCAGCGGACGCTGGTTGATGCAGGTCGACTGGTTCGAGCGCTCGAACTTCATCAGCGTGTAGATGTCGACGCCGCTCTCTTCCGCCGAGACCTCGCCGGTCGCGCGGATGACGATACGGGTCGCATCGACCTGGTCGACGATGCCCGCGCGCTTGGCGGCGATCGCCGCACCCGAGTCACGCGCAACCGTCTCTTCCATGCCGGTGCCGACGAAGGGCGCTTCCGCCTTCACCAGCGGCACGGCCTGACGCTGCATGTTCGAGCCCATCAGTGCGCGGTTCGCGTCGTCGTTTTCCAGGAACGGAATGAGCGACGCTGCGACCGAGACGAGCTGCTTGGGGCTGACGTCCATCAGCGTCACCGTCTCCGGCAGCGCCATCAGGAATTCGCCGGCCTGGCGGGCCGAGATCAGGTCCTCGGTGAAGCGGTGATCGGCGTCGACCTCGGCCGAAGCCTGCGCGATCGTGTGCTTCGCCTCTTCCATCGCCGACAGATAGACCACGTCGTTGGTCACCTGGCCGTTGTTCACCTTGCGGTACGGCGTCTCGATGAAGCCGTACTTGTTCACGCGGCTGAACGACGCGAGCGAGTTGATCAGACCGATGTTCGGGCCTTCCGGCGTCTCGATCGGGCAGATACGGCCATAGTGGGTCGGGTGAACGTCGCGGACTTCGAAGCCTGCGCGCTCGCGGGTGAGACCGCCCGGCCCGAGCGCCGAGACGCGACGCTTGTGCGTCACTTCGGAGAGCGGGTTGGTCTGGTCCATGAACTGCGAGAGCTGCGACGAGCCGAAGAACTCGCGAACCGCGGCGACGGCCGGCTTCGCGTTGATCAGGTCGTTCGGCATCACGGTCGACACGTCGACCGAGCTCATGCGCTCCTTCACGGCGCGCTCCATGCGGAGCAGGCCGACGCGGTACTGGTTCTCGAGCAGCTCGCCCACCGAACGCACGCGGCGGTTGCCGAGGTTGTCGATGTCGTCGACTTCGCCCTTGCCGTCCTTCAGGTCGACGAGCGTCTTGACGACAGCGAGGATGTCCTCGGTGCGCAGCGTGGTGACGGTGTCCTCGGCGTCGAGGTCGAGGCGCATGTTGAGCTTCACGCGGCCGACGGCCGAGAGGTCATAGCGCTCCGGATCGAAGAACAGGCCGGCGAACAGCGACTCTGCCGTCTCGAGCGTCGGCGGCTCGCCGGGGCGCATGACGCGGTAGATGTCGGCGAGCGCCTGCTGACGCTCCTCGGCCTTGTCGGCGGCGAGGGTGTTGCGGATCCACGGACCGGTCGAGATATGGTCGATGTCGAGCAGCTCGACGCGGTCGATGCCGGCCTTGTCCAGCTTCTCCAGGTTCTCGGCCGAGACTTCGTCGCCGGCTTCGATGTAGATCTCGCCGGTCGCCTCGTTGATGAGGTCATAGGCCGAATAGCGGCCGAAGATCTCGTCGGTCGGGATCAGCAGGGTCTCGAGACCGTCCTTCTGCGCCTTGTTGGCGGCGCGCGGGCTGATCTTCTGGCCAGCCGGGAAGATCACTTCGCCCGACTTGGCGTCGACGATGTCGAACGACGGCTTGGCGCCGCGCCAGTTGGTCGGGTCGAACGGGATCTGCCAGCCGTTCGGGCCGCGGACGAAGGTCACGCGGTTGTAGAAATAGTTGAGGATGTCCTCGCCGTTCAGGCCGAGGGCATAGAGCAGCGTCGTCACCGGAAGCTTGCGCTTGCGGTCGATACGGACGTTGACGATGTCCTTGGCGTCGAACTCGAAGTCCAGCCACGAGCCGCGATACGGGATCACGCGCGCGGCGAAGAGATACTTGCCCGAGGCGTGGGTCTTGCCGCGGTCATGGTCGAACAGCACGCCCGGCGAACGGTGCATCTGCGAGACGATCACGCGCTCGGTGCCGTTGATGAAGAAGGTGCCGTTGCCCGTCATCAGGGGCATGTCGCCCATGTAGACGTCCTGCTCCTTGATATCGAGCACCGAGCGGGCTTCGGTATCGGGATCCACCTCGAACACGATGAGGCGCAGCGTGACGCGCATCGGCGCCGCATAGGTGATGCCGCGCTGGCGGCACTCTTCCACGTCGAACTTCGGATTCTCGAGCTCGTAGTTCACGAAGTCGAGCTCGGCGGTGCCGGCGAAGTCGCGGATCGGGAAGACCGAGCGCAGGGTCTTCTCGAGGCCGGAGACATAGCCGATCGAGGGATTGGACCGCAGGAACTGCTCGTAGGATTCGCGCTGAACCTCGATCAGGTTCGGCATCTGCACCACTTCGTGGATGTCGCCGAACACCTTGCGGATGCGGCGCTTGAACGTGCCGCCCTCGATTGCCTTGGTTGCCATGGGTGTTTTTGCCTCGTCAGCAGTAAATTCGGTGCCCCTGATCCGGGGCCGGGACGTGCCATGAGACGCGAAAAAGCCGCGCGACTCCCTGTTCGGGCATCGGCAGCTTCAAGCGTCTTATGAGACCACGACCCCAATTCGCCCGATGCGTTGCGCGACGACGCATCATTTCCCGGAGCCGTGGTGAGGAGCGGGATATAGGGGCTGGGTTGGCTTCTGTCAAAGGGGCCGGGCTCGACAGGATTCACGCGTTCCCGACGCACGCCAAAAAACGTTTTGCATTGCAACGAAATTGATGCCGCAGTGCAGCGTAAGCGTAACATTCCGCCGCCACTGGCCTCGCTTCGGGTAAACAAAGAAGGGGGTTGGTTTCCATGGCTAACAAGATGAAATTGCTCGCGGTGCTGCTGGCGTCGACGGCGACGGGCGTAGCGCACGCGCAGCAGGAGCAGGCGAAGCCGGAGGCATCGCAGGAGGCCGCGGGCGGCAACGAGATCGTCGTCACCGCGCAGAAGATCGAGCAGCGCGCGATCGACGTGCCGATCACCATCTCGGCGCTCACCGACGCGCGTATGAACGAGCTCGGCGTCTCCGACCTCGACGAGCTGTCGGCCTATGTCCCCGGCCTCAACATCCAGGAGCAGAGCGCCAACAATCCCGGCATCGTCATCCGCGGCATCACGTCGGACAGCGGCTCGGCGCAGCAGGCGGCGCGCGTCACCCTCTATTACAACGGCATCGACATCTCGCGCTCGCGCGGCGCCTATCAGGCGGTCTATGATCTCGACCGCGTCGAGGTGATCAAGGGGCCGCAGGCGACGCTGTTCGGCACGGCATCGGCAGTGGGCGCTATCAGCATGATCTCGGCCCGGCCGCGCGCCGGCTTCTCCGGCGAGCTGTACGGCGGCATCGGCAATTACGACCAGAAGCAACTGGGTGGCCATCTGAACCTGGGTTCGGACGTGATCGCCGGCCGCGTCGCCTTCGAATGGAAGAAGCGCGACGGCTATGTCCACAATCTCTCGACGACCCAGGGCGATCTCTATGCCCAGAACCAGCTCGGCGTCCGCGCCTCGCTGCGCTTCACGCCCAGCGACGCGCTGACGGTGGACCTGATCGGCACCTATGACCGCCAGCGCAACAGCGGCACGCCGTTCATCTCGAAGCTGTATCCGACCTCGAAGGGCCCGGGCAATCCGTTCGGCGATGCCAACCTGTCGGGCTCGCCCGTTTCGAAGGCCGCACTCGGCGCCGAGAAGCTGGGGCTGAACCGCAACGTCTATGACGGCAACCTGACGATCAGCTATGATTTCGCCGATGGCTGGAACTTCACCACCGTCAATGGCTATCGCAGCTTCGACTCGCTCGAGATCTTTGACGCCGACGGTTCCGCGGCCTGGTACCTCGAATTCGCCGAAGGCGCCTATGGCTCGCAGATCAGCCACGAATCGCGCTTCGCCTATAGCGACGATCATTTCCGCACGAGCTTCGGCTGGAACGTCTTCCACGAGAACAACCGCCAGGAAGTGCCGTTCTCGACCGAAGAGGGCATCTATCTCCAGTGCGCCGCCAATGTGATCAAGGGCCTGGGCTGCATCGCGCCCAACGGCACCGTCACGGCCGCGCAGGCGACCGGCCTGCTCACCGGCGGCAAGGCGACCGTCATTCCCTATCGCTCGATCTTCACCAACAAGGGCATCAACGACAGCTATTCGATGTTCGGCGAGGTGACCTGGATGCCGACCCAGCGGCTCGAGCTGACCGCCGGCATCCGTGCCCTGATCGAACAGCGCAAGTCGGGCTATTATGCGGTGGCGCCGAAGTCGGTGCTTTCCGGCGCCGCGCTGATCCCGGGCCAGGTGACCACCAACGGCACGATCTGGTCGCAGGACAGCTTCCAGGCGTTCCTGCCGCGCTTCAATGTCCTCTATCGCCTGAGCGACGGGCTGAACCTGTACGGCACCGTTTCGAAGGGGCGTCGCTCGCCGACCGTCAACCAGGGCGCCGGCACGACGTCGCTGATCCCCGAGGAGACCGTCTGGAACTATGAGGGCGGCATCAAGGCGTCGAAGGGCATCGTCTCGGGCTCGCTCGGCGTCTATTACCAGAAGTACAAGAACTTCCAGGTCTCGCGCGTCGTCACGGATGCCAACGACCCCTCGGGCCGTCCGGTCGGTTCGAGCGTCACCGAAAGCGCCGGCAGCGCGAGCAATCTCGGTGTCGAGGCCGAGCTGCTGGTGCGCCCGACGTCCTGGTTCAGCATGTTCGGCAACATCGGCTATATCGATGGCGGCATCGACAAGACCAAGGCGAACGGCGTCTATGCCGGCAACAAGTTCCGCCTCCAGCCCGAGGTCCAGGCGGCAGCCGGCTTCACGGTGGACGCGCAGCTTGGCGACGGCGTCCGCTTCTTCGCGACGCCGAGCGTGACCTATCGCAGCAAGATCTATTTCGAAGTGCCGAACAAGGAAGCGATCTCGCAGGACGGCGTGGTGTTGGTGAACGCCAAGGCAGGCGTCAGCCTGGCCGAGCGGCGCTACGAGATCGCCGCCTATGTCCGCAACGCGACGAACAAGCGCTATCTGCTCGATGCCGGCAACACCGGCGGCGGCTTCGGCAATCCGACCTTCATCCCTGCCGAGCCGCGCTTCTATGGCGTGCAGCTGACCGGACGCTTCTAAGCATCCGTCCATTCGCCTGGCGGAGGGGTGGGGCGTGGCCCCATTTCTCCGCCAGCGTGAACTTCAGGTGTGGGAACGGGAACCTTTTGCCCGCCCGTAAGTGCTGCGTGAATCTGCAATTAACCCCAGATGAATGCGGTTGTTCGTCGTTCATGACGCGCAGTTCACCGCAGTTTCGAGCCTCCTTCGCGACGGAATCCGGGTTCCACTCATTGAACCTGCGACATGAAGGAGAGACTTGTAATGCGTACCACCCGTGCCGCGCTGTTTCTCGGCGCCGCTTTCCTCGCTCTGCCCGCCCAGGCGCAGGACGCCCCCCAGCAGGTTACCCCGCCGCCGATCATGACGACTCCGGCACCTGCGCCCGCCCCGGCGCCCGCGCCCCAGCCGCAGGTGGTGATCCAGCCCTCCGCCCCGGTGGTCCAGTCGGTTCCCTCGGTCGAGGAGCAGCAGCGCGGTGCCGCCGCGGCGGATGCGCCGGCACCGGCCGAGCGCCGCACCACCGCCACCCGCACCACGACGACGCGGACCACGACCACCCGCGCGGCCCCGGCTCCGGCACCCGCGCGTCAGGCTGCCCCGGCGCCCGCCGCCGAGACCCCGACAGCCCCGCCGTCGCCGCCGATCGATCCGTCGGCCGTGCCCGCGCCGCTGCCGCCCCAGGCGGAGACCGCGCCGGCTCCGGCGCCCGACACCGCGGTGCCCGTCGCTACCGACACCACCACGACCCAGACGAGCAGCACCGCCATCGCCTGGCCGTGGCTGATCGGCGGCCTCGCACTGCTGGGCCTCGGCATCATCGCGTTCCTGTTCACGCGCCGCCGCCGCAATGACGAGGCAGTGACCACCGAGCCGGCCTATGTCGAGCCCGCCTATGTCGCGCCCGCCGCCGCCGCGCCGGTGGTGGTCGAGCCGGTCGCCGCGCCCGATGCCGCGGTCATCGCTCAGATGCCGCCCGCCGACGAGCGGATCGTCCGCCGCGAGCCGATCCCCGCGATCGTCCCTGAAGTCGCGACCGAGCAGGTCGAGGAAGCCGAGATCGCCGATGCCAGCAAGGACGACCTTGCCGGTGTCGCTGATGCCGCCGCGCCGGTGTCGCACCGCCCGTGGATCGAGCTCGGCCTGCGCCCGGTGAGCGCCGGCACCACCGAGGAAGAGGCGATGGTCGATTTCGAGCTGACCGTCGGCAACTCTGGCGACACCGAGGCGCGCAACGTCCGCATCTCGAGCTTCATGCTCGCCGATGAGGCCGAGAGCACCGAGATGGAGCGCATGCTCACCGAGCGCCGCGCCGACACCATCGTCCCGCCGGTCTCGATCGAGCCGGGCGACGGCACTCGCGTCGATGCCCATCTCGCGGTTCCCAAGGGCGATCTCGGCCGCGTGTTCAATCCGGTCGTCGTCGCCGAGGCGCGCTACACCCTGCCGGACGGCAGCGAGGCGCGCACCGCCGCGGCGTTCAAGATCGGCCGCCCGGCCTATGAAGGCGGCATCGGTGCGATCGGCGCCTCGCGCCCGCACGTGACCGACGATCTCGCCGCCGAGCTCTACGGCCAGCCCGAGCACGTCTGATCCCTGACATATCGGGGACACAGGAGCCCGCTTCTCCCACACGGGAGGAGCGGGCTCTTTCCTTGCGGATGGGTTTGGGCCTATCGAACGCCATCCTCAGGGAGATACTATCACATGAACAAGTCGCTGCTCGCCCTGGCCGCCGGAACGGCCATCCTCGCTGCCACGGCCGCCCAGGCGCAGGAAAGCCCCGCACCCGCCCAGGCGCCCGCCGCGTTCAACGACATCCCGCCGAACTTCAATCCGCCGTCGCTTCCGGCCGATTACATCAAGCGCGAAGTGATGATCCCGATGCGCGACGGGGTGAAGCTCTACACGGTGATGATCATCCCGAAGGGCGCGAAGAACGCCCCGATCCTGTTCACCCGCACGCCCTACAACGCCGCCGGCCGCGTCGTCCGCACCGAGAGCGGCAAGATGATCAACACTCTGCCCGAAGGCGACGAGGTGTTCGTCAAGGCGGGTTACATCCGCGTGTTCCAGGACATTCGCGGCAAGTACAAGTCGGAGGGCGACTATGTCATCACCCGCCCGCCGGTCGGCCCGCTGAACCCGACCAAGGTCGATCACATCACCGACGCCTATGATTCGATCGACTGGATGGTGAAGAACGTCCCCGAGACCAACGGCAAGGTCGGCATGCTCGGCTCGTCGTACGAGGGCTTCACCGTGGTGATGGCGCTGATGGGTCCGCATCCGGCGCTCAAGGTCGCTGCGCCCGAGAGCCCGATGATCGACGGCTGGATGGGCGACGACTGGTTCCACCACGGCGCCTTCCGCCTGGCGAACATCGGCTGGATCGGCGCGCAGACCGGCTACAAGGGCGCCGGCAAGGCCCCGCCGCGCCCCGACTGGGACGATTACGAGACCTTCCGCAAGGTCGGCTCGGCCGGCGACTGGGCCAAGCAGTTCGGCTATGACCAGTTGCCCGCCTGGAACAAGATGAGCCAGCACGTCGCCTACGACAAGTTCTGGCAGGGCCAGGCGCTCGACAAGCTGCTCGCCGCCAACCCCTCGAACATCCCGACGCTCTGGGAACAGGGCATCTGGGA
>Ga0209564_1002569_pt1 | contig 13960 bp, 8 predicted proteins | sample AraplaCol_mMF_r2_FD_184272 | JGI IMG/M metagenome (GOLD analysis project Ga0209564, IMG submission 184272) | Arabidopsis root microbial communities from North Carolina, USA - plate scrape MF_Col_mMF_r2 (SPAdes) (version 3) | ecosystem: Host-associated > Plants > Roots > Endosphere | place: USA... | reverse complement strand
TGGCGGCGCGGGTGCCGTGCAGATTGGCGTTCAGACGCCCGCCGTCGAAGATCGGCAGGTACAGACCCGGTATCAGGTTGATCTGCTGGCTGGCGCTGCGAAACAGCTTGTCGAGGTGAAGCGAGTCGAGACCGATCAACGCCTTGATGTCCAGACTGGGATAGAAAGCGGCCTTGGCGGCATCGATCTGGCTGAACGACGATTGCACGTACCAGCGCAGAGCCTGAAGATCGGCGCGCCGGGCGAGCAGGTCGTATTGGAGCGTGTGGGGCAGGCTTGCGTCCACTTGCGGCAACGGCACGGGTTGGATGTCCAGATCGTCAGGCCCCGCGCCGATCAGCGCCCGCATGGATTCGCGCAACGCCTTGACCTGTCCTTGCGCGGCGACGATCTGACGGTCGACGGCCAGCACCTGTGCACGCGCGCCGAGCAATGGCGTGTTCGCTTCCAGCCCACGCTGAACCTTGCTCCGATGCGCGTCGACCGCGTAGTCGAGCGTATCCCGCGTTTGTTGCAGCAGGTCGAGCATCTGATACGTGGTCTGCATGCTGTAGTAAAGCTGTGCGAGGCCCGCCGAAATATCCAGTTCCGCGGCGGCTGTTTCGGCGACCCGCGCGTTTTGCACGCCCAGCGCGGCTTCGACGGCGGACCGATGCATGCCCCACAAGTCGATATTGAGATCGGCGACCACCCCGAGCGCGCCTTCCGTGTACCAGGGACCCGTGATGCCGAGACGCGGCAGATTCAGCGCATAAGGGCCCAGAAAACCATTCGCCGATGCGCGTTGCTCGTTGATGAGCGCGAACGCAGCCATTTGCAAGCCCGTGCCCGCACGCAGCACGTCCGCCTGGGAACCCGCCTGGGTCACACGTGTGCGCACCATCGCGATAGTCGGTGAGCCCGCCAGCGCGCGCTGGATCAGCGCGTCGAGTTGCGGGTCGCCGTAGCGCTTCCACCATTGCGCGTCGGGCCAGCCGTCGTGGGCGAGATGGATGTCGTCGGCGAGCCGGATCTGGTCGGGCGCGATCTGTGCGTGCGGTGCCGTATCGTTGTGGATCAACGCGCAGCCCGACAGCAGGGCAGCGCAGCAGATCAGTACGTCGAGCCTGAAGCGAGAGAGTGAGTGTGTCATGTCAAATGCGCTTTTCCGGTTGCATAGCGGCTGTGTCGATGCTGCAAGCTTCCGTGGTCCAGTCCGGTAGTTCGACAACCTGCGCGGCCAGTTGCCGCGCCTGTGCGGCGAGGGTGGATGACGCGTCGGCGGATGGGGCGATGGGCAGCGAGCGGGGCGGGGCGGCCGTGGGCGGCTGCGCAGTCAGGCCGTCGGCGTAGTGGTCCAGGGCGTCTGCAGTCTGCTGGCGCCATGCGTCCCATGCCGTATCGACGGCCGGTGGGTGGCCTTCGGCGTCGAGCCTGTCGCGCAGGATGTCCCACTGGTCGAGCATCTTGCGGCCGCCGTCCAGAACGTCGCGCGTGCGTTGCAACAGGGCTTGCCGCGGTTCGGGTCGCAGGTTGACTTCCAGTGCGACGCGCTCGTACATGTCTTCGCAGTTCTTGAACGCGTTCCAGCACACCGCGCGCTGTTGCAGGTAGCCCAGTTGTTCGGAACCGCCGGCGCACTCGGAACGGCGAATCAGCCTGGCTGCTTCGCACAGCGCATCGGCCAGTTTCTGGCGGAGCGTATCCGCCTCGCTCTCGGGCCAGATGAACGTATAGACGACGGTCGACACAACGATGCCAATCAGGATGCCGATTGCGCGATCGCGAATCTCGCCCAGGTCGGCGGATGGACCGAAGCCGCTTTCCAGCGTGGCCATCGCGAAGGTGAACACGAACTGCGTGCCGATGTACGACGAACGTTCGGAGCCCGTTGCCACCCAGGCGCCCGCGAAGAATATCGGGGCGAGCATCAGCAGAAAGCCGTCGATGCCGTCGAGGTGCGGGATGATGAAGATGGTCGTCAGCAACGCGAGCAGCGCGCCGATCAGTGCGCCGCTACAGCGCAGCATCATTTTCTGGAACGACGCGCCCGTGCTGGGATACGCGACGATCACGCAGGTCAGCATGCTGGTATGGATGCCGTCCCACTGCGCGCCGTGATAGAACGCGTAGCAGATCAACGAGGCCAACGTCACTTTGAGCGCAAAGCGCAAATACGCGGGGTTCGTCAGGGTATCGGCGACGAACAATGGATCTTTGGGAGCCTTGGGCGCGGGCTGCGCGGGATCGAAACGCGCAAGTTCTTGCAAGGTGCGGCATGGGCCATCCAGGCTGAACGCCGCAGCGGTGGCGCGTTCGGTGCCGCCCGGTGTCCATGTGCACCGATAGGGCTCGGCACGCTCGACCGACGCCTGCAAGGCTGCCACTTCGTCCCTTAGTCTGCATATCAGCGCGCGTCCGGCATCGCCCAGCGGGAGGCCGCGCGCCGCGAGCACGTTCGTCCTCGCGCGCAGGTAGCCGACGGCGGCGATGCACGCTTTCCAGTAAGGCGCGCAAGCGCGATAACCGGCGTCGTCAGAACTGGCGAAGGTGTGCAGCCCTTGCAGCGCGAGCGTGTCCTTTTCGATGCGGGTGACAGGCGATGCCGCGGGCGCATCGATGTGCGCCGCCGCGCCGCGCATCTGTTCGAGACGCGCCGATACCTCGGAGAGCTGACGATGCAATTCGCGCTGCAACAGGGCGACCGGACGGGACGGGAACAGAAACCCGCACACGATCACCATGAGCAAAACGGGATACATGCCGGCGACGACCGCCCACATCAACGCGCGGACCCCGATCTCGGGAAAATCCAGCGAATCGGGAATGGTTTGACCGTAAGCAGCCACGAGCGCAACCGCGAAAAACATCAGCCCGAGCTTGTTGACCCGCATCAGATACATGCTGCCGAACAGAATCAGGCCGGCTGCCGCGATGCGGATCAACGGATAACCGTAAGCGTATTTGAGCACCAGAAACAGGCAGCCGACGTCGAGCACGGTCGCGACGACGAATACGACCGCGACGACCTTCGTGAAAAAGGCGTTCTGCTGCACGCCGTAAAACAGCACGATCAGCGACACCGCGATCAACGGCACGCGCAGTGTCATCGACACGAAAACGACGAGCAGACAGAGCGAGCCCAATTGAGTGGCCTGAGCAGCGCGCCCCGGACGCGTCTCGGTTAGTTCCTCGCGGAGAAAGCTCGCCAGAGCGCGCAGCGGCTCCGGCATGTAGTCGGCCAGGCTCATCGCGACCTCAGGAGCGGGGTTGGTCGGCGGCTTGCGGATGCAGCTGCGCGACGGCCGACGCGCCGATCCTGAACAGGTCCGCATCGGGCTGTTCGACCCGGATCTTTACGGGAAAGCGCTGCGCAACCCGCACCCAGTTGATGCTGCGCTGTACGCGCGGCAGCCCGCCGAGCACGAGGCCGCCGTCGTCGGGCAACACGCCGTAGCCGATCGAATCGACCGTGCCCTTGAAGCGCTTGCCTGTATCGCTCATCAGATAAACGGTCGCGGGCGTGCCGGGGCGAATGTTCTTCAGGTCGGTCTCGCGGAAGTTGGCGACGATGTACCAGTTCCGTGTATCGATCAGCGTAAAGATCGGCTTGAGCGCCGAAGCGAACTGGCCGACCGAGGTCTTCAGCGACACGACGCGGCCGTCGAACGGCGCGCGCACTGTCGTCATGTCGAGGCGGAACTGCATCAGCGCGATGTCGGCGAGGACCACGTCGCGTTGCGCGACCAGCGCGTCGACGCCCGTGACGGCCGCGGTGGCCTGCTGGGCCTGGAGACGCGCGGCGACCAGGTCGGCCTCGGCCGCGCGTTGCGCGGTGCGGACGCGGTCGACGTCTTCTGCGGACACATAGCCCGGCGCCAGCAGCGGCTGCGTGCGCCGCAGCGTTTGCGCCGTTTGCGCCGCCGTTACGCGGGCACGCTCGACGAGCGCATGCACGGAATCGGCGCCGTACTGCTGCGCCGTGACGACACGCTGCGTGAGGGCGATCTGTTTGTCGAGTGCAACCAGCGTGGCCCTGGCACCCGCCAGCTCATCCTCGAACGGGCGCGGATCGACGCGGAACAGCAGGTCGCCCTTGTTGACCCGCTGATTGTCCTTGACGGCCATTTCGACGATGCGTCCGCTCACGTCGGGCACGACGTCGATCGTGTCGGCCTGGGCATAGGCGTCGTCGGTGCCGGGTGACGTATCCACGCGCCAGATGACATAAGCGAGCAGGGCCAGTGTGACGACGGCCAGCAGCAGCGCGGGCCACTTTCTGCTTTTCAAGGTGTTGGGGCGAACGGCCATCGGAAGGCTCTGATTGTCGAGATTGCAGCGTTAAAAGAAGACCAGCCAGACCAGCAGCGAAAAGAGCAGCATCAACGTGGGCTGCACCATGGCGGGCGGGCCGAATGCGCGCTCCTGTCCGAACCGGATCAGCAGACCGCGCACGATCAGCGCGAGTACGAGTCCGGCAATGGCGCAGAACAGCCAGTCCGGAAAGAACGAGCCAAGCACGGAAATGGATCGCGGCATCGTGCAGCCTGAGGCGGCCATGCTGAGCATGATCAACAGGATCGGTCTAATCACAGGCATAGCCTTCGAAGAATGATGTCGACGCCGGCAGGCGTCGCGAATCGGGGACTGGTGCGCCGTCAGCCGCGAGGCACGCGGGAACTGCGTGCCTCGCGAGACGGAATGGCGCGTCAGTCGGACTTTTTGGTCAACGCCTGGGCGCGTGCGTTGTTGCGCGCGATCTCTGCATCGACGCCGGCGCGGATGCCATCCACCGTGAAGCTGGCGGGCGTCTGCGCGGGCGGATACGCGACGAAGGAGTCGAGGAACTTCGCCGTCTCCGCAATCGCGCCATACAGGACGTAGACGTTCTTGGTCGTCCAGTCGTAGTACTGGTCGGAGACGACGTCAGCGCGCTCGTACGGGTCCATGCGCAGATTGAAGATCTTCGGCACGCGCAGGCAGGTCAACGGGTTGTTCCATACCGCGAAGCCGCCGGGCGCGCGCTGTTCGCAATAGACGAACTTCCAGTCGTTGTAACGCATGTCGACCAGAACGCCGTCGTCGTCGAAGTAATAGAACTCCTTGCGCTCGCCTTTGGCCTGCTTGCCTTCGAGGTACGGCAACTGGTTGTAGCCGTCCAGATGGTTCTTGAAGCTTCGCCCGCCGATGCTCGCACCCTTGAGCAGGCGCTCCTTGATGTCCGTGTCGCCCGCGGCGGCAAGCAGCGTGGGGAACCAGTCCATGCCGGAAACGAGTTCATTGGAGATCTGTCCCGGCTTGATGTGCCCGGGCCAGCGCACCAGCGCGGGCACGCGGAACGCGCCTTCGTAGTTCGAGTCTTTCTCGTTGCGGAACGGCGTCGTCGCGGCGTCCGGCCATGTGAACTGGTTCGGGCCGTTGTCCGTCGTATAGACGACGATCGTGTTGTCGGCGATGCCCATTTCGTCGAGTGACTTGAGCAGCTTGCCGACGTCCTGGTCGTGCTCCCACATGCCGTCCGCGTACATGTTGCCGGGCATCCCGCCCTTGTCCTTGTACTCCGGGCGCACGTGGGTGAACACGTGCATGCGCGTCGTGTTCATCCAGACGAAGAACGGTTTGTCCGACCGGGCCTGCTCCTTCATGAAGTCGATGGCGCGGCCCGTCGTCTCGTCGTCGATGGTTTCCATGCGTTTGGACGTGAGCGGGCCCGTGTCCGTGCAGACCTGCCTGCCGACCTTGCCGAAGCGCGCGTCGACAGTGGGATCGTCATGGTCCGAGGCCTTGCAGTCCAGCACGCCGCGCGGCATGAAATACTTCGCATAGGCCTTGCCTTGTGGCGTATCGGCTTTGGGCCAGTATGGACGCTCCGGCTCTTCTTCCGCATTCAGATGATAGAGGTTGCCGTAGAACACATCGAAGCCGTGGACGGTCGGCAGATACTCGTTGCGATCACCCAGGTGATTCTTGCCGAACTGGCCCGTCGCATAGCCGAGCGGCTTGAGCGCCTGGGCGATCGTGACATCCGAGGCCTGCAGCCCCTGTGTTGCGCCGGGAATGCCGACCTTGCTCAAGCCCGTGCGCAGCGGCGACTGGCCCGTGATGAAGGACGAGCGGCCAGCCGTCGAACTGTTCTCCGCGTAGTAGTCGGTGAACATCATCCCTTCGTGAGCGAGGCGGTCGATGTTCGGTGTCTGATAACCGACGACACCCTGGCCGTACGCGCTGATGTTGGTCTGACCGATGTCGTCGCCGAAGATGACGAGAATATTCGGCGGGCGGGTCGTGTCCGCTGCATGCGCGACGGGGCTCAACGCCAGCCATCCGGATACCGCTGCGGACAGCGCCGTGACGGCCTTGCGTTTGAGCATGTGTCTGAGAGGCCTGGTCTTTTTTTTCATTGGTTGCTCTTGTTGGCTATGGGTGCAGCACTTGAATCTCCTGCGAAGACGAGTTGGCAGGAGGCGACGCAGACGAATTTCCATCCGCTTTCTGTTTGAACGCGTGGATGACGGGCGGGTCCCGCTATCCGGCGTGGAGGCCCCGGGCGATCTGCCGCAGCCTTGGGCCCGCATGCGCGTGAAACTGCCTGATCCCCGGGCATAGATAGTTGAGTCCGGGCTCGCCGTCCGGCGCGCGTACGAGCCGGTTCTTCGGACATTCGCCCCAGCACAGGTTCAGGTGCGGACATTGCAGGCAGTACTTCGGAAGGGTGTCCTTCTTGCCGAAGCCGAAGGCTTTCTGACGCTCGGAAAACGCAACGTGATGAAGCGGATGGCTGAAGATGTCGCCGAGTTCGTATTCGGGGTAGACGTAGTGATCGCAGGAGTAGACCCGGCCATCGTGCTCCATGGCGAGGCCCTTGCCGCAGAAAGGCGCGGTGATGCAAAGCTGCGAGGGCAGGCCCATGGTCTGCGCGACGGCCGTTTCGAAAAGGTTGACCAGCACCCTGCCGAGATCCTCGCGATACCACTCGTCGAACGTACGGCTCAGGAAATAGCCCCAGTCGTCGGGGTCGACGGACCAGTCGGTGACGACGGAATCCGCCGCGCCCGGTTTCGCCCTTTCGGTGCCGACCACAGGAATCGATGCCTCGTCCCAGAATTGCGGCGCGACCTGCTTGAATGTCCTGGCCTCGACGCACGGATTGAACTGCAGGTAGGTCGCGCCGACTTCTCGCGTGAGGAAGCGATAGACGTCGGTCGGTCTGCGCGCATTGAGCCGGTTGATCACGGCGAGCGCATTGAAGGCGACTCCGTGACGGTGGATGCATTCGAGTCCCCGCATGACCCTGTCGAACGTGGGCTTGCCCGAGCGCGACACGCGGTAGGCGTCGTGCAGTTCGCGCGGCCCGTCGATGGACAGACCGACGAGAAAATCGTGCTGCTTGAGAAACGCGCACCACGCGTCGTCGAGCGCGGTGCCGTTGGTTTGCAGGTTGTTTTCAATGCGCTGGCCTGCGCTCTTGTACTTCTCCTGCAGAAGGACGACCTTGCGAAAGAATTCGAGCCCCATGAGCGTCGGCTCGCCGCCTTGCCACGAAAAGACGATCTGCTCGCCGTCCTGCGCTTCGATGTATTGACGGATGAACGTTTCCAGCGTCCGGTCGTTCATGAAATTACCGCGGCGCTGGTCGAGCAGCTGTTCCTTGTGCAGATAGAAGCAATACGTGCAATCGAGATTGCACGCCGACCCGGTTGGCTTGGCCATGACGTGAAAACGCCGCTTGAAGCGCGGGCCCGATGGCGGCGCGTCGACGTCGCCCAAGCTGGTCGCTAGTGGTGTCAGCGGAATGGCCGTGCTGTGTTTCATTGCAGTCGATGCTCGAAGATTCGCGGTGTCTGCTCGGAGGCGTGAATTGCTTGAATTACGTGGAGTGCCGACACGATTTTCGTAAAAATATAATGTCGGAATCCTTATTGAAAATATCATACGCAATACGAAGTAACTTACGTATTAGACTAAAGGCGTATTGCGCCATCCTGCGTCGCCGGGTAGGCTGATGCGCAACAAGCAAGTCCCGCATCCGGTTATCTGAATCCGTCGACAGATTCGCATCAAAACCCCAAGCTGTTTCCTGTGTGCCGGCGAATTTCCTAAGGAGGATTGCGTCGTTGCGACAGGATTTTTCTGATTTGAACCGATCTCGATCAGCGCACCACGCAATGCAAAACCGGTGCACTCGACGGGCCGCCGGGGAAGACCCTGTAAAATCCCGCGCTCGCGTTGCCTTGTGCGTCGCACCAAACCGGACGACGGCGTTTGAACCGTATTTTTGGCGTGCCCATGATCGCGGCACGCCCGAGGCGGGGCATTCCGCCCACCAGCACTTCTTGAGGAAAGCTTTGATGAAAATGAGTTGGCAAAAGATGGCCGCGCTCGCCGCAGTGGCGGGCACCCTGATGGCAGCGACGGCAACGGCCGCAACCGCGGCGGAGATCAAGGAAATCCGCTTCGGCGTCGAGGCGTCGTATGCGCCGTTCGAATCGAAGTCGCCCACCGGCGAGTTGCAGGGCTTCGACATCGACATCGGCAACGCCGTCTGTGCGAAGCTCAAGGCGAAGTGCGTATGGGTCGAGAATGCGTTCGACGGTCTGATTCCCGCGCTCCAGGCCCGCAAGTTCAACGCGATCAACTCGGACATGTCGATCACCGACCAGCGCCGCGCCGTCATCGACTTCACCGATCCCATCTACGTGATTCCCAACCAGATGATCGCGAAGAAGGGCAGCGGCCTGCAGCCGACAGCGGCATCGCTGAAGGGCAAGCACGTCGGCGTGCTGCAGGGCACGATCCAGGAAACCTACGCGAAGGCGAAGTGGGCGCCCGCAGGCGTCGACGTGATTCCGTATCAGACCCAGGACCAGGTCTATGCCGACCTCGTCGCCGGACGTCTCGACGCGTCGTTCCAGGACGCGGAAGCGGCCTCGAAGGGCTTCCTCAAGAAGCCGCAAGGAGCAGGATTCGAATTTGCGGGCCCGGCCGTGTCGGATGAAAAGCTGCTCGGTTCGGGCGTGGGCTTCGGTCTGCGCAAGGGCGACGCTCAGCTGAAGGACGCCGTCAACCAGGCACTCAAAGAACTGAAAGCCGACGGCACGATCGACAAGCTCGCAGCGAAGTATTTCGACGTCAAGGTCACATTGAAGTAATGCATTTCGTGCGGCGCGGATTGTCGCGCCGGCGTCGAACGTCGAAACGGCCGCTTCATGCGGCCGTTTTTTTTGCCCTTGTTTTTCCAGTCTTTTTTAGCTTCTTCATGCTCCTGCACATGGCGGCGTGCGCTAAAATCTGCCCACGGGGAAAGACGGCCCGACATGCCGGGGGCAGCGAGGCATGCCGGATCAAGCCGCCAGTACGAAACTCAACAGACGAGAGCACGAAGCACGATGCTTCGCCGCAACTACTTGCATGGGACCAGCGCAAGCAACGAAGCGCGAACGCTGGCCGGACAGGGGACCGGAATGACCACCACCGCAGTCGCTGAGGAACGCCAGGCAGAAGACGTTCCGGGCTTTGCGCAGGCCGCGCGCGCAAACGTTTCGTTTGCCCGTCAGCCCATCCTGAACCGCGACAACATGTTGTGCGCGTTCGAACTCAAGCTATATGAGGCGCCCGCCGCCGGGTCCGGCGATCAGGAAGCGGGCGGCGAACAGCCAGAAGCGCAAACCCGCCGCGCCGAATCCATCATCCACGCGATCCTGCAGCCCGACGTGCGCGCGGCGCTCGCCAATCATCCCGGCTATCTGCCCGTCACGCGCGAGCTGTTGTTCGACGACGCGATCCGCAGCCTGCCCGCCGAGCGCTTCATGTTGGAACTGCCGCCCGACATCGTCGCGGACGATCAACTGATCTCCCGCATCGTCGAGCTGCATGGCCGCCGCTATCGCTTCGTGATCGACAACGTCGCACAGGCCAACGACACCTTCGCGCGTCTGCTGCCGTATGCCGACGCCGTGAAGATCGACATGCATCGCATCCCGCAAGCCATGCTTCCCAAGTTCGCGAGCGTGCTGAAATCGGCGGGCAAGCTGTTGATCGCGCAGGGCGTCGAATCGCAGGAAGTGTACGGGCAGGCGCTCGATCTCGGCTTCGACCGCTTTCAGGGCTATTACTTCGCGCATCCGCAGGGCGCGGCCGCGCGCAAGGTCAGCGCGCCGCGCCACGCGCTGTTGAATCTGCTGCAACTGCTCGGCGGCGAGCCGACCGTCGCGCAGCTCGAAGCCGAGCTGAAACTGAACCCGGTGCTGGTGATGCATCTGATGCGTCTTGCCAATTCGAGCGGCCTCGCGATGGGCCGCAAGGTGACGACCTTGCGCGAAGCGATCAATGCGACGGGCACGAACCGCATTGCGCGCTGGACCCAACTGCTGCTGTACGCGGACGGCCGCAAGGTCGCGCTCGAAGACGATCCGCTGCTGCAACTCGCCGCAACGCGCGCGCGCTTCATGGAACTGGCCGTCCAGCGTCTGCCCGAAGCGGGGCGCGACGAAACCGACGCGGCCTTTCTCACGGGCGTGTTCTCGTTCGTCGACTCGGTGTTCGGCGGTTCGCTCGAACACACGCTCAATGTGCTGGTGCTGTCCAAGCCGATCCGCGACGCGATCCTGTTGCGCGAAGGCGTGCTGGGCACGTTGCTGACGGTGGTCGAGGCGCTCGAACGCGGCGCGTGGGCCGACGTCGAAAGCGCGTGCGAGCGGCTCGACGGTTTGCAAGCGCTCGATGTCGCGCAAATGGGCCTCGTCTCGGCCGCATGGGCGGGCGTCGCCGACCGCAGCGCCGAGGCGACGGGGCTGGAGCGGCTGGAGGACTGATACGGGAGAACGCGCGGCTCGAACGCACGAGCCGCGCAGGTCGATGGAAGCGGGCGCGTCTTTCGTTAGAGCGTTTCGACTTCGCTCACGGGCGCATGCGCGAAGAACCGGCCCAACTCGCGCGCCAGTTCGTTGAGCGCGGCCATTTCCCGCTGCGAGATGCGGCGCCGCACGTCATGATGCGCCCAGTCGCCATAGAGCAGGGCGACCGTCGACTTGTTTTCCAGCACCACGGGCAGCAGCACGAACGAATGCACGCCTTCGAAGGCGCGGCGATACCAGTCGGGCAGGCGCGCATACATCTTCGGATCGCGCGCATTCTCGATGAAGATGCCGACCGAGTTCGCAATCGCGAGATGGAACACGTCGGGTGCGAAGGCGGTTGCGAAGCTGAGCTTCGGCAGCGCGGCTTCGATCTTCGCGCCGAAGCCCATCGTCGCCTTGAAGATGCCGCTGCCATGGCGCACGAATACGACGGTGCGCTCGAACTGCAAACCCGCGAGCACCGTTTCCGACGCCATCGCCAGCGCGGGTGCAAGTCCGCTGTCGCTCGGCAGCGCCTGCAGTTCGCCGACGCCCGCGCGGATGCACGACTCCGGATCGAGCGCCTCGCGCGCGATCGCATCGGCATTTGCGCGCAGTTCGAAGATCTCGCGCATCACGCCGTCGCGGGTCTCTTCTTCGGCGAGCGTCAGGCTCATGTCGACGAGCACTTCGGGCTCTGTGTTGAGCGTGCGGCCGTAGCGCTGCGCCAGCTCGGCGATGCGCACGTCGCGCTGCGCCTGAGGCAGATGCGGCTGCGTGAGCACGTTCGCGACTTCCGTCGAGTAGTTCGTGATCGCGCGCAGCCACTGCACCTGACGCGGCTCGTCGTCCTGCAGCGGGTCGAACTCGGTCATGCCGACGCGGATCATCTCCGGCAAGCGCCAGCGCGACGCCGCTTCGAGGCCGATTTCATGGAACGTCACGCCGAGCACGGTTTCGCAGGCTTCGTTCTCGCCCATGCCCGTATCGATCTGGCGGCGAATGTGGTCCCACTCGGCATCCAGATAGAACACCACGAGCAGCTTGCCGATCTGGCGCATCAGCGTGCAGACCACAGCCTCTTCGCCGTCGCGCAGATCGCCGCGCTCGGTGAGCTTGCGGGCCACGCAGCCCGACAGCATGGTGCGGTTGAGTTCGAGCTTCGCGTCGATGCGGCGCGGCGCGCTGTGATGAAAGTGATCGACGATCTTCAGTCCGACCACGAGATGCCCGACGGCATCCATGCCGAGCACCATCAGTGCCCGCGAAACCGTCGTGATGTTGCCGCCGAACGCCATGTACATCGCCGAATTCGCGAGACGCAGCACCTTCTGTGTCAGCGCGAAGTCGGAGAGCACGATCTGCACGAGGGCGCTGAAATCGAGGTCGTCGTTATTCATCGCGGCCATCGTCGAGCGGAGCGACTGCTGCAGCATCGGGAAGTCGCCGCGCTCGTTCATGCGAGCCCAGAGCCGGTCAAGCAGCGCAGCCTTTAGCATGAGAGTCCCGCAAGAGCCATACAAGTTCCAGTGAGCGGCAAGTCGTGACGAGAACTGTGCCTGGTATCAACACGCGTCATGTCAGTCACGCTTCACCATGCACGTGAAGCGCGCGCGATGCGAAGCGCTGTGCGAGTTCTTCCGATGGGAGCGCCTTGCAGACGAGCCAGCCCTGAATGTGACCGCAGCCCATCTCGGTGAGCAGTTCACGCTGCGCTTCCGTTTCGACGCCTTCGGCGACGAGTTCGAGATCGAGCGTTTGCGCGAGGCCCACGACGGCGCTGACGATCGCCTGATCGTTGCGCGAGGTTAACAGATTCTCCACGAAACTCCGGTCGATTTTCAGTTTCGCGAGCGGGAAGCGTTGCAGATAGGCGAGGCTCGAATAGCCCGTGCCGAAGTCGTCGACCGCGAAGCGGATGCCGAGGCCCGTGAGTTCTTCGAGCAACGCGGTTGCGTGCTGCGGGTCGTGCATCAGCAGGCTTTCCGTGATCTCGAACACGAGCCGGTGCGGATCGATGCCCGTGAGCGCGATCGCTTCGCGCACGCTTTCCTTGAAGCGCGGATCGCGGAACTGCTGCGGCGAGACGTTGACCGCGACGTATTGCAGCCGGATGCCCTGTATGTCCCAGCGGATCAACTGCATGCACGCGGCCTTCAGCACCCAGTTGCCCAGGTAGTTGATGAGGCCGACGGATTCGGCGAGCGGGATGAACATCGACGGCGGCACGAGCCCGTGGACGGGATGCTGCCAGCGAATCAACGCCTCGACGCCGACCACGCCGTGCGACTGACTGCTCGTGATGGGCTGGAAATGCAGCGAGAACTCGCCGTTGCGCACGCCGTCGTACAGGTCCGATTCGAGCTTCAGGCGCTCGGCGTCGGCGGGGCTGTCGTCGGGCACGTAGAACGCGAGCGTGTTGCCGCCCGCGGCTTTCGCGCGCGCCAGCGCATGATCGGCCCAGCGCAATAGCTGGCTGTCGCGCGGTGCGGGTTCGGAGGATTCGCCCGCGTGCTGCGTGTCGGGATACAGCGCGATGCCGACGCTCGCCGACAGGTGCACCGGCTGGCGGTTGAACGTGTACGGTTGCTGGATCGCCGTCAACAGACGCCGCGCGAGTGCTTCGGCGGCGATCGCGGTGTCGGCGCGCGCGTGCGCGGGCGGCAGCAGGATCGCGAACTCGTCGCTGGAAATGCGCGCGATCACTTCGCCTTGCGTCGTCATGTTGGACAGGCGGCGCGCGGTGTCGCGCAGCATCTCGTCGCCGGCGTCGTAGCCGAGCGCGCGGTTCACGCGCTGGTAGTCGTCGAGATCGAGCAGCAGCAGGGCGGCCGACTTGCCCGTCGCGTCCGCCTTCTGCTGCGCGTGACGCATTTCCTCGACGAGCGCGGGCACGTTCGCGAGGCCCGTCAGGTTGTCGTGATGCAGTTGATGCTTGAGGCTCGCTTCCGTCGCGCGCCAGCTCGACACGTCGAAGCCCGCGATCGCATACCCTTCGATGCCGTCGTGACAGTTGCGCGCAATGCGCAACTCGACGGGCACGGGATAGGTCAGCGACTTGATCAGATCCAGCGTGATTTTCTCGACGGCGCCGCTTTCGTTGGCGCGTCGCAGCGCGGCGTCGAGGCGGGCCACGTCGCCGGGCG
>Ga0209564_1002555_pt1 | contig 13996 bp, 10 predicted proteins | sample AraplaCol_mMF_r2_FD_184272 | JGI IMG/M metagenome (GOLD analysis project Ga0209564, IMG submission 184272) | Arabidopsis root microbial communities from North Carolina, USA - plate scrape MF_Col_mMF_r2 (SPAdes) (version 3) | ecosystem: Host-associated > Plants > Roots > Endosphere | place: USA... | reverse complement strand
CGCGAGCAGCTGATCCTCTACCCGCTGGTCGCGCTGACCATCTTCTTCGGCGTTTACCCGGCTCCGGTCTTCGATGCGACGGCCGCCTCGGTGGATCTGCTGGTCAACAACTACACGGCCGCCGTGCACGCAGCGCAGAATGTTGCGCTGTCTATGAAATGATGACGGGACTTATTGGACATGACCGCTGAAACAATTCTCCTCAGTCTGCATCTTTCCGCGCCGGAGCTCATCCTCGCGGTCGGCGCCCTTGTCCTGTTGATGGTCGGCGTCTTCTCAGGCGAGCGGTCGGGCCTTGTCGTCACCGGCTTGGCCATCGTCCTGCTCCTGGCCTCCGGCCTGTGGTTGCTCTTCGTGCCCGCAGAAGGCCTTGCCTATGGCGGCGTCTACATGGCCGACGGCTTCTCGCGCTTCATGAAGCTGGTGGCGCTCATCGGTTCGCTGGTCGCCCTGTTCATGACGATCGGCCACGCCCGCGAAAACCAGCTCGACAAGTTCGAGTTCCCGGTCCTGCTGGTGCTTGCGACCCTCGGCATCCTGCTGATGATCTCGGCCAACGACCTGATCTCGCTCTATCTGGCGCTGGAACTGCAGTCGCTGGCGCTCTATGTCGTCGCCGCGATCAACCGCGACAGCCTGAAGTCGACCGAAGCAGGGCTGAAATATTTCGTCCTCGGCGCGCTGTCCTCCGGCATGCTGCTCTACGGCATGTCGCTGGTCTATGGCTTCACCGGCCACACCCACTTCTCCGAGATCGCCCAGGCGCTGTCGGTCGAGGGTGCGCGTTCGCTCGGTCTCATCTTCGGCCTGGTCTTCATCCTCGCCGGCATCGCCTTCAAGATTTCGGCCGTTCCTTTCCACATGTGGACGCCCGACGTCTATGAAGGCGCGCCGACGCCGGTCACCGCCTTCCTGGCCGCAGCCCCCAAAGTTGCCGCCATGGCGATGATGACCCGCATCGTCATCACCGCCTTCCAGCCGGTTCTGGCGGACTGGCAGCAGGTCGTCGTCTTCATCTCGATCGCCTCGATGCTGCTCGGCTCGTTTGCCGCGATCGGCCAGAAGAACATCAAGCGACTGATGGCCTATTCCTCGATCGGTCACATGGGTTATGCGCTGGTCGGCCTTGCCGCCGGCAACCAGACTGGCGTCACCGGCGTCATGCTTTATATGGTCATCTACATGGTCATGACGCTCGGCACCTTCGCGATCATTATGTCGATGCGCCGCAAGGACGGCACCGTCGTCGAGAATGTCGACGATCTCGCCGGCCTGTTCACAACGAACCCGTTCATGGCGGTGGTGCTGACGGCGCTGATGTTCTCGCTCGCCGGCATCCCGCCGCTCGCCGGCTTCTTCGCGAAGTACTTCGTCTTCGTCGCCGCCATCGAAGCCAAGCTCTATGCGCTTGCCATCATCGGCGTTCTCGCCTCGGTCGTCGGCGCTTACTACTATCTGCGGGTCATCAAGCTGATGTGGTTCGATGAAGCGACTGGCGAATTCGCCCGTGTCTCCGGTGCGCTGCGTCTGGTCTTCGGTCTCTCCGGCCTGTTCGTCACCGTCTATGTCCTCATCGGCGGTCCGATCGGTGGCGCGGCAGAGCTTGCCGCCGCGACGCTCTTTTGATGGCTTCCGACGGGCGGCGCCGGATATCGCTCGGCGATTTCAGGCACGAGGCTCTGTCGGAGACGTCGTCCACCAACAGCGAATGCCTCGCCCGGGCTCGGGCGGGCGACGGCGGCAATCTCTGGGTGACCGCCGAAAGACAGACCGGCGGCCGCGGCCGCCGCGGCAGGCTCTGGGTTTCCGAACGCGGCAATCTCTACGCTTCGCTTCTGCTGATCGACCCGGCGCCGATGGAGCGCCTGAGCTCCCTGCCGCTGGCCGTTGCCGTTGCCGTACACCAGGCGATCCGCATGGTGCTGCCTCCGGGCGCCGAGCCACTCGAGGTCAAATGGCCGAACGATATTCTTGTCGGCCGAAAGAAGACGAGGTCAAATGGCCGAACGATATTCTTGTCGGCCGAAAGAAGACTTGCGGCATCCTCGTCGAAGGCGAGAGGCTGCCGGACGGCCGTTACGCGCTGATCGTCGGCATCGGCATCAATGTCTCGGTGATGCCGGATAATCCGCTCTACCCCGTCACCTGCCTGCGTCAGCAGGGAAGTGCGGCCTCTCCGGAGGAACTCTTCGCCCATCTCTTCGCCGCAATGGCTGAGGTGCTTGATCTATGGGACGAGGGCCGCGGCATCGGCGAGATCACGGCGCTCTGGCGCGCCATCGCCTGCGGCATCGGCGAAAAGATTACGGTGAATTTGCCGGACCGATCGATTTCCGGACAATTCGCCGGAATTGATGATAATGGCTTGTTGATGCTCGATACCGGCGCTGGCAGGATAGTGCCCATTGCCGCCGGTGATGTGTTTTTTGGATAGCGGAACAAACGAAAATTATGGCGAAACAGGACGAACTGGTATTCCTGCCTCTGGGCGGCGTTGGCGAGATTGGCATGAATCTCGCTCTTTATGGCTACGGCCCGCCCGAGCATCGCCAGTGGATCATGGTCGATTGCGGCGTCACCTTTCCCGGCCCCGACCTGCCGGGCGTCGACCTCGTGCTGCCCGATATCCGCTTCCTCGCCAGCGAGCGGAAGAACCTCAAGGCGATCATCATCACCCACGCGCATGAAGACCATTACGGCGCGCTGGCCGATCTCTGGCCCGGCCTCAATGTGCCGGTCTATGCGTCGGGCTTTACCGCGGGTCTGCTCGAAGCCAAGCGCAATTTCGAGAAGGCGACGATCGGCGAAGTGCCGGTGACGCCGTTCAAGGCGGGCGATACGATCAATGTCGGCCCCTTCAGCATCGAAGGCGTTGCCGTCAACCATTCGATCCCCGAACCGATGTCGCTCATGATCCGCACGCCGGTCGGCAATGTCATCCATACCGGTGACTGGAAGATCGACCACGAGCCTTCACTCGGGCCGCTGACCGACGAGACACGTTTCCGCCAACTCGGCGACGAGGGCGTGCTGGCGCTGATGTGCGATTCCACCAATGCGCTGCGAGACGGTGTTTCGCCCTCCGAGAAGGATGTGTCCGAAAGTCTGCGCAAGATCATCGAGAATGCCGAGGGCAGGGTGGCGATCACCACCTTCTCGTCGAATGTCGGGCGCATCCGTACCGTTGCCGAGGCCGCCGAGGCGGCCGGCCGCGAAGTGCTGCTGCTCGGCAGTTCGCTGAAGCGCGTCGTCGATGTCGCCCAGGATATCGGCCTGATGGAAGGCGTGAAGCCCTTCATCTCCGAGGAGGAATACGGTTATATCCCGCGCGACAAGGTCGTCGTCATCCTGACCGGCAGCCAGGGCGAGGCGCGGGCAGCCCTTGCCAAGCTCTCCCGCGACGAGATGCGCAATGTGGCCTTTGCGGCAGGCGATATCGTCGTCTTTTCCTCGCGCGCCATTCCCGGCAACGAGAAGGCGATCCAGGACATCAAGAACGGCCTCGTCGAGCAGGGCGTGCACATCATCACCGATACCGAGGCGCTGGTCCACGTGTCCGGCCATCCCCGCCGCAACGAGTTGCAGCGGATGTATGAGTGGACGCGGCCGAAGATCGTCGTGCCGGTGCATGGCGAGGCGACGCATCTGACGGCGCACAAGGAATTGGCCGAGCAATCCGGGATCGCGATCGTTCCGCGGGTGCGCAACGGCGATATCCTGCGACTGGCGCCCGGTCCCGTCGAGGTGATCGGCGAAGCGCCGCATGGCCGCATCTATAAGGACGGCACGCTGATCGGCGATTTCGACGAGATGGGCATCGGCGAGCGCAAGAAGCTCTCCTATGTCGGCCATGTCGCCGTCAACGTCGTGCTCGACGCCCGCTATGACATCGTCGGCGATCCCGATCTCGTGTCGATCGGCCTGCCGGTCTATGACGACGAGGGCGAGGAGATGGAAGATACGCTGTTCGACGCGGCGGTCAGCGCCATCGAAAGCATTCCGCGCGCCCGCCGCAAGGATATCGACATGCTGCAGGAGGCCGTGCGCCGCGCCATCCGCTCGGCCGCCAATCACGCCTGGGGTAAGAAGCCCGTCGTCACCGCCTTCGTCACCAAGGTCTGATCATGCTCGGCCGGGTCAATCATATCGCCATCGCCGTTCCCGATCTGGCAGTGGCGACGGCCGCCTATCGCGACACGCTAGGGGCTGCGGTATCGCAGCCGCAGGCTCTGCCGGAGCACGGCGTCACCGTCGTCTTCGTCGAACTGCCGAACACCAAGGTCGAATTGTTGCAGCCGCTGGGTGACACTTCGCCGATCGCAGCCTTCCTCGAAAAGAACCCGTCCGGCGGCATGCACCACATCTGCTACGAGGTGGACGATATTCTTCTCGCCCGTGACCGGCTGGTCGAGGCGGGTGCCAGAGTGCTCGGCGATATCAAGCCGAAGACCGGCGCGCATGGCAAGCCGGTGCTCTTTCTGCATCCCAAGGATTTCTTTGGCACGCTGATCGAACTCGAACAGGCCTGAGCCTGGAGCCTTTCCAGGTTAGATGCGGCAGAGTGACCTGAATGTTTCGCCCGCTTTGAGTTGGCCGCCATTCCGCCGTATAAGAATTCGAACTGCTGCAGCATCCTCACGCGTCCTGTCGGACGCGCGGCGCAGTAGAGACGACGCAACACCAACGGGACCGATAATGCTCGAGATCTTTCTTCAGGGATTTGCCGTCTACTTCATCATCTGGTGGATGACGCTTTTCGCCGTTCTGCCGATCGGCCTGCGCACCCAGGCGGAAGACAATGATGTCGTGCTCGGCACCGTTCCGAGTGCGCCCGCCCGGTTTCGCGCCGCTTTCGTCTTTTCGCTGACGACGCTGATCTCGGCTGTGATCTACGGCCTCTGGTACGTTTGCGACACCTATTTCGGTTGGGGCTTCGACGCCCTGCCGCAACTCGGTCCCAGCTTCTATTGAAGTGTGGCTTTTGCTCAAACTTTGAGCATATGCAAATCTATTGAAAAGCGAATTTCGTCATACCGGCGTCATGCTGTTGCGGCAAAGAGCTGACGTAACGGAATGAGGATCATCCCCTACGGAAGCTGCGGGTTTCGTGGATGAGGTGGGGAGCCGAAAAGCCAAAAAAAAACAAGGCTAGAAGCCTTGTTTTAAGTATCGCGTGATCTGTAACCGTTGCCGGGGCTGCGACGAGCGCGCCTAAGATCTGATCCTCCCAAGACTTGACCGCGAATTCGGCAAGAATTTATCCTTCCTGCCTGTTTTGTGAGCTAAAGCTAGCTCAAACATTGGGCTTTGTCATCAGCTTTTTTTGCATTTTTGCTACACTCTAGCAAAATTTTTCTGTTGACAAGATTTTCGTTCAAGTCCTTATAAACACGCGCTTTTTCTGGCCCGTTCATTTTGCGGGTGCGAACATGCGCTTCCGGGAGGTTGCCAACATCCGTTGCGGGTTTCCTTCCTGCCGCGAAGCGGCTATGAACGCTCCCACATCAACAATTGCCTTCGATTCCGCTTGCTGCGGGATCTCAACTGCTTCGGAATCCGCCATGCGTCTGTCTCGCTTTTTCATGCCCATCCTCAAGGAAAATCCCAAGGAGGCGGAAATCGTCTCCCACCGGCTGATGCTGCGCGCCGGCATGATCCGTCAGCAGTCGCAGGGCATCTATTCCTGGCTGCCGCTCGGCAAGCGCGTGCTCGACAAGGTCAACGCCATTATCCGCGACGAGCAGAACCGCGCGGGCGCCATCGAGCTGTCGATGCCGACGCTGCAATCGGCCGAACTCTGGCAGGAAAGCGGCCGCTACGACGCCTACGGCAAGGAGATGCTGCGCATCAAGGACCGCCAGGATCGGCCGATGCTTTACGGCCCCACCAACGAGGAGATGGTAACGGATATTTTCCGCTCTTCCGTCAAATCCTACAAGGACCTGCCGCTCAATCTCTATCACATCCAGCTGAAATTCCGCGACGAGATCCGTCCGCGCTTCGGCACCATGCGCTCGCGCGAATTCATGATGAAGGACGCCTATTCCTTCGATCTGACGCGCGAAGGGGCGGAGCATTCCTACAATAAGATGTTCGCCGCCTATCTCAGAACCTTCGATCGGTTGGGCCTGCGCGCCATTCCGATGCGCGCCGACACCGGCCCGATCGGCGGCAATCTCAGCCATGAGTTCATCATCCTCGCCGACACCGGCGAATCCGAAGTCTTCTGCCACAAGGATTTCGTCGGTTTCGATATTCCCGGCGAACACACCGATTTCGACAGCGTCGAGGGCCTGCAGGCGATCTTCGACAAGTGGACCTCGCTCTATGCGGCGACCTCGGAAATGCACGATGAGGCGGCTTTCAACGCCGTTCCCGAAGGCGACCGGCTTTCGGCGCGTGGTATCGAGGTCGGCCACATCTTCTATTTCGGCACCAAATATTCCGAGCCGATGGGCGCAAAAGTGCAGGGACCGGACGGCAAGGAACACTTCGTCCACATGGGTTCCTACGGTATCGGGCCGACACGCCTTGTTCCCGCCATCATCGAAGCATCGCATGACGACAACGGAATCATCTGGCCGGCATCGGTCGCGCCCTTCGATGTCGTGGTGATCAACATGAAGGCGGGCGATCAGGCCTGCGACGATACCTGCGAGCTGATCTATGCCGCGCTGAGCAAGGCCGGCAAGGATGTGCTCTACGACGATACCGACGATCGGGCCGGTACGAAATTCGCGACCGCCGACCTGATCGGCGTGCCCGTCCAGATCATCGCCGGCCCGCGCGCGGTCGCCAACGGCGAAGTTGAAGTGAAGGACCGCAAGACCGGCGCCCGCGAAACGATGACCATCGAAGCGGCGATCAACCGGTTCGTGGCTTAAGGAAACGGAGGCGAAATGGCAGAGGCAGCAGTGGACCGGAGTTCAAAATCCGGCTTGGGTCCGGCTGGCAAGCCATTTTCCACCTTCGAACGCCTCGTGGCGTGGCGTTATCTGCGCGCCCGCCGCAAGGAGGCCTTCATCTCGGTAATCGCCGGCTTCTCCTTCGTCGGCATCATGCTGGGCGTTGCGACGTTGATCATCGTCATGGCCGTTATGAACGGCTTCCGCACCGAGCTCGTTTCGCGCATTCTCGGCATTAACGGCCACATGATCGTCCAGCCGGTCGACGGCCCCTTCACCGATTATCCCGCTCTCAGCGGCAAGCTCGCCGCCGTACCCGGCGTCAAGATGGCGCTGCCCTTGGTGGAGGGCCAGGTGCTCGCTTCCGCCCAGGCCGGTGGCAGCACCGGCGCGCTGGTGCGCGGCGCCCGCGCCGACGACCTGACCAAGCTCAAGACGATCTCCGACAACATCAAATCCGGCGATATGGTCGGCTATGCCTCCGGCGACGGTGTGCTGATCGGCACCCGCATGGCCGACCAGCTCGGTCTGCGCGTCGGCGATCTCATTACGCTGACGTCGCCAGATGGTGACATCACGCCGATGGGCGTCAGCCCGCGCATCAAGTCCTACAAGATCTCAGGCCTCTTCGAGATCGGCATGTCGGAATATGACTCCTCGATCATCTTCATGCCGCTCGAGGAAGCGCAGCTCTATTTCAACGCCGAGGGGCTGGTGCAGTCGATCGAGCTCTTCGTCGACAATCCGGACGATATCGACGATCTCAGGCCCAAGGTGGAGGAGGCGGCCGGCCGCCAGATCGCCATTACCGACTGGCGCCAGCGCAACCAGACCTTCTTCTCCGCACTCCAGGTCGAGCGCAACGTCATGTTCATGATCTTGACGCTGATCGTGCTTGTCGCGGCGCTGAATATCATTTCCGGCCTCATCATGCTGGTGAAGGACAAGGGCAGCGATATCGCCATTCTGCGCACCATGGGCGCCACCGCCGGTGCGATCATGCGCATCTTCTTCATGACCGGGGCAGCGATCGGCATCGTCGGCACTATTGCCGGCGTTCTGCTCGGCGTTCTCGTCTGCGTCAACATCGAATCTGTCCGCCAGTTCTTCTCCTGGATATCAGGCACCGTACTCTTCAATCCGCAGGTCTATTTCCTCAGCCAGCTGCCGGCCGAAATGGATCTCAGCGAAACGATCTCGATCGTCGTCATGGCGCTGACGCTGTCCTTCATTGCGACCATTTTCCCCGCCTGGCGTGCCTCAAAGCTCGATCCGGTGCAGGCCCTGCGCTACGAATAAGGAATGCCGCCTTCATGAAACGCAACGTCGTTCTCAAGCTTACCGGCGTCGAGCGCCATTACGGGCAGGGCGATACGCTGCTCCCGATCCTGAAGGGCGCAGATTTTTCGATATCGAAAGGCGAAATCGTCGCTCTCGTCGCCCCTTCCGGCACCGGCAAATCGACGCTGCTGCATGTCGCCGGCCTCCTGGAGCATCCGGACGGCGGTGAAGTCAACATCAATGGCCATGCCTGTGACGGCCTGAGCGACGATAAACGTACCGCCATCCGCCGCAGCGAAATCGGGTTCGTCTACCAGTTCCACCACCTGCTGCCGGAATTCTCGGCGCTCGAAAACATCATGATGCCGCAGCTGATCGCCGGGCTTTCCTGGAAGGAAGCCGGAGAGCGGGCCGGCCAGCTTCTCGATTATATGCGCATCGGCCATCGTGGTTCGCACCGTCCGGGCGAGCTTTCCGGCGGCGAGCAGCAGCGCGTTGCGATCGCCCGCGCCGTCGCCAATGCGCCGACCCTGCTTCTTGCCGATGAGCCGACCGGCAATCTCGACCCGGAAACGGCAAGCTACGTCTTCGACGCGCTGGAAGCGCTGGTGCGCCAGTCCGGCCTTGCCGCCCTGATCGCCACCCACAATCACGAGCTTGCCCGCCGCATGGATCGGCGCGTCACGATCTCCGACGGCAAGATCGTTGATTTCTGAGGCTGTGCTCAGGGGATGACCAGCCCGCCGCGATAATCGAGCGCATAGGCCTTCCGGCCGTCGACCATGATGCATTCATGGCCGGTGAACCGCGCACAGCCGCCTTCGCTGCTATCGATATAGCGGCCGAACGGATGATCGAATTCCATGCCGTCCAGAAACCGGCCCTCTCGATACATCGCCGAAAGTGCAGCCTTGATCACCGCTCCGGCTGCTGTGCCGTCGATGAGCTCAGGCGCAATGACGCAGCCGAAATAATTCATCGCCCAGGCGGGCTCTCCGGCAAACCACACCACTTCCTGCCCGGCGAAATCGGTGCCGCCGAAATAGCTGTCGAGATAGCGCCAGTCACCGCGTTCGTAACCGATATCGTGGGAACCCGGCCGGCACGGCGCGCGCGGCACGCCGGCCCCGACATAGGTCGCAGCCTTCGCCTCCACGATGAATTCATTCAGCATCGCAATGTCGAGCATGTCGTTCTCCCTTCGGCCCGATGCTGGCAAATAGGTCGCGACATGTAAAGAACAAAAAGAGAACTTCTGGTGGAGTAAGCGCATCACTTTGAGGGGAAGGCGGCCGCCCGAACACGATGTCTGGTCTGTGGGGGCGGGGCAAGGGCATGGCGGCCCCAGATCACAACAAGTGCCAGTTCGTGCGATTCGCCGCGCGCATCCCGGATTTTCCACACGCAAGAGAGAAGGAAAAGATTCCTGTTGACAACGGAACATACATGGAACAAATTGAAAACATAACGAGTAAAGGAGAGCCCGATGACTGACATGATCCGTGATATCGCAGCATTTACCTCCATCGCAATGTTCGTTGCCAGCTTCTCGCTCATCGTGATGGCGATCTAAAGTTTTCAGGGGACCGCATGGCAATCATGCGGTCCGGAGGCGGGACTTCTTCTGGACATCATCGCCCTCTATGCCGACAATGCGTCCGATTCATTCGGGTGATTGGGAAGGCATGTCATGGCGGATACGGCAAAGGGTTCAACGGGTGAGGCGACCGGCGGCACGCCGGGTTTCATCCACCTGAGGGTCCATTCCGCCTATTCGCTTCTCGAGGGCGCTCTGCCGCTGAAGAAGATCCTCTACAAGGCGACCGGCGACAGCCAGCCGGCGATTGCGATCACCGACACCAACAATCTGTTCGTCGCCCTCGAATTCTCCCAGAAGGCGATGGACGAGGGCCTGCAGCCGATCATCGGCTGTCAGGTCTCGATCGACATGGGAGATGGGTTGGAAACGGAAAAGCGCGGCGGCCAGCAAGCCCTGGTCAAGCTGCCGTCGATCGTTCTTCTCGCCGCGACCGATGCCGGCTACGAACGGCTCGTCGATCTCGTCAGCCGGGCCTATCTCGGCGGCGAAAGCAACCAGGCCGTTCATATCAAAGCCTCCTGGTTGGAAGAGGCCGGCACGGAAGGGCTGATCGCATTGACCGGCGCCCCGACCGGCCCGGTCGACATGGCGATCAGGGAAGGACATCCCGCCCAGGCGGAGGCCCGACTGCTCTTGCTGAAGCGTCTCTTCGGCGACAGGCTCTATGTCGAGCTGCAGCGCCACGGCACCTACGACAAGCGGCACGAGCAGAAGATTGTCGGGCTTGCCTATGCCCACGACCTGCCGCTGGTTGCGACCAACGAGGCCTTCTTTCCGACGCGCGACGATTACGACGCCCATGATGCGCTGATGGCGGTCGCGCACAACGCCATCGTCTCCGACGACAGCCGCTTTCGCCTGACGCCCGATCACTATCTGAAGAGCCGGGCCGAGATGGCCAAGCTCTTCGCAGACCTGCCGGAAGCGCTGGAAAATACCATCGAGATCGCCAGGCGCTGCTCCTTCGTGCTGAAGACCAGAAAGCCGATCCTGCCGCGCTTCACCGGTGCGACCGACGATGCCGAGGAGGCCGAACGCGCCGAGGCGAGCGAGCTGCGCCGCCAGGCGGTCGAAGGGCTGGACATGCGGCTGGCCACGCTCGGCATGTCGCCGGGTTACGAGGAGAAGGATTATCGCGAGCGGCTGGATTTCGAGCTCAGCGTTATCGAACGCATGCGGTTTCCCGGCTACTTCCTGATCGTTGCCGACTTCATCAAATGGGCCAAGCAGCATGACATTCCCGTCGGTCCCGGCCGCGGCTCGGGCGCCGGTTCGCTGGTCGCCTATGCCTTGACGATCACCGACGTCGATCCCTTGCGTTTTTCGCTGCTCTTCGAGCGCTTCCTCAATCCCGAACGCGTCTCGATGCCGGACTTCGACATCGACTTCTGCCAGGACCGCCGCGAAGAGGTGATCCGCTACGTCCAGGCCAAGTATGGCCGCGAGCAGGTGGCGCAGATCATCACCTTCGGTTCGCTGCAGGCGCGCGCCGCCCTTCGCGACGTCGGCCGCGTGCTGGAAATGCCTTACGGCCAGGTCGACAAGATCTGCAAACTGGTGCCGAACAATCCGGCCAATCCGACGCCGCTGTCGAAAGCGATCGAAGAGGAGCCGAAGCTGCAGGAGGAGGCGGCTAAGGAACCGGTTGTCGCGCGCCTGCTCGATATCGCCCAGAAGATCGAGGGACTTTACCGCCACGCCTCGACCCATGCCGCCGGCATCGTCATCGGCGACCGCCCGCTTTCCAAGCTGGTGCCGATGTATCGCGATCCGCGCTCCGATATGCCGGTCACCCAGTTCAACATGAAATGGGTCGAGCAGGCCGGCCTGGTCAAGTTCGACTTCCTCGGTCTGAAGACGCTGACGGTGCTGAAGGTCGCTGTCGATTTCGTCGCCAAGCTCGGCATCAAGGTCGATCTCGCGGCCATTCCTCTCGACGACAAGAAGACCTACGAGATGCTGTCGCGCGGTGAAACGGTCGGCGTGTTCCAGGTGGAAAGTGCCGGCATGCGCAAGGCGCTGATCGGCATGAAGCCGGACTGCATCGAGGACATCATCGCGCTGGTGGCGCTCTATCGTCCGGGCCCGATGGAGAACATCCCGACCTACAATGCCCGCAAGCACGGTGACGAAGAGCTGGAATCGATCCATCCGATGATCGACCACCTGCTCAAGGAAACGCAAGGCGTCATCGTCTATCAGGAGCAGGTGATGCAGATCGCCCAGGTCCTGTCCGGTTATTCGCTGGGTGAAGCCGACCTTCTGCGCCGCGCCATGGGCAAGAAGATCAAGGCCGAGATGGACCAGCAGCGCGAGCGCTTCGTCGTCGGCGCCGTCAAGAACGGTGTGTCGAAGCCGCAGGCCGACAATATCTTCGAACTGCTGGCGAAGTTCGCCAATTACGGCTTCAACAAGTCGCATGCCGCCGCCTACGCCATCGTCTCCTACCAGACGGCCTACATGAAGGCGCATTATCCGGTCGAATTCCTCGCCGCCTCGATGACGCTCGACATGTCCAATACGGAAAAGGTCAATGATTTCCGCCAGGATGCCAAGCGCCTTGGCATCGAGGTGATCGCACCCTCGGTGCAGACCTCCTTCCGCCATTTCGAAACCGGCGACAACCGCATCTACTACGCGCTCGCCGCCCTCAAAGGCGTCGGCGAATCCGCCGTCGACCATATCGTCGCGGTGCGTGGCGATAAGCCCTTCGCCAGCATCGAGGATTTCTGCCTGCGCATCGATCCGCGCCAGGTCAATCGCCGCGTGCTCGAAAGCCTGATCTATGCCGGCGCCTTCGATTGTTTCGATATGGACCGCGCCCAGCTAGCCGCCGGCCTCGACCGCATCCTCGGTTATGCCCAGCGCGCCCAAGAGAACAAGCTGAGCGGCCAGTCGGACATTTTCGGCAGCACGCTGACCACGGGACCGGAGAAAATCTCGCTGCCGCCGTTCTCGCCCTGGCTCCCCTCGGAGCGGCTGCTGAAGGAATTCCAGGTGTTGGGCTTCTATCTCACGGCCCACCCGCTCGATTCCTACAACAACATCCTGCAGAAGATGCGGGTGCAGACCTTTGCCGAATTTTCCCAAGCGATCAAACAGGGCGCGGCCAATGCCCGGCTTGCCGGCACCGTCATCTCCAAGCAGGAGCGCAAGACCCGCACCGGCAACAAGATGGGCATCATCGTCTTTTCGGATTCTTCCGGTCAGTTCGAAGCGGTGCTGTTTTCGGAAATGCTGAACCAGTATCGCGACGTGCTCGAATCCGGAAAATCCTTCGTGCTGACGGCCACCGGCGAGGAGCGGCCGGAGGGCATCGGCCTGCGCATCCAGACGATCCAGTCGCTGGAGGAAAAGTCGCTGCAGATGCAGAAGGCGCTGCGCGTCTATGTCAGAGATTCCGGGCCGCTCAGGATGGTGGCCGGCCATCTGAACGCCAAGGGCGACGGCCTCGTTTCCTTCATCGTCATCAAGGAGGAGGGCAAACGCGAGGTGGAAGTGGCGCTGCCGGAGAAATACCGCATCACCCCGGAGATCGCCGCCGCCCTTCGCGCCGCCCCCGGTGTCGTCGACGTCGAGCTTGTTTGATCAGCCCCGCGTCACCCGCGGGTGATCGTGATGAAATCCGTGCCTTCGCCGGTCTCCCGGCCGAGGCCGGTATCGGAGATCGTCAGCGTCGAGCCGGGCGCGATCAGCGCATCGATCCTGCGGCGGGTCTCGTCGGGGATCGTGATGCGGCTGAGTGAACGGGCGATCGGCTTGCCCGTGACGATCGAGCTTTCCTGATTGGTGATGCCGAGCCGCTTCATCGTCTCGCGGGAGAGATTGTTCTCGAGCGTGATGCCGAGCCAGTCCGCCGTACCGGCCTTTTCATCGACCGCGTGCAGCGTGAAGAAATGTGTGCCGAGCGCCAAGCCCGGATCGGCGATCGTCACCGGCGCTTCGAAGATCGGCTTGAAGGCCTGCCGCACCATGATGACACCATTCGGCGGCGCACCCTTGCCGGTTGCGGCATAGACTTCCTTGAGGAGCGTGTCGGAGACCAGGCTCCTGTCGCCGGCAAATTCCGCCGGCCGCAGCGCCCTGAAATCCTTGATCGCCTGCACGGTCGACGGGCCGAGCAAGCCGTCCGGATCGCCGGCGGAAAAGCCGAGCTGGTTGAGCAGGGTCTGGATGTCGATCACCGTCTCGCGCAGCGTCCGGCGCGTGA
>Ga0209564_1002534_pt1 | contig 14099 bp, 10 predicted proteins | sample AraplaCol_mMF_r2_FD_184272 | JGI IMG/M metagenome (GOLD analysis project Ga0209564, IMG submission 184272) | Arabidopsis root microbial communities from North Carolina, USA - plate scrape MF_Col_mMF_r2 (SPAdes) (version 3) | ecosystem: Host-associated > Plants > Roots > Endosphere | place: USA... | reverse complement strand
TCCAGTTCGTCCAGCAGCGGGTGGGTGTCGGCGTCGGCCACCGTCAGGATCAGGCCTTCGACGCGCTGTGCGCGCAGCGTTTCGATGGCGTGGCGTTCGCGGTCGGCGTCGTATTGCGTGGTCATCAGCATCAGCCGGTAGCCTTGCGCGGACGCCAGTTCGTCGATGCCTTGCAGGCATTCGGCGAACACGGGATTGGCGAGCGTCGGCAGCACCACGCCGATCAGGCGCGAGCGCTCGCCGCGCAACTGGCGGCCGAGCGGGCTCGGGCGGAAGTGGAGGGCGTCGATCGACTGACGCACTTTTTCGAGGGTCACGGGGTTGACCGTGTGCGGCGCGTTGATCGCGCGCGAGACGGTCGCGATCGAAAAGCCCGCATGCGCGGCGACATCCTTGATCGTAGGCGTCATCGTTGGGTTCCCGTCAGCGTGTGCCGCGCGCCGCGTCGAGGGGCGTGCGTCGTTGTAAACGTTTTCGTGGGGCGGATTATCGGGAACGTTTGTGACGGGTCGATGAAGGCGCGTCGGATTGCGGACGGGGCGAAACTGGGATTCGCGCCGGTTTGGTCAGGTTGCGGCGCGATGGTAGAATCGCGTCCGCCCTGCCGGGGTGATGAAATTGGTAAACATAGCGGACTTAAAGCATTGAGTGCCCAGCCGGAAACGGCCGGTGCAGAACCCTTCAAATTCGGCGAAACCCCTGAATGCACGCGTCCAGACTCGTGCGACGAGGCAACGCCGAGCCAAGCCCGTTTTCTTTCCTGCCGATGCGGGACGGAAGGCGCGGAAGGTGTAGAGACTAGACGGGGGGCGCCTTAGGCGATGGGCGTGCAATACGCGCATCGCGATGGCGAAGGCATAGTCCAGCGCACGAACGTTTGCTTTTCTGGTTGAGGCAGACGGCGTCGAAAGACGTAGTGTGACGAAAATCCGCCGCTTAACAGCTTGCCGGTTCGAGTCCGGTCCCCGGCACCACGTACATACTACCAAAGTTGTTCGGAATGGGTGGTTTTCTAATAAATACAAGGGTTTGCGCGGAATTCGACTCCATCGACCGGGGTCGCTTTCGACTAGTTTTGACCGGTTTTTCATAGCTTCGGCCCCCAAATGGCCCCCTTCGCGGTCCCCTGTTATTCGTGCACCGTGCGCGCTCGCCGCGCCCGCTTAAACGGCCTCCTTGGCCAATCCAAGTAAAGCTGACCGTGCCAGCACGGCCGAAACTTGAATAAATTTGTCGGGTTCAAATGCTCGATAGATCGCTTGAACCTATTTCGGGTAAATCCCTAAGGCAGCGCTCGCGACGTTACCGGACACGGCTTGACGCCCTGTTGTGGTTGCCGCGCCGCTCCTAGGCGAATGCTCGAGCGATTGTGTTTTGTATTCGTAATATCTACTGTCCAGGTAGCAGCGAAATTATGCGAACGGTTCGCATTTTTAAATTTTGCTCAACCGCGAGGGGTCGCGCACTAGACTAAATGGAGGGCACGATGTCATATGGTCTGGACTTTACGGAGGTCCGGTACGAAACAGATCACGCGGGCAATCGCCTCAAGGCGACAATCCCGTACACCATGTTCTCGGCTCTGACTGAGTTTTGGGTCGCAGCACGCAGGGCGCAGACAGCCAAGGTCGAGGCAACGACTCGCCCAGGGCAGTTCAAAGGTTCTCTGCAGGCCATGCAGTTGCCCACGCCCGATGTGCCCGCCGCAGAATCACTACTTGCCAGTTCACCATCCGTCGCGTACCCGTGTGACCGGAAGTGGGCCGAGTTGCTAGCCCGGCTTCCTGTAGATCCGCCCGCCGCTGACCCCACTGCTAGCCCCCCCCTACAGTCCTCGCATCGGCTTCTCTCGGAGCTTTCGACCGTACGAACGAGGTAGTTGTCGCTGCACCTCCGCAGAAGAGCGGCGCCCGCGTGTTTTATCGCGAGTTTGTAGAGGCCCCCCCTGCAGATGTAATGACGCGGATTGAGGGCGGTACGTACTTCATCCGCGCATGGCGCGAGCATCGCGGTCTCACGCTCGCGGACGCAGCTGAACTCTTCGGGCGGGACAAGACGACGATCCTCTGGCATGAGAGCGGCAAGAGCTCGCCGTCGACACTAACCATCGAGAAGTTCGCACACATCTACGATTGCCCCGTTGACCAGATCACGCCCAAGCCCGAGTCCGACGCGTCGCCATTCAGATGCGCGCAGATAGCGCAGACTGACCACCCGGTGTCCGCATCGAAGCGTCGTCGTGCGAGGAGCGAGCCGCGTTCGCCTGTTGAGACCGACTATCCCGACGCGGTGCTGGCACACCTGATGGCGGGCAAGTCACCGATGCTTGCGTGGCGTCTGTATCGCGACATGAACCTTAAGGCGTTGGCCGAGGCGTACGGCACGACGACGAGCAACGTGACTTCGATGGAGCATAACGCATGGCTGCGCCGCTCAACCATTGACAAGTTGTGTCCGATTTTCCGTTGCAGGCCGGAGCAGTTGCTGCGTCGCGAAGGCATGCGGTCTGCGTTTGATGCGGTTCATGACATCGAAACCGACGCAGCGATGCGTCCGGCAGCGCTCGACATTCCGGTTGAACCGAGACCCGCTGCCAACGAAAAGGCGCAGCCATCAGTGGTGGAGTCGAGATTCGTGCCGGTTGCTATTGCGGGTGGTGCGGTCGACAAGCGCCCTAGCAAGCAGCGCGAACAAGAACGTCGAGATGCTCGGCTCCGCCGTATGCAGGCTGAATTGGGCCGCCATTAAATCCAAATTGAAGTCATCTGAACAGTGCGAGCAGCGCGGAAAGCAAATTTTTGGATAGTCTTAACGAAGGCATATTGCACTCTATCGTCTATCCACGCGGTCGGTTACTATCGCGCATCAAGTCGGCTTGACCATCCTAAGAAAAAGTTTGACATCTTATCTCGATAATAGGTAGTTGCATGACACCCGAACAAACACAAGAACTGATTGAGCTGTTGAAGGCGGATATGCCCATACCGCCGAAATGGGCCTCGGTCATCTTCCCCGCTGAGCGTCGAGAATATGAGCTGGTGTATGGCGCGAAAGAGCGAGCGGAGGATGTTATTGCGGACACGCTTGCTGTGCCATTGCAAAGGGCTCGTACCTTCGGCGTGGGAAAGGGAGGGTGGCACAACCAATTGATTTTTGGGGATAACCTCCAAGCAATGAAGAGCTTGCTCGAAGTGAAAAGAGCTGGCGGTCTTCGAAACGAGGATGGATCTTCGGGAATTCGCTTGGTGTATATCGATCCGCCATTCGCAACGAAACAGGACTTCCAAGGAAGTCGCGAGCAGAAAGCATATCAAGACAAAGTGGCCGGTGCGCTGTTTATCGAGTTTGTCCGTAAACGCCTGTTGCTACTTCGCGAGTTGATGGCGGACGATGGTTCAATTTACGTCCACCTTGACTACAGAAAGAGTCACTACATAAAGGCGATATTGGACGAGGTTTTTGGCGAAGAGAATTTTCAGAATGAAATCGCTTGGGAGCGCACGAATGCACACAACATGCCGACCAAGACGTTCGTCCGGGCGCAAGACACCATATTCTTTTACTCTAAAAGCAGTTCTTTCATTTTCAATAAGCAATATCTGCCATATGGAGATGCGCAGCTCGGGCGTTTTAAGGCAGACGAAGCTGGCCGGATGTATACAGGTAGAGATTTAACGTTTTCTACTGCAAACAAGGCGAGGCAGTTCGAATGGCGTGGGACCAAACCTCCTGAACACAGATCATGGGGATTTGGCCGCGAGGAACTGGAAAATCTATGGGAGCGCGGTCTGATTCTAACGAAAAAAGATGGTACTCCGCGCCTTGATGGATACAAAGTTTATCTTGACGAGCTTCCCGGAAAGCCATTAACGACGATTTGGAATGACATTGGTCGGATCGCAAATACATCCGGCGAGCGACTAGACTATCCGACACAGAAACCTGAGGCGCTCTTGGATCGAATCATTCGGGCTTCGTCGAATGAAGGCGACATCGTCCTGGATGCGTTTGCGGGCTCAGGCACGACTTGCGCGGTTGCAGAAAAGCTAAACCGGCGGTGGATAGCGATCGACTGCGGAAAATTGGCGATTTACACGATCCAAAAGCGGATGCTGAACCTCCGAGCCGAGATCGGAAACAAAGGTGCGAAAAAGAAACACCGTGAATTTTCTCTATATAACGCTGGTCTCTATGATTTCAGCCAACTCAGAGAATTGCCGTGGGAATCTTGGCGATTCTTCGCGCTGCAATTGTTCGGTTGCCGAGATGAACCTCACGAGATCGGTGGCGTTCGCTTCGATGGGACGTTTAAGAATGCGAGCGTACTAGTCTTCAATCATCGCGAGTATGAAGGGCTTCGCCTTGACGAGGATACGGTAAGGTCGCTCCACGACGCGGTCGGGAACAAAGTGGGGAGCAAAGTGTTTATCATTGCGCCGTCTCTAACGTTCGACTTTCAACAAGATTACTTGGTCGTAGATGACGTTCGCTACTACGCGCTTCGGATCCCATATTCGATAATTCATGAGCTTCACAAGCAAGAGTTTTCGGCTTTACGGCAGCCGTCACAGATGCTTGCAGTCAACGACATCGTCGAGGCAGTGGGTTTTGATTTCATTAAAGCTCCGGAGCTCGAATACACGGTAGGAACGCGGCAAAGCGGCCTTTTTGTAGAGGCATTCGTCCATATTTGCACTTTCAAGAGTGAGGCGGCCGTCCGGGAAAGCACACGTCCTCGCGGGAATCTTGAGACGCTATCTATGGTCATGATTGATTTCGACTACGGTGGTGATACAGGCGATGCTGACGCCCCTGTGTTTGAATTTGACGAGGTCGTCTACGCTGATGCGTTGGAGGCCAATGGTTGGGAAGTGCGCTTTCCGATTGAATCGCTAGGACAGCAGGCGATGTTAATTTTCGTGGACATTTATGGGAACGAGGCGCGGGAAGTACTTACCAAGGAACGATTCGAGGTAAGCAGCGAACCAGTAAAGTCCAAACCCACAAAAAAGAAAATAAAGGTGGCAAGTTGATAGAAGACCGACGCAAGTATAGAAACGAAGATCTCATATTGAAAGTATCGTCGAACGTTGATCCTGCAGTTTGGGATGAGACCAAGTATGAGTCGTTTCTCGACACCCTTTGTGGGCATCGAATTTATCAAAAAGACGCGATCCGGACCGCGCTGAGCTATCTTATTGGAGGCGCGTATGAAAATCAGCGGGGCCTGGCTAAAGAAAATTTTGAGCTTAATGACGAACTTAAATCGTTTTATGGCCGGTGGCAAAATTTCGAAGCGGCCTTGCAATTGCCGGACCAGCTTGCCTGCACGATCGACCTAGCGACTGGTACAGGGAAGAGTTTTGTTTTATACGGTATCGCGATGATAATGCTTGCCGAAGGCATTGTCGATCGAGTCCTCGTGTTATGCCCGTCAAATACGATTGAATCCGGGTTACTTGAAAAATTTAAGATGCTCGCGACCGATCCGGCGTTACGCGACGCTCTCCCGCAAGACGCGAAAATCGTCGCCCCGAAAACAATCAACGCCTCCGAAAGCATCGTTGAGGGCGCATTATGCGTGGAGAATTACCATGCAATTCTGGAGACGGTAAAATCTTCGATTCGAGACCTGAAAGGTAAGGGCGAAAGAACGTTGATTCTTAATGACGAGGCTCACCATGTTGCGAATGAATCGGGAGCGTCGGCAAAGAAGTGGAAAGAATTTTTGTTAAACGAAGACTTTAAATTCCGCTTCATTGTGGGTGTATCGGCAACTTGCTACGTCGGGAATAGCTATTTTCCTGATGTTGTGTTTCGGTATTCGCTGCGACAGGCAATTGAAGAGAAATTTGTAAAAAGGGTTGAATATATTGCTGAAATGCCAGTGACCGGTTCGCCAGAGGAGAAGTGGCAGCTCGTCTTTAATAGGCATGCAGATTGGCGTAAGAAATTGAAAAGCCGAAATATTCGGCCGCTTACGATCGTCGTTACACAGAAGATCCACGCGTGTACAGAACTCGCGGAGGACTTGGTCGGATGGATCAGTGCTTGGGAAGGTATCCCTCTAGCGGAAGCGGAAAAAAAGGTTCTTGCAGTGAGTTCTGCGAAAGAGCATCAGACATCCGTAGCGCGTCTGTCTGCGGTTGACCGTCCGGAAAGCCCTGTTGAGTGGGTGGTCTCGGTTTCGATGTTGTCGGAAGGGTGGGATGTGAAGAACGTGTTCCAGATTGTTCCTCACGAGGAGCGCGCCTTTAATAGCAAGCTGTTGATTGCACAGGTTCTGGGGCGAGGTCTCCGACGTCCCGATGGTTGGCAGGGGGAAGAGCCAATCGTGACTGTTTTCAATCACGACTCTTGGTCGGGTCGTATCCGCGCGCTAGTAAATGAGATTTTAGAAATTGAAAGAAGGGTATCGGCGCGCGTGATGCCCGAATCCAAGTACAACTTCGTTGTTCACCACTTAGATTACACGCGCGTACCTGAAGTCTCGGAATCAGAAAAGATGGGCGAATACAACTTACTTGAAAAAGGATTTGTTGATTTGCCGAGCCAAGTCGAAAGCGAGGATGTCACAATCGAGTTCGAGCGCGCTGTTTCGGGCGAGCACGTCAAATTTAAAACTTCAGTACGTCACAAAACTTTTACCGTAGAGGAAGTGGCCGAGCAAATTTATCAGCGATTGAAAGGAATAGATGCTGAATCTGCGGACGCTACGGATCCAAATGATCGGACGGCATACTCAACACGTTTCACGCGTGAACGATGTGGGGAGATCATTGAAGCATCATTGCTTCGAGCGGGGATTACCACTGGACGCATAACGGACGATAACCGCCAAAAATTTCTGCAAGCGCTGGGTACTTTGCGACGCAAAGCCACGCGAAAGGTCGTGTACGTTCTGTCACCGCTCTCCCTTCGTGAACTATCGACGTCGACGCGGCAAGCGGATAGTTGCAGTGCGGCGGAGCTGCGGAGAGCATCCAAGACGGTGTTCTACAGTCCGGACTCTGAATCGACCTTGGCTGATGACCAACGCGAATTCTTTCGCGAACTGATCGATCCTGATGGTGAATTCGTTGGTGCGTGCGTTGCTGTCGGGAACTCAGCAGACTTTAAGACGCCGACGACCATTGCGATCGCGGACGCTACTCCAGAGCGCAAATTTATGCGAGAGCTCACCCGTCGAGAGAACGCGACAAAAATTGACGCATGGATGAAAAATCCACATGTGGGTTTCTACTCAATCGAGTACGGCTGGCGACGGGGAGAGCACGCAAAACGAGGAGACTTCAGTCCTGACTTTTTTATCAAAAGCGGGGACCAGATCTTCGTTGTCGAAATTAAGGACGATGGAGAAATCGGAGATCCTTCTACCGAGAACGCGAAGAAACATGAATTCGCCTTCGCTCACTTTTCTCGATTGAACGAATGGCTAATCAAAGAGAGTGTCGATACGAGGTACCAGTTCAATATGTTAACACCTCGTAACTTCAATAGTTTCTTTCAAAAACTTCGGGAAGGCACGCTGAAAGGCTTCAAGTCGGAGCTCGACGTGGTAATGGCCACGGGCGTCACCAGCTGATCGGAAAAATCACCGAATAACCGTTTGTCGAAGCGTAGTGAACCCCGGTCGGGGGCACGCCGTGTGCCCTGACCCCTTGTGTGGTCGAGTTATACCCGATTGCTCGTGCTGTGCATCCTCGCTCTTACAGGGGGATCGATCTGCGCCCTCATACTCTTGCGCAGCGACGGCACCAGCTTTGGCGACACGCGGGGCGATACCAAGGGCCAACTCACGCTCAATCGCAGGGCGACGAAAGGACCGACGAGCGAGGCAGAGCCGCGTACCACCCTCCAGCACAAGTCCCGCTAAGCGGAACGGTCATGAATATGAATCTGTACAACGAGGGCGACAACCCAATCTGCGTCATCATTGATGGCGAGACGGTGAACGATTCAACGCTCGAACCGGGTGAAGAACGGTTCAGCGAGAGCCGCGATGCGGGCATGATCGAATTGCGCGAACTTGAAGGACCGCGGGCGGCGACGGATCCGTCCGAGTAAGTGCGATCAGTGGCCCACCTCCGGCCTCTCCAGTAGTTCGAACAGCGACTCTAGCGTCGCGTCCGGCATCACCTCTGCAAGTGAACCCTAGACAAACTTGTCATGAAGGCGCGTCCCCATTCCGGTGACAGTTCGGTGATCTCCCTGACATCGCAAATGAGGTCCAGTAAATCTGTTGCATCCCATTAATGTCATGCTCAATCGCTTGGTTCCGAAGTCAAAGCTAGTCATACAGCGTCGTGATACTCGTCCGAATCACACCTTGTACCCATTTATCCTTAATCTGCTCCTCACCTGGCGCGAACCCCTCCTGAAGTCGCGTCTACAGACTAATCCCATGTCTAGGGCGCAGTAATGATATCGCTTCTGCGTGAACTAATGGGCTCATAGGGGGACAGGTCTTTTCACCGTCATTTAAGCGATGACTTTCATGTTCCACCTCCGTTGGTTACACCTGCGATCAGGAGAATACGGCGCTATCTCGAAGCCTCGTCACTAACCTAAACTTTGCAGCATACCTTCTGGAGGGCCCTTTTTATGATGACCTTTGCTCATCCTTGGGATAACGAACTGGACGAAGATGCCTTCGAGGCATCAGAACTTGTCTGCCTGCTGCGCCGCGATCATAACGGCGTGTGGAATGGCTATGCGGGCGTCTCGCAATCGCACCCGCTCTACGGCAAGCGGCGCGATGTGCTGATCGTTGTACCGGCCACGCTCGCAGGCCGCGAGTTGAACAGCACGCGCGTGGCCGCTGCGGACACACGTGGCGTGTTGCCGCGAACGATCGAGGTGGGGGTCGCGGTGCCGCTCTCGGTGTTGATCGACGTCCACGGCGGCCTCTGGAGTACGGGAATCCTTAACGGCGACAACTATCCCGGCCTGTGGTTCTACAGCTTCATGTGCGGACACGCATCGGACTTCAAGCCGCTCGATCCGATGACCGTTCAGGCGTACCAGACCGATCCCGAGCAGGCCGCGCTCGTCTTTCGCACGCCCGCCGAATATCGGACCTACGACTACGCGCGCGCTGAGACAGAAAAGCTCGCGCAGCAACTCGCCGCGCTTCATGACGTGGCGCTCGCCGAAGCCGCGCAATGAACATGCGCTTCCGTGACCTGAACCCGCAGGTGACGGAGGCGGTCGCCTCCGCCTTCGCGGGCATCGCTGCGTTCGACGTGAAGTGCGCGCACGTATTCGACGGTGCGCCCGCCGACGCGGTCGTCAGCCCAGCGAACTCTCACGGTTGGATGGATGGCGGGATCGACCTCGTCTATCGGGAACGCTTTGGCCAGCAGATCGAGGACAACCTTCAAGACCTGATCGCGAACCTGCCGACGAAGCTGCTCGCCGTAGGCGAGGCCATCATTATCCGTACCGGCGATGAGCAGATTCCCGCAATGATCGCCGCGCCGACGATGATCTTGCCTAGCGTGGTGGCCGATACGCAGAACGCCTATCTCGCGTTCCGCGCGGTACTGCGCGCGGTTCGCCACATGGACTATCAGACGATCATCTGCCCCGGGCTGGCTACGATGACGGGCCGCATGGCCCCGCATGAGAGCGCGCGGCAAATGCGGCGCGCTTGGGACGAGCTGATGGGCCTCGTGCCCGCGAACCCGAAGCACTAGCGTGCGGGCAGTGTTTGGGGTGCGCTCGCGGGCTTCCGTGCGCTGGCCGCGCTCTCGGGCCGCCTCCCTGTGCGCGTGACCGAGTTGGTAGTGTCGATTGTCGAATCCACCCGCGCGAAGCAGAAAAACAGGCACGCAGGCAACGGTGGGAACGTGGTGTTATGTCCCGCCCTGACCGAATCACCGGGCGGGTTGCTGGTGCCGCATCCGGCGACCCACAGGCCGGCGAGCGCCGCGATACCTGCGACGATGCAGAAGGATTGCGCGCGCATGATCATAGCTTCTTGAGGAACCACAGAGCGACACACGCAGGCCGGTTATCGAACGCCGTGCTCCCGCCCGCGTTGTAGGTGCTGATGCCGGTGCCCGCGCCATAAATGCCGATGCCAGTACCGCTCGCGCCGATCCAGATGCCGGTGCCCGCGCCGTCCGTGGGCGAGAGGTAGCGACCCGATCCGTAGCCCGTCGACACCGGCACGTTCGCGCCGCCGTTGTCCGACCCGGCCTGCACGCTGCCGAGATTCGGCAGGCTGTGCTGGTGACCGGGATCGCCTACACCGTGTGCGTGCCCGCCATCGGCGATGCTGTGCGCGTGCCCGGGATCATAGATGCCGTGCGAATGCGCAGGCAGGTTATTGCCGTCGAGCACCCTTGAGTTCGCACCGGCCCGCGCGCCTGCCGCCAGCGACCCGCCTGCGCCGCAAGGGAACGTGTCGCGCATGTCGGGTGTGTTGTTGGTGCCGTCGCACTTGACATAGCCCGCCGGGATGGCATTGCCGTCTCCCCACCACATGACGATCGTCCCGCTCGGCACGGCCCTGCTGATCGAGGTGCGCACGTCAGCGAGGAAGTCGTCGAGCGGGCCGAGATCGATCCATGCATCGTTGGCGTTCGTGCGGCGCTTCAGACGCACGGCGGTCGTATCGCCCCACATCATCCCCGGGTACGTTTCAAGCGGCGCGGTAGGCCCGCAGTTGTCCCCGAGCACCGAGAGGACGATCTCATTGAGTTGCGTGCGCATGTCCAGACCGGAGGGATGCGCAGGCACCTGATACGAATTCGAAGGTTGCGTCATGATCTGCTCGCTTGTGTTTAGGAGGCCGCCTTGAGGTGCTTGGGTCCAATGCGCTCACGCGTCGCCACCACGGCGGGCGAATCGAGATGCGCGAGCCTCGTGTAGCCGAGGCCGTCAAGATCGGTGTGCTCGTAGCCATAGCCGCGCGCAATCCAGTCGCAGGTCTTGGCGATGCCTGCGCCCGTCGAGTCCTGAAAGCGGATGCGAAAGCCGGTGGCCGACTGCTGGTCGACCAGCCACTTGTCGCCCGTCTGCAGACCCTGCGCGACGATCGCGATCGCGGGCGTGCCCTTGAACGGCACGGTGAAGGTGATCGTGGTGCCCGCCGCATCGACCGGCACGTTGTTTCGCGACTCGATGCGATCAGGCACGTCGACGGTTACGCCGAGCGTCGTGATGCCGATGCCCTGCGTGTTGTCCTTCACGTGCAGCGCGCACATGAAGCGCGCCGCGCGGAACGTGAGGTCGGCGGCGACGAGCCGCACATAGGGACTCCAGTCCTCGTCGGTCGCGGTCGCGGGATCGACGTTCGTGAGCGACGCGAGCACCAGCGCACCGCCTTCGTCGATCTTGGTGCCGTCCACATCGAGCACCTCGTCCCAATCGGGCCACGTGTCGACATCGTTGAAGAAGTCGTAGGCCGCACCCTCGACGTAGGACGTGCAGCGCACGGTGTAGACCTTGCCGAGGTCGATCATGTGATCGAAGTAATACGCGCCGGTCGTCGAGATCGCATAGCCGTGCGCGTCCTGCGAGAGGTACAGCACGCCGGTGCGGACTTCGGTGTAGACCTTCTGGCCAGCGAAGGCCGGCTGCTGGACCATGTCCTCCACGAGGTTGTAATCGCGCAGCGGGCCGGTGGTGCTGATCACGAACGCGGGATTGGCCGACAACTTCCCCGACGAGTTGACGAACTTCGCGAAGTAGGTGCCCTTCATGAGCGGCACGAACCCGTTCGTCATGCCGCCCGCGAAGCGTTGAATCTCGTTCGCTTCCTCCCACGACACTTCCGTCGACAGGCGCGTCGAGAACCGGATCACAACCTGGCCCCCGACGATCACATCGAGCGAGCCGCTCTGAATCCACAGCAGGTTCGCCGCGTCGTTATAGATATCGAGCTGGAAGCCGCGCACATCGTCGGGAGGCTGACTGAGCGCAAGCAGTTCGACGGTGATCGACGCGGGCGCGCTGCGGATGCCGAGCGAGTTGATCGCCCACACGGTAAAGGTCCACGTGCCTTCCTGCGTGGGCTGGATATCGATGCTCGACATGAACGCATCGGCGTAGACCGGCGAGTCGTTCTCAAACTGGTAGGCGACCGCGTAGCGCACCGCGCCGATCGGAGCGAGCCACGAGAAGGTTGCGCGCGCACCGACGACCACCGGGCTGATCTGATACTTCGACTCCACGATCGCGAGTTCGGTGCAAGGCCCGATCGAGAACGGATCGATGATGCCGGTGGGCAGCGACTCGAGCTTCAGGTCGTGCTCGATCGCCGCAAACTTGTCGGGCCGGTAGGCAACGCCCGCGATCTCGACGTTGCCTTCCTCGTCCTCGGTCACGCCAATGCAGCGCCACTGCTCGTTGATTGCGTTGGTCGCGGAGATCGACCAGACGCACATGCGGTTCGGCGCGATGCGAAGCGGCGTCTGCAGCATGATCTGGTCGGTCGTGACCGTGCCCGGGTTCATCACGTCCACGCGCTGCAGCGTGCCATCGGGCAGCAGCACGCCGACGGTGTAGCTGATCTGCGCGTCGAACTCGAAGGGCGCGTCAAGCTGCAGCCAGTCGAGGCCGCCGTCGAGGATGCGCCCGCCTGTGCGATAGCCCGCGCGCGTCTCGTCGGCGGTGAAGAAGATATCTCCCGGGCGCGCGAACGCGGCATTGATGCCGGTCTTGAAGCTGATCGTCTCCGAGAGCATCTGCTCGGTGAGCAGCAGCCACCGGCCAACGCGATGCGCCTGCCCGCGTGAGGTACAGCCGAGCGCCGTCACCGCGACCTCGCGCATGCCCCACTGGAGGATCGCGTCGCGGTCCTCGACGTACTCGATCTCCTGCTGGTAGCGGTTCGCCGGGTTGTTCCACGTCACGAGCGCAACCGTGTGGCGCTGGTTGAGCGGCGTGCCCTGATAGACGAACGCGCCGTTGACCACGTTGGCGGCGGTGTACGTCATCACCGGGTCGGCGGGCATGTCGGCAGTCACGGTCAGCATGCCGCCCGACCAGAAGATCATGCCGTTGAAGATCGCGGCAATCTGCTGGAGCAGCGTGATCGCGTCCTCGCGCGTTTGCAGATAGACGCTGCAGGTGTAGCGCGGCTCGTAGGTGCCGAACCCATCGGGCACGGACTCGTCGCAATACTGCGCGATCGTGTAGAGCGTCCATTTGTCGATCATCGCGGGCGTCACGTACCCGCCGAGGCCGAAGCGTTCGGTCGTCGCGAGGTCGTAGAGAATCCACGCCGGGTTGTCGCTCCACGCGATCTTGAAGGTGCCGTCCCATGTGCCGCTATAGGTGCGCGTGGCCGGGTCATAGTTCGACGGCACCTGTATGCGGCGCATCTTGATATCGAACGACAGCTTCGGGATCTGGCGGAACGTCGAGGCATCGACCTGCACCCCGACGATCGCGGAGTATGGGTACATCAGATTCGAGTCGACGATCTCGGTCATCGTCTCCCACTGGAAGGCGTTGACGAGATAGGCGCTGGTCGAGTCCTCGGTGATGCGGCGCACGCGGATATCGTAGGTGCCGCCGACCGCGCCGAAGCGCGCGAGGCTGATGCGATAGCTGCGCTGGTAGCGGCTCGACGTCTTGCCGGTGACGGTATCGAGATAAACCTGCTGGAAGCCGCCGCCGTCCTTCTGCACGTCGATCGCCAGTTGGACGCTTACGCCCGTCACATTGCCGGTCGTCGTGTCGGTGCTCGACAGGCCGGGGAAGCCGAGCGTCACGCGCACCGCGTTCAGGTTCGGGTTCGTCACGCTGCGCACCACAGGCGCGGCGACCGTGACCGTGACGCCCACCGTCGACTCCGATTCGGTGGCCGAGAAGCCGGTGATCGGTGCCTGCGTGGCCGTGCCGGTACGCCACTCGATCGCCGCGCCGACGAAGTTCCACGAGCCGTCCGCGTTCTGCAGCGGCGTGTCGTCGACGTAGATGCCCTTAGCATCACCGACGATCCCTTCGACCTCGCCCTCGCAGATCAGGTTGATGACGCGCGCGTACTGCGTCGAGCGCAGCGAGTCCGGTGCCTCGGTGGGCGAACTGGACGAGCCGCCGCCGCCTTTGCCACCGCCGCCAGCACCAGCAACGGGTACGAGGCT
>Ga0209564_1002533_pt1 | contig 14100 bp, 10 predicted proteins | sample AraplaCol_mMF_r2_FD_184272 | JGI IMG/M metagenome (GOLD analysis project Ga0209564, IMG submission 184272) | Arabidopsis root microbial communities from North Carolina, USA - plate scrape MF_Col_mMF_r2 (SPAdes) (version 3) | ecosystem: Host-associated > Plants > Roots > Endosphere | place: USA... | reverse complement strand
CGTCGATATGCAGTCGCTTCGGCGTCATGATGCGCCTGCGATGTTCGCCGCGCGGCGGTATCGGTATGACGCGGCGGGACAGATCAGGGAGATCGACGATAGCCGCCGGGGCGTGACGACGTATGGCTACGATCCCGTTGGCCGGCTGATCGAGGCTATCAGTCCGCTTGCGACCGAGCGATTCGCGTTCGATCCGGCGAGCAATATCGTCGATGCTGGCAGTCCGCGTCATGCGCGCCCGGGGGGCGGGTATGAGTCGAATACATTGCCTGCCAATGTGTCGAAGGTAGTCGGTAATCTGCTGAAGGAGTATGCGGGCGAGCATTACGAATACGATGCGCGCGGCAATCTCGTTGCGAAGCAGTCGCCGGGCAGCGAGCAGCGTTATGAGTGGGATGAGTTTAACCGGCTCGGTGCGGTGAGTGTGCGCAGTTCTGCTGGTGCGCGGCAGGCGAAGTACTTTTATGATGCGTTCGGTCGGCGTATTGCTAAAGACGTCGACGGTGAGAAGACGGTGTTCGGTTGGGATGGCGATCGGCTGGCGTATGAAGTTGCGGGATCGCAGAGTACGCACTACGTGTATGAAGCGGGATCGTTCGTGCCGCTCGCGCAGTTCGTCGCTGCGCCTGTCGAGGGATTAGAGACGCCGCAGCGGCGTGAGTCGGATCGGTATACGCCGGAAGATGATCCGCTGATGAAAGTGTCGACGCCGAACGGGCTGGCGCAGGTGTATTACTATCATTGCGATGTGATCGGCACGCCGCAGATGCTCACGGATGACGCAGGTGAGATTGTCTGGGAGGCGCGTTATAAGGCGTGGGGTGAAGCGGCAGAGGTGATTGCCCGGGTCTCGGCGGCGACTCAGGCGCAAGCGCGCAATCCGATAAGGTTTCAGGGCCAGCAGGCAGATGATGAGACGGGGCTGCATTACAATCGGCACAGGTACTATGATCCGCATGCGGGAAGGTTCGTCAGTAAGGATCCTATTGGGCTGGCGGGCGGAATTAACGTCTATCAATACGCGTCGAACCCGGTCGGGTGGGTTGATCCGCTTGGGCTTGCAACATGCCCTCTCCAGAAGCTTGCCGATCGTGGATTCAGCGGCGTGATCAAGAATGATAACGGTGGCCTCGACTATTCTGGTAGTAATGCGCTCTATGACAAGAACGGAGTGAATCCGATCCAAACGATCACATACTCTGGTGATTACGGAACGGATTTTCAGAATGCATCCATGTCCGCACTGGGGCAGAAGTCAACCCCACGCGGCTATGTTTGGCATCACGTTGACAACTACAATCCCGAGACGAACACGGGCACAATGCAGCTTGTGAAGCAGGAGGCTCATACCGGAATTCAGCATGCGGGGGGCGTGAGCCAGTATCAGGCCGCGACTGGCCAGCCCTACACACACCCGTGCAGGAGATAAGCGTGCAATACGAGGACACCGAACAGACTTTGTCTCACAATGACCTGTGCGAGTTTGAAAAAAACGCGCAGTTCCGTTTACCAGAAGCGTTCAAGCGGCATTACCTCGCACACAATGGAGGTTTTCCGGTCGACGTGGAAGAGGTCGCAGGCCGAGACCACGTGTTCCCTTTTCATGGTTTCTTTCCAATGAAGTATGGAGCGCTGAAAATTGAGGCGGTGAGGAAAGATCTGGCAGAGGATTTTGGCCTTTCGAATGCCATTCCGTTTGCATACGATCAGGGAAGCAACATCTTCTATATCTCGACGTCGCCCTCTGACGGTGGTGCAGTGTTTCAGGTCACTGCGGATACTAAGGATAAGTTCTTTGTCTGCGAGACTTTTGACCAATTCCTAGATGGTCTGCGTACGGTGTAGGCACTCACGACTAGACGGAGCAGCACTATAACCGGCACAGGTACTATGATCCCAGCGCCGGACGGTTCATATCGAAGGATCCGATTGGGCTGGGGGGGCTGAACGCGTACAACTACGGTAAGAACCCATAAGCTGGACCGATCCGCTCGAGTTGGCGGGCGTTGATACGTTGCCGCCAGGGCCGTTTGCGACGGAATCTACCCCCGGTGCGCGGAGCGGATCGTGATTTCGCCTGCTACGGGGCCGCACCACAACCGGTGTCGGTATTCATCTCCCTGGATCACACGCTCGCCGTGCAAATCCAATAAACCTCAAGCTTCCCGACACGACAACCCCTCGCATTCGCGAATAATGACCCACACCGTCACTATTCACATGGAGAGAAGTCGATGTCGAGCACTACCGAAGTCCGTCCGCCGCTGCCACCGTTCACGCGCGAGACCGCTACTCAGAAAGTACGCCTGGCCGAAGACGGCTGGAACTCACGCGACGCCGCAAAAGTCGCGTTGGTCTATTCCACCGACACATGGTGGCGCAACAGAGCCGAATTCGTGCAAGGCCGCGAAGAAGCGCGCGCGTTTCTCGAACGCAAATGGAGCAAGGAATTCGAGTACCGTCTGATCAAGGAACTGTGGGCCTTCACGGACAATCGCATCGCGGTGCGCTTCGCTTACGAGTGGCGCGACGACGCAGGCAACTGGTTCCGCTCATACGGCAACGAAAACTGGGAATTCGGCCCTGACGGCCTGATGCATCATCGTCACGCGAGCATCAACGACCTGCCGATCAAGGAAAGCGAGCGTAAGTTCCACTGGCCGCTCGGCCGTCGCCCCGACGATCATCCTGCGTTGAGCGATCTGGGTCTTTGACCTGTCGTTCTGACCCGTAATCCTTCATCACCCCTGTTAGCCGACATCCGCATGCCGGCCAGGCGCGCATCCATTCCCCGTTGCACGCACAACCAACACTCGTTGCACCTGCACCGACACAGTGCCTACGTGCGTAAGCGCACTGAATGTGTTGCCCCTTACGGGTAACTCCGCATAGTGGCAAAAAGCTTACGATTTCTATACTAGGTTGCCATTTCGTATGAAGGCGATATAAAGCACGCCGTTATACGGATCAGGCGGCGTCGGGAGACAGCCCGCGCCCGTCGAAAATAAAGAACATGCTACGGAGACGAACATGGTACTTCGCCTGAAGAGCGTTGTTGCTGCGCTCGCATTGTGTGTGGTCGCAACGGGTGGCTATGCAGCCGATCCGATCAAGATCGGTGTCGACGGTCCTTTCACTGGCGGTTCGTCGTCGATGGGCGTCAGCATGCGCGACGGGGTGCGGCTCGCGGCCGCTGAGATCAACAAGTCAGGCGGCGTGCTGGGCCGGCAGATCGTACTCGTCGAACGCGACGACGAAGCAAAGAACGAACGCGGCGTGCAGATCGCGCAGGAACTCATCAACAAGGAAAAGGTAGTCGCGGTGGTCGGCTACATCAACACGGGTGTCGCGCTCGCGTCGCAACGCTTCTTCCAGGAAGCGAAAATCCCCGTATTCAACAACGTCGCAACGGGCAGTATCGTCACGAAGCAGTTCGCGGATCAGCCGGATAACTACGTGTTCCGCAACGCAGCCGCCGACCGCATTCAGGCGCCGATGATCGTCGAAGAAGCCGTGACCAGGCGCGGTTTCAAGAAGGTCGCGATTCTCGCCGACTCGACCAACTACGGACAACTCGGCCGCGAGGATCTCGAAAAGGCGCTCGCCGCCAAGGGCGTGAAGCCGGTTGCCGTCGAGAAGTTCAACATCAAGGACGTCGACATGACGGCCCAGTTGCTCAAGGCGAAAGACGCGGGCGCGGAAGCCGTGCTGACCTACGGCATCGGACCCGAACTCGCGCAGATCGCCAACGGCATGGCCAAGCTCGGCTGGAAGGTGCCGCTGATAGGCAGCTGGACACTGTCGATGGCGAACTACATCGACAATGCCGGCGCCAATGGCGAAGGCGCGCGCATGCCGCAGACCTTCATCCAGGAACCGAACACGCCGAAGCGCAAGGCCTTCATCGAAGCCTACATGAAGGAATTCAAGCCGAAGAACAACCGGATCGATTCGCCCGTATCGGCCGCGCAAGGCTATGACTCGGTCTATCTGCTCGCCGCTGCAATCACGCAGGCAGGCACGACGGACGGCCCGAAGGTGCGCGCCGCGCTCGAAAACCTCAATACGAAGGTCGAAGGCGTCGTGATGGTGTACGACAAACCGTTCTCGCACGACGACCACGAAGCGATCAGCCCGAACGTGCCCGTCGTCGGCGAAGTGAAGGACGGCCGCGTGATCTACGCGTACGACGCCGACAAGAAAGGCGGCGGACAACTGCGCACCAAGCAGGCATCCGCAAACTGAGCACGGCATGAAATGCGAAGCCGCGCCCGCCCGACCGGCGGGGGCGGCTTTGTGCTGCATGGCTCACGGCATCATTCACGGGGCGTTGCGATCGAGGCAATTGGACTATGGCCATTCTTCTTCAGCTCATCTATAGCGGCATTGCGCTCGGCATGATCTACGCCGTGATCGCGTTCGGTTACCAGCTCACCTTCGCGACATCCGGCACGCTGAACTTCGGCCAGGGCGACGCGCTGATGCTCGGTGCGCTCGTAGGTCTCACGCTCGTCACGCTGGGCGTCAACTACTGGCTGATGATTCCTCTCGTGTGCGTATTCGGCCTGTTGCAGGGCGCGTTCGTGGAACGGATCGGCGTGCGGCCCGCGATCAAGATCAAGTCCGAATTCGGCTGGATCATGTCGACCATTGCGCTCGGCATCATCTTCAAGAACGTCGCGGAGAACGTCTGGGGCCGCGACGATCTGCGCTTTCCGTCGCCGTTGCCCGAAGCGCCCATCAAGGTGTTCGGCGCGAACGTGCTGCCGATGGAACTGCTCGTCGTAGGCGGCGCATTGGTGCTGATGCTGGCCGTCGAGTTCTTTAACCGGCGCAGCATCTTCGGCAAGGCGGTGGTCGCCACCTCGAACGACCGCGACGCCGCCGCGCTGATGGGCATCAACACCGGCCTCGTCATCACCTTCTCGTATGCGCTGTCGTCGCTGACGGCGGCCTTTGCCGGCGTGCTGATCGCGCCGCTCACGCTGACGGGCGCGACGATGGGCGCGGTGCTCGGCCTCAAGGCGTTTGCGGTGGCGATCATCGGCGGATTGTCGAGCGGCCTTGGCATGGTGGTCGGCGGCGTCATACTCGGGATCGCCGAGACGACCACCGGCTTCTATATCTCGACGGGCTACAAGGATGTGCCCGGACTCGTGCTGCTGCTTATCGTGCTCGCGCTGCGTCCGGCAGGTCTGTTCGGCAAAACCGCGATCAAGAAAGTGTGAGGTCCGCCGTGAAAAAGAAAAACCTCATCGGCGCGCTGCTCGGGCTGGTCGCGCTCGCGGTGTTCCCGGTGCTGTCGGGCAATCCGTATTACATCCACCTGGTCGAGACGATCATGATCTACGCGATCCTGCTCTTCGGTCTCGACATCGTGGTCGGTTATACAGGGCAAGTATCGCTTGGACACGCTGGCCTGTTCGGCGTCGGCGCTTATACGGCGGGCGTGCTCTTCATCAAGCTCGGCATGCCGTTCTATGTGACGGTGCCGATGGCGATCGTCGTGACAGCCGCGTTCGGCGCGGTTCTCGCACTGCCGGCACTGCGCGTGTCCGGTCCGTATCTCGCGATGGTCACGCTCGCGTTCGGCACGATCATCCAGATCCTGATCAACGAAATGGATTTTCTCACCAGCGGGCCGATGGGCATCAAGATCACGAAGCCCGTGATCGCCGGCCATAGGCTCGATGAAACCCAATACTACTGGGTAGTCGCGGCGCTGCTGGTCGTGTCGCTCGTGGTCGTGCATCGCGTGCTGAAATCGCACCTGGGCCGCGCATTCGAAGCGCTGCGCGACAGCCCGATCGCATCCGACTGCATGGGCGTCTCGGTGTACCGGCACAAGGTGTACGCGTTCGTGATCAGCGCGGGCTTTGCGGGGCTTGCGGGCTGCCTCTATTCGTACTCGGAACAGTACATCTCGCCCAACACCTACAACTTCGAGCTGACTATCCTGTTCCTGCTCGCGATCATCATGGGCGGCCGCAAGACCCGCACGGGCGCGCTGATCGGCTCGATGATCATCGTATTGCTGCCCAAACTGCTCGACGACATCTCGATGTTCCGCATGGTCGCGACGGCGCTTGCCGTTGTCGTGATCGCGGGCGCGCTGTTCTCGATAGCGCGCAAGAGCGTGACGCCGCGCAAGGTCGCGATTCCGATCGTCGGCACCGTTGGCCTCGCGGTGTTCTCATACTGGATCGACGCGCTGACCGATTGGCGGCTGACGATTTTCGGCTTGATGATTCTGCTGGTCGTCTATTACCTGCAGGACGGCGTGGTCGGTTTCGTGCGCAAGTTCTTCACGCATGGCCGTGTACGCACCGTGACCGTCGACACCGACAAGCCCGCGGAAATCACCGCCGACGCCGTGCTCGACGTGCAAGCCAAAGGCCACGAAACGATTCTCGACGTGCGCGGCGTGCTGATGCAGTTTAGCGGCCTGAAGGCGCTGAACAACGTGAACCTGAACGTGCGGCGCGGCACGATCCATGGTCTGATCGGACCGAACGGCTCGGGCAAGAGCACGATGATGAACGTGCTGACGGGCATCTATATTCCCACTGCGGGCGCGATCGAGTATCGCGGTGAATCGATCGCGGGGCGCACGTCTTCTGCGATCGCGCTGTCGGGCATCGCGCGCACGTTCCAGAACGTGCAGTTGTTCGGCGAAATGACCGCGCTCGAGAACGTGCTGGTGGGTCTGCATCACACCTTCCGCTCGAACTTCGCCGATATCGGCCTGATGACGACGCGCTACCGTCAGGAAGAACGCGCGGCACGCGAGCGTGCGTTCGGCATGCTGCGCTTCGTCGGTCTGGAGAATGTCGCGGCGGAAGAGGCGCGCAATCTGCCGTACGGCAAGCAGCGTTTGCTCGAAATCGCCCGCGCGCTGGCACTCGATCCACAAGTGCTGTTGCTCGACGAACCGGCGGCCGGCCTCACCGCGCCCGATATCAAGGAGCTGGTGCGCATCATTCGCAAGGTCCGCGATCACGGCATTACCGTAGTGTTGATCGAGCATCACATGGACGTCGTGATGTCGGTGTGCGACACGGTATCGGTGCTCGATTTCGGGCAGAAGATCGCCGAGGGCAAGCCGTCGGAGATCCAGGAAAACGAAAAAGTCATCGAGGCGTATCTGGGCGGCGTGACCGCCTGAGCACGCGTTTCGATCGCACGACAACGGCACGAATGGGGAACACGCGATGTTATCGATCCGCAATCTGCACGCGGGGTACGGCAAGGTTCAGGTGCTGCACGGCATTTCGATGGACGTGCCTAAGGCTTCCGTCGTCACGCTGATCGGCTCGAATGGCGCGGGCAAAACGACGACGATGCGTGCCGTGTCCGGCATGATCCGTCCGAGCGAAGGCGAGATCACAATGGGCGAAGGCGCATCCGCCAAACGCATCGATTCGCTCGACTCGCACCGTATTGCGCGGCTCGGTCTCGCGCATTCTCCGGAGGGACGGCGCGTGTTCTCGACGATGACCGTCACCGACAATTTGCTGCTAGGCGCGTTTCCACGTTTGACCTGGGCGCGTCCGCGCGGCGACATCAATGCGGACCTCGAGCGCGCGATCGACCTGTTTCCGCGCCTCAAGGAGCGCCGCAATCAGCTGGCGGGCACGTTGTCGGGTGGCGAGCAGCAGATGCTCGCGATGGCGCGCGCGATCATGCTGAACCCGGACCTCGTGCTGCTCGACGAACCGTCGATGGGACTCGCGCCGATTCTCGTCGAGGAGGTGTTTCGAATCATCGAGCGTCTGAAAGAGCAGGGCGTGACGATGCTGCTCGTCGAGCAGTTCGCGGCCGCCGCGTTGAACGTCGCCGATTACGGCTACGTGCTGGAAAACGGCCGCATCGCGACGCATGGATCGGCAATGCAGTTGCGCAATGATCCAATGGTCAAGGCCGCTTATCTGGGGCATTGAAACGAATGCGCCGTCAACCACGGCGCACGTTTCATTCATATCTTTAAGGTCGTTGAAAGCTTTAATTCAGCGCCACCTCTGTATTGATTCCTCTCCCATAGAACGTAAGGCGGCTGCTTGTGCAGTTCGCCGACTCGTTACGCATAGCTGTGGCAGAATCTCGCGCGCATCCAACGAACAATTCAACAAGTGCCGGAGACGTCGTGATTCAAGGTATTGCCCGCTTCTTTACGCAGGTGGTTCATCGCTTTCTGCCTGATCCTCTTATTTTCGCGCTGCTTCTAACGGCGATTACCTTTGCGCTGGCATTGGGTCTGACGCCTCAATCACCCGGCGATCTCGTCTTCATGTGGGGCAGCGGTTTCTGGAATCTGCTCGCATTCACGATGCAGATGGCGATGATCCTTGTTACAGGGCATGCGTTGGCGACGTCGGGGCCGGTCAAGCGGGCGTTGTCGGCGCTCGGCGGCGTGGCGAAGACGCCTGCGCAAGGCACGATGCTGGTCGCATTCGTGAGCGGCGTGGCCTGCGCGATCAACTGGGGCTTCGGTCTCGTGCTCGGCGCCATGTTCGCGCGAGAAGTGGCGCGGCGTGTGCGCGGCGTCGACTACCGGCTGCTGGTCGCGGCCGCGTATATGGGCTTCCTCACGTGGCACGGCGGCCTGTCGGGCTCGGTGCCGCTGGTCGCGGCCACCAAAGGCAATCCGATGGAGAAAGTGATTGGCCTGATTCCCGTATCGCAGACGCTCTTCACGGGATACAACCTCTTCATCACCGCCGCGCTGATCGTCGCATTGCCGCTGCTGGTGCGCGCGATGATGCCGCGAGCCGAAGATGTCGTCTCGGTCGACCCCGCACTGCTCGTCGACGAGCCCGTGATGGAGCGCAAGATCACCGCGCAATCCACGCCGGCCGAACGTATCGAAGAGAGCCGCATTCTGTCTGTTCTGGTCGCGCTGCTGATCGCCGCCTATCTGGTGATCCGCTTCATGAAGAAGGGCTTCAGCCTCGACATCGATACCGTGAATATCGTCTTCCTCGCAGCGGGCATTCTGCTGCACAAGACGCCGATGGCTTACGCGCGTGCAATTGGCAATGCGGCACGCGGCACAGCGGGAATCATGATTCAGTTTCCGTTCTATGCGGGCATTCAGGCCACGATGGACCACTCGGGTCTGGCGGGCGTGATCACGAACTGGTTCATCGAAATTGCGAACGTGCACACGTTCCCGCTGCTGACTTTCCTGAGTTCGGCCGTGATCAATTTCGCGGTGCCGAGCGGCGGCGGGCACTGGGTCGTGCAGGGCCCGTTCGTGATGCCGGCGGCGAAGGCAATCGGCGCCGACCTCGGCAAGTCCGCAATGGCGATTGCCTACGGCGAAGCGTGGACCAATATGGCGCAGCCGTTCTGGGCGCTGCCTGCTTTGGCAATTGCAGGGCTCGGCGTGCGCGACATCATGGGCTATTGCGTGACGGCGCTGCTGTTCTCGGGCGCGATTTTCGTCGCGGGACTGTATCTTTTCTGACGTCGTTCGCAACGCGGTGTCGCAACGGTAGACTGTGCGTTCCTTTGTGCGGCGTACAGAACCATGCAAACTATTTACAGTAGCGATCACCGCTTGCATCAAGGCGTCGAACTCAAGGACGGCGCCGTCTCCGATTCTTTCGAAAAGCCCATTCGCGCAGAGACCGTGCTGAAGCAGGTCAGGGCGGCGGGCCTGGGCGATGTTCTGGCGCCGAACATCTATGAGCGGTCGTGCTATATCGGCGCCCATAGCGAACGCTACGTCGAATTTCTCGCATCGGCATGGGACGAGTGGGCCGCAACGGGCCGCACCTGCCAGGCGCTGCCGCTCGTATGGCCGGTTCGTGGCTTGCCCTCTACGGCGATGCCGCAATTCATCGACGGCAAGCTCGGCTTCTTTTCGATGGATGCAGGTTCGCCCATCAACGCAGGAACGTGGAGCGCGGTGTCGTCGAGCGCGAACTCGGCGCTGACGGGAATCGATGCGCTCGCACGCGGAGACAAGGCGGTCTTTGCGTTGTGCCGCCCGCCCGGGCATCACGCGGGCCGTGAATACATGGGCGGCTATTGCTATCTGAACAATGCGGCGATTGCCGCGCAACGGTGCATCGCGCAAGGCGCGAAGCGCGTCGCCGTGCTCGATATCGATTTCCATCACGGCAACGGCACCCAAGATATCTTCTACGACCGCAAGGACGTATTGTTCGTGTCGATACACGGCGATCCCGCCGTATCGTTTCCCTACTTCTCGGGTTTTGCCGACGAGCGCGGCAGGGGCGAAGGCCTGGGCTTCAATCTCAATCTGCCGCTGCCGAAGGGAACGGCAATGGAACAGTACGCACCTGCGTTACAGCAGGCGGGTTCGGCAATCGCGGATCATGCGCCCGACGCGCTGGTCGTTTCGCTCGGTGTCGATACATTCGAGGGCGATCCCATCAGCCATTTCCGTTTGCGCACGCCGGACTATCTGCGCGTCGGTGAAATGCTCGCGAGTTTTGGTTTGCCGACGCTCTTCGTGATGGAAGGCGGCTACATGGTCGACGAGATCGGCATCAATGCCGTCAATGTACTGTTGGGCTTCGAAGGCCGCGCATAAGCGCGTTGCGAATCTGGCAGCTTCGTCATACTTATGCCAGCGTTGCGCCACTCTTGAAGCGTAAAGTGGACACAGCCGTTGCAGACACCGCGAGCCGTCTGCGACGACTGTATTCGCTGCACAGTCTCTCGCGATCAAGGAGCCTTGAAATGAAGCAACTTCTTCTCAGCCTCGTGGTAACGGCGGGCGTAGCAGCCATGTCGAGCGCATACGCGCAACAAATGCCGGCCGACCAACCGATGGACCAGACCCAGGCGCAATCGGCCGCGCCAGCAGACACGGGTCAGGGCGGCGTCAATTGGGGTAGCGCGGCGCAAGGGGCCCGCAACGTCCCGGAGACGCGTCAGGACGTGCGCCAGCAATTGATCCAGTCCGAGCGTGACGGGCAGCTGCAAACGCTCAATCGCACCGTTTACAATGGCAATTGATCGAGCACTGCATACCTGATAATCAGGGCTTGGGAATACGGATGCGGCTGATCATCAGCGATCCGGAAATGCCATAGACCAGCGTCAACGGATGCAGCACGTGACCTGCAATCCGCCATTCGCCGAACCATAATTGCGGACCGAGAGCCCCCTGCCACGCGGCAATGGCAAGCAGTAGCACGATGGCGAACGATGTCGGAATAGGCGTGCCCTCGAAGTGTGTCACTTTTCCCGTCCCGCCCGACATCGTCTCTGCCGTCACGTTATAACGCGCGAGCCGCGACACGCCGCACGCCACGAAATACGCAAGCAGAACGCGGTCGTACAGGCCGCGCATCCCACAGCCATAGCCGATGATGGCGGGCGCCACGCCGAACGAGATCACGTCGGCTAGCGAATCCAGTTCCTTGCCGAGCAGCGAAGCCTTCTGCCGCCAGCGCGCGATGCGTCCATCCAGCACGTCGAACACCAGCGCCGCAAACACGAGCGCACTGGCGAAATACACGTGCATGACGTTCTCGCTGCCGATGTAACTCATCATCGAAAACAGTGCGCCCGTGCCGCACACGGCATTGCCGAGCGTAAACCAGTCGGCGAGATGAAACTCGCGAATCATCGAAAAACGCTTCATGTTGGCCTTTTTGTCGAACAGTGGAACGAGTATAGCGATCCCCATTGCCTGTCATGCCTGCAAGTCGTGTGCCGCAAAACGCGCGCCCACTCTGAAACGGACGGTAATACGCGCATGCACGACAAATAGCATTCAAACCCGAAAATGGCAAAACCGCCATTTTGGCGCCATCAGTTCGTTGGGCCGTACGCACTAGCATTTACACCTGGTTGCCGCGGACGCGCCGCAAGACACTGACGCCGCTGCCTCACGTCACACTCGCGCGCTTCTTTCGGATACCAACACCTGTATGTGGATCGTCAATCTCGCATTGAAGCGGCCGTACACGTTCATCGTGATGGCCATACTGATCGTGCTGGCGACGCCATTCGTGCTGTTCACGACGCCCGTCGACGTGCTGCCGGAAATCAACATTCCCGTCGTCAGCATCATCTGGAACTACACCGGCCTGTCCGCCGAGGACATGGCGAACCGCATCACGTCCGTCAACGAGCGCAGCCTGACGACGACCGTCAACGACATCGAGCACATCGAATCGCAATCGCTTGCGGGCATCTCGATCATCAAGCTCTTTTTGCAGCCGAACGCGAACATCCAGACCGCGATCGCGCAGACCGTCGCCGTCGAGCAGGCGCAACTGAAACAGATGCCGCCCGGCGCGACGCCGCCGCTCGTCATCAGCTACTCGGCGTCGAGCATTCCCGTGATTCAGCTGGGGCTATCGAGCCCGCGTCTATCCGAGCAGGACCTGAACGACACGGCGCTCAATTTCCTGCGTCCGCAACTCGTGACGATTCCGGGCGCAGCCGTGCCGTACCCGTATGGCGGCAAAAGCCGCCTGATTTCCGTCGATCTAGACACCCGCGCATTGCTCGCCAAGGGACTGACGCCGCTCGACGTCGTCAACGCCGTCAACGCGCAAAACCTGATTCTGCCGACCGGCACCGCGAAGATCGGACCGAAGGAATACACGGTCAACATGAACGGCTCGCCCACTACCGTCGCGGGTCTGAACGACATTCCCGTGCGCACGGTCAACGGCGCGACGACCTATCTGCGCGAAGTGGCGCACGTGCGCGACGGCTTTTCTCCGCAGACGAACATCGTGCGCGAGAACGGCCGGCGTGGCGTGCTGATTTCGATTCTGAAGACGGGCAGCGCGTCGACGTTGTCGATCGTCAACACGCTGCGCGGGATACTGCCCGGCGCAGAAGCCGCGCTGCCGCCCGATCTCAAGGTCACGCCGCTATTCGATCAATCGGTGTTCGTGAAAGCCGCCATTCAAGGCGTGGTTCGCGAAGCCCTGATCGCCGCCGCGCTGACGGCCGCGATGATCCTGCTGTTTCTCGGCAATTGGCGCAGCACCTGCATCATCGCCATTTCGATTCCGCTGTCCATTCTGACGTCGCTGATCGCGCTGCATGCGCTCGGGCAGACCATCAACATCATGACGCTAGGCGGCCTCGCGCTCGCGGTGGGGATACTGGTCGACGATGCGACGGTCACGATTGAGAACATCGAGCGGCATCTGCACATGGGCACGAATCTGCATGATGCGATTCTCGACGGCGCGGGCGAAATTGCGATTCCCGCGCTCGTGTCGACACTGTGCATCTGTATCGTGTTTGTGCCGATGTTCTTCCTGACGGGCGTGGCGCGCTATCTGTTCGTGCCGCTCGCGGAAGCCGTGGTGTTCGCGATGCTCGCGTCGTACGTGCTGTCGAGAACCCTCGTGCCGACGCTCGCGATGCTGCTGATGGGTCACGCGCACAAGCGCGATGCGAATGCACGGCCGAATCTGTTCATGCGGATGTATCACCGTTTCGACCGCGGCTTCGAGACGATGCGCGCAGCCTACATCATGGTGCTCAGCAGCCTGCTGGTGCGGCGGCGTCTGTTCGGCACGCTGTTCCTCGGCTTCTGTGTGGTGTCATTAGGCCTGGTATTCGTGTTGGGCGAAGACTTTTTTCCACGCGTCGACGCCGGCCAGATACGGCTGCACATGCGCGCGCCGACGGGCACGCGGATCGAAGAAACGGCGCGGCTCGCCGATCAGGTTGAGAAAGTGGTGCGCGAGGTGATTCCGCCCGACGAACTCGGCACGGTGCTCGACAACCTCGGTTTGCCCTATAGCGGCATCAATCTCTCATACAGCAACGCCGGAACGATCGGCACGCTCGACGGCGAGATTCTGCTTGCGCTCAACGAAGACCACAAGCCGAGCCTCGGCTATGTGGACCGCTTGCGCGCGATACTGCCGCAGCGTTTTCCGGGCACCGAGTTCTTTTTTCAACCGGCCGATATCGTCACGCAGATTCTCAACTTCGGTTTGCCCGCTGCCGTCGACGTGCAGATCGTCGGCGCGAATCAGGAAGGCAATCTGGACATTGCGCGCAAGCTGCTCAAGCAGATCCGCGCCGTTCCAGGCGCCGTCGATGCGCACATCCAGCAGAAGCTCGACGAGCCGGTCATCAATCTGC
>Ga0209564_1002529_pt1 | contig 14112 bp, 11 predicted proteins | sample AraplaCol_mMF_r2_FD_184272 | JGI IMG/M metagenome (GOLD analysis project Ga0209564, IMG submission 184272) | Arabidopsis root microbial communities from North Carolina, USA - plate scrape MF_Col_mMF_r2 (SPAdes) (version 3) | ecosystem: Host-associated > Plants > Roots > Endosphere | place: USA... | reverse complement strand
CCCGGAGCCTTGAGCTCCTTGAAGGGTCGTTCGAGACCAGGACGTTGATAGGTCAGGTGTGGAAGTGCAGTAATGCATTAAGCTAACTGATACTAATTGCCCGTACGGCTTGTCCCTATAACCTTGCCGGTTATGTGCACTTGCCTGTGTTTGAATGATTGAGTTTTACCCCACTTACTTCTTCCGGATTGCGCATCGCGTTGAGCCAACGCGGTGCTACAAGTTATGCCTGATGACCATAGCAAGTCGGTCCCACCCCTTCCCATCCCGAACAGGACCGTGAAACGACTTTGCGCCGATGATAGTGCTGCAACCAGTGTGAAAGTAGGTTATCGTCAGGCTAGTTATTGAAGAAGCCCACCAGGCGCATGCGCCGGTGGGCTTTTTGCTTTCTGAACCCAGGACATGAACCCGGTGGCTGCCACGATGTGGCAGCCACCCGCTTTTGCGCCGTGGGTTTTTCTAGCGCGCCAGCGCCTCGCCGACGTAAGCGCGGAAGTGCTTGATGCGGCCGGTGACGTCATCCTTGCCCTGGCGGGGCGTGTAGCGAAGGCCTGCTACTTCAACATCTTTGCCCAGATCGATGATCAGCAAGTGCGGATGCTTTGGCTTGACGCCTTTGCCGCTCCACGCGGAGTGCCAGTAGTCGGTGACCTGGCCGTTGATCGCATTCAGCGCGCCGCCGTCTTCCTTGCTTAGCTCCTCGCTGCTGACGTAGGCGATCGTCCAGTTGGACTGGTTGATCGTTTCGCCTTTGGCGTCGAGCAGCGAGATCTCGGCAACGGCCGCGAATTGTTTGCCGTCGTGCGCGTCCAGCGATTCGAGGCAGAACTGGCGGCCGTGCGCAGGTTTCGCAAAGCGGACATCCTGCGTTGCGCTGCCGGCGGCGAATTCTCCTTCGTGCGCTGGCGCCACGCCGTCGAGGTGCGGTTTGATCTTGCTCGGTGGGCGAGCGAGGTCGCGCTCCGGATGCAGCTGGTCGAAGACCGGCGCTTTCAAGCCGCTGATGCGCGCCGATTGCGGACCTGTGAGATCGAGAACAACGACTTCATTTTCGCCGGCGCGAATCCATGGGCCAGGCAGATACATGGTCTGCGTCGGGCCGATGCTCCAGTAGCGGCCCAGGCAGCGGCCGTTGATCCACACAATGCCCTGGCCCCAGCTGGACATGTCGAGGAAGGTGTCGGCCTGCCGCGACGCATTGAAGCTGCCGCGCCAGAAGGCAGCGCCACGCGCACGGCCCGGTTTCCATGCCAATGCAGGCAGCGCGCCATCGGCATCGAAATCGATGGCGCGGATTTCCCAATTTTCCAGTGGCTGCGCCGCGCCGCCGGTCGGCGTGAACTGAACCGGACCATGCAGACCTTTGCGGTCGTGGATCTCCACGCCGAAGTTCACGCGCGCGATGGTGTACAGCAGGATCTCCAGCGTGACCGGCTTGCTGCGCGCAGGCAGATCGACTGTGTAGCGGCGGAAGCGCGTGTCCATCGTGCCGATCTGGCGGCCATCGAGGTGGACCCATGCCAGGTCGCGTACCTTGGTCGCCTCCAGCACGCCCGCAGGACCGGCGGGCAGGGTGATGCGATAAGCGACCAGGCCGCGGCTGATGTCATATTGCTCTAAAGGGCGTGGCGAGACATCGCGGATTACTTTGGGTGGCATATTCGCAAACACCGCCGCCGATTCCTTCAGCATGAAAGGCGCGATTTCCATGACAGGATTTTGCGGAGGCGCTGGCGGCAGGGTTTCTCCGGCAGCCAGGAAGGGCTTGATGCCTTCGCGATAGGCTTCAAACTTCTCGCCCATCCAGCCCGCTTCGCCGATCGGGGCGTCGTAGTCGTAGCTGCTGGTATCCGGACGGAAGGGGCGGTCGCAGCCGCCCCACAGGCCGAAGGTCGTACCACCGTGGGCCATGTAGAGACTGAACGAACCGTTTGCCTTCAGCATGGCCTGGATGTCTTCGACCGCCTTGGTCGCGGCGCCGCGGCGGTGCGGTGCGCCCCAGGTATCGAACCAGCCGGAGTAATACTCGCCGCACATCAGCGGCCCTTTCTGCACCGCGGCCAAGGCCTTGAAACCATTGGCCGGGTCGCTGCCGAAATTCGCCACCGAGAACAGCTCAGGAATATGCGTCTTCGCGACCGCATTGGTCGGATTGCACTGGAATAGCGGTACATCGAACTTCGCATCCAGCAGCGCCTTGCGCATCACGCGCATGTATTCGAGGTCGTCGCCGAAGAAGCCGTATTCGTTCTCGACCTGCACCATCAGAATCGGACCGCCCTGCGTGATCTGCATTGGCGCCAGCACGCGGCCCACTTCAGCCAGCCAACGGCGTGCGGGTTCGATATAGGCCGGATCGCGCGTGCGCAGGAAGCTGTCGCCGTCATGCTTCAACAGCCACCATGGCAGGCCACCCATTTCCCACTCGGCGCAGGCATAAGGACCAGGGCGCAAGATCACATACAAGCCTTCCTGCTGCGCCACGCGGCAGAATTCGGCGGCGTCGCGCTGGCCGGCCCAGTCGAAGCGGCCTTCGCGCCACTCGTGATAATTCCAGAACAGGTAAGCACAGACGGTATTCAAGCCCATCGCCTTGATGGCCTTCAGGCGATGCGACCAATACTCGCGTGGCACGCGGGCGAAGTGCATCTCGCCGCAGCGGATCTGCAGTGGCTTACCGTCCAGCAGAAAATCAGTGGCGCCAATCGAAAAGCGCGGCGTGGCCGCATGCAATGGCAGGAAGATCGTACCGATAGCGGCTGCCGTGCCTTGCAGGACACGGCGGCGAAGTGGATTCGTGGTCATGGGCAGGTTCAGTAGGTGACCGGATAGTCTTTAGGGAAGCGGTGGCTTGCGAACGCCTTCTTTTGCGTCCAGTCCTGCGCAGGCGCGGTCCAGTAGCTGTCATTCTCCGGCAGACCAAGCGGCAGGAAACTGGCCGACGCGATGTACATGCTGCCGTTATTCGAATACCAGTCCCCCAGCTCCGGCTGGTGTCCTGCAAAGCCGATGGTCAGATAGCCGTCCTTCGTGAAATTGCTCGGCTCCGTCCAGACAGCCTTGTGCACGGCCGTCATCGCCGCGCGGATCTGGCCTTCCGGCAGACTGGCGGGCAGCTGTTTGCGCCAGGCCAGCAGGGCCAAAGGCTGGAAGGCCGCGGTGCGGTAAGTAAGCGAACGGCCAATCGGCGGGTAAGTGCCCTCTGGCGAAACGAAGCGTTCCAGATGTTCCGCATAGCGCTGCATGCGCTTGAGCGCCTGGGCGTGCAGCTCGGCCGGATTGCCGTTCCAGAAGGGCGCCTTTTCGCGCTCCGCGACTTCCAGGATTTCCGTCAGCATCGGGTGCATGACGAAGGCGCCGTAGTAATCGAAGTGGAAGCTGTCACCATCCTTGATCCAGCCGTCGCCCACATACCACTCATTGATCTTGCGGATCGCGACATTCATGCGCATCGGGTCGTATTGCTCGCCGATGGACAGCAGCCAGGCTTCATTCATGGCCGCAAACAGCAGCCAGTTGATATAAGGCGGATCGATACGGCGCAGAGATTTGATCTCGGCGATGATGCGCTGCTTGGTGGTGTTATCCAGTGGTTCCCACAGCGCCTTGGGTGCGCGCATCAGCGCATTGGTGAAATAGGCCGAATCGACCAGCGTCTGGCCGGGACCATTCCACATCAGGTAGTCCGGATTTTTCGGATCGACGGAGTTGGCATAGCTTTGCAGGGCCAGCTGCTGCAGGCGCTTGCGCGTGCGGCCTTCCGCGCTGCCATCGTCGGGCAGTGCCAGCCAGGGCGCCACACCCGCAATCAGGCGGCCGAAGCATTCCAGATAGCTGACGCGCTTATCACGTCCATCCCAGGTTGGGCTGACTTCGAGCGGAAAGCGCTTTTGCAGCGTGCCTGCGGCCATATTGCTCAGGACTGGCTCCGCCATTTTTTGAAGCAGGCCCGCCATGTAGGCGCGGTCGTTGGTGGTTTGCTGGGTTGCCGCGATGGCGGGACTGGCGGCGCCTGCCAGACCACCCATGGCCGAACCGGCAGCGACGGCGCGCAGGAAGCTGCGTCGTTCCATTTTGTCTCCTTTATGCTTTTGGTATCGGTTGATTCTAAGACTGGAGGGATATGCGATCTATTGTTTATTTGCGTGTATCTATGCCGTATTGATATAGCAACTGTTGCGGTCGAACGTCTTGCAAGCGAGTTGTCAAGAGCATACGATGAGCTAATGGACCAATCGCCTGCCCCGCCTGTGCTGCTGTTCATCGAAGGTGAACTGACGGTGCGGCGCGTGCGGGAGTTGAAGGAAAGCCTGCTTGCCCGGTTGTCCAAGGCACAGGTGCTGGAAGTGGATCTGGCAGACGTCACCGAAATCGATTCGGCTGGCCTGCAATTGCTTTTGCTTGCCCGGCGCGAAGCGCGCGCCACCGGAAAGGAGCTGCGGCTGGTGTCGCACAGCCCCGCCGTTCTCTCGATGTTCAAGTTGCTTGGCCTGGCGTCTTCTCAAGAAGGATGCTCCGATGGACCTGGATGAAGGTTTGCAGGCATTTGTCGCCGAGGCAGGCGAGCTGCTGGTCGAAATGGAGAGCGGGCTGCTCAAGCTGGGGCGGGGCGAACCACATGGGGAGCTGATTCACGCCGTGTTCCGCGCGGCGCATACCATCAAAGGTACTGCGGGCCTGTTCAGCCTTGAATCCATCGTTGTGTTCACCCACGCTGTTGAAAGTATTCTGGACGGCGTGCGCGATGGCAGCCGCGTGCTGGATGAGCGTCTGATCGTGCTGCTGCTGTCCTGCGCCGACCACATCACCGCCATGGTGGACGATGTGGCGCGCGGCGGGCAGGGCGATCTGGGCGAACGTGGCGTGCCGCTGCTGGAACAATTGCACCGCTATCTCGGCCTGGCCGAGCAGCCGCCGGAGCAGGCGTCCGCCGCGATGAGCGAAGCGGCGCTATGGCATGTATCCGTGCAGTTTGGCGAAGACGTATTCAGGCAGGGCATGGACCCCGCGGCCTTCATCAGCTATCTGTCACAGCTGGGCGAACTGGCCGCAGTCGCCGTGGTCGACGAGACACTGCCGCCCGCCGCCGACATGGATGCAGAGAGCTGCTACCTCGGCTTCGAGATCGCCTTACGCACAGTGGCGGACCAGGGGCAGATCGAAAAGGCATTCGAGTTCGTGCAGCGCCAGTGCACGCTGCATGTGCTGCCGCCGGATGCGGCGCCGGAGGATTATGTACGCCTCGCCCAGCGGCAGCCATTGCATGCCCGGGCCATTGCCGAGGTGCTGAACGCCACCGCACGTACCGTGCCGCCTGCGCTTCTTGCCGTGCCGGCATCCTCCGCGCGGCCGAAAGCTGCGGCGCCAGCAGCAGCGCCTGCGCCGCATAACAACGGGGAGGCGCGTGAAAACCGTACTATCCGCGTCGATGCCGACCGGCTCGGACATTTGATTACTTTGGTAGGCGAACTGATTATCGCCAGCGCCCGCACCGGCATCGCCAGCGCGCGGCTGAGGGATGCGGAATTGCGCGACAGTACCGAGCTGCTGGCTTCACTGGTGGAGGAAGTGCGCGACAGCGCCTTGCAACTGCGCATGGTACGCATCGGAGCGACCTTTCGCCGCTTTCAACGCATGGTGCACGACGTCGCACGTGAGCAAGGCAAGGAGATCCGCCTGCTGATCAGCGGTGAAGACGTGGAGCTGGATAAGACACTGGTCGAGCGCATTGCCGATCCGCTGACGCATCTGGTGCGCAATGCGGTCGATCACGGTCTGGAATCGGCCGCCGAACGCCAGGCGCTTGGCAAGCCGGCGCAAGGCACCATTACCCTGAACGCATTGCACGACGCCGGCACCATCGTGATCGAAGTGAGCGACGATGGCCGGGGACTGGCGCGGGACAAGATTCTGGAGAAGGCCATTGCGCTCGGCCTGGCTGGCGCCGAACAGAATCTGAGCGATGGCGAGGTGCATGCGCTGATCTTTGAGCCAGGCTTCACCACCGCCAGCGAAGTCACAAATCTGTCGGGCCGTGGTGTCGGCATGGACGTCGTGCGCGAAAATATCGAAGCGCTGCGCGGCAGCATCACGATCGACAGCACGGAAGGGCAGGGCACCACGGTGCGCGTGCGCCTGCCATTGACGCTTGCCATTATCGACTGCCTGCTGGTGCGCGTCGGCGAATCCAGCTTTGCGCTGCCACTCAGCATGGTGGACGAATGCGTCGCCGGCCTGGAAGAAGAAGCGGAAGGGCTGCATCAGCTGCGTGGCGAGGTGTTGCCCACGATTGTGCTGCGCGATCTGTTCCGCCTGAGCGGTCCGGCGCCGCGCCGCGAAAGCGTGGTTGTGGTGCGCCACGCAGGGCAGAAGGCGGGGTTGGTGGTGGACGCCCTGCTGGGCCAGATCCAGGCCGTCATGAAGCCACTCAGCCCGCTGCTGGCCGGTTCGCGCTGCATCAGCGGGTCGACCATCCTCGGTGGCGGTGAAGTGGCGCTCGTGCTGGACCTTCCCGCACTGCTCAAGCTAAACAAGGAGACATGGACATGCTGAAAAGGATGCCTGTAGCAATGAGGCTTGGCGCACTGGTCGGAGTGCTGCTGCTGATTATGGCGGTGGTCGGCCTGTTGGGATTGCGCGGCATGGAGTTCGCCAATGCGCGGCTGAAAACCGTGTATGAAGACCGCACAGTGGCGCTGATTGAACTGTCCAACGCAAATGAAGCCATGCTGCGCATGCGTCATCGTATGGTCATGGCGGCCGCCTCCAGTTCGGTTCCGGACGCGCAGAAGGCGCTGGAAGGCGACGCTGCGCACCGTGAGACATTCCGAAAAAATTGGACGGCCTATCTTGGCACGGCCATGACCGGCGATGAGCAGAAACTGGTCGCGGAGTTCGAATCCGCCTGGAGCGCCTGGCAAGAGCTGCGCAAGGACGTGTTGACGCAAGCCCTTAACGGCAAACATAAGGAGGCGCTGGCCGCGGCGTTTGCCGCCGATCCGCAGATGCGGCTGGCGCTGAATGCCATGAACCGCCTGCAGGAGCTGCAATCAGATGTCGCCCGTGACGAGTACGGCGCCGCGATTGCGCTGACCACGTCGAATATGCGCCTTAACCTGGCCTTGATCATTGCCGGTTTCACTGTCGGCACGCTGGTGTCCCTGTACATGATCCGCACGCTGCTGCGGCAGCTGGGCGGCGAGCCCTATTACGCCGCGCATATCGTGCATCAGGTTGCACAGGGCCAGCTGCAAATCGATATCCGTCTGCGTGAAGGCGACACCACCAGTCTGCTGGCGTCCATGCGCACCATGGTGGACAAATTGCGTGGGGTCGCCACGGAAGTCAGCAACGGTGCGCTGGCGCTGGCTGCCGCATCGGAGCAGGTGAGCGCCACGGCGCAGTCGCTGTCGCAGACGGCCAACCAGCAGGCCGCCAGCGTGGAAGAGACCAGCGCCTCGGTGGAAGAGATGAGCGCCTCGGTCAGCCAGAACACTGCCAATGCCCGCGTGACGGACACTATTGCCGGCAAGGCGGCGCAGGAGGCGGGCGACAGCGGTGCAGCGGTGGCGAGCACCGTCGCTGCGATGCGCGAGATCGCGAAGAAGATCGTCATCATCGACGATATCGCCTATCAGACCAATTTGCTGGCGCTGAATGCTGCGATCGAGGCCGCGCGCGCGGGCGAGCATGGCAGAGGCTTCGCAGTGGTGGCGGCCGAAGTGCGCAAGCTGGCCGAGCGCAGCCAGATCGCCGCGCAGGAAATCGGCGAAGTGGCAAGCAGCAGTGTCGAAGTCGCGTCCAGCGCCGGCGAGATGCTGGATGCGATGGTGCCGAACATCCGCAAGACCTCCGGCCTGGTGCAAGAGATCACCGCTGCTTCATCCGAACAGGCGGCGGGTCTGAGCCAGATCAGCCTCGCCATGGGACAGCTTAGCCAGGTGACCCAGCAGAACGCTGCGGGATCGGAAGAACTGGCGGCGACCGCAGAAGAGATGAGCAGTCAGGCGGAGCAGTTGCAGCACTTGATTGGCTTCTTCCAGGTCGGTGCGCTGCAGGCGGCAGCGAAGGCGCTGCGTGATTCCCCGCAGCCCAGGTCCCGGCGCCACTTCGCCGCAGCTGAAGGGCCGGACGAAGCGCACTTCACGCGCTTCTGAACGGGGAGCACCGCCATGACCGAGCAATTCCTGAGTTTCATGCTGGACGGGGAAATGTATGCGATGACCTTGCAGCCGGTGCGCGAGATCATCGAATACCCCGGCGAGACAGCAGTGCCGATGATGCCGCCCTGCATACGCGGCGTGATCAACCTGCGCGGCGCCGTGGTGCCGGTGCTGGATTTGTCCGTGCGCTTTGGCCGTGGAGCCAGCCAGATCGGGCGCCGCAGCTGCATCGTCATCGTGGAAACGGCGGGACTGGTGATTGGCGTGCTGGTGGACGCCGTCAATACGGTGCTGGATATCGATCCAGCCGAGGTGGAGCCGCCGCCCAGCTTCGGCGCACGCTTGCGTATCGACTTCATCGCCGGCGTAGGCAAGTGGAATGGGCGGCTGGTGATCTTGCTGAATACAGAAACCGTGCTGTCACCGGAAGAAATCGCCGCGGTAGATAGCCTGGCCGAGCAGGGCGGGCTATCATGAACGGCATGGACAGCCCCATTTCTCCGCTGACTGACCGTGAGTTCGGCCTGTTCCAGCAATTCATTGCGCAGGCGGCGGGCATTGCGCTGTCACCGGCCAAGAAGCCGCTGGTATCGGGGCGCCTGACCAAGCGCCTGCACCAGTGCCAGATCGTGAGCTTTGGCGACTACTTCAAACTGATCTCGGGCGGCACGGCGCCGGATGAGACACAATTGGCGATCGATCTTCTGACTACCAACGAAACCTACTTCTTCCGCGAGTCACAGCACTTCGACCTGCTGCGCAAGCTGGCGGCCAAGCCACGCTCATCGCACCGCCCCTGGCGCGTCTGGAGCGCGGCCTGCGCCACTGGCGAGGAGGCCTACAGCATCGCCATGGTGCTGGCGGATGTGCTGCCGGCCGCCGAATGGGAGGTCGTCGCCAGCGACATCAGCGCTCGCGTGCTGGCGACTGCGCGTCATGGGCACTATCCCATGGTGCGCGCCCAGCATATTCCGCCATCTTATTTGCAGCGCTTCTGCCTGAAGGGATTCGGTCCCGAGGAGGGCACACTGCTGGTCAGCCGCGCGCTGCGCGAGCGGGTCGATTTCCTGCGCATTAACTTGAACGCCCCCACGCTGCCGCCACTCGACCGTTTCGATGTGATCTTCCTGCGCAATGTGCTGATCTACTTCAGCCCCGAGGTGCGTCGGCATGTCGTCAGCCGTGTGCTCGATCTGCTGCGTCCTGGCGGCTATCTGTTTATCGGCCATGCGGAAAGCCTGCATGATTGCCTGGGGCCGATCGAGGCTGAAGCGCCATCGGTGTACCGCAAGGTGTAGCCATGCCGCTCGATGAGGTCATCGACATCTATCTTTTGCCGGGCGAATTCTTCGTCGGCGATGCGCGGCATCGCATACGCACTTTGCTCGGCTCCTGCGTGTCGATCACCTTGTGGCATCCGGCGCGGCGCATCGGGGCCATGTCGCACTTCCTGGTATCGGAACGCGGTAAGCGGCAACTGGCGCAGCTGAGCGGGCGCTATGGCGCGGAAGCGATGGAACTGATGGTCAATGAACTGCAGGCGCATGGCGTACCCGCGCACGATTGCCAGGGCAAGATTTTCGGCGGTAGCGTAATGTTCCCGAAAATCGAGCGGCGCGGACTGCATGCCATCGGCCGCCGTAATGGCGAAGCCGCGGAAAGGCTGCTGGCGCGCTACCGCATTCCGGTGGTATCGCGCTCGCTGTTTGGCGTGGGACCACGATTGATCGTATTCGAAGTCGCTACCGGCGATGTCTGGGTGCGGCAGGGGGAAGCATGAAGCAGATTCGCGTGCTGGTGGTCGATGATTCCGCGGTGGTGCGGCAGGTCTTGTCCGGTCTGTTGAACCGCGAACCGGATATCACCGTTACGCATGCGGTGGCAGACCCCATTCTCGCTTCCGAGCGCATGCGCCTGCAGTGGCCGGATGTGATCGTGCTCGATGTGGAGATGCCGCGCATGGATGGCATCACCTTCCTGCGCAAGATCATGGCCGAGCGTCCTACACCTGTGGTGATCTGCTCCTCGCTCTCGGAGAATGGCGCACGCACATCGATGGATGCGCTGGCGGCAGGCGCAGTCGCTGTCATCACCAAGCCGCGCCTTGATTTGTACAAGTCGCCGGGCGAGGGCGGTGACGAGTTGCTGGCTGCCGTGCGCAGCGCTGCCCAGGCCAAGGTGGAGACGGTCGCGCAGCGCGTGGTGCCGGCGCCGCCCGCACCGAGCGAGAGACTGAGCGCGGACGCCATCCTGGCCGCAGCACAGGGAGAGCGCATTCCATCTTCGGCAGGCAGGATTATCGCGCTGGGCACTTCGACCGGCGGCACGCAGGCGCTGGAGCGGGTGCTGACCGCGCTGACGCCGCAGGCGGCGGGCATCGTTGTGGTGCAGCATATGCCGGAGCAGTTCACTGCCGCTTTCGCCGATCGCCTGGACAAGCTGTGCCAGGTCAGGGTGCGCGAAGCGCGCCATAACGACAGTCTGGCGCCGGGCACTGTCCTGATCGCGCCGGGCGGACGCCATATGCTGTTGCGCCGCACCGGGGCGCGCTACTATGTGGAAGTGGTGGAAGGCCCGCTTGTAAATCGCCACCGTCCCTCGGTGGATGTGTTGTTCCGCTCCGTCGCAAATTCCGCCGGTCCGAATGCACTCGGCGTTATCATGACCGGCATGGGTGATGACGGCGCCGCTGGCCTGCTGGAGATGCGCCAGGTCGGTGCACGGACTCTGGCGCAGGACGAACCTAGCTGCGTGGTGTATGGCATGCCGCGCGAAGCAGTCCGGCGTGGCGCGGTGGAACGCAGTGTGGCGCTGGACGCCATCGCCCGGGAAATCCTGAGTTACAGCGCGTCAGCCTGACAGGAGATCGCATGAAGGATCTGAGCGGATGCACAGCCTTGATCGTCGAAGATAGTCACGTGCAGCGTGACCATGTGGCCGGCTTGCTGCGTGAAATCGGGTTTGGCTCGGTGCTGCAAGCCGAAGACGGTATCGCGGCGCTGCGCGCGCTGGAGCTGCAATGCGGTCCGGTCGATCTGGTGCTGACCGATATGGACATGCCGGGCATGGATGGTCTTGAGCTGATCCAGCACGTGGCGCAGCGCCGGCTGGCTGCCAACCTGATTGCCGCCAGCGCCAACGCGGCGCGCTTGACGGAAGCCACGCAGGGCATGCCGCCCGATACGCCAACCCGCCTGCTGGCCACGATTCCCAAGCCGATTCGCCTTGAAGGTCTGCGCTCCGTCGTTGAAAGCCAGGAGCTGCTGCCGCGTACCTTGCTGGAAGCGCAGCAGGAGGCTTCGGCTTCGGAGGTGGAAGAAGGGTTGCGCGCGGGCCAGTTCCTCGCCTGGTATAAGCCGCGCGTCACGCTTGATGGCGGACGGCTGGCTGCCGTGACGGTGGAGGCGCGCTGGGACCATCCGCGCCGTGGCTTGCTGGCTCCCGACGCCTTCATTGACAGCATCGATACCGGGCCGTTGGCGGCATCGCTGCTGCTATCCCTTGTGCGGCAGGCGGGCGCGCAATTACAGGAGTGGCACGACATGGGTTTGTCCATGCGGCTTGGCCTGCCGCTGCCGCCGCAAGTGCTGGCCGATCTGCCGCATCTGAACGAAATGGCAGGAACGCTGATTGAAGCGGGCGTCAAGCCGGGCAACGTGAGCTGGGAAGTCAGCGAGGCCGTCGTGGCGGCCAGCGAGCCGCTGTTCCTGCACAATCTGGCGCGCCTTAGTCTGCGCGGTTTCGCCATCGCCGCCCGTCACTGCGGGCGCTATGAGGCGGGCCTGCGGCAATACGCCTGCTGTCCTCTCAGTGAGCTGGTGCTGGACAGCCTGTTCGTCAACGAAGCGGCAAGGCGCAGCAACCGGCGTCCGCTGCTGGAAGGTTTGCTGGATATCGCTGGCCAGCTCGACGTCGCGACAAGCTGCGACGGCATCGAGCATGAAGAAGATTGGGCCGTGCTGCGTGATCTGGGCTGCGCTTCGGGGCAGGGACCATTGATTGGCAAAGCCATGTCGGCGGAAGACTTCATCGGCTGGTACAAGACCAGCCGCCAGCGCCTGCGCGAGCAGTCTGCCGTCAGTGGCGTGGCGCCGACATCGGCAGGGACAGCGTAAAGCAGGTTCCTTTTCCCACTTCACTATTGACGCCGATACGGCCACCCAGGATATCGGTCACGATATTGTGGACGATGTGCAGACCCAAGCCCGAGCCGCCCACCCCCATCTTGGTGGTAAAGAATGGGTCGAAGATGCGTTGCATGTTCGCCGAGTCGATCCCATTGCCGTTGTCACGCACGCGCAGGGCGATCCATTCAGCTTGTTCGTAGTCCGCCGATAGTTCGACCTCGCCTTCGCTGCGGCCGTCGAAGCCGTGTACCAGCGCGTTGTTCACCAGGTTGGCAATCACCTGCCCGAGCGGACCGGGGAAACTGTCCATCATCAGCTCGGGTGGAATGTTCTGGATGACCTGATAGGGCGTGCGTTTGATGGTCGGCATCAGCGTCAGCACATTGCCGGATACAACTTCGGCCAGCAGGAAGGTGCGGCGCTGGGTGCTGGTCTGGTCCACGGCCACTTGTTTGAAGTTGCTGACCATGTCGGCCGCGCGCTGCAGATTACGCATCAGGATTTCGACGGTGGTGTGCGCATTTTCCAGGTAGTGTTCCAGCTCCGAGCGGCGAAGCGGGTCGCCGGTCTTGAAGTGGCCGAGCATTTCACCGGTCTGGGCTTCGAAGGTGCTGGCCACCATCAGGCTGTTGCCGATCGGGGTATTCAATTCATGGGCCACGCCAGCTACCAGGGCGCCGAGGGCGGCCAGCTTTTCATTGTGGACCAGGTCTTCCTTGGCCTGGGTCAGGGTTTCGTACATCTGCTGCAGGTCCTGGTTTGCCTTACGCAGTGCCAGGTGGGTATTGATCCGCGCCAGAACCTCTTCGACCTGGAAGGGCTTGGTAATGTAGTCGACGCCGCCAGCGCCAAAACCGCTGACGATCTGTTTGGCATCGCTCAGGCCCGTCATGAAGATAACGGGAATGTCGTGGGTGGCGTCGTCGGCCTTCAGTCGGCGGCAGGCCTCGAAACCGTCCAGGCCGGGCATCACGATGTCGAGCAGGATCAGGTCGGGCTGTGCCAGCACGGCCCGCATCATGCCTTCGCGAGCGTCGTGGGCCAGCACTACCAGGAAGCCGTGGCGGCTCAAGTGATCGAGCAGCGCGAGCAGCAGGGTTGGCGAGTCGTCCACCACCAAAATAGTGGGCGGCCGAATAGGGCTTGTCATGAGCCGGTCCCTTTGCTATAGTTCTGTCCCTCGCAACGCAACGCAGCAAACAGCGCGAAACGATGTGAGTTTAGAGGGGTTGACGAGTTGCAGGATACAACGCATAATCTCGCTTCTCTGCTGCAGACAAACACAACGCTTTGTCAACATAACGCAGCGATCTTTAAAAATCAACAGTCGATAAGTGTGGGCGTTTGAAGATGACCAACGTGCCGAATGGCGCGATGCTCAAATAATATGCTTCAAATGCTCGCACAAAATTAAACGTAATCTCGTTAAGAGATTTCGTCAGTATTTTGAGTGAGCGACCAAGTCAGCAATGACTTAAAACAGAGATTGAACTGAAGAGTTTGATCCTGGCTCAGATTGAACGCTGGCGGCATGCTTTACACATGCAAGTCGAACGGCAGCGCGGACTTCGGTCTGGCGGCGAGTGGCGAACGGGTGAGTAATATATCGGAACGTACCCAAGAGTGGGGGATAACGTAGCGAAAGTTACGCTAATACCGCATACGATCTAAGGATGAAAGCAGGGGATCTTCGGACCTTGTGCTCCTGGAGCGGCCGATATCTGATTAGCTAGTTGGTGAGGTAAAGGCTCACCAAGGCAACGATCAGTAGCTGGTCTGAGAGGACGACCAGCCACACTGGAACTGAGACACGGTCCAGA
>Ga0209564_1002526_pt1 | contig 14121 bp, 13 predicted proteins | sample AraplaCol_mMF_r2_FD_184272 | JGI IMG/M metagenome (GOLD analysis project Ga0209564, IMG submission 184272) | Arabidopsis root microbial communities from North Carolina, USA - plate scrape MF_Col_mMF_r2 (SPAdes) (version 3) | ecosystem: Host-associated > Plants > Roots > Endosphere | place: USA... | reverse complement strand
ATCAAGCTGTCGGACAGTCCGACGGAGGTGACGCGCTCGCCGCTGCTCGGCGAGCACACCGATGAAGTGATGGCCGAACTCGGCTATTCGCGTGAACAGATCGAAGCGCTGCGGACCGTCGGCGCGATCTGAACGAAGCACGAAGCGAAACATGGAACGAACCAGCGCGTAGGCGCGACGCAAGGAGATGACATGCCGGAAGGTGCGGGTTTCATCGCGTGGTCGGGACTCGAGCGCCTGGAGCTATATGTGTTCGTGTTCTCGGGCGCATTGCTGCTGGCGATCGGCTCGACCGCATTCGTCAACCGGCTCATGCATCGCGGGCGGAACATGCGGCAAGTCGCGGCAGGCGACAAACTCGTCGATCTGCTGGCGATGGGATTGTGTATCTGGCTCGGTTACGCTTTTGTCAACGAGCCTGCGCAATTGCCGGGCATCGCGGCGCTGTTCGCCGTGAGCCTGCTGGCTGCCGCACTGGGCGCGCACGTGATGCTGACCACGCACGAGCACCCTATGCGCGCGCCTGCGCATTGCGGCATGTTGGCGAGGCGCGGTGGGTCGTTGCGCGTCGCGTGGGACGGCGACCCTGCACGCATGCAAGTCGCCGACGATTTCACGCAGCGCTGGATCTGGACGAGCAATCCGCGCCGCACGCAGGCGCGCTGTATGTCAGCCGCGAGAAGCCTGCATATGACGCACGCGGCGATGCGCGTGCGCAGCCGTCAACGTTATCAGGTCAAGCGTCACGGAAGTCACTGAATAAAACACATGACGGCCGTGCTTCGTGAACCGCCGTTAAGGATTCACGAAGCGCGGCCGTCGGAGAGAGTCATCGATGAACTGCAACCCTGCGTCATTGAGCGACGGACTCGCGATAGAACTGGCTCTTCCGGTCGAAGATCAGTTGCGCGAGAAAGTCGGCGTCATAGGCGTTGAGCAGATGCGATTGAAAGCGCTCGATATAGGCGGTGATGCGCGCCATTTCATTGCTGACGTCGTCGAAGAAATCAAGCGTGGCCTGGCTCCAGCGAAACCGCAGGCCCAGATCGCTGAACGCGGCGTTGTAGGCGCTCAGCAGCGCTTCGTTGTGCAGATCGGCAGACTGATTCATTGCAGGACTCCCATGTCGAGTGACGAGGCTCGACAGAAGCATAGGAGCCGCAATGAATCCGCAATAGTTAAAGTTTTATTGGCTATCCATAGCCGGTCACTTATGGACGGCCAGTTGATTCACGCGCGTGATCTGTTCGATCAGGGCCGCGCCTTCTTCCATCAGAAAGCGCTTGAACGCCACGGCAACGGGCGGCAACCGCTTGTTCTTGCGATGCACGACGTACCAGTTGAGCATCACCGGAAAGCCTTCGACATCCAGCACGACGAGATGCCCGACCTGCAATTCGAGGCTGATCGTATGCGCGGACAGAAACGCGATGCCCATGCCCGCGATCACGGCCTGCTTGATGGTCTCGGTGCTCTTGATTTCCATCGCGATCTTCAGGTTCGTGAGGCGCCCGGCAAAGCCTTCTTCCATCGAATTCCACGTGTCCGAGCCGCGTTCGCGGACCACGAAAGCCTCGTTCGCAAGCTGGCTCATCTTGATGTTGCGCCTGTTGGCGAGAGGATGCGTGGGCGCCGCGACGATCACATACGGATGCGGCGCGAACACTTCGTTGATCGCATCCATTTCCTGCGGCGGACGCACCATCACGGCGAGATCGGTCTGATTGGTCGACAGCTGATGCAGCAGTTCTTCGCGATTGTGCACGGCAAGATTCAATTCGACGCCCGCGTAGCGGCGCGTGAATTCGGCGAGCAGCCGCGGAAAGAAGTAGTCGCCCGCACTGATCACCGCGACGTTCAGTTTGCCGCCCGATATGCCTTTGAGCTGGCCCATCGCTTCGTCGACTTCATGAAATTGCTGAATGATCGCGCGGCTGTAGTGGAGCATTTCGGTGCCCGCCGGCGTCAGGTAGATCTTCTTGCCGAGCTGCTCGAAAAGCGGCAAGCCCGCATGTTCTTCCAGTTGCCTGACCTGGGTGGAAACGGCGGGCTGCGTGAGATGCAGTTCCTCCGCCGCGCGCGAAAAGCTCAGATGCCGCGCCACTGTTTCGAAGACTTTCAGCTGGCGGAGGGTCGCGTTACGCATTGTCATGGCGGATGTATAAGCGAAGGTGAATCCTCATGGTAACAAACTTTAATTATCAGTAATTCAGCATTGACCCTAGCATGGATTCTGTAATGGACGATTCGCTGCATGAACATCGGGTTAACGCTTAAAAACAAGGCTCCGATGCGAAAAAGACACAAGCCGATGACGGCGGCTTTTAACAGGCAAATAAGGCAGGCGATAAATCGGATTAAAGGTTTTTTATAAAAGAAGTAGTGGAATTGGCATTGCGAATTACCCCGAAGCAGCCCGTTTGGGGACACAACTATAAGGTGGCATGCATACAGACCGGCGCTTTGGCCGGCTGCCCTAAATAGATAGCGGAGACAGGCACATGAACAGCATTTCGCAGCAAGCTCCCGTTGCGTTCTGGCGCAACCGGTGGTGGCAACTGGCATTTGGCATCTTGTGCATGGCGCTGGTCGCCAACCTTCAATACGCGTGGACGCTGTTCGTCACACCGATGAGCACAAAGCATCATTGGGGGCAGGCTGAAGTTCAGCTTGCGTTCTCGATCTTCATTCTGACCGAGACGTGGCTGGTGCCGGTGGAAGGATGGCTCGTCGACCGTTTCGGTCCCCGTCCCGTCGTCGCGGGCGGCGCGATCTGCGCGGGCCTTGCATGGGTGATGAACTCCTATGCGACGACGCTGCCGGAGTTGTACGCCGCGTCCGTGATCGCCGGTATCGGCGCGGGCGGCGTGTACGGCACATGCGTCGGCAATGCGCTGAAGTGGTTCCCGGACAAGCGCGGTCTCGCAGCGGGCTTGACGGCAGCAGGTTTCGGCGCGGGCGCGGCCGTCACGGTGATTCCGATTGCAAACATGATTACGCGCTCCGGTTACGAGCACACGTTCATGTTCTTCGGCATCCTGCAGGGCGTCTGCATTTTCGTGCTGGCACTGCTGCTGAGAAAGCCCGACGGCGCCAAGGCACCGCCCGCCAAGCGCAAGTTCGCGGTCACCAAGCAGGATTACACGCCGGGCCAGATGATCAAGTCGCCCGTGTTCTGGGTGATCTACGCATCGTTCGTCGCGGTTGCGGCAGGCGGCCTGATGGCGACAGCGCAAATCGGTCCGATCGCAAAAGACTGGGGCCTCGCGAAGCTGCCGATGACGCTGTTCGGCGCCACGCTGCCGCTGCTGACGATGACGCTGTCCATCGACAACATCTGCAATGGCTTCACGCGTCCGCTGTGCGGTTTCATCTCCGACAAGATCGGCCGCGAGAACACGATGTTCGCGATCTTCATCGGCGAAGGGCTCGCGCTGCTGGGGCTGATGGAGTACGGCCAGAACCCGTATGCGTTCATGACGTTCGCGGCGCTGATCTTCCTGTTCTGGGGCGAGATCTTCTCGATCTTCCCGGCCATCTGCGCGGACACGTTCGGCAGCAAATACGCGGCGGCGAATGCGGGCACGCTCTATACCGCGAAGGGCACGGCATCGCTGATCGTGCCGATCGCTTCCGTGCTCGCGGCGACGGGCGGCTGGAACCTGGTGTTCATCGTCTCGGCGGTGATCACGATTGCGGCGGGCGTGTCGGCGAAATTCGTGCTGGCACCGATGCGCGCGCGCTGGATCGCTTCATCGAACGAAGCATCTCGCGAACTCGAGCCGGAACTGGCGGCAAACGGACCGGGCCTGCGTCACTGGCCGGAACAGACGGGCGAATAAACCCGTTTCACTTCAACATGGCGACCTGAACACATGAACGTATCGTTGCAGCAATTGAAGGTGTTCGTCGCCGTCGCGCGTCAGCGGAGCTTCACCCGTGCGGCGCGCGAGTTCGATCTGACGCAGTCGGCTGTGAGCCGGTGCGTGCGCGAACTCGAAGAGGCAATTGCATTGCGTCTCTTCGATCGCACGACGCGTCAGGTCGAACTGACGACAGCGGGCTCCCGGCTCGAACGGCGCATCGCCCGGCTGATCGAGGAAATCGAGCTGACCTTGCGCGAGGAGCGTGCCGCGCACGAGGAGCACACGGGCGTCGTGGTGGTGGCGTGCGATCCCGTGACGTCGTCGGGCTGGCTGCCCGAGCGGCTCGCGCGCGGCGCCGCGATCTTCCCCGATCTGATCGTCACTGCGAAGGAACAGCCTCAACATGCCGTGCTCGCCGCCATCGAGCAGGGCGAAGTCGACTTCGGCGTACTGTGCGACGCGCACGTTGCGGGCGCCGACGCCTTTCACATCCAACCGCTCGTTTCGACGCCGCTGTGCGCGGTGCTGCCGCAGGCGCATCCGCTTGCCGCCGGCGCCGCGCTGCACTGGGAAGCGCTGCGCAATACGAGGACTGTCACGCAACTCGTTACGCTCAATGCGGAAGCGGGCACGCGCAATGTAACGGAGCGGGCATTGAACGTGCATCGTATCGATGCGGCGCGCGCCAACGAATGCGGGCATCTCGCCGCGGCGCTGCGCATGATCGAACTCGGTCTCGGCATTGGCGTATTGCCTGTCGACATGCAAGCCGGCGCGCTGCCGGCGTCGCTCGTCGCGCTTCCGCTCGTGCCCGAGGTGTCCGTGACGACGGTGCTGGTGCGCCGCCGCAACCGCTCGTTGCGACCGAATGCCGAAGCCGTCTGGGCGCTGTTTGCCGGCAAGGAACTGCCCGATCATGCTGGCGCGTCGGCGGCGTCTGGCGCAGCATCTGTCAATCCAACCATAAAAGGAGCCACACACGAACCGATGCCGTGCGTACCCGATGAAGAGGCGTTGATGCGTGCCTCATAAGCGCGAGGGTGCGGGCGGTTCAGCCAACGGTTCGCGAAGCAGCCATATCGCAATCGCAAGGAGTACGAGATGGACACTGAAACCGACCTCAGACGCTACGATCTGCTCATCGACGGCAAGCGGCTGCCGCCCGGCACCGGCGAATACACTGTCGACATCAACCCCGCGACTGAAGAGCCGATAGCGCTCGTCGCGCAAGGCAGCGCGCAGGATGTCGATACGGCCGTCAAGGCCGCGCGCGCCGCGCTGAAAGTGTGGAACGGCATGCGCGCCGCCGAGCGCGGCCGGATTCTGATGCGCTTCTCCGAACTGCTGCGCGAGCACCGGGACGAAATCGTCGCGCTGGAAAGTCTCGACGCGGGTAAGCCGCTCGCCTCCGTCAAGCGCCAGGACGTGCCCGCCGCCATCGACACGCTCGCGTACTACGCCGGCTGGTGCGACAAGATCAACGGCCAGGTCGTGCCCGTGCGCCCCGACGCACTGACCTACACGGTGCGCGAGCCCGTCGGCGTGGTCGGCGCGATCGTCCCGTGGAATTTTCCGCTGATGATAGGCATGTGGAAGATCGCGCCCGCGCTCGCATGCGGCTGCACGATGGTCGTGAAGCCCGCCGAGATCACGCCGCTGTCGGCGTTGCGGATCGGCGAGCTCGCGCTGGAAGCGGGCGTGCCGCCCGGCGTGCTGAACATCGTGACTGGTAAGGGGCGCGTGGTCGGCGACGCGATCGTTGCGCATCCGGGTATCGACAAGGTGACGTTCACGGGGTCACCGTCGGTCGGGCGCGGCATTCTGCAGGGCGCGGCGGGCAACTTCAAGCGCGTGACGCTGGAACTCGGCGGCAAATCAGCGAACGTGATTTTCGCCGATGCGAATATCGACAACGCCGTCCGCGCCGCCGCCTCGGGGATTTTCTTCAATACGGGTCAGGTGTGTTCGGCGGGCTCGCGCATTCTTGCGCATCGCGATGTCTATGACGAAGTGGTCGAAAGGCTCGCGGCGCGTGCGAAAGGGCTCAAGGTCGGCGATCCGTCCGAGCGGGAGACGACCATGGGTCCGCTCGTCTCGGCTGCGCAGATGAAGACGGTGCTCGATTACGTGGACATCGGCAGGAACGAAGGGGCGTCGCTCGTGACGGGCGGCGCGCGCATCGGGCAGAAGGGCTTTTTTGTCGAGCCGACGGTGTTCGCGAACGTCGAGCACGAAATGCGCATTTCGCAGGAGGAAATCTTCGGGCCGGTGGCGAGCGTTGTGCGTTTCAACGACGAAGAGGACGCCGTGCGCATCGCGAACGGCACCGCGTACAGCCTCGCGGCGGGCGTGTGGAGCGCGGATATCGGCCGCGTGCATCGCGTCGCGCATGCGCTGAAGGCGGGCACGGTCTGGATCAACACCTACGGCTATACCGACGTGCGCCTGCCGTGGGGCGGCTCGGGCGATTCGGGCTTCGGCCGTGAACATGGCGATGCCGCGATCGAAAACTTTACGGAGCCGAAGTCGATCTGGCTCGCGCTCGAACATTGATCGCGGCGCGGCAATGAAAAACGGATCGGACGTTTTGTGTCCGATCCGTTCTTTTTTCTGGCGCCGCAGCGAGGATTCAGCTCGAACGCCGCACCAGCAGGAAGCTCACGCCGATCGCGCCGAGAAATGCGCCGCAGCAGCGGTTGAACCAGCGGCGCACGGTGGCACGCGTCAGCCATTTGCCGAGATACATGCCCGCCCACGAATACAGCGCGATCGCGAACCATTCGAGCACGAGAAAGCTGGCGCCGAGCACGGCGAATTGCGGCAGCATCGGCTTCGAAATATCGACGAATTGCGGCAGGAACGCGGTGAACACCAGAATCGCCTTCGGGTTGCCCGCCGCGACAAAGCATTCCTGGCGCGCGATGCGCCACAGCGAAGCGTCGTCCTGCTTCATCGCGTCCATCGGTCCGGCGTCGCTGCGCCACAGCTGGACAGCCAGCCAGATCAGATAGGCGGCACCCACCAGTTTGATCGCAAGGAAGAACACTTCGGATGCGTGCAGCACGACGGCGAGGCCCGTTGCAGCGAGCACCAGCATGCCGGCAAAGGCGACCAGCCGTCCGCTGCCGGCGACGAACGCCGTCATGAAGCCGTGCCGGGCGGCAACGTTGATCGACAGCAGATTGTTGGGCCCGGGCGCCATGTTGATCGCGAAGCACGCGGGAAGAAAAAACAGCCAGGCGGTGAGAGACATGACGGCTCGCTCGGACGGGCCGCCGCGCGGCGTTGGTTCGCACAGCGCGCGGCGGTAAATGCAGAGGGAAATATCCGATTGTAGCGAAATGCCGGCTGCGGCTACGCCGCAGCGCAAGAGAATTGCGCCGCCACCGGCGGCGCCAGCGCGAAGCGGAACGCGCCTGTTATTCGACCGGCTGTAGCGATTGCTGAAACGACGGATCTCTGACGATCGTATCGACGCTGATTTTCACGACGTCGTCGAGTGCGAGCGCGGGGTTCGTGAACTTCTGCCGGAACAGATGGACCGTATTGCTCTTGACGTAGACGGTCTGCTTCGTCGACGCATTGGTGACGAAGTAGCAGATGGTCATCGTCCACGTGGCCCGCGGCCGCGCATCGTCCACCGACAACACCTCGATCCGGCCGCTCAGCACCAGCTTGTCGTGGGTCGTCACGGCGATGCCCGACTTGCGCCATGCGGACACGACAGCGTCGCGCACCGCCGACTCGACACCTTTCTTCAGCAGGATAGACGTCGTCGCCGTATTGGGAATGCGATCGAAGCTGACGTGGCCATCGCGCGCGGGCATGTACGCGAAGTCGCGGGCGGAGGCGATGACGAGCGCGTTGTCCGCAGGCGTCGAGGTCGACGCGGTGGAACGGGGCACGAAGAAGGAGCAAGCGGAGCTGAGGAGCGCGAAGCAGGCGATGCTGGATCGTTTGAGCAGAAGCGGGTTCACGGCGATGGCGCAGCAGGCGTGCCGCTGCGGGATGAAAGTCGAAAGGCGAGAGTGTGTCGCGCGGGCCTAAGCGCGAATATGAGACGCGTCCTAAAAATACGGTCGCTGCATCGGATCGACAACATCGGCAGGCCAACAATTGAATACGGTCAAGCATGCGCGATGGGGGCCGAGTCCAGCCAGAAGGGCCGGCTTCACGCGATCCGGCTATGTTCGCGCCAAGTTTTTTGAGCGGCGTCAATGTTGCAGGTCCGCATCTCAAAAACGCACCCCTCTTATCGCATTAAGAGTCTTCTTACAGTCTTTTTTTGGATAGTCCGCGATACTCATCGACGCTCATTTTCATCCAGACAAAGAGACCTCCATGCTTGACTCGTCCGCACTTCAATCGATGAAACCGCTTTTCATGACGCCATGCTACGGCGGCAACGTCATGGCGAATTTTGCAAACAGCCTGCTCGCCCTCAATAACGCGATGTGGCAGACGGGCATGCAGGGCTCGGTGCGAATCCGTTCCGGCGAAAGTCTGATCACCCGTGCGCGCAATGAGGCCGTCGCGGAATTTCTGCTCGATCCGGGCTACACGCATCTGTTCTGGATCGACGCAGACATCGGCTTTTCCGTCGATCAGGTGTTGCGGCTGCTGCTAGCCGATCGCGATGTCGTGGCGGGCGTCTATCCGCTCAAGCGTTTCGACTGGCCGGGCGTGCTGCCCGGCGGACTCACGCAGGAAACCTTCGCCGCACGCTACCTGCGCTATCCCGTGAACGCGCACGACGGTGTGTCGTCCGCGATCGACAGCGACGGCTTTCTCGAAGTCAGCGAAGCGCCGACGGGCTTCATGTGCATCAAGCGCAGCGCGATCGAAGCGATGATCGCGCGCCTGCCCGAACTGAAGTACGTGCCCGACGGTCCGCCCGATTCGCCGCTCTACGACCTCTGCTACCGCTTCTTCGATGTGATGGTCGAGCCTTTCACTCGCCGATACCTGTCGGAAGACTATGCGTTCTGCCGCCGCTGGCGCGATATCGGCGGGCAGGTATTCGTCGATACGCAATCGAAGCTGTCGCATCAGGGCATCTACACGTGGCACGGCGACTTCGGCGCGTCAATGGCGACGAGCCCGCTGACGGCGATTGGCGGCGAGTGCTGACCCGCGACGGCTCGACACATGAACATGGAAACCAACGAACTGAGCGTGCGCGCGCGTGGCGGCACGGAATTGATGCTGCGAGCGCTTCACGCGCGACTCGATCCGGAACTGGTGCGGCAGTTTCAGATCATTCCTTCCCGCGTGCGCGGACTCGACCCCGACCGTAAGCGCATTCTCTGGCTGCACGACAAACCAAGCCGCGAAGAATCCAGCTTCCTGGAACAGGCTGAAAATCGTGCGGCGTTTGCGGGCATTGTGTGTGTGTCGCATTATCAGGCGGCGCTGTATCAGATGATTCCTGGCGTGCCCTATGCGGAGATGAGCGTGTTGCAAAACGCGATCGAGCCATTCGGCGCCTACGTTCCGCGACGCAGCGAGCGCATCCGGCTGATCTATCACACGACGCCCGATCGCGGCCTCGAAATCCTCGTTCCCGTCTTCGAGTATCTGGCTGAGCGCCATCCCGACATCGAGCTGGACGTCTTTTCGAGCTTCAGCATCTACGACTGGACGGAGCGCGACACGCCATTTCTTCCGCTGTTCGAACGATGCCGCTCGCATCCGCGCATCCGTTACCACGGCGCGCAGCCGAATGCGGTAGTGCGCGAGACGCTGAGCGAATGCGACATCTTCGCGTATCCGAACATCGAACCGGAGACGAGTTGCATCGCCGCCATCGAAGCCATGTCGGCGGGCTGTCTCACGGTCTGCGCGGCGTACGGCGGCTTGCCGGAAACCTGCGCGAATTTCGCGAGGCTCTATCCGTTTACCGAAAACCGGCAGGCACACGCGCAGCGCTTCGCCGCCGTGCTCGACGAGGCAATCGAAACCGTCCGGCTGCGCAAAGCGGAAGACGAGTACTGGCGCGCGCATCAGGTCGAATATTTCACGCGCTTTTATTCGTGGGACAGACGCATCGGCGAATGGGATGCCTATTTGCGCAGCCTGCTTTGACGGGCGGTTGTGACTGAAGCCGAAGCCGTCGTCTGCGACGGACGATGGCTGATTTTTCTTAATGCAAGTGCGTTCAAACCAAGACAGTTTTAAGAAAATTAAGAGTTAACCGATTCGGCTCGCGTCCTCCGCCCCGTAAACTTTAAAAATCACTTGTCGGGCTGCGCGGCGCGATGGAGCGACCAGCCGGTCGCGGGATCGATCGATCCATCTTTGCCTCGCCACGCGCCGTAGCCGTGCCTTCCCGGTACAGCCGCTCATGCCCGCCGCCCTTTGATTCCAACGCGAGAACCTGACGTGAAACATCTGCGATCATTCCTCGCGCGCAGGCAGGGCATCTCTATGGCAGCGGTTCGTCCGCTGTCCGTCAAACGCAAGGCGCTTTCGAGCGCGGCTGCTTTTTCGGCATTGTGGATCGGCGCTTCCGTCGTGCCTGGCACGTCCACCGCCGTGGCCGCCCCGAAGGCGCACAAGCATGGTTTCGCTCACAAGCAGCGGCGCCATCATGCACTTGCACAAGAGATGACATTGCCGGGCGCGCAACCCGCCACTTCGTTCAATGCCGTAAGACCTTCGGCGCGCGACGTCGATCGCGCGCTGGCCGAATCCATTGCACAATCGGCCGACGATGCATCGCCGGCGCCTGCCGCCGCTCGCCCGGACGACCCGGCCACGCTCGCGCCCGCATACTCGACGGCCTCGATCAACGTGCGGATGCCGTCGAACGAACTGGTGCTCGGCACGGTCTGCGCCACCACGCCGACGATGTGCGTACCCGTTGCGCATGATCGCTCCGACGATGGTCACGAATGGTCGGGCCGCGTGACGCCCGAAGGCGCATCGAGCGACGACGCCCGGGCGACGACGCCATTCGGCGACGCCACCGGTTTCGGCATGAGCCACGATGAGCTTCGCTCGAGCGCCGGCCCGATCGGCACCACGCTGCGCGAGTCGCTCGCACAAGCGGGTTTTCCGGCGACGGTCGTTGCGCAAATCGGCGGGATCTTTGCTGGCCGCGTGGATGTCGATGCGCCTGCGCAGGCGGGCGACGAATACCGGATCGTGATGGACACAGTGAGCGAATCGGGTGCATCGCGCATTGCTTCGCTCGAAGTCCGCCTGAACGGCCGCATCTACGACGCCCTCTGGTTCACCGCGCCGGGCGCGTCGCATGGCGCGTACTACACGCTCGACGGCTGCCTGATCGCGAGCGAGCCGTTCGCGATGCCGCTCGACTACCGGCGCGTGAGTTCGCCGTTCGGCATGCGCATCCATCCCGTCTTCGGCGAGCCGCGCTTTCACACGGGCGTCGATCTGACCGCGCCCGCCGGCACGCCGATCTACGCGGCAGCCGCGGGCACCGTCGAGACGGCGGTCAACGGCCGTGGCTACGGCAAGCACATCGTTTTGCGTCATGACGACGGTTATTCGACCTACTACGCGCATCTGTCGCTGTTCGCGGGCGCGCTGAAGGCCGGTCAGCGTATCGAGCAGGGACAGCTGATTGGCTATGTCGGCCGCACGGGCACGGCAACCGGGCCGCACCTGCACTTCGAAGTGCGCAAGGACGACCATCCCGTCGATCCGCTGACGCTCACCGCGCATCAGTTCGTCGCGCCGCTGTCGGGCGCCGCGCGCGTCGCCTTCAACGAGCGCGTCGAGGCCGCCCGCACGAGCCTTGCAGCGCTGCCGTCGCCGGCTGTGCGGATTGCCCTGATTCTCCAGCCGCCACGCTTCTTCTGACACGGCAATGCGCTGGCGTGCCCTGCGCCAGCGTTTCTTCCCTCTCATCGGTGCAGGTGCCGTGGCCCTTCTGCGGCGCACGGACTTGCGCACCCGTGCGCCGCAGGATTTAATACAGTCGATCCGATAGACGTTTGCGGTCCGGCACCCTTTGCGCGGGTCGGCTGCACTTGCGCCGCGCCTCGAACGATCCATCCACGCCAGCCCGAAGCGGTCGCAGTCGCGACACGCCCCGGCGGCACGCGGTTGCAGTGCGCCCCGATGCAAGCTGTTTCACAAGAACGGAGAAAAGCATGAAGGCCAGCACCATCGCGGAACGGGAAGCCAGCGGGCGCGCGGCCCGCGAACACGCAAAACGCTCCAGTCACCGCGCCATCGGCCATATGCACCGCAATCCCGTCGATCTGCTGCGGCAAAGCAGCGAAGGCCGCGTCGAGCGTCTCGTGCCGCTGCGTTACGGGCGCATGGCCGTGTCGCCGTTCACCTTCTATCGCGGCAGCGCGATCCTGCAGGCGCACGATCTCAGTATGACGCCGCACACGCCGCTGACGCTGCCCATTTGCGGCGATGCGCATCTGCTGAATTTCGGCGGCTTCGCGACACCCGAGCGTCAGCTGATCTTCGATCTGAACGATTTCGACGAAGTATCCACCGCACCGTTCGAATGGGACCTGAAGCGGCTCGTCGCGAGCTTCGTGGTCGCCGCGCGGCACATGCGCTTCAGCAGCGGCGCCGCCTACGATCTGGTGATGACGGCCGCCAACCAGTATCGCGACCGCATGGCGCAGTACGCCGGATGCGGCGCGCTGGAGCTGTGGTACGAACGCATCACGTTCGATCGCATGGTCGATATGGCGGTGAACGCGGAGAATCGCCGGCTGATCCGTCGAGGGATGGAAAAGGCGGCCACCCGCACGCACGAAAGCATGCTCGACAAGCTGTGCGAGCGCGAAGGCGACCGCTACGTGATGCGCGACATGGCGCCCAGCCTGTTCCACGTGCACGGCTCGGGCACATTGTTCGATGCCGAGGACGACTGGTTCCGGATCGGCGACTGGCGCAAGCTGATGCACGATACCTACGAAGGCTATCTCAAGACGCTCAACGAAGATCGGCGCGAGCTGCTGGAGCAGTTCGTGCCGCACGATCTCGCATTCAAGGTGGTCGGCGTCGGCAGTGTCGGCACACGCTGTCTCGTGCTGCTCACCGTCGATCCCCTCGGCAAGCCGCTCTTTCTGCAGATCAAGGAGGCGCGGCGCTCGGTGATCGCGCAGCATTTCAAGGCGGGGCCGCGCAAGTCCGAGCCGAAGCACGAGGGCGAGCGCGTCGTGCTGGGCCAGCGCATGCTGCAGGCAGCTAGCGATATCTTTCTCGGCTGGTCGACGGGTCCGGCGGGCCGGCATTTCTACTTCCGGCAATTGCGCGACATGAAGCTGACGCCGAGCGTCGATCTGTTCGACGTCGATCAGTTGAACGGCTATGCGCGGCTATGCGGCTGGGCGCTGGCGCGCGCGCACGCGAAGGCGGGCGGCAAGGCGATCGAGATCAGCGCGTATATTGGACGCAGCGACCAGTTCGCGGAAGCGCTCGCCGGGTATGCGGCGGCGTATGCGGATCAGGTCGAGCGGGATTATGACGTGTTCATGAAAGCGTGCCGAAGCGGCGAACTCGAGGCGCGCACCGACGAGGACATGGCCGCCGATTTCCGCATTTGACGGGCATTGGGCGTCCGGCGTTGGCGCTGGAATCCCGCCGACGATGGCGCGCGTTCGCCAGCCTGTGTCCGATGGCGCGCGTCCCGAAACGGTACAGTCGCGGCATGCGGCGGGAAAAGGGGCAGGGGCCGCATGTCGTCTGTAGCGAGCAGTAGCAGCGTACCGTGGTGCTAACTCTGATCGGAGGTTTGCATGCTTTCCCTCATTGGCACAATAGTCGTCGGGTTGATCGTCGGTCTGATTGCGCGCGCGCTCAAGCCGGGCGACGACAGCATGGGTTGGATCATGACGATCATTCTCGGCATTGCCGGCTCGCTGATCGCGGGCTATGTCGGGCGCGCGCTCGGCTGGTATCAGCCGGGGCAGGCGGCGGGCTGGATCGCGTCGATCATCGGCGCAATCGTGCTGCTCGTGATTTACCACCTGGTCCGGCGGCGCGCCTAGGCGTTCGGTCTGCCGCGCGCGGCGCTGTCCGTCAGGCGTCGCGCGCCTCGCGCAGCGTCACGAAGCGCAGTCCGCGCGCACGCACGGTCTCGATCAGACGCGGCAGCACGTCGAGCACGACGGGCTGGCCCGACGCGTCTTTTGCTGCGCTCGCGTCGTGCAGAAGCAGGATGTCGCGCGCGGCGAGCCCATCGACGAGCCGTTCCAGCACGCGCTGCGGGTTGCGCTCGCGGGTGTCGAAGCCGCGCCGCGTCCAGGCGGCGAGCCGC
>Ga0209564_1002518_pt1 | contig 14175 bp, 17 predicted proteins | sample AraplaCol_mMF_r2_FD_184272 | JGI IMG/M metagenome (GOLD analysis project Ga0209564, IMG submission 184272) | Arabidopsis root microbial communities from North Carolina, USA - plate scrape MF_Col_mMF_r2 (SPAdes) (version 3) | ecosystem: Host-associated > Plants > Roots > Endosphere | place: USA... | reverse complement strand
AATCGGTTTCCAGAACGCCGCACGGTACGCGTTGGTGGTCTGGGTGCCGGTCCATTTTCTCGGCATGGACTGGAAGACTTCATCGGCGCTGATCGACCCGAAATGGATCACGGTCGCGTTACCGGTAGGCATGGCGCTCGGCTCGCTGTCGAATAGCTGGATATCCGACGTATTGTTTCAAGGGCGCCGCTATATGGCGATCGTCTGGTACATGGTGCTGGCCTGTGCGACGGCAATCTTCATGATGTTCGTGCCGCACGGTAGTATGTTTGCGATCGTGCTTCTGTTTTTGTGCGGCTTTTTTGTCTTCGGGCCGGCGTCGTCTTTCTGGGCCTTGTGTCCTGATATTTTCGGGCGCCGCGCTGCGGGGACAGCAACAGGTGTGCTAAACACCATGTCGTACATGTTCGCTGGCATCGGCGAACCGGTTATCGGCCACATTATCGATGCCACCGGCCATACGTCGATCATCTTTCCGATTGTCGCAGGGCTTTGCGCAGCAAGCGCAGTGCTTTCGATGCTGATCAAGCGCTGAGGAATCGCGTCGCCCGAACCTGGCTGGACTTCTCGATGCTTTTGCGTTGCTGCGAGTCGATTCGTGGACGGCTGTTCTTTCTCGGGAGCGGCCGTTTGGAGCGTGCTGACTCGAACGGCCGAGTTGGGTCGGGCTGAGTCCATCCGTGCTTCGAACTCATCGCCGCAAAACGGTCATTGGTATTTCGCTTCCCGATACCAGCCGGTCGTCAATGCGCGCTCGCGAACCACTCCGGTCAGACAACTTTCTTCAAACCGGTCAGTCAGCCAAATCCAGATTTGGCTGACTGGAGTGCCACTAAGCAGCCGTTGGCGACCTCACCCAACCGGCCAGGAGCAGACGGTCGACGCGACGGGCTGGATCGTTGACAATGTGTGCGGGCAAAAGAATTCGAGGAAACCATGCGTTTGTGGGCCAAGGTTAACTCACGGGAGTGGCCAAACATAGAATCGGTTCTGATCCTTGGACTGACCGACGGTGTCCTACTCATCCGGTACTTCTCTTTATCAACTCGCGATGTTGAAGGGGATCACTGGTATTCAAACTTGGACGAGGCCAAGCAAGACGCTGAGCAAGGATATGGTATCGAGCTGACTGCATGGCAAGCCATACCCGACGAGAAAGACGAACTTTACCAATTAAGCGTGATGCCGATCGCCGGATACTCCTATGATACGGATAATGCTGAATGGGTCGCACCTAGATTCAACGATTATTCTCCGAAATCGGGGCGCTAAGTTAGGCGGCGATCAACCGGCTTCGGTCAGTCGAACCTGAGCTTCGAATCGTTTACAGTTCGAGATGTGGAAGCCGGTCGAAGGTGTCTCCCGGCGGGTGCCGCCTGCTTAAAAGCCCGGCGCTGGCCGCCAATGAACATATGGTGGGTACGGTGCGCCGTTGAGGAAGGCCAGAAATACCTCCACAACCTGGTCAGTCATGAACCATTCATCTGAGCGCATCGGAATGTTGCCCGCCCGAAAGACTAGGATGGTGCCGTCCGGGCGCACAGGTGACGGTTTGTCGTGGAATGCTCTCCACCGTTGCGCACCGAGCTGGAAACGTTCCATCATGCAACTTACGCCGCCGCCCGCTACCTGCACATAGCTACCACTAGCATCAGTCAAAGACGCATAAGATGACTTGCCATAGCTCCGCAGCGATTTCAGTGCATGAGTGATCTGTCGTGGAGTTGGCGCGATGATTTCCGCTTTCCCTTCGATGTTGAATTTCATTTGCTGAATTGCTCCGCTTCATTCAACCGGACGTGAATCCTACCAGCACGAAGCCTCATGCTGAATGGTCGCTAACGGCAAACCTGACTGGCCGCTGAGGGTCTATTGTGTTGAAAAACTCCCCGGGAAAGATTTCAGCGAGGTTTTCATGGGTTCTCTTACCCCTAACCGATGATCGCGAGCGGCGTATAGAGCGATCTGAGAGGCCGATTTTTCGCCAACCCGTTCTACCACGTGGAGAAGGGGGTTTTTCAACACAATAGGCCGAGCCTCTTGCATGGCGCGGGCGCTGACGACGATCGTAAGCGCACTCGATCGTGAGGCGCCATTGGGCGGTTTCGGACGTTCGACAGTGAGGGTTGGATCGCCGACAATCGCGCAACTAGGAAGCGCTAGCATCTATCGCCCGGGACTGAAACAATGAGAGAACATTGGCAACTGCCTGTCGCGGCGTCAGCTTTACTGCATAGCCCAGAATTTGTCCTCCTCCCACGCCGCAAGTGCGAGTTAAGATTGTTGATCGAGGGCGACGATGGAGCCCCCAGGGCGATCGCGCTGCACTTCAACGGGGTGGAATCCTACAAGTGCACTTTCCTGACCTCGTGTACTGCGGACATGTTCAATCTCGCGTACGGGAAACTCGTTTCACTCAATAGCCCTTGGCTAGACGAAGTCCGAAGCACACGAAAGAAGGATCAAGCGACTATCAGTGCCTTGCAGCATTTTATGATCACCTTTGATGATGGGCCCTGCTACGAGATCATATGCCGCTCGTGGAGCATCAACGAATGATCGTTCACGTTACGAGCCTCGGACGTCACGCCCAGCCGTCGGGCGAGGTTCGGCCATAACCGGCCGTTCGACACCGTCACCCAGATCGTCGACAATAGGTGTCTCGGACATTTAGATTACCTGCTACCTCATGCGCAGATTACAGGCATCGCGCTTCTATATTGCGGGCGGCGCCATCTCGGAGCCGATCTTTATACTGGACTGTGCAGCCTCCGAGTGGCTCTTCGCCTCGGGATTCTGGAAGCGAATCAACAGCTCGTTGGGGACGATGTTCGACCAATTCGAAGAGGACGAGGCCGAGCCCCCGATTCTTTTACAAATTGCATCCGAGCTAGAGTGTTGCCTTCGTTCGCTTCACTCGCAGAGTGAAGACACGGTGTGTTTCGTTTGCGGTTGGTCCACGAATGGGGACGCTCACACTGTTGAGGTTCAGCGGAAGCATCTTGTCTCCCAACTGGCCATGCTCCGAAGCCTCCTTGCTTCGGCTGCTGCCAACAAGAACGTTGTTGAATTGAGTCTTTGACTGCGGCCTGCTTTCGAAATCGGCTGACCACGGCCAAGGGCGGTCATTCTGTAGTGGCTGCAAATCTTTGACAATCGGCAGGTTGAAGACCTGGGCGAATCGCGTTGATCGTGGCCGGCTTGCCTTAAGGCGCCAGAACTTTCTTCATTGATGGTGCGGGATGTCGTACGTATTTTTCGCGCTCATAGAAAGGAACGGCGTCTGGGCGCGCGTCAAGAAATACCGCTGTCATACTGCGAGCGAGGGCGTCGGCTTCGGCATATTCCAATAGGGATCGGCCAACACCACGCCCTCGGCCCGTCGCATCGACCACGAGGTCATCGATATGAAGGTGTGCGCCGCGCGCCAAGGTATGGACGGGTCTCATGCCCATCACCCCGATAATCGTCCCCTCATCGAATGCTGCTACAAGCTCGTAGCCCGAATATGATTGCCGGCGGATCCGTTCCAAGAACTCGGGTTCTTCGAGGGATCGAAGTTGCGCCATGACGCGGTATGCCTGCATCCATTCCGGCGGCGACAGCCTTCTGATTTCCAAGTTGCTGCAGCGGTGTTCAGTCATGGTTCAAGTCGGTCCCTCAACCGTAAAATCCAGATTGTTGCACGGAGTCGCGTGACGAGGTCTCTCGCTGAATCGGGGCATTCGAACGTCCGCTTCCGACAGTAACGACTGACCGCTCCGGGTCGCGCGCTCCCGATCGCGACCGTGTGAGACTCGAGTGTCCATGCTGATTGCATAAGGCAGTGAGCGGCCAATAGCGGGCAGTCGACATGGTCACTGAGATCGTCGACAATTCGGATATCGCCTTCACTGGTACTTGCTATGTCCTTCGCCTTTCAATGCGCTACGTGCGGACAAACTCACGAAGGCATGCCGAGCTTTGGGGCTTCGGCACCGTTAAGCTACTACGAAGTACCAATAGCAGATAGGGAAGTGCGTTGTTACCTGGGTAGCGACGACTGTGTAATCGATGAAGAATATTTCTTCGTTCGCGGCTGCATTGAAATCCCCGTTCACGGTGAAACAGAACCATTTTCCTGGGGAGTCTGGGTGTCTCTTAGCAGGGCGAGCTACGTTGAATGGGTGGCATGCTATGAGGAACCCAGACGTTCTCACGTTGGGCCATTTTTTGGATGGCTTAATGCTCGTTTAAAGCCATATCCCGACACCATGAACTTGAAAACCCGGATTCACTTGCGTGACGATGGAATTCGTCCGTACATCGAACTTGAGCCAACCGACCATTCGTTGGCGGTTGAACAAAGAGACGGAATTTCCGTCGAGCGTGTGGCAGAAATTTATACCCTTTTAGTTCATGACGAGAACGCCTAGGCCGTCGGCTAGGAGGAGCGCCACATAGCAGAATTGCGCGGTCTCCGGACGGTGAGATGGGCAACATCCGGCCACGTTGGGGTGTGTTGCCGTTCGCGCAATGATTTCGTTGATTACATACCGATTGGCAATTGACGGCCAGGAGCGGTCGTTCGACATACCGGCGTAAATCCCCGACAATTTAGCGGATTCACACCCTGGAAGCCGAGCGATGAAATGCCAGATATGTGGGCGAGCACTCGATCAGCCCGACGCCCCCTTATCGATGAACTGTGGCGGTGACTGCTGGGGTTGCGTCGGCGGGATTGAGGCCGACCTAGGCAATGCGGAGTCGATCGAGCAGGTCCGAGAAGAACACGTTCGCGGACTTCGCCCGGGATGGATTGACCCGGCGAAGTAGTGACCACCGATCTCATGTTCGGCTCACTGTTGGCCACAACCGGTCGTTCGAGATAGTCGGCAAGATAATCGAGAATCCAGAAGACCAAGATGCTAACTGAAGAATTTACCGACGGCTGGAAGCCAATTCATGTTGGATTTGAGGGCGCACCTCTCTCGATCAATGGCATCAATCCCTGGTCGCACGCAGGTAACTGGCGACAGGTGTCTCAGGAACATATTGTCGTTCCGCACCCGGCTTATCCTAGCGAACGTCATCGTGCATGGGTCTACGAAATCACAATTCCTGGAAAGGCAGTTTGCTTCGCGGCCACTGAGCTTTCCAACGGCGTGTGGGGTTTCTACGTGCGACGGGCCGCTTCATAGTCAAGCTAGGGGCTGTTTTACGGCAACCGGACTGTGCTCGGCCAGTTTCGGACGTTCGACGTGGGCCCCCAAATCGTCGACAATCTCGAAACCAAGCGTCAAACAGTTCGCGCGAGAATCGACGATCAACGACGGGGCATCCATGCAACGCATCCTTGCCATAGGCGGTGGCGGCTTCATGATGGAAGACTCACCATCGCCAATCGACAGGCATATCACTCGCCTAACAGGAAAGGCGCGACCGCGGATCTGTTATCTCGCCGCGCCCAGCGGAGACTTGCCAGCTCACCTCGACAAGTTCCACGCCGCCTACGGCAGTATGGGTTGTAAAACATCTCATCTTGCGTTCTTTCGGCAACCCGACTCGAGGTCGATTCTCGTCTCCGACTTCCGCCCAAGACTGCTTGAGCAGGATGCCATTTATGTAGGTGGCGGGAATACCCGATCTGCACTTGCCGTCTGGCGCGAGTGGGGGCTTGATACGACTTTGCGAGAGGCGTGGGAATGCGGCGTACTGCTCGCGGGTATGAGTGCAGGCGCAATGTGTTGGTTCGAGGCTGGCCTCACAGATTCGTTCTGGGGCTCGGCTCATCGTCCGCTCGATTGCCTGGGATTACTGCCCGGCGGCTGTGCTGTTCATTACAGCAGTGATCCAAAGAGACGCGAAACATTACATGCCGCGCAGCAAGCCCGTACGATCCCACCTTCGATTGCCATTGATGACTTTGCGGCCGCCATGTATTTGGGCACTTCCCTCGACAGAGTGCTTTCGTGGCGAACGGGATCGACCGCGTATCAAGCTTATCGCGAAGGCGGCACGGTGATTGAGACACCGTTACCGGCCGAACAAATTGGCCAGTGAGACCAACGATTCGGAGTCCGTTTGCGAAGTCCCAAGGATCGATCGGACTTGGTCGCTGCCTGCACCGTCGGTCGGCCGTCAACCAGGGCGAAACATTCGGGATCAACTTTCAATTTTGAAATGGAACCGCTCGTTCAATGAACGTATCGTCATCGTTCGAACATGAGATTCGCCCCGCGACGACTGCCGACGTCAGAGGGGTAGCCACGGTTCACGTGGACACGTGGCGAGAAGCCTATAAGGACATCGTGCCACGCGAATACCTCGCTGCTCTCGATGTGGTCACGAGGGCAGAGAGGTGGCTGAAAACGTTGACGGCTGGAACGCCATGCGTGCTCGTCGCGGTAGTGAACGACGCGGTAGTCGGCTGGATCGCATACGGCCCATCCCGTGATGATGACCTTGAATCGCGTTGTGCCGAGATCGAGGCGATTTACGTGGCACCGGCCTTCTGGAACCGTGGAATCGGGACGGCGTTAATGAGCGAAGCTTCAGAAAGACTCTATGCCGAGGGCTATTCGGAAGTCACTCTATGGGTGTTGAAAGATAACACGTCGGCGCAGTCCTTCTACGTTCAGCGCGGATTTCAGACCGACGGCTCAGCCAAGGTCATCGAGATTGGTGGCGCTGCGCTGACGGAAGTGCGTCTCAAAGGGCGTATCGCTGTCCGACTGGAAAACGCTCCCAGATGACTGACTGCTATTTTGAAGACTGTCTGTCGGCAATGGGTATATTATGCCTTTTGCATGAAATCCCGCGCCCGCGAGGATCGCTGCGCTCGGTCGTCGGACGCTGGTCGGCCAATAGGAGGCAGTCGACGTTGGTGTAGAGATCGTGGACAATTCTAAATCACTCCAGCCAGGAACCACAGGTTCGGCCTTGCCGCTTGAGAGGGGCGTTCGGTTTTCTCGATATTGTGATCGTTTCAACTGAGGCATCCCAATCCCCGGTGCGCCGACAGTGAGGCCAATCGAACGCTTGTGTCCCCCTGAAAACAATGAAGCCTTTCTTCCATACAATACTTAGTCCGTTAGACGGAGTGTGCGTGATCGGGGCGTTACTTGTCCTCGCGATTACGATCTTCGTTTTGTGGCCGGCCGAATTGCGAAAAGCTGACAAAGACGCTGGGCGGGTGCTTGCGCAAGCGCGCGTCATCGCATCGTTTGGCGGGCCAATCTTCCGCATGGGCGGAGGGTTCTATCGGGTGACCGCTTATGAAAGACGCCTTGTGGTGTGTTTCCTAGTTGCTCGATCGTATCCATACGATACCGTTCAAGTAGTGCGGGGCGGGCGTACGAACGGCGGAAGATTGACGATTCAGCTCTACAGTGTTCCCACGGAACTTCAGGGCAATGCAAGAAGCATTCATCGCCTGTCGAAAGTACTGGCTCAGCAAGCTTGTACCCTAACGTAGCAAAGCAGGTCCACGCAGGGTCGGCCAACCTCGCCACGCGCATTGCTGAACTCTGGCGCCTGGTCTCCCATCGTGCGGTGCGTGGATTGCCTGCCCGAAATGCCTGCCTGAAAGCACTCATCTTTCATGGCACGTCAGTTCGGCGCATCCTCGGGCGGTACAAGCTGGGCGAGCGCTGGCGCAATCGCCCCTTCCAGCAGCGCTTTTTCCGGACGAACGCGCGCCAGGACGCGAACACCCATCAGAACGCCAAGCAGGTGCCGGGCGAGGACTGCGGCCGGCTGTGATTGCGTAATGGTCCCGTCGGCCTGACCTGTTCTGATGCACCCGAGAAAAAAGCCTTCGATACGGGTAAGAACGCCGGCGATGATCTTCTGGAACTCAGCATCGTGCGGTGCCATCTCCAGGGCCGAGTTCACGAGCATGCAACCCTTATGCTGGCGATCGTTCAACGAGCGGCGCAGGATCTCGTCGAAGAACGAGTGGATCGCCTCAAGGGGAGGGAGCGCTTCGCACCGCCGTATGCGGTTGCCTATGCTTTCGCTTACGTAGCGATCGAGCGCTGCCCGGAACAGGCCGCGCTTGTCTCCGTACGCGTTGTAAAGGCTTGCGGCGGTGAGACCTGTTTTCCCGGTGAGATCTTTCACCGACGTCGCCTCGTAGCCGTGCCTCCAGAAGCACTGGACCGTTGCGTCCAGCACTGCCTCTTCGTCAAATTCCCTTGGTCTCGCCATCTCTGTCACCTGGATCCATCATGGCGCAGCGAGCTTGCCAACTTCGCTGCGATGAGCGATTATAGAATGTGCGTTCTAAAACGAAAAGGGCGCGACCTGAATATAGCGGTGGGTGCATCGTGCCCCGCGGAGGCATCGCGTGGAGGAGAAGAGTCATGGGACTGCAGGCGCAACTGGACAGCTTCAGGGCGGAGTTCGCGCGCATTGCGCCATCCGGGCGCGTCGCGCTCTACGAGGCCAGGATCGACGAACTGCGTGCCACGTTCGCGCTGGACCAGGCAGTCGGAACTGGCGATGAAGCGCCGGACTTTTCGCTACCGGACGTACATGGCAATCGGATCTCGCTTTCGGCACTGTTGCAGCACGGACCCGTCGTGCTTACGTTTTATCGCGGCGGATGGTGTCCCTACTGCAATATCCAGTTGCGGGCGTATCAGGCGATCCTTCCTGAGATGGCCGCGCTGGGCGCCCGGCTGGTCGCGATCTCGCCGCAGCTGCCCGACGGTTCGCTGACCACTGCGCAGACAAACGCGCTAACCTTCGATATCCTGAGCGATGCAGGTAATTCCGTCGCGCGCCGCTTCAGACTCGTTTATGCACTGCCCGAGGATCTGCGTGAGGCACTGCGCTCGAACAACAAGGCGTTGCCCGCGATCAATGGCGACGGGAGCTGGGAATTGCCGGTTCCCGCCACCTATGTGATTGCTCCGGATGGGCGCATTGTGCTCGCCGGTATCGAGGTCGATTACCGCAAGCGGCTCGAACCGGATGCGATTCTCGCTGCCGTGAAAGCGCTTCTACCGGCCTGATCGATGGCAAGCGGCAAGGTATCGGTTGCGGCGGCCGTCGACCCTGAGCAGGCGCAGCGAAAAGCCTCACGCATACGACTGTCGGGATTCGCCTGGGCAGCGCTCACGGTCATGATCTTCTCGGGCTGGTTTGTCGTGACACGGCTTGGTGTCACCCGCGAGCTTCGCATCTGGGACATTGCCGCGCTTAGGTTCGGGATTGGCGCCATGCTTCTCGCGCCGATTGTCGTGCGCCGGGGCTCCCGCCTGTCTGCCGCCGCCTGGGGCGAGGGTTTGATATTTGCGGTGTTGTGGGGCGTGCCTTTCGTACTGCTCGTCGCACTCGGGTTGAAGCTGACTTCGGCGGCTCAGGCCGCGTCTGTCGCACCGACGTTGATGCCAGTCTTCGCTGGCGTGTTCGGTTGGGGTTTCCTGCGTGAGCGGCAGGGAAGGTCACGCTGGATCGGCTATGCGGCGATCATTACAGGGCTCGTTTGCCTGGTGGGTGCCGGTGTAGCAGCCCATGGCAAACCCAATCCTTTTGGCATCTTCGCACTGACGGCCGCTGCCGCGATGTGGGCCATCTATACGCTGCTGTTTCGACGCAGCGGCCTGACACCGATCCAGTCCGCTGCGCTGATCTGCCTCTGGTCGATGGCGCTTTATCTTCCAGTCTATCTGTTCCTCGGCCTCAGCCGGTTCAGCCTTGCCTCCCCGGGCGAGATCGCCTTGCAGGGGCTTTATCAAGGCGTGCTGATGAGTGGCGTCGCGCTCATCACCTATAACCGGGCCGTTTCCCTGCTCGGCTCTTCGGCTGCCACCGCTGTCATTGCGCTGCTTCCTGCTGTTGCCTCGGTTCTCGCCATACCCGTTCTCGGCGAAACGCCGTCGCTGGCTGAAGGTGTGTCGATCGTCGTCATTGTTTTCGGTGTACTGCTCGCTTCCAGGCCCGCGCCCGCGCGCATTGCAGCAGTGCCGCGTGCATCAACCCATTCGCAAACCTGAAGGTACCGCCATGATCCGCTTTTACTTCCACCCCACGCCAAATCCGGCCAAGATTGCCCTGTTTCTCGAGGAGACGGGTCTTCCCTACGAGGTGGTCCCCATCGATACGAGCAAGGGCGAGCAGCACACGCCGCAATTCCGCGCGATCAACCCCAACGGCAAGGTGCCTGCCATCGTCGATACAGACGGGCCGGGCGGCAAGGAAGCGCGCGTGTTCGACTCCACGGCGATCCTGCTCTATCTGGCGGAGAAGACCGGCAAATTGCAGGGCGCACCGGAGGACAGGCCCGAGCTGCTTTCGTGGCTCCTGTTTCTGGCATCCGGTCTGGGGCCATTCTCGGGCCAGGCAGTGCATTTCCAGTTCGCCGCGCCCGAAGGACTCGACTATGCGGTGAACCGTTATCGACGTGAAGCCGAGCGCCACTACCAGGTTCTGAACGACCATCTGGAAGGGCGGACATACATCGTGGGTGAAACGTACACAATCGCGGATATATCGGCATGGGGATGGCTCGATCGCGCTTCGCGTGTACTAAAGGGGGCCGACGATCCGCTGGGGTCGTTTCCCAACCTCAAGCGGCTGTTCGAAACAGTCGATGCACGCCCAGCGGCGGCCCGCGCCAGAGCAGTCGGCAAGGACTACGAGTTCAAGAAGGTCAACGACGAGGAGACCCGTCGCGCGCTGTTCCCGTCCAACTATCCGCTGGTTGCCTGAATCGGCACTGAGCCGTTTCGGAGAACTGCATGGCTGATTCTCTCGACGATATTCCCCCGAAGGTCTGACCTGGAACAAACCCAACGGTGGCATCTTTGCGAACATCAACCGACCGGTTGCCGGGCCGACGCATGAAAAGGTGCTGCCTGTCGGGCGTCATCCGCTGCAGCTTTATTCGCTGGGCACGCCCAATGGCGTAAAGGTCACGATCCTGCTGTACGAACTGCTCGCAGCCGGCTATTCGGGGGCCGAGTATGACGCCTGGCTGATCAGGATCGGCGAGGGTGAGCAGTTCGGCAGCGGCTTCGTGGGCATCAGTCCGAACTCGAAGATCCCCGCGTTGCTGGGTCGCAGCGGACCGAAGCCGTGTTATCGACGAAGCGGAGCCAGCAGCGCGGGCCGTGCGTGAATCGGCCGAGGGCCTGACAGGCCGGTCGATCCGTGGAAGTATGGGTACGATTATGGGTATCTGACGGTTCGTCGCGGCGGGAGTCATACCTGGCGGGGTTTCCCGGGCGGGAGTTGTAGTCGGCTGCCTTCCGCCCCAAGGGTCGTGGACTTGGTGGCTTCAGAAAATTGTGGAGTTCATCAATCAATGTCGTTTGCGACACGACAGCGACCGCGAGTGCCGCCGCCTCCCATCAAGGTAGTTGTGGCTTTGGCGGATACGGACGCGGCCGAGGCAGTACTATGCATGAGCCGTCACTTGTGGACGGCGCGCGTCCCGCCAGTGCATCCGCCGACACCATGTTCGACACGTTCCTGCTCGCGTTGCGCAATACGCTCGCCGCGTTCCGTGCGGAGCTGTCTTCGCGCACCTTCCTGGCGCGACTGCGCCGTTGCACGGAAGCGGTGCTTGCGACGCTCCTTGCCATCTATGCAAGCCGATCATTCGGGCTGCCCGAAATCTGGTGGGCCGCGATCTGCGCGTTTTCGCTGACGGGCCTCACGCTCGGCGCCGCGCTCGATCTCGGCGTGCAGCAGATCGCCGGCACGTTCGGCGGGACGGTCGCCGGGGTGCTGCTGTCGCGCTTCTGCGCGAACGACGTCGCACAGTTCGTGTTGCTCATGGCGTGCCTGTCGGCCGCCGGGCTGTATCTGGCGACGAAGCGCTCAGCGGGCTACATGTGGATTCTGTCAACAGCGCTCGCACTCTACGTCGTGGCGACGACTCATGCGCAACCCGCTGCGGACCTGCGCAGCGTCGCGCAGGCGTTGTGGCTCAATGCGCTGGTCGGCACGACGGCTTACCTAGGCGTAACGCTGCTTGGTGCGGCGGTGATGTCGGTGCTCGATGCGCGCGACCCCGAAGCCAGCGCCGTCCGTCCCGCCGTCGCGCACGCGTTCACGGACCGGACTCTCGGTCGCGTGCCGCATACAATGATCGGTGCGATCACGCTGTCGGTGCTGGCGTATCTCGCGTGGCGTTATCCCACCGACGGCTTCGCTCAGGCAATGACGACAGCCATCGTCGTGCTGATGGTTCCCGTCGATGCACAGGGCACGTGGTCGCTTTACCGCGTCGTACAGCGGATGTGCCACCGGCTGCTCGGCTGCGCGCTAGGCTGCGCCGTCGTGTTCGGCGTGCTGCCACTGACGGCGGGCAGCGTCGCGTACTGTCTGCTCGCCGTCAGCGTGTTCGTGTGGCTTTCATGCTATCTGCGCTTCGGGCACTCGGACATCAGCTATGCGGGCACGCAGTTCGGCGCGGTGGTCATCCTTGCGTTCGTGCATGACCGCTTGTGGCTCAGCGACGATGTCAGGCTCGCCTACCAGCGGCTGATAGGCATCGCAGCAGGCAACGTCGCGCTGGCCGTCGTACTGCTACTGGTGACGGCGGCCTGCGCCGTGTGGGCGCGCAAGCATGCGTCATAGCGCTTTACACGTTGCCCCATGCGCCGGACCGTTCCTCGCTGTCCGTCGTTACGCGTGGACATCAACGGAAAAGCAGCGATCTGCTCACGCTCAATAACAAGGCGAGCCGTTGCGGCTCGCCTTGTGCAGCGCCTGTTCATATGTCAACCGGTGCGGCAGTGTCGTCTGTCAATGTGGTTAAACGCCGACCTCGCCGCCCATTCAACCGAACAGGCCACGGCGTGATGCGCCGCCCTTTCGCTCAGTTCAAATCTCGCGGCTGCGCCGCTCCGCTTTCCTCGGCGAGGCGGCGCAGCGTTGCGTTGAGCGCGGCGCTGTATTGCGGATCGTCCCATCGGCGCTCCTGCACGCCAGACAACTCCTTTACCGCTGCTATCACTTCATCGCGCTGCGGGTGCGTACGCAGTATGAGCGCGGCCGTTGTGATCAGAAGATCCGTTCGCGCATGCGCCTCGGCTTTCACTTCGTCTGCGCGTTTTTCCACCTTTGCGCGCCACCAGTCCGCGAGCAGCGCGGCGCCTATGGCGCAGACTACGAGTAGTGTGAATACGAACTCCATGGCGATTCCGTTTATCCGGGTTACTCGGGGGGCGCATGATGCCCGGGCGTGCACCATACGTGAATCCGAACGGCCGGCACGGCGCGCGCCAAAAGCAGTGCCCATATATCCCCGGTCAATGCTGTCCCGATTGCACCAGCCACTACTTGCCTGGCAGGGAGTTTAGGCAATCATGCGTGTCAGCGAGTGACAAAGTGCGGACGATATTCGTCATGACTCGTCCGGTCCCGTTACGCGACCGGTGAGACGGCCACGCTCGCGTAACCGTACCAGTCCGATAATCAATCAATGCGTCAGGTAGGCGGCCCGTGCAAATACAGGTTATCGGAAGCTTTGATAAGATCGGCCAACTGGCGGTGGGCTCACGTGGTCCGATTAAGCCTTCTTAACGAATCTCCCATTCTTGTCGACGGAGGCGCTGGGCATCAACGGCGCGCCGTATCGGCTACCTGCTAATACTTAGGTGGTTGCACCGCGGACAATTGAGCAGAAAGCCACGCATCACCCAGATGTATTTCATTTCATGCTGTTCGTGAACAAAAATAGTGCGAGTGTTCGTCAATTAGCCGCTGAATCGGTGCATGGTGTCCATACGCCAAAGACGTAATCAGAAATAAGGTCCCAGCAGCGGTGAGTGGCCGAAATAGTTTTGTCCGGGACCGTCCGAGCGTTCCAATAAAAAGTATCCCAACCGTTGCTCCCACGGTCCAGCCGGCAAGGACTTCCGACACCGTATGGGCGTGATCGAGTACTCGCGCCATTGCCGTTAGCGCACCGATGACAAGTCCAACACCAGACGCCTTCCATATACTCGCACCCGCGGCCTGGCATACAAGTGCAAGAAGGACCGTCCAGACTGAGGTGGCAAGCATCGTGTGTCCGCTAATAACGCGGAAGCCGATCGCAGAGATGCTGATCCCACAACCTGCATATAGAATCTTCGTTGCTCCTACTAGTGCGGCTCCAATGCTCAGCAGGAACACCCACCTACGCGCCAACATCGGATCGCAGAGCCGAAGCCAGACCGCGCACGCCATCGCGAG
>Ga0209564_1002491_pt1 | contig 14365 bp, 12 predicted proteins | sample AraplaCol_mMF_r2_FD_184272 | JGI IMG/M metagenome (GOLD analysis project Ga0209564, IMG submission 184272) | Arabidopsis root microbial communities from North Carolina, USA - plate scrape MF_Col_mMF_r2 (SPAdes) (version 3) | ecosystem: Host-associated > Plants > Roots > Endosphere | place: USA... | reverse complement strand
GGCGGCGCCGCCGTAGATGATGCCGGGGGTCTTGCCCGAATTGCGCAGGCGGCGGCTCGCACCCGTTCCCTGTACGCTACGCTCGAAAGCGACTACTTTCATGTTCAACTCCAGATGTGAAGAAGGCTGTCCGCGACCAGACAGCCTCGACTAACGATACGACACTCAAATCGTACCGCATGAATCACATTGGCCACCCTGAGGTGGCCAATGCGGTAAACCCAAAATTCTAGCAGGCTTTTACGAGCCCTGCGCTTGTTTACCGATCAGTGGTCGGCAAACAGCGACATGATCGAGTCACCCTTGACGATCCGGGTGAAGGTTTCGGCCAGCAGCGGGGCGGTCGAAACCTGGCGGATCTTGCCGGACTGGCGGGCTTCGTCGGACAGCGGAATCGTGTCGCAGACCACCACTTCGTCCAGTTCCGAAGCCGCGATACGGGCAGCGGCACCGCCCGACAGCACCGGGTGCGTACAGTACGCAAACACCTTCAGCGCGCCACGCTCCTTCAGCACCTGGGCAGCCTTGCACAGCGTGCCGCCGGTATCGATCATGTCGTCCATGATCACGCAGTTGCGGCCAGCCACTTCACCGATGATGTTCATCACCTCGGACACGTTGGCCTTGGGACGACGCTTGTCGATGATGGCCAGGTCGCAGTCGAGCTGCTTGGCCAGTGCGCGGGCACGCACCACGCCGCCGACGTCCGGCGAAACCACCAGCAGGTCGCCGTAGCTCTTTTCGCGCAGGTCGCCCAGCAGTACCGGCGAAGCGTAGATGTTGTCGACGGGGATATCGAAGAAGCCCTGGATCTGGTCGGCGTGAAGGTCCATCGTCAGGACGCGGTCCACACCGGCAACTTCGAGCATGTTGGCCACGATCTTGGCCGAGATGGCGACGCGGGCGGAACGCGGACGGCGATCCTGGCGCGCATAGCCAAAATAAGGCATGGCGGCGGTGATGCTGCGTGCCGAGGCGCGCTTGAGCGCATCGACCATCACCATCAGTTCCATCAGGTTGTCGTTGGTCGGCGCGCAGGTGGACTGCAGCACGATGACGTGCTTGCCGCGAACGTTTTCCTGGATTTCTACCTGGACTTCACCGTCGGAGAAACGGCCGACCAGAGCTTTGCCCAGCGGAATGCCGAGGTGCTGTACGACAGCCTCCGCGAGTTTAGGGTTGGCATTGCCGGTAAATACCATCAAGCCTTCGACGCTCATTCGGGGCACCTGTCTTGCTGCTGGGGGAGCTTTGCGCCACCGGCCAGCGCCGGTAGCGATATCTGCATGTCCGTTGGACACTATAGGAAGTAATGGCAGGGGAAGAAGGATTCGAACCTTCGAATGCCGGAATCAAAATCCGGTGCCTTGACCAACTTGGCGACTCCCCTACACAACCTTTAACGTCTGTCGCCGAACCGAACTTTACTTCAGTACTTCGCCAAACGAAAACCTGCTATGCGAACGTTGCGAGCGGGTGGTGAGACAAGCTTTTCACACACCTGCCATCCCAATCGGATGGCAACCTTTCCATCACCTTCTGCGCATCGTGCTCGTCTTCGAAACGGGCAAATACGCAGGCTCCGGAACCGGTCATCCTTGCATGCGGACTGTATTGTCTCAGCCATTCAAGGGCTCGGGCAACTTCGCCGAACTTCGCTGTTGCTATCGCTTGCAAGTCGTTGCGACCGAAAGCGAATTTATTTGTGCAAGCAGCGAAGTCCGCAACTATAGAGATCGGGGAATCCCTTGTCAAGCGCTCGTCCGAAAAAATTGCAGCAGTCGGTACATGCTGGCGCGGATGGATAACCACGAACCAGCTGTCGGGCAGGTCCACGGGCGTCAGTTCCTCGCCCACGCCTTCGGCAAAGGCGTTCTGGCCGAACACGAAAACAGGCACGTCGGCGCCCAGCGCCAGGCCGATGCGCATCAGTTCTTCGCGCGGCAAGCCCGCGCCCCAGAGATGGTTCAGCGCCAGCAGCGTGGTGGCGGCGTCGGACGATCCGCCACCGATACCGCCGCCCATCGGCAGGATCTTGTCGATGGCGATGTCGGCGCCGAACCGCGTGCCGCAGGCCTGCTGCAGCGCGCGCGCCGCACGCACCACCAGGTCGGTGTCGGCCGGCACGCCGGGGATGTCGTTGACCCGCGCGATCACGCCGTCGTCGCGGCGGCGGAAGTGCAGGGTGTCCGACCAGTCGATCAACTGGAACACCGTTTGCAGCGTGTGGTAGCCGTCAGGGCGGCGGCCCGTCACGTGCAGGAACAGGTTGAGCTTGGCCGGCGCGGGGCAGCTGCGCAGTTCGGCGGGCGGCAGGGCGGTGCCTGCGGTCATGGCTTGCGTCATTTTTCGGATGTCGGGTCAATCACCAGCCGTACGGAGAGCGGCGCTTCATTGCCGTCGCGTGCCATGTCGATGCGGCGCGGCTGGGTCGATGGTGCGGAGTTGCCTTCCGGGGTGTCCTGCCAGACCACGTAGCGCACGGTCCAGCCATTCTGCTTCAGCGTGTCGGGGCGTCCGTTCGTGTCGCGCGTGACGCTGGCGGGCGCGCCTGGCGCCGGCCGCGCATGGAGCCAGTCGCGCATGCCGGACACCGGCAGCGAGAAGCCCAGCGCCTGCTCCATCAGGCTGTCCACCTCGGGTGCATTGCGCGGCTTTTCGTTGGGCAGGTCGAGCGTGGCGCCGGACGGGGTGCTGGTGACCACGGCCAGGGTCTGTCCCAGCGGCGAGATCAGGTCGAGCCGAACGTTGCGGCCCTGTTCCTGCCACCGGAAGCTGCCCTGCACGCCTTCGCTGCGGCCGTAGCGCGTGTAGTTGGCGGCAAAGCGCCCGGTGTAGTGCTCGCTGCGCGCCGACTCGCCGGCGTCGAAGCTGCGGGATGGCGTGATGGTGCTGCACGCGGCAAGCCAGAGCGGGGCGGCCACGCAGAGCAGGGCCAGGCGTCGGGATCGGAGCATGTGCAAGTTGGCGGAAGTTGAACGGCGTTGGATGTTTGCTGGCGACACAAGGCGGCGGTTGATGCGATGGTGACGGCATCGGCCAAGCCTGTCGTGAAGGGCCGTGACGCGCGATGGATCGCCAGAACGCAGCGCCCGGGCGCAAGGCCCGGGCGGCTGGTCATGTTACGCGATGCGGACTACTTGGACAGCGACACGCTCTGGTTGTAGCGGCGCAGCGTGTCAATCAGCGTAGGATTCTCGGGCTCTACCCTGGCGGACTCGGTCCACGTCTTGCGCGCTTCCTCGTGCTGCCCCAGTTGCCAGAGCACCTCGCCCAGGTGCGCGCCGATCTCGGCTTCGGGCGCCTTGCTGTAGGCGGTCTTCAGCAGGTCGGCGGCGGGCTGCAGTTCACCCTGGCGATACTTCACCCACGCCAGGCTGTCCATGATGTACGGATCGTCCGGGCCCAGTTCCGATGCGCGTTCCAGCAGCTTGCGCGCTTCGGGCAGGCGCTCGTTGCGGTCGGCCAGCGAATAGCCAAGCGCGTTGTAGCCCTGCTTCTGCTCCGGCTGCAGGGCGATGACCTTGCGCAGGCCCTTTTCCATGCTGTCGTAGCGCTTCTCGCGTTCGTCGAGCATCGCCAGCTCATAGAGCCAGTCCGCATTGTCGGGCTCGGCCTTCACGCGTTCGTTCAGCAACTTGCGCGCGCGATCGTAGGCCTTGACTTCGAGCAGTGCGCCCACTTCGGCCTGGCGGATCGCTGTTATGCGCTGGGCGCGCTGCACCGGATCGGAAATATCCTCGGCATCGGCCAGCAGGTCGCCGAACACGGCCTGAGCGTCGTCGAGCTTGCCCATGCGCGCCAGCAACTGGCCGCGCTTGGCCTGCGCGGCGGTGGCGAGGCGGCCGTCCTCGATCTTGTCGAGCCAGCCGATGGCCGCCGCGTAGTCCTTCTTTTCCTCGGCGATCTGGGCCAGGTACTGGTACGCGATGTCGGGGCTGGCGGCCGGCGACTTCTCGGCCATCTGCAGGTATTCCTTCAGATAGCGTTCGGCGTCGTCATAGCTGCGGGCCTGCAGGCTGGTCAGCCCCAGTGCCAGCGGCACGCGCGGGTCGTTCGGGGCCACCTTGCGCAGCACCTCGAATTCGGCACGCGCGGCCTCCATGTCGTTCTTCTGCAGGTACAGGCGCGCCAGCGTGATGTGACCATTGACCGACGATGGCGATTTGGCCAGGAACCGCTTGAGCAACTCGATCGACTTGTCGGTGGCCGATTCGGCCTGGAGTTCGGCTGCCATCAGTGCGGCGGGCTCCAGGTCGGGCTTGATGCGCAGCGCCTGGTCCAGTTCGGCCAGTGCGCCGGCGTTGTCGCCGGCGGCCTCGCGCGCACGCGCCAGGGCCAGGTGCGTTTCCGCCAGCTTTGCGTCGTTGGCCGTGATGCGCTGGAGCACGCCGACCGCGCCGGCCGGATCGCTGGTGCGCGCCATCTGCTGCTGCAGCAGCAGGATCGCTTCGCCGCGATGGTTGGCCGGGGCCGCCGCCAGTTGCTGTACCAGCAGCGGTTCAGCGTCCTCCCAGCGTCCGTTCAGGACCAGCAGGGTCGACAGGACCTGCCGTGCCGCGGGCGATTTCGGTGCCAGGTCGGCCCAGAGGCGCGCCCCGTCGAGTGCCTGCTGCGCAACGCGCGCATTGAAGGCGATTTCCGTGGCCCGTTGCGCCAGGCGCGGATCGCGGGTTTCGCGGGCCAGATCCATGTAGGTGCGATAGGCCGGTCCCACCAGCCCGCGCTGCATCGAGATTTCGGCTGCCAGCACGCGGTACAGGATGTCCGGCGTCAGCGCGACATCCGGCAGCGGCGTACGCGCGGCCTTGGCCTTCGACGGCGCAGGCACTTCGATGACTTCGTCATCGTCCTGCGCGACCGTTGCCGGGGCGGCATGGGCCAGCGAAGCAAATGCCAGGCACGCGGCCACGCCCAGGGCGCGCGCATGGCGACGGAAACGGAATGTGTTCATGGAGATGGCTTCCGGGCGCATGGCTTGAGAGGGCAAGATTTGGTCCGGCATGAAATCAAAGCTCCGGCGCACGGGGCGTGGGAATGGATGGGGCCATTGTAGCCTGCCGCTACAATGCGCTGCTTGCCTCGCAGGGCGCTTACGTATGGGAACCCGCACAATGGTGGCATGGCGGCAGGGAATTCCCTGCGTCATTGGAGCGCAAAAGCTGCCCATAGGTTCTGCGAGGTTGAGAAAGCTGGGCCGGATTCCGGCCGGGAGACGGGGCGGATGCCAGAACTACCGGAAGTCGAAGTCACGCGGCGCGGATTGCTGCCGCATGTGGTGGGCCGCCGCATCGTCCACGTGACCGTGCGTCATCGCGGGCTGCGCTGGCCCGTGGAGCCCGAACTCGAGGCGCACCTGACCGGCCGGGTGATCGGCCGTATCGAACGGCGCGGCAAATACCTGCTGCTCGAATGCCTGCCGGCACCCGCCGGCGAGAAGAGCCCTGCCCCCGGGGACGACGCCCCGGGCTGGCTGCTTGTCCACCTGGGCATGACCGGCACGCTGCGCGTGTACCCCGACGCGCCGCCGGCCGGCGCCCACGATCACCTCGATATCGCGCTGGCACCGCCCGACGCGCCGGGTGCGCCGCAGGACCATGCCGCCATGGTGCTGCGATTCCGCGACCCGCGGCGCTTCGGCGCCATTATCTGGACGCCGCTGGCCGAAGCGGCACTCTCCGAACACCCGCTGCTGCGGCGGCTTGGCATCGAGCCATTCGACCCGCGTTTCGACGGCGCCTGGTTCCACAGGCTCACGCGGGGCCGCTCGGTGGCGATCAAGCAGGCGCTGCTGGCCGGGGAAATCGTCGTCGGCGTGGGCAATATCTACTGCTCCGAAAGCCTGTTCCGGGCGGGTATCCGTCCGACCACGCCTGCCGGCAGGATCAGCCTGGCGCGCTACGACAAGCTGGCCGCCGCCGTGCGCGAAACGCTGACCGAAGCCATCGCCCGGGGCGGCAGCACGCTGCGCGACTTTGTGGGCAGCGACGGCAGCAGCGGCTACTTCCAGCTGGACTGCCTGGTCTATGACCGCGCCGGCGAGCCATGTCGCGTTTGCGGCACACCGATCCGGCAGATCGTCCAGGGGCAGCGCTCGACGTTCTACTGCCCGCATTGCCAGCACTGAGGCCGGTGCCAGGGACGCCCTCCGGCAGCGGCGGAGCCGGAAACGATCGGTACCGGCTGACGCGGCGCCGGGCATGGCAATCCGATGGCGGAAATATTGTTGCAATACATTGCCGATGGGTCGGCGCAACACTCCAGGCACAGAACCGCCACAAGGGACGCGAATTCCACAAAATGTGTCCGGAAACCTGTATCGTGTGCGCAGTCATAAAAAGTTACAAAAACTGCCGGATTCGCCCATATGACAAGGGCATCTGGCGGGACGACTGGCTTCGGGTCCGCGGGTCAACGGACAAGCCCGGCGCCAGTCGTGCGATACGCGCCCAAAACCATAAATCCGAGCCGACACAGCGAATCACTCATGACGAGCCTCGCCCATCAATTCGAACAATATGGCGCCTGGAGAACCGGGGTCCTTCAGTCACTCGCCGAATTCCAATCCTGGCTGCAACAGTACGACCTGCATGACGCTACCGCGGACGACCGCGCCCAGCGCATCCAGAGCGTGCTCAAGAGCGACCGCCTCAAGGTGGCGTTCATTGCCGAGTTTTCGCGTGGCAAGAGCGAGCTGATCAACGCCATCTTCTTTGCCGACTACGGTCGCCGCATCCTGCCTTCGTCCGCCGGACGGACGACGATGTGTCCGACCGAACTGCGCTACGACGAAAACGAGCAGCCCTGCATCCGGCTGCTGCCGATCGAGACGCGCCTGCAGGACGCCTCGACGGCCGACTTCATGGAGCCCGGCTCGTCCAACTCGCACTGGACCACGGTGCCGCTGGACCCGTCGTCGCCCGAGGGCATGCTGGCCGCCTTCCAGCACGTGGTGGAAACCACGCGCGTGACGCCGGCCATGGCCGAATCGCTGGGCCTGTACAACGAGAACGATCCCGATGCCGCGTATTCGGTAGACGCCGACGGCATGGTCGAAATCTCGCGCTGGCGTCATGCGGTGATCAACTTCCCGCATCCGCTGCTGCGCCAGGGGCTGGTGATCCTGGACACGCCGGGCCTGAACGCCATCGGTACCGAGCCGGAACTGACGCTGCGCCTGATTCCCGATGCGCACGTGGTGGTGTTCGTGCTGGCCGCCGATGCCGGCGTGACCAAGAGCGATCTGGCACTGTGGCGCAGCCATGTGGGCGCCGGCCACCGCCGCGGCTGCCTGGCCGTGCTGAACAAGATCGATGGCCTGTGGGACCCGCTGAAGTCGTCGCCCGAGATTGCCGGGGAGATCGCGCGCCAGGTGCGCACCACGGCGCAGACGCTCGGAATCGAGGAACGCCGCGTCTATCCGGTGTCGGCCCAAAAGGGCCTGGTGGCCAAGGTCACGCACGATCAGCCCATGCTGGTGCGCAGCAACCTGATGCAGTTCGAGCACGTGCTGTCCGACCAGCTGATTCCGCAACGGCGCGAGATCGTGTCCGATCAGGTGCATCGACTGGTGCAGGACATGTCGCGCGGCGCGCAGCAACTGCTGCAGAGCCGCCGTCGCGATATCGTCGAGCAGCTGTTCGAGCTGCGCGGCCTGCGCGGCAAGAACCACGCGATGGTCAAGCACATGCTGATGCGCGTGCAGAGCGAGAAGGAAGAGTTCGAGCAGAGCATCGCCAAGTTCCAGGCGCTGCGCCTGGTGTTCGGCCGCCACAGCGCCGACATCATCAAGAGCCTGCAGCTGCGCGACGTGCGCCGCACGATGCGCGACAAGCGCGAGCAGATGAAGGAGCGGTTTTTCTCGCGCGGCCTGCGCGAGGACATGGAGGCGCTGTTCGGCCAGCTGGCCGGGCTGATCCAGGACGCCGACCAGAAGATCACCGGCCTGCATCAGCTGGTGGACAGCATGTACCGCCGCTTCAATGCCGAGCATGGCTTCACGCTGCCGTCGCCGATGCAGTTCGTGACATCGCGCTACACGGCCGAACTGCAGGAGACGCTGGCGCTGGTCAACGCGCATTTCGGCACCGTGAACATGCTGACGCGGTCGCGTCCGCAGCTGGTGCAGAACGCCTTTGCGACGATGGCCAGCCGCGTGCTGGAGAATTTCCGCGACCTGAACCGCGATATCGAGATCTGGCTCAAGTCGGTGATGACGCCGCTGGAAGCGCAGGTGCGCGAGCATCAGAAGCAGTTGCGCCGCCGCGTGGATTCGATCGAACGCATCCACGAAGCCACCGACACGCTGGAAAGCCGCATCGCCGAGCTGGAGGATGTGCTGAACGGCCTGGACGAACGAAGCACCAGGATCGAGTCCTTCACGCGCAAGCTGCTCGAAGTGCCGGTGGAGGCCGCGGTGCGCGCGGCATAGCCGTTGCGTCATCGTTGGTATCATGTGGCGCCGCCTTCGAGCGGCGCTTTTTCTTTTCCAGACACCCCGCAATGCCCCGCAAGCCTGCCGCTGCTCCCGTGCTCCCCGATGAAACCGCCGTACCTGCCGATTTCGGCATGCGTGTGGTCACCTGGCAGCGCCAGCATGGGCGGCATGACCTGCCGTGGCAGAACACGCGCGATCCATACCGCATCTGGCTCTCGGAGATCATGCTCCAGCAGACCCAGGTGGCGGCCGTGATCGAGTACTTCCAGCGCTTCGTCTCGGCACTGCCCACCGTGGCCGCGCTGGCCGCTGCGCCCGCCGACGAGGTGATGGCATTGTGGGCCGGCCTGGGCTACTACTCGCGTGCGCGCAACCTGCATCGCTGCGCCAAGGTGGTCATGGAAGACCACGGCGGCGTGTTTCCGACCGATCCGGCGGTGCTGGTCACCTTGCCGGGTATCGGGCGCTCGACGGCGGCTGCCGTTGCCGCCTTCAGCGCGGGCGTGCGTTCGCCCATCCTCGACGGCAACGTCAAGCGCGTCTTTGCGCGGGTGTTCGGTATCCACGGCTATCCCGGCGAGCGCGCCATCGAGACGCGCATGTGGGCGCTGGCCGAACAGGCGCTGCCGCCCGCCGGCCAGAATCAGGCCGAAGACATGGTGGCCTATACGCAGGGATTGATGGACCTGGGCGCGACGATCTGCTCGCGTGGCAAGCCGGCGTGCCTGGGCGATGCGGACAACTGTCCGCTTGCCGTGGATTGCGTGGCGCGCCGGGACGGCCTCACGGCATTGCTGCCGACCCCCAAGCCGCGTGCCGCGATACCCGAGCGCAGCACCGTGATGCTGATCGTGCGCCATGGGCGCGATGTACTCGTCAACCTGCGGCCTGACAGCGGCATCTGGGGCGGCTTGTGGAGCCTGCCCGAGATCGCGGTGGACAGCCTGCCGTTCGACGCCGAAGCCGCCGAGGATGCCGCGCTGGAGACGGCACGGCAATTCGGCCAGCCGATACGCGCGCATCTGACAGGTGAACTGACACACGTTTTTACGCACTTCCGCCTGCTGATCCGTGCGATCCGCGTGGATCTGGACGCGGCAACGCTGCGTGCCAACGGCGAGACGCGCTGGCTGTCGCTGGACGACCTGGACGCGCTGGGCACGCCCGCACCCGTGCGGCGGCTGCTCGAAGACCAGGCGCGTATCGGACTTTTCTGAATTTCTGACGGCCCTTGATGGCCGTGGGGCGCTCGAAGCGCGCGAACGGCGATCAGACGATGTGGTGCTGCCGCATGTAGCGATGCACGATCTCGATGCGCATGCCGGCGTCGGGCAGAGCCATCAACATCTGCTTGGCCTTGAGCGGCACCGGCAGCAGTTCGCAGAGCCGGTTCGCCACCCAGGTAGGGTCGTCCCAGAGATAGGGTTCGGCAAACGGCAGCCTGGATTTGTCGGGCTGTTCGCTATGCACCGATGCCACGATGCGGCGCAGCGCCTCCAGGCATTCGCTCAGCAGTTCGAGCTTGCAGTCGATGACATCCTCGGGCAGCACTTCGGCCTGGGCCACCAGCAGGCCGTCGTCGCGCGTGGTGTGCGACAGGATGCGGAAACGGTGCCGGCCGCGAGTCTCGATCAGCAGCACGCCCAGTTGTTCCATGTTGCAGTCGACGATCTGCGCCAGGCAGCCGATTTCCTCGGGCACCGTGTCGTGGCCCGGGCGCGCCACTTCGTCGCCACTGGAGATCAGGCACACGCCGAACGGCGTGCCATCGCGCATGCAGTTGCGCACCATGTCGACGTAGCGCTTCTCGAACACGCGCAGCGGCAGGCGTCCGTCGGGGAACAGTACCGTATTGAGGGGAAACAGCGGCAGCGCCTCGATGATGGCGCCGGCGGATGCGGTGCCGGGGGGAAGTGTCGACATGCGATGGGCCGCTCCAGTGGCGGGACGGCGCCGGGGGCCGTCCCTTCAAGCCCGCGTGTCAGCCGGCCGGGGCCAATTCGCGGTGTCTGACCAGCACATTACCATGGGCCCGGAAATAGTTGGCGAGTCGTTCGGCAATGAACACCGAGCGATGCTGGCCGCCCGTGCAGCCGATGGCCACTGTCAGGTAGCTGCGGTTGTCGGCAATGAAACTCGGCAGCCACTTCTCGACATAGGCGCGGATGTCCTCGGCCATCGCCAGCACCATCGGCTGGCTCTGCAGGAAGTCCACCACCGGGGCGTCGCGGCCGGTCAGCGGCCGCAGGGCCAGGTCGTAGTACGGATTTGGCAGCGAGCGCACATCGAACACCATGTCGGCGTCGCTTGGCACGCCGTGCTTGAAGCCGAACGATTCGAACAGCAGCGTCAGCGACTGGCTGCTGGCGCTGTCGTTGCGGATCAGCTCCTTGACCCAGCTGCGCAGCGTGTTGGTGCGCACATTGCTGGTATCGATGCGATGGGCCGACTCGGACAACGGGCTGAGCAGCTCGCGCTCCATTTCGATGGCTTCGATCAGCGACGTGCTGACCGTTGCAGCGGGGCTGGCCGCGTTGGCGCCTTCCTGGATACCCCCCGGCCCGTCGCCGACGCGTGTCGAAAGCGGGTGGCGGCGGCGCGTCTCCGAATAGCGCTGCACCAGCGCATCGGTATTCGCCGTCAGGAACAGCACCTGCACCTGGTGATGGGCGGAAAGCTCGCGGACGGTGTCCGGCAGCCGCGCCAGCGACTCGCGGCTGCGAATGTCGGTGGCCACGCCAAGATGGGAGTACCCCTGGTCGGCCAGATAGGCCGTAAGCTCGGGGATGAACTGGGCCGGCAGGTTGTCGACGCAGTAGTAGCCTGCATCTTCCAGGACGTTCAGGGCGACAGACTTGCCGGAGCCGGAAATTCCGGTGATGAGAATGATCCGCATAGCGACGCAAGGATAGCACCGCAAGGTAACCGCGTCATGACAGGGTGCCCCAGACAAAAATGGCGAATCGCAGAGGATTCGCCATTTTCGAGGGGGAAATCGCCGTAGGCGGGGCGCCTATCGGGCTGCCGTGCGCCGATCAGGTTGCCGGCTTGGCCGACAGGCACTCGCTCTGCGCCTTCTTGTATTCGTCGCCCTTCTTGCCCTTGTTGGCCTTGGAGCAGGCGGCCATCTTTTCCTGCTGGGTCTTCGGCTCGGCGGCGGCTGCCGGTGCGGGGCCGCTGCCCGAGAGGCACTCGCTCTGTGCCTTCTTGTATTCGTCGCCCTTCTTGCCCTTGTTGGCCTTGGAGCAGGCCGCCATCTTTTCCTGCTGTGCGGTCTTGCCGGACTTCTCGGCAGCGGCCGGGGCCGAAGCGCCCTGGGCAAACGCGCCCGTGGCGAACAGTGGGGTAACCAGCACACACATCGCGATCAGCTTCTTCATGCTTCTCTCCTGGCTGTGGAAACACATCGTGGCCGCGCGCCATGCCGGCGTCTGGCGGAACCTGGGCTCGGCGCCCATTACAGCACAAAACGGCGCCCGTCAGCAGTTCGTTGACGAGGCGCCGCGCCGGGCTTGTAAGCAAATGAAAAACGCCCGCATGAAGCGGGCGTCTGCACGATTTGGGTGCGGCGGCGGCTCAGAGCAGGCGGCCCTGCCCACGCGAGACCACGTCGGCCTGCATGGCAGCCCGCTGGCGGTCCATGAAGTCGCGCAGCGTGTCGATGCCGCGCAGGCGCAGGATCGTGTTGCGCACTGCGGCTTCCACCAGCACGGCCAGGTTGCGGCCGGCCGCCACCTGGATCTTCACCATGTGGATCGGCAGCCCCAGCACATCGAGGTACTGGGAATCGAGCGGCAGCCGCTCGAACTCGCCGTCATTGCGGCGTACCAGTTGCACCACGAGCTTGAGCTTCATCTTCCGGCGCACCGCCGTTTCGCCAAAGATCGTCTTGATATCGAGCAGGCCCAGGCCGCGCACTTCCAGCAGGTTCTGCAGCAGGGGCGGGCAGCGGCCTTCGATGAAGTCAGGGCCCAGCCGGACAAAATCGACGGCATCGTCGGCCACCAGGCCATGGCCGCGCGAGATCAGTTCCAGGCCCAGTTCGCTCTTGCCCAGGCCCGATTCGCCCATGACGAGCACGCCCATGCCCAGGATGTCGAGGAACACCCCGTGCATCGTCACGCGTGGTGCCGAGATGCGCGACAGGTACAGGCGCAGGTGATCGATCACGGCCGCCGAGGACACTGGCGTGGTGAACAGCGGCGTCGACGAGCGCGTGCAACGCAATTCCAGGTCGGGCGGCGGCTCCATGCCATCGGCCACCACCAGGAACGGCGGTTCCAGCAGGATCAGTTCGCCCATCTGGCGCTTGCGCGGTTCGTCGTCCAGCCGCTGGTAATACTGGATTTCGGGCTTGCCCAGCACCTGGATCCGGTTCGGGTGGATCAGGTTCAGGTGGCCCACCAGATCGGCGGCCGAAGTGGCTTCGCGAGCGAATTCGACGTCGAAGGCACGGTCGGCCCCTTCCAGACCGGCGACCCACGACAGTTTGATGTCGGCTGCGTTGTCGTCGAAGATCGACTGCGAGGTGACGCCGGTGAGTTCCATGCGGGATGACTTTCTACGAGGGGGCAGGGTATGGCTTCAGCCGGCCAGCCGGGCCGGCCTGCGGATCGTCACGGATGCCATTCGGTCAGCAACTGGTGGACGGCTTCGGGCGTGGGCAGCGTGGCCAGGCCTTCGCGCATCTCGCGATCCGACAGCAATTGTGCGATTTCCGAAAGAATTTCGAGGTGCTGCTGCGTGGCCTGTTCGGGCACCAGCAGGAAAATCAACAGCGAGACCGGCTTGCCGTCGGGCGATTCGAACGGAATCGGCTCTGCCAGGCGCATGAAGCCGGCCAGCGGCTGCTTCAGGCCCTTGATGCGGCCGTGCGGGATGGCCACGCCAGCACCCAGGCCAGTGGAGCCAAGCGATTCGCGCGCAAAAAGGTTGTCCGTGACGGTGGCCCGGGCCACACCATGGTTGTTCTCGAACAGGAGCCCGGCTTGCTCGAAGACCCGCTTCTTGCTGGTGACGGTGACGTCGAGGTGGATGTTGCCGGGTGGCAGCAATTTGGCCAAACGATTCATGGGCGATGCACGAGAAGTCAGGTTGGCGATACGGCGCACAAATGCCGTCCCGCCGGATGGGGCAATTCAGGATATCGAGTGCTTGGTGGACGCCCGCATTGGAACGTCCGGCTCATTATAGAGCAGGGCCACAGCGCGCTTGTGCGCTGCAGCGCCGGCGCCGCGGGTGGTGCCGCGGTTTGGCCGGCCGGATTGCCCACCCGGATATTGCCGCCAGCGCCTGCATGATCTTCCGTCATGCGGTATGCCGTGCGGGTCACCGGGACCGTTCTGCCTGTCGTTATTGTATGGCGCAGCATACACCGAGCGGCGCAAGATGCGAACACCCCCGGTGAATCAAATGGTTTCAGACGTGGCGCGAAGGTAACGGAGAGTTTCGGCCCGCCAGCGGCGTGTGCCCATCAAAAAAGCCGCGCAGATGCGCGGCTTTGCTTTCTTCCTATCAGTCCTTCAGGCGGACGTTGAAGTCCACCTCCAGGGGCAGTTCAGGAGTTGCCAGCCTATTGTTGCTGTAGTTGGGCTTCGGCCATCTGGTACTTGACCGCTTCCCGGTCATGGCCTTGCACGCGGTCCTTGTAGCGGATCACCTGCCGGTCGAGCTTGTCGACCAGACAGTCGATCGCCGCGTACAGGTCTTCATGGTGCGCTTCGACGAAGATGTCCTTGCCCTTGAGATGAAGATTGATTTCCGCGTACTGACGCTTGTCCTTTTCCTTGTGGTTGTCGACAGATAGCAGCACGCTCACGCCAATGACCTGATCGAAATGCCTGACAATTCGCTCCAGTTTCGTTTCCACATACTCACGCAGCGGCGGCGTGATGTCGAGGTGGTGTCCACTGATCTTGAAGTTCATAG
>Ga0209564_1002472_pt1 | contig 14493 bp, 7 predicted proteins | sample AraplaCol_mMF_r2_FD_184272 | JGI IMG/M metagenome (GOLD analysis project Ga0209564, IMG submission 184272) | Arabidopsis root microbial communities from North Carolina, USA - plate scrape MF_Col_mMF_r2 (SPAdes) (version 3) | ecosystem: Host-associated > Plants > Roots > Endosphere | place: USA... | reverse complement strand
GCTGCGCCCCGAAAAACTGACCACGACGCCGCTACCGGCACTCATTCTGGACCGCAACGGTCAGCATTTTATTCTTGCAAAGACAGACGGCAAGACCGCGCTGGTCCTTGATTCGGGCGTGGCATCACCGGCGATCAAGCCGTTGGAAGAAGTTGTCGGAAGAAGTAACGGACACATGCTGCTGTTTGCATCGCGCGCATCGCTGGCGGGTGAACTGGCACGCTTCGACTTCTCCTGGTTCATCCCCGCCATCGTCCGTTACCGCAAGCTGCTGCTCGAAGTATTGGGCGTGTCGCTCGCGCTGCAGTTGTTCGGCCTCGTTTCGCCATTGATGTTTCAGGTGGTGATGGACAAGGTGCTGGTCAACCATACTTACAGCACGCTGAACGTCGTGTGCTTGACACTGCTCGTTGCGTCCGTCTTCGAAGTGTTGCTCACGGGCCTGCGCAACTATGTGTTTTCTCACACGACCAACCGCATCGACGTCGAACTTGGCGCGCGTCTGTTTCGCCATCTGGTGGCGCTGCCACTCGGTTACTTCGGCGCACGGCGGGTAGGCGACACGGTGGCGCGGGTGCGGGAGCTGGAGAACATCCGCAATTTCCTGACCGGTCAGGCGCTCACGGCGATCATCGACCTGGCTTTTTCGTTCGTCTTTATTGGCGTGATGTGCGTGTATAGCGTTCCGCTGACGCTCATTGTGATCGCCTCGCTGCCGGTCTGTGGGGCGATTTCCGCCCTGCTCGTACCTGCCTTCCGGTCCAGGCTGAACGAGAAGTTTGCCCGTGGCGCGGATAACCAGTCGTTTCTCGTGGAATCGGTGTCGGGCGTCGAAACGCTCAAGGCAATGGCCGTCGAGCCGCAATTCATACGCCGCTGGGAATCGCAATTCGCCGCTTACGTCACCGCCGGCTTTCGCGTCAATCAGCTCGGCAACGTCGGGCAGCAACTGATACAGCTGGTCGGCAAGCTCGTGACGCTGGCGACGCTCTTCATCGGCGCGCGCCTCGTCATCGACGGCCGGCTGAGCGTTGGCGAACTGGTCGCCTTCAACATGATGTCGCAACGCGTGAGTGCGCCCGTGCTACGGCTCGCGCAGCTATGGCAGGACTTCCAGCAGGTCGGCATCTCCATGCTACGCCTCGGCGACATCCTGAACACACGCTCCGAACTGCCGCAGACGCGTCAGGCGTTGCCGCCGATCCGTGGCGACATCCAGTTCCAGAACATCCGCTTCCGTTACCGTCCGGATGGTCGCCCAGTGATCGACGACGTGTCCATCGATGTCCGGGCAGGTCAGGTCGTCGGCATCGTCGGCCGTTCGGGATCGGGCAAGAGCACACTCACGAAGCTGCTGCAACGCCTCTACATTCCCGAGCAGGGAACAGTCCGCATCGACGGCGCTGATCTCGCGCTCGCCGATCCCGTCTGGCTGCGCAGGCAGATCGGTGTCGTGCTGCAGGAGAACCTGCTGTTCAACCGCTCCGTGCGCGAGAACATCGCGCTGGCCGATCCCGGCGTGCCGCTCGAAACAGTGATCCGCGCAGCGCAGATCGCCGGCGCGCATCAGTTCATCTGCGAACTGCCCGAAGGATACGACACCGTGGTGGGTGAGCACGGCAGCAATCTGTCGGGCGGACAGCGCCAGCGCATCGCAATTGCCCGTGCGCTGCTAACCAATCCGCGCATCCTCATCTTCGATGAAGCGACGAGCGCGCTCGACTTCGAAACCGAACGCGTGATTCGCGACAACATGAAGGCGATCTGTGCAGGGCGCACTGTCATCATCATCGCGCACCGGCTAAGCGCCGTGCGGCACGCCGACCAGATCATCGCGATGGACGGTGGACGCATCGTCGAACAGGGTAATCACGAGACGCTGTTGCGACACGCGGGCTACTACGCGCACCTCGTATCCATCCAGGATGGTCAATGATGCGATCACTCAGGCTTCAGGCGCTCGCCGATCTGGTCCGGCGCTACGTCGGCGTATGGCGTGCCGTGTGGGGTATCCGCGCGCAACTGGAACGCGCGCCGCGCGCGGCCGACCAGCTCGCCTTTCTGCCCGCCGAACTGGAACTCGTCGAGACGCCGGTCCATCCGGCGCCGCGCTGGACGATGCGGGTGTTGATCCTGCTGTCGGTGATCGTTCTGCTGATTGGCGTGGTTGGGCGGTTGGATATTGTGGTGACGGCAAGCGGCCAGTTCGTCCCGAATGCGCGGGTCAAGGTTATCCAGCCGGCGATCACGGGCGTCGTTCGTGAAATCCGGGTACGTGACGGCGAACGCGTCGCGCCCGGTCAGTTGCTGATGAAACTGGACGCGACGCTTGCTGCCGCCGACGCCGACAAGGCGCGCTCCTCCCTGCTCGACGCCGAGCTGGCCGCAGCGCGCGCGAATGCCTTGCTGGCATCACAACGCGATAACCGGTTGCCGGTGGTCGGGCATGTCGAAGGCGTGTCGGAAGCGAGAATGCAGGACGCACAGCGACAAGCTGAAAGCGCGTGGCTCGAATACCGCGCGCAGTACGACGGCGCGCATGCGGAACTGCTCAAGCGCCAGGCAGCACTCGACAGCACGCGCGCAGAGATCGCAAAGCTCGTGCGGACGTCGCCGCTCGCGCGTCAGCAGGCCGACGCGTATCAGGCGCTGGTAGCGGACCGCTACGTGGCGCGCAACGAATATCTGCAGAAGGAACAGGACGCGCTCGAGAAGGAACACGACCTCAATGCTCAACGCAGCCACGCGAATGAACTGGCAGCAGGTATCGCGGAACAGCGCGCGCAGATTGAGACGACCGTGTCGAAATTCCGTCGCGATCAACTGGACGAACTTGAAAAGGACACGCAGCAGATCGCACAGAGCCGTAACGACGAGACCAAGGCGCAGACGCGTCAGTCGTTGCTGAGCCTGACTGCGCCCGTCGCCGGTACGGTGCAGCAGCTGAATGTCCACACCCTGGGAGGCGTCGTGACAACAGCGCAATCGCTGATGGAGATCGTGCCCGATGATGCGCTTGAAGTTGAGGCAAGACTGCAGAACAAGGACATCGGGTTTGTGGAAGTCGGCCAGCACGCGGCGGTGAAGATCGAAGCATTTCCCTTTACTCGCTACGGATATCTGCGCGGTACTGTTATGTCCGTTTCCAACGACGCGGTGCAGGACAAGAAGCTGGGGCCAACGTTTCCAGTGCGGATCCGGCTAGAGACTAGCCGTATTCACATCGACAACCGCTGGATAACGCTCAGCCCAGGCATGGCCGTGACGGCCGACATCCGCACCGGAAAGCGCAGTGTAATCGGCTATTTTTTCGATCCGCTATTGCGCACGTCACAGGAGAGCATGCGTGAACGCTAGCCAACAGATCCGGATCGCGCTGCTGGCTGGCCTCGCCGCACTGAGCGGATCCGCACATGCTTTCGATGCGCTACGCGCCGAGCAGGACATCTCCGCCACGCCAGCAGGTTCAATGGTGACGGTCTGTCAGTTTGCAGAATCGCCGGGCCGGCCATTGAGGCTGGCGGAAGCCGTCGAACGGGCCTTGTGTAACAACCCGAAGACGCGTGCAGCATGGGCGGCAGTCAAGGCTCAGGCAGCAGGCGTGGGCGTCGCGCGAGCGGCTTACCTGCCGACCGTATCGGCAACATGGCAAGGCGTGCGCGAAAGCTCTGTGACAGACATCGAGAATCACCCGATGCTGGGTTCGAATACGGTGTCGAACGTTCAATCGGCGAGCGTGAGCCTGAACTGGATGCTGTTCGACTTCGGTGCCCGCGAGGCTGGGTTGAAGAATGCGAACGCCCTGCTTGACGCGGCACAGGCCATGCAAGACGCGTCATTGCAAAATTCGTTTGCGCTAATTTCTAAGGATTACTACTCGTATCAAGCCGCCGTAGGTGCATGGAATGCGGCCAGTGACGTCGAGCAGATGACGCGAGAGAGCATGACGGCTGCGCAGGCGCGAGTGGACCGGGGCATTGCACCAGTCAGCGATGCATTGCAGGCACAGACACAGCATGAGCAGGCGGTATTCGGCCTGACAAAGGCTGAAAGCGAGGCACAGACCGCGCGTGGCACGCTCGCATCCGATATGAACCTCGATCCATCCGTGCCACTGGACGTGCCGCCCGTCGCGGAGAACGCGGTGCCGGGCAAGACATTTAGCGCGTCGGTTGAACAGATGATTCGCGATGTGCAGGACACGCATCCATCCGTGCGGTCGGCCCGGGCGCAGTACGAGGCGTCGCTTGCCAAGGTGACACAGACCCGCGCGCAGGGCTTGCCCAGTGTCAGCCTGATTGCGAAATACAGTCGGAACAACGCACCGCAGAGTCTGGGACTGGGTGAACCGACGTATCCGTCGAAAGGCCACGATGCGTTCGTCGGCGTCCAGGTGAGCATTCCATTATTCGAAGGATTTGCACGGCGCTACCAGATCGATCAGGCGCAAGCGCAGGCCGAACGGCAGCAGGACGCACTCGACGACGCGCGACGGCAGGTCGCGCTTGATGTGTGGAGCAGCTATCAGAAGCTGACTGAGACGACGAAGAACATGAAGAACAGTGCGAATCTGTTGACGCTCGCAGAGCGTTCCTGGGACGCATCTCGGCACCGATATGACGCGGGTGTGGGGAACATCCTCGAACTGCTGAACACCCAGGCGGCGCTGGCCAACGCGCAACAAAGACGCATTCAAGCGATCACGGACTGGAACAACGCACGGGTCGATCTGGCCTCGAAGCTGGGAGAGTTGGGGAGGGAAAACCTTGAATAATGCGAGGTTCCTATGAACGAACGAGGCTAGTGAGACTTTGAATAGGTTAAAGATGCTTTCCCTATCTGGCAAAGCTTCCTTAAGCCCGAACCGGAACTTCCGGTTCGGTTTATCCATGCTCAACTTAATAACGGAGTATTTATGAGCAATACAATCTACAGCGTCATGTCTGATGCGTCGTTTACTGCGGACAACGCGGAATTTGACGTCTCCAATGGAGCGTATCTGAACCTGAGCGGCTCGTCGGACACCGTGATCATGCAAAGTGATTCCATCGGTTTGACGTTCATGGGAAATGACAGCACGATCCTCGGCTCGAACTTCAGAGGAGCAAACGTCTTTGTGCGTGGATCGGGGAAAAATACTATCGATTTAGGCGACAATACCTCCCTTATCGATTGGAGCGAGGGGGGAGACATCATCACTATTGGCTCGAATAGCTCGATTGAAGCTGGCGCCTATGCAACAATTTACGCAAATAAGGGCGGCGATAACATTTCTACCGGGGACAACGATTTCGTCTACGGTACCAATAACACAATTAATTTGCTATATGGTCAAACCACGCTCAATGGAAGCGGTAACCAAATCCATATGGACCGCGACGGTTTGGCGCTAGTTTTAAATGGATCAAACAATTCAATTTCCATGCAACAAGGCGTTGTGACGACAACGACCGCATCGCTGAGTGATGACGCGGCTGGAATCGTGGCCTCAGGAAGTGTTGATTTGGCATCCGTAACGCTCGTCGGTGGTATCGCTACCGTGAAACTCGGTGACGGAAACGTTGCTCAAATCAATCACGTGACCTCTGGCACTACGCTGGAGTATACCGATCTCTATGGCAACAAGACGACGAGTAGCCTCACGGATTCAAACCTGTCGCATATCTATGGGAGCCTGTACCTTGTGACCGGTGACGTACTCGCAAAGCTGAGCAACTCGACCCTCGATGTGGTCAGCGGCGCATCTCTAGACCTTCAAGGCAATTCAGACACAGTGGTTTTGGAGGCAGGGGCCAAAGCAAATATATCGGGGAATGGAGTGACCGTAGTGGGTTCCACAGTGAGTGGAGCGTCTGTTTGGATGAGCGGTTCAGGAAATGTTATTCAACTGGGAGATAACAGTTATGTCATGGACTGGGGCAGTGATGGAGAGACCATTACCGTTGGCGCAAACAGTCAGGTGAACGCTAACTCCAACGTAACCATCAATGCAACGCACGGGGGAGACACCGTCGTGGCGTACTGGAACAGTACGATCAACGCCAACAACGACGATATCTCCGTGGTTACCGGTTCGGTCAACGGCAATAACAACACAATTCAATCGAACTATGGAAACGCGTCACTTAACCTGATCGGTTCGAATAACTCTGTTAACCTCACCTACTCGAATAACATCGTCAACCTCGACGGACACAACAATACGGTCTTTTTCAACGCCGACGATACCTCGCAATTGATCACGACTGAAAACGGTGACTACGTCGAGGAGCGTGCTGACGGGTCGATCTGGTCCAGCTCTGCATCTGTTAACATCAAGGGCGGGGTTGTGACTCTCGGGTTCGGCGACGGCAATAAGGTCGTGATCTCCGGTTCGAAATCGGGCTTGTTAACAGACACCCAGGTTAATCAGCTGGTGTCTGCGATGGCATCCTACACGACCGGATCGGATGGTGTCTCGTCATCTTCCACCGCTCAGGCGCCCGTTGATTTGTCGCAACTTTTCGCATCGTCGCATCACTGAGAAGATTGCCCTTTGTCTTTCAGCGATAATGCCAGGTAATCGTTGAAGCAGTCGGGGAGCGAATCGTCTCCCCGCCTATATGCCCCCGCTTCTCGTAATAATACTATCCAGGCTTGACCCTTCGGTATCCTCAGATCTTAAGGTACGACAACGTAGTGCCGTAGTCCTGACCGAATCTGTTGAAGTACGTATTGGTCGGGTCCAGCCAACTTGTCAGAACGTGGCGGATGTCACCGGCGCGCAGAGGAAAGCCGACGCTGGTCCCTGGCGCCTTAAGGAAGTCCGCGCTGAACTCCATCAGGACAATACGCTTGGACACCCGCGGATAACAATTCGCGATATGCATTGGCCCTGAGTTCACTCCGATAAACCTCGCAGCCGAAGCGATCTCGGCGGCGCTTTCCCACAGGTCTAGTTTTCCGCGCAAATCAATCACATTGCGGCCCTCTATCGGTTTGTCGTCCGCCGCGCCGACCTGCACGATCAACCAATCCCTGTAATTTTTACGTATTGCTGCGATTACGTCGTCGCTTAGCACCCTCACTTCATCTTCGCCAAGGTGGTGCTGAATAGCTAGCTCGCCCCTCTGCTCACGCCTAGAGCCAGTGGTGTGAACAACCAGTTTGTGAGGCACGATATCCTGCTCCTCGTGCAGATAAAGTCTAGGGTGTCTGTTAGCACCACCAGCGAGTCCGAGTCCATGCAGGACGAATTCGGTTTGTGAGCCAAATAGAATACTATTGTATCGCCCCGCATAGCTCTCGATTTTGGATGGTTCACGCGCATCGGGATATACGAACAATTCAGTGTCGTCCATTCTGGCGGCCCGAAACTGAATGAACGGATTATGCTTGAACACCCAAATCCGCTCGTCCGAATAAAATAAACATTCGCCCTTCTGGGAAAAATAGGCTTCTGGTATCGCGGTTACGGAAACTTGGTCTCCGATTGCTAAAAACGGGAGAATCAACTGTGTCGCCATATTTGGAATACGTGTGAAGGTTTGTGAGTCGCTTCACACCTTATACGCCACGCGACGGGGTATTCGTAAAAAACCGTGACACCTCATGAACGCTGTCAGAGGTCATCGCATGAAAGGCTGATCGTTTAGGTGTCGGTCGAGCCTGACAGGCGCGCGAATAGGTCAAGGGCGCAGGAATACGAACGCGAACAAGCATGTCCCCGTTTGAAGCGTGGGATCGCTCGGGGGCCCTCAGGCAAGAATTAGAACTTCGGTGTTAGCCGCATTCTTTCGCCTGGCGACGCTTAAAGGGATAAGTCGTAACGCGGATGCCAGCGCAAAGGCAAAATCGGCGTTTTGCTTCTGCTTTCGCTGGCATCCGCGATGCGTTATCTAGCTTCAGGCGTCGCTCCTGGGCGGGGCGACGCCTGAAGCACGCTAACGTAACGCGGATGCCAGCGAAAACTAACAATTCGCGGACGCCAGCGCAAACCCAAAGAAACCAACCAGCGTCGCAGACAAAAAAACCGCTACCTCAAAGCCCGCACCAAAACCCTCGCAACATGCGTAGCCCTAACCCCTGCTCCATCAAAAATCTGATGCCGACAACTAGTCCCATCTGCGACCATCAGAGTACGAGCATCGATCCCACGCGCCGCAGGCAACAACGACAACTCAGCCATTGCCATCGAAGCCTCATAATGCTCCGCCTCATACCCAAAACTCCCAGCCATCCCGCAACACGACGATTCAACGGTCGATACCTTCAATTCGGGAATCCACTTCAACACCGTCTGCACGGGCGAAAAAGCATCGAATGCCTTCTGATGACAATGCCCATGCACCAACGCCTGGCTCGCGTCGTCGAGCGGTTTCAGATCGATCTTCAATCGACCCGCCTTATGCTCGGAAACGAGAAACTCTTCAAACAACATCGCAAGTTTCGACAGACGCGCGGCCTCTTCACCGAATCCATACTGCAGAAACTCATCCCGCAACGACAATAGACAAGAAGGCTCCAGCCCAACAACCGCCACGCCGCGTTCGACAAAAGGCCTGAACGCATCGAGCATCCGGCGCGCCTCGCGCTTCGCTTCATCCACGAGTCCTGCTGCGAGGAAAGTTCTGCCACAGCAAAGCGGACGCTCGCCCTCAACAGTATTGAAGTACACGGTATAACCCGCCGCTTCGAGCACCTGTTGCGCAGCGCGTGCATTCTCCGGCTCGATGCTGTTGTTAAACGTATCGACGAATAGCAGCACTTCTTTTTGCGCACTCTGCGCCCCCAACGAAGCAGCCTTCACATATCTACTACTCAAAAAAGGCTTCACAAACCGTGGCAGCGACCTTTGCGGCGCAAACCCCAACGCGCGCTTGACCCATGGCATATCGGCCGCAATAGAAAACACCCCTGGCAAACGCGCCGCCAACGCCGCGTAACGCGGCATGAACGCGATCATCCTTTCCCGCAAGCCCAAGCCATTCTTCTGCGTCCACGCGGCGCGCGCTTCGATCTTGAACTTCGCCATATCGATGCCCGTCGGGCAGTCCCGCTTGCAGCCCTTGCACGAGACGCACAGATCAAGCGTGTCCTTCACGTCCTGGCTGGCAAGCCCTTCATCACCCAACTGCCCCGACAGCGCAAGCCGCAACGTATTCGCCCGTCCGCGTGTGACATGCTGCTCGTCCTTCGTCACGCGATAACTCGGACACATCGTGCCCGCATCGAACTTGCGGCAATGCCCGTTGTTGTTGCACATCTCGACGGCCTTCGCGAGACCGCCCGCCAGATCGTTGCCCGTGCCACGCGCAGTTTCCACGCCCGTCATCGGATCGCGCTCCACATTCCACGTCGACCAGTCGAGCGCAGGCGTCAACGACTGCACCTTGTAGCCGGGCGCGAAGCGAAAGTTGCTCGCATCGTCCATCTTCGGCGGACGCACGATCTTGTCCGGGTTCATCCGGTTGTTCGGATCGAACAGCGCCTTGATCTCGCTGAATGCCCGATTGATGCGCGGACCGTATTGCCACGCCACCCACTCGCCGCGGCACAATCCATCGCCATGTTCGCCGGAATACGCGCCCTTGTACTCGCGCACCAGCGCCGCCGCCTGTTCGGCAATGGCACGCATCTTCGTCGCGCCGTCGCGGCGCATGTCGAGAATCGGCCGCACGTGCAGCGTGCCGACGCTTGCATGCGCGTACCACGTCCCCTCCGTGCCGTTGCGGTGAAACACCTCGGTCAGCCGGCTCGTGTAATCGGCAAGATGCTCCAAAGGCACCGCGCAGTCTTCGATGAACGACACGGGCTTGCCGTCGCCCTTCATGCTCATCATGATGTTCAGACCCGCCTTGCGCACTTCCCACAGCGCCTTCTGCTCGCCTGCGTCGGGCATCTGCACGACCGAGTCAGGCAAGCCAAGATCGGCCATCAGCTCCACCAGCTGCTTCAGCGACGCGAGTTGTGCATCGCGGTTCTCGCCCGCGAACTCGACGAGCAGAACCGCTTCGGGCCTGCCGACCAGCGCCTTCTCGATCACCGGCCGGAACGCGGGATTGCTCATCGCGAGATCGATCATCGTGCGATCGACCAGTTCGACGGCAACGGGCTTGAGCTTGACGATGTGTTGCGTCAGGTCCATCGCCTGCCAGAACGTCGGAAAGTTCACGACGCCCAACGTCTTATGCGCAGGCAGCGGAGCGAGTTTCAGCGTCAACTGGCGGCTGAACGCAAGCGTGCCTTCGGAGCCGACCAGCAGATGCGCGAGATTGGCAAAGCCGTCGTCGGTATAGGCGCGCGGATTCTGACAATCGAACAGATCGATGTTGTAGCCCGCCACGCGACGCAGCACTTTCGGCACCTGCGCGACGATCTCATCGCGCTCGCGCAACGCGATCGCCTTCACGTCTTCGACAATCTGCTGCAGGCGCGCGCCCTGCGGCGCATCGCGCAGCGAAGCAAAATGCGCCTGCGTGCCGTCCGCGAGAATCGCGTCGATCGCTTCGACGTTGTGAACCATGTTGCCGTATTCGATCGACCGCGAACCGCACGAATTATTGCCCGCCATGCCGCCAATCGTGCATTGCGCCGCCGTCGACACATCGACAGGGAACCACAAACCATGCGGCTTCAGCCACGCATTCAGATGATCGAGCACGATCCCCGGCTCGACCGTCACCGTGCGCTTTTCCTTGTCGAACGCGATGACCTGATTGAGCCATTTGCTGGTGTCGATCACGAGCGCTTCGCCGACCGTCTGCCCGCACTGGCTGGAACCCGCGCCGCGCGCGAGCAGCGGCACGCGTTCGCTGCGCGCGACGTCCAGCGCGACGAGCAGATCGTCCTGATCGCGCGGCACGACCACGCCGATGGGCATGATCTGATAGATCGACGCATCCGTCGAATAGCGTCCACGGCTTGCGGCATCGAACAGCACGTCGCCGCGCAACTCCTTGCGCAAGCGGTTCGCAAACGGCGTGCTCAGGCGCGCCGACGACGGCACGAGATGAATCGGCTTGACCAGCAAAGAATCGGCATTCGACATGTGCTTCGGCCTATAAAAAGCGAGGCGTGTAGTACGACACTATTCGAGCGTAACGCTGACAGGCGCAAGCCCGTCGATATGCCCGCGCGCAGTGCCCGCATGCTGCGGAAAGAACATGCCCGTATACGAACCCGTCGTGACGATCATGTCCGGCGTCACGGCAATGCGATGATGTTGCGTGCAGTGATTGACGAGCCACGTCAGCAGGCGGCGTGGATCGCCGCACGGGTTGGATGGCGTCGCCTTCACCACGTCCTGGGCTTCGAACGTGAAGCCGAGCGCGGGCGCCACGAACGGAAAATCGCGCCGGTACTTCGTGAACTCGCCGACGATCAACGCACCGTGATTCTGTAGATCCGCGAGCTGCGCGAGCTTGTCGACGTTGGGCCACTGCGCAAAGCGGCTCGCTACGATTTCGATGGTCGCGGCCATCGAATCGATTGCATCGAGCACTTCGACTTCGTGATACGCGTTGGCCGACGGCTCGAAATGCCGCCCAAAGCGAAACGCGATTTCCAGTTCGAGTCCGAGCGGCGTGTAGTGCGCGCGAGGCAAACGCGCACCGTCGGCATGCAGATCGGTAGAAGGCAACGGCGCGCCCTGAATCGCGCCTTCAGCGGATTTGGCACCGATCTTCCAGCCGCCGATCCGCGCGCCGCGCAACGCCAGCAACTCGTGCTGGATCGCATAGGCGGCGCTCATGTCGGCGGGAATCAGTTCGGGCGGGAGCGACGCGAGCGTGGTGTGATCGGCGCGCGCGTCGGCAAGTTGTCGGGTCAGCATGGTCATTCAAACGTTAGGAAGGCTCACGCGTTAAAGCGCGTGGCGGGTTGTGCACCCGGCTCTGCGCCGGTTTCGAAACGGCTTTCGGGTTGCATGCGGAACGCGAGCACGACGCCGATCGCCATCAGCAGCATGCTGCCCGCGAACGGCAACTCCCAGCTGCCGAACGTGTCGATCAGATAGCCCGACAGCACGGGCGAAATGATCGCGGCGAGCGCCGAGCCCGTGTTCATCATGCCGCTTGCGGTGCCCGAGTATTCGGGCGCGATGTCCATCGGAATCGCCCACATCGGGCCGATCGTCATTTCGGCGAAGAAGAAGCCCGCCGACAGACACACCATCGATACATAAAGATTGTGTGTGAGCATCAGCGGCACCAGCGACGCGAGCGTGAGCAGCATGCAGATCGACACCATCCAGCTGCGCGCGCGCCTGAGGTTGCCCGTGCGCTCGAAGATCTTGTCGGTGACGATGCCGCCCAGCGTATCGCCGATCACGCCCGCGAAGAACACCGCCGAAGCGAATATCGCCGACTTCTTCAGGTCGAGTTGATAGCTATGCAGAAAGTACTGCGGAATCCAGCTCAGGAACAGCCACAACGTCCAGCCATAGCAGAAGTACACGATGGTCACGGGCGTCATGCGCTTGAACAGCGCTTTCCACGGCACGTTCGCCATCTTCGCTTTGGGCGGCGGCAATATGTCGAGTTCCTCCTGCGTGATGCGGCGATGCTCTTTCGGATACTCGGTGAACGTCATCGCCCAGACAACGACCCACAACAGACTGAATGCGCCGCAGATATAGAACGACTCGCGCCAGCCCCATGTCGTCATCACCAGCACGATCACGCCGGGCGCAACGGCATTGCCGATGCGCGCCGCCGCGTGCGTGATGCCTTGCGCGAAGCCGCGTTTTTCTTTCGCGACCCAGCGCGACATCGCCGCCGTCGCGGCCGGAAAGGTCGCGCCTTCGCCGAAGCCGAGCAGCACGCGCGCAAAGAGCAGCGACACGAGGCCGCCCGCGAAGCCCGTCAGCAAGGTTGCCAGCGCCCAGATCGCGCCGCACGCAATCAGCGTGCGCTTCGCGCCGAAACGGTCGCTGACCCATCCGCCGATAATCTGAAACACCAGATACGGATACGCAAAGGCCGAAAAAACAAGGCCGATTTCCGTGTGCGAAAGATGAAACTCCTTGCCGAAGCCCGCCGCCGCCGTGCTGACGTTGACGCGGTCAAGGTAGGTGATGAAGTACATGATGCATAGCATCAGTAGAACGATACTGGTCGCACTGGTTACACGAAACCGCTTCATCGTCTGTCTCCGTTGCTGGCGGACGGGGCATTCGCACGGCGTGTTCGGCCTTCATGCCGCGCGAGCCGCCGTCCGCAGGGTCTGCCGTTGGCGTTGGTCGCGTTTGTGGTTCGCTTGCGTCTTTGTCTTTCTGTTCGCTGCTGTGCGTCGCGCTGGCCGGGCGCGTGGGTGCTTCGAGGCTTGCGTCTGAGATGAAGGAAGCAACGTGTCGCCGCTTGCGCTTCCTTCGTCGTCTGGTTATCGGCAGCTTATGCGGCTGCTTAAGTGGACAATCAAGCGGCTGCTTCCAGCTTGGGTGCGTTCGGCTGCGACATCAGGAACTCCATCGCAGCGGGCAGGCCGCTCGCCGCAACGGGCACGCCCGCGATCTGCAGGCCCATTTCGACGCCGGCAAGCGTCGCCATCAGCGTGAGGTCGTTGCAATCGCCAAGATGGCCGATGCGGAACATGCGCCCTTTCATCTTGCCGAGGCCGGTGCCAAGCGACATGTCGAAGCGTTCGTAAATGACCTTGCGCACCGCATCGGCATCGACGCCATCCGGCATCATCACGCCCGTCAGCACCGGGCTATACACGGACGGGTCGGCGCATTGAATCTCGAGGCCCCACGCGCGCACCGCGCGCCGGCATGCTTCGGCGAGACGGTCGTGCCGCGCGAACACGTTGTCGAGCCCTTCGCCGAGAATCATGTCGAGCGCCTCGTACAGCCCATACAGCAGGTTCGTGTTCGGCGTGTACGGCCAGTAGCCGCTCTTGTTCATCTCGATGATTTCGGTCCAGTCCCAGAACGCGCGCGGCAGCTTCGCCTGCTTGCCCGCTTCGATCGCCTTCGGCGACACGGCGTTGAAGCTGATGCCCGGCGGCAGCATCAAGCCCTTCTGCGAACCCGACACCGTGACGTCGACGCCCCATTCGTCATGGCGATAATCGGCACAGGCAAGGCCCGAGATCGTATCGACGAGCAACAGCGCCGGATGGCCCGCTGCGTCGATCGCACGGCGCACGGCGGCGATGTCGGACGTCACGCCCGTGGACGTTTCGTTGTGCACGACGCACACGGCCTTGATCGCGTGCTGCGTGTCCTCGCGCAGGCGCGCTTCGATCATTTGCGGCTGCACGCCGCGCCGCCAGCCTTCGATGCCCGGCAAGCCCAGAAACTCCGGCTTCAGGGCGAGGTTTTCGGCCATCTTCTTCCACAGCGTGGCGAAGTGCCCCGTCTCGAACATCAGCACGTGGTCGCCGGGACTCAGCGTGTTCGACAGCGCCGCTTCCCATGCGCCCGTGCCCGACGCGGGGTAGATCACCACGGGCTGCTGCGTCTTGAAGATCTTCTTGATGCCGTCCAGGACTTTCAGGCCCAGCGCGCCGAAT
>Ga0209564_1002467_pt1 | contig 14504 bp, 20 predicted proteins | sample AraplaCol_mMF_r2_FD_184272 | JGI IMG/M metagenome (GOLD analysis project Ga0209564, IMG submission 184272) | Arabidopsis root microbial communities from North Carolina, USA - plate scrape MF_Col_mMF_r2 (SPAdes) (version 3) | ecosystem: Host-associated > Plants > Roots > Endosphere | place: USA... | reverse complement strand
ACCCAACTGCACATAGTCCAGACCTTACAAGGGCTCCAATAGAAGTCGTCCCAAGCAACATAGTCCGTACATGCTTCCTGGCAGGTGATGACTGGTGGTTGTTGGGTAACTGCGCCTGTCATTGGGTTGATTACCGGCGGTTGTTCGCGTTCTTCCTGCTCATAACGTAGCCAGCTAACGCCCATGCCTGCAACCACGTTGTCAAACAGGACTTGCTTGAATGTGGTGTCAAAACCGCCTGTATCCAGTTCGTATTCCAGGTTACGTTGCAGTAGCAGGCCAGCTACACGCGCAGCATCATCTTGGCTGTCATCAAAACGACGTTTGATGTCGGGCTTCGGTGTACGGGCGTAAAGCGCTGCCAGCTTCGTATCTGTGTTCTGGAAGTAGATGTTGTAGAACTTACCGCCGTTATACTGCGCGCCTGCATCGGCACGGTATCGAGCAACGGCCCTGGTTGCGGTAGCGTTCCAGTTCTTTCGCTCTTTGCGGCAAGCTTCAAGTTCCTTCTGCCACTTGTCCTGCTCGTCTTCGGTTTGGTATTGCGCAAGTACAGGGTCTTGCTCGAAGGCGTCTTCGTTGACGCCGCTATCCATCCCTTCGTAATCGTTATAGTTGTCGGTAGCCATTTATGCTCCGTGCGCTTCTAGTGGCGCACTTATTGATTTAGTCCCACGCTCTGCCAATGCTTTGGGTACGCAATGCTTGTTCGCGTTCACGTGCCGCAAATGCTTCATCAAGTGTGTATCGGCTCGTATTTACCTGGCCGCGATTTGTCATCTGGTACAGGCGGCGTTCTCGTGCGCGCTCAATCGAACGTCCTAAGTCGTCTTCTTTGATTGAGAGAACCGCGTAACGGAATGCATCTGCACCATGTGACCACTCGTTGTGATCGGCTTCGCTACCGTATGTGTTAGATGCGCGGTTGAACTTTCGGCTGTAGTTCTTCAAAGCCTCTATACCGCGATGGCAGCGGTCTTTGTCGATAATGAAGTTCCACATGCGGAGAAACTTACGGACAGCGTCAATGCCGTGCATGATCCGGTTGCCTTGGTCGGGATTCGGGACTTTGCGCGCAGGTAGGTCATGCTCTAGGAAGGTGTCCATTACGGACTTCTTTGATGCGAAGGTGCGGTGCATTGCATCGTGTGGAAGCCAGACTGTTTCGTAGTCGTAGGGCTTCAAGGCCAGCATGTCGCAGACTTCTTCTGCATCGAATCCGCTTTGTTCCCAGTAGTCGATAAAGCGAATTTCGCCATTAACGACTTGCCAGTACCAGATTACGGCTGCATCGCTATGACCTAAGTCCATAGCTAAGCTGACCTTCTCTAAAGGATCGTATTCAGCAATGCCAAATCTGCCTTGGCTTTGCGCCATCGTGACCTGCTTGCCGTAGAAGGAGCCTTTGAATGCAGCATCGAACGAACACTCAAGCTCCTGTTCGACTTCTTCCGGTTCCATTTCGGAGCGCATGTCTGCGACTTCGTTTGCGTCAAGGATGCCGCTTTCGCTTGCCTTCAGGCGTAGTGAGAAATACTTTGTTGGTTCCTGCTGCGCTTTTATCCAGCGTTTGTAGAAGTCGTTCTTGCCTTTGGGTGTGCCCATAAAGACTACCCAGCCCTTGCGGTCAGAAAGGGCAGGGCGAATGACGGTGCTGTAGACTTCTGGCTTCATGTCACCGTATTCATCAAGCACAACGCCATCAAAGTACAGACCACGTAGGTTGTCTGGATTGTCTGCACCAGCTAAGAAGATGCGCGCTGTATCGCCTGTTACGGTGGGAATCTCGATCCATAGTTCGGTCTCGTTCTTCTTTACGCCAGGTATGGACTTGGTAAAGTCGATGAGGTATTGCCAAGCGACCTGTTTTGCCTGGCCTTTGTAGGGACACAGGTATGCGAACTTAGGTTTGGTCAGCAGCTTGCGAGTAATGCTGTCCTTCTTTTGGAAGTTGAGCGCTCGTGCAATCAGGTCTTGAATAACGCTGTACGTCTTACCTGCACGGCGGTGCGCAACGATTACTGAGTTTCGTTTCGTGCGCTGATGGAAAGGTAAGAAGGCTTGGCGTGGCTGGTATTCAAGCTGGACAGTTTGAACGCTGTTATTCATCGTCCATTTCATCCGCGTCAACGATGTCGCCCACGTCCAATGGCGAAGGTGGCACGTTATGGAATACCTGCACGACTGCTGGACCCGCTTCATGTTTCTGCGCTTCTGGCAGCATGCGAGCCCATAGCTTGATGAACTCGCCGTAGTTCTCGTTTCCGTACTTGGCAAGGCGTGGCAGGCCTCCGTTCAGTTCAAATGCGGCGTGGAAGCAATCCGCAACAAATTCGCGGTCTTTGCGCTTGAATACGTAGTCCTTAGGGATTTGGGGAAGGTGCTGTTCAAAGATGTCGATCAAGCCGCTTTGGCGTATGTCGGCATCTGCGCTAGCAAGCTTGTTCAACGTCTCGGCGCTGACTTCCGCAACCTGATTGGTTGTCTTGTTCTTGTCGTCCACTTAAATAACCTCGTGGCTCTCAAATGAGCCTTCGGCTATTTATTGGAATGGTGAAGAAATGAAGCGTGGTGAAAGGCGCAGCTTGCGCATGCAGAACATGAAGCGGTTGCGCAACTTGGGGTTGCCAACTGACTTGTTCAGTGCGGATTTTTGGGAACGTGAAGCGGAAGCGAAGAAGCAAGAACTGCTATTGCTTGCAGCATTTGAAGCGCGTTGGAAGGCTGGTCAGTGGGATGACCTGGCATTACCCTTTGAACAGATCATTGAGCGCTGGCGAGCAGAGATAGCAAGCCCGCAGCATTTCGCAAGCATTGGGCCAAATCCAAGATGGGTTCCAGTGCTGGGTGATGCAGTAGGCGAGTGGCGCAGACATACGGAAGGCGGTTACCGCAAGTCATGGCGTGACTATCGGCGCAAGCAGATCGCCAAGAAGCGTGAAGAACAGGGCATTTCGTTTCCGAATTGCTGAACCAACCCTGTTACCAGTAACCACGCGGCGTACGGGAAACGCAGAATTCTTCATCGTCGATTGATACATAGGTGATCTCCGCCATTTCATTGGTTTTCGGATCAAACCGCATCTTCGCCGAACCAGCAAGGCTGAAAGTTTCCGAAACATGCCTCCGTATCGTGTCAGGGTAATCATCAGGGCCGTTATCTTCGACCCATTCCAACTCATGCTCGCTGTCAAATTCTGCTTCGAATGTAATCGTGCATTCGTTATCGCCAATTGCGACAACGTTGATCTCCTGAACGGTGGGGAAAGACAGATCGGTGTCCCGAATTTCGAATGAACGGTCCGCATGGTAGAAGTGGACGATTTCCATCTGCTCCATAATTGCGGTAGACAGCTCATCGAGTTTAGCTTCAATCGCAATGTGATACTTGGCTAAGGAATCTTCTTCCGAAAGCAGGAGTTCGGTGAGTCTAGGAAGACTTTGGAAGTGGAGTAGATTTGGGTATCTCTCACACGCAAGTTTGAAGTCTCGATCTTCGGAAACGACCGCGATGAAGCAGCCATGCTTGGTTGCGTATGCTGCCAAAATCGCAATTGCAAAGGCGTCAGGGAATTCTTTTCTCTTCTTTCCCGCCCCGAAAGGCGCTCTTACTTGGTCATACCAATCCATGACGAGCTTAACGTCTAGACCTTCGTAGCCAATTTTCACCAGATCGAAGTTGGCAAGAAAGGAGTTCCACTCGCGCACGGCGACCGTTGTAACTTCCCAAGAATCGATACCTTCGCTTGTAGAACTGGGAAATCCCCTCCATTTTGCCAAGAATGGTGCCCGTTTTCGTGCATTGTCGAGTGCATCTAGCGCTTCACGAGAACGCTCGCGTATTTGTCTACGAACTTCGCGTTCTGTTGGGTCAGGAAGAAGGAATTTAAGCCCAACCTTTTGGACCACCGGAATAAACGTGCTCAATGCGGTGGACGCAAAATTGTATTGCTGACCAGCCAGCACGCTGGTATCCAGGAACACAGCAGTTGGGGTGCTCATGTATTACGGCCCTTAGTTGGGAAATGATGATCTATCTTACCGCGACTGCCTTGATTGCCCAACGGACAACCTTAATTTTAGGGATGTCACTTGTTTTCAATTAACTTAGATCACGAGAAATGGCCCATAGCTGACGGTGTTCATGCGTTGCGTCACCCTTGGCAACGATCACCCAGCCTGCAAAGACTTGCCATGACCCAAGCCACTTAACCAGGTATGGGTCGAACAGCGGCGCCAGCATGTGCGCCGGCGAATTACCTACGTTCTGGCGCAACTCAAAGTGAGCAGGACGCCAGTAAGGGCCACCATCTGCACGATGGTACCTGCACCTGCCCACATAGGTGTTGTCATCAGTCGGTGAAACTTCCTTGAAGTTTGGCGGACGTAAGCCATCGTCGCGCATGACGACTACACGAACCAGTTCCCAAGCTGGTTCTTCTCTAACATCTGGTCCGATAGTCGGTGTAGAATGTATTTTACTGTACATGCATACAGTATAGTTAAAGCAAGGCATGGAATGCAAAATCTCCGCATTGCTAGGCATTGAAAGGTGGTCACTTCTGTGAACGATAGTCAAGAATCACAAGCACTTGTTGATCAGGCTCTATCCGAAATTAACGCGAATCTTATTGGTTTTCGTCGCGCGTTCCAAGTTGAATCGCTTTGGATGGGGGGCCTAACCATTTCTGTAGCTTTGGGTATCCCGGCATTGGGATTACAAGCCTGGCTGCTAGGAACCGGCTCGCCGCTTCGAGCGGTGTTAGCAGGCGTCGTGCTGGCGGTGGTTGGCTTTACGGTTTCCTTCAGTTGGAGGGTGAAACGAAACCGCTTATTTAATGCCACACGAACTGCTGCTCTTAGACTTCAACGGGCAGGCTTTCAACTTTATAAGAAAGAGAAATTTCTCAACAGTATCGTAGAGGCAACGCGTGGACCGCTGCAAGATGGAATGGACATCATCGACTTTACTACAGTCTCGGCATACGAGCTTGACGCAATTATGGCCTAGCGACGGGCCGATTTTGAATGATGCCGCCTACCAAGCAGCAGCCAAGCACTACAGCGATGCGTTTTCGGGTTCAAGAATCGGGGAATTATTCACAGTTGTGAACAGGTAGCGTTTCCTCAGAAGAAACAAGCACTTACACGCCTCCCAGCTGCTCGGCTGTGACTCTTGCAATACAGTGTGTATTACTGAGGTCTGGAAAGCATCAGAAGAAACAAGCACCTGCATGACTGTATGGCAGCGCGTACAAAATTCGCGCAAATGGCTCGTCGGTTCAACCGTCAAGTCCCAGCTGGACATAGCCTAACGCCAGGCTACCAAGCTGCACAACATCCCCTACGGTCCCCTAGAAACGCCATGGCTGCGTCAAATGGCCAAGTTCAACACGGAGTAGCTGAGTGGCAAGTTGACGCTTGGCGAGGTGTTGCCTTTTGTTAACATCCTACTTATTCACAGGGCCGTAGCATCAGCTAATAAGAACCGTCATTCGTGGCTGAGCAGCTAAAGTGAACACTTAGTTGCATGTCATTTCGCAACTGATCGTGATACATTGTCAATGCCTATACATGAATCATTTGAAGGAGCTAGCGTTGTTTCATCTTCTGGACAAATACGCGAAAGATGACAATACGGTCAAGGCCGTTTTCGATCACGTCAGAAACATCGGGCTGATTGCAGTGGTACTTGGAGCCGCCGCTTGGAAGCAAAAGCACATCGGAGAAGGATGGGTTGCAGTTTGGGACCATGCAACAGCCGCAGTTCTTGGTTTCCTCGGCTTTGGGCTAGCTTGGTTGAATCACGAAAATCTCTTTTCCAAAGTTCGTCGCAGTAGTGCCACGCGGTGGATCAAAGTTCTTGTAGCCCTTTTGTACATGGTAGCTGTTGGCCAATTGGTTCAATTCCTCCAAGCAGGTCGCGCTTAAAAGACTGGATCGCGAGCGAGTCATGGATCTACTTCCCAAAATCAAACAAGTCCTTGCCGCAGAAAAAGACGATGCGCAACTCGACAAATTCATCGCTGACGTCAAAGACAGTTTGGCATCAAGCAATAAGCAGTTTGTAGCCTTTGGTCTTGCGTCGCTTGTCGCGTTGGTCACATACCACTTGGTAGTTTACGAAGGCGCTAAGTCGCAGACTTTCGAAGGCCTCCCCCTTTCAGCGAGCGCGCTTCTTCAAAAAGTCTTCCTCGTAGTTCCGGCGGCGCTAATGTGTGCGAAGGCGAGCATTGGCTTCCTTAGGCGCTGTCAACGAGAGGTCTATGACTACCTGGTGATTTCCCGGTATAAGCCTGTAGCTGAGGCAGGACTCCACGAGCTACGCCTGCCTTCGGACTACATTCTCGGCCTTTTCTATCTGAAGTACGAAGGCGGATTAGTGGGCAAAATCCTTAGCAATTTAGTGATGACGTTTGTCGCACTTTTATTCTCTTTTGCGCCAGTTGTGTACATCGCTCATGCTTCTGGTGAATCTGTTGCGCGTCATGGTGTAACAGACCCCCTAGCGCTCGGCGGAGCCATTGTAGCGGTACTTTTAGCCGGTACAAGTTTGGGTATCGCAGTCTTAGCTGGCCGCATCCGTCCATAACAATCATCGAACGTTATCGGTTACGCTGCTCTTAAATCTAAGGGCAGCGTATTACTGCGCAAAGTTGCCTAGCAGCATCGCATGGCGTCGTTCAAACTGATGGAATAAAGCCCATCCCCGTAGCGTGTCGCGCAACCGGACCTTCATACATTTTGCTCGACATAGTAATCCATTCGTCAAATAGGTTCCTAATCTGACTCAAATCGTTAAGCGGCACTTTGTAGTTTTTACCACTCCACTTCACAAGCCACTCGCAGCTCCCTTTTTGTAAGCCGATCGCTATGTTTTGAATCATGAAGTACTTCGAACTATCGACAGCAAATCGTACGCTCAGTCCAAAGTACCAGAAGTCGTCTTTGCCCAACTTCATAACCGGTGGTGTTGTAGATGGTTGCGTCTTGCCCGTGCTTTGCAAATCATTGTCCAACTCAATGAACTGTACCTCATCTCTCGGAGCATCCATGTAGGTCAAGTAGTCTCCAATCATCCAGAATGCGAACCGCCTACATTCTTCAAGATGTTCATTAAAGCGCTGTGTCCAACCTGCTGCCTTCTGGGAAAGTTCCATGTATCGCGACAATTTTTCCTCCGTTCCACATTGATTAGATCGATCATGTCCAAGATTCAAATAATCTACAACACCGCGTTTGCCGATAGAGTGACCACGGTCCCACTGAGGTGTTCGAAGAAGTAGGTACGTTCGAACGGGCTCTCAAACCTGCCTAATGCCCGTATGCTATCTCGGTCGAAGAACTGTGATGGACTTCCGCCTTTGGTAGCGATGACGAGCCAGTTTTCGGCGATCACATTCCTGTACTTAGGTAATCGCTTAGACTTTGCTGCGATCCTTTCTTCAATGTGCTGTCTGGTTAATGGCGTAACCCATCCCGCACCAGCAACTGTCCAACGTTCTTTCAGTTCCGGTACTGGTAGGCCGTAGATTCTTACGTAAGCAACTGATTCAGGCAGTTCTTCATAAAAATCTTCAGACCGGAGTTCAATCCGCTCGTCGGGTCCCGCAGGATGGTCTTTGACGAGTTGGGCGAGCTGGCATGCTGCCTCTACCAAGCGTAGCTGTGGACTTATGCGGCCAGGATAAAAGACCACTTGAACATTGACTCGTGTCTCGGACCGGTCTTGCATGTAGATGTCATACGCCTTTCCGACGATTCGATTTGCCATGTTCTCTTGGGCATGGAGACTAAGAGAGCCGCCGCTTATTTCGATAAACGTCTCGGTCAACTCGACACCGATACGCTTACCATTGTGCTCGATGATGAAGTCAGGCGCTTCTGGTGCATCAACGATCAAAGCAGGGATTGCGGCATGTTTCAAGAAGCTCGTAAGCAAGTACGATTCCTGTTCTTTCTTGGCGTCGCGGGTGTTCTTCATCGGCCTAAGCTTGTCAGTCAACGTAGCGCACCACTGCGTATTTGAGTTCACGTGTGTTTGCAGCCATCCACATAGTCGGTGATGCTTGAACAAAGCCCAGGTGGCTAGTGTTGCCGTTGACTAGAATCGCAGCATTGCCGCCTTGTGTCTTTACCTTTGATGCTATCGCGCTGCGGATCATGGCATCCGCGCCGTAGCCTGCACCAATTGCACCAGTCGCGTAGCCGACCACTTTGTACTTGCGCGGCGGCGCTCCGTTATCCCAGAAGTCAATGCTATCAACTACAAGCTTTGTGCCACCTTGTCCCTCCCATACGGCATCAGCCTTTCCTTCATACGGTTGGTAATCAACAGAAGCGCAGCCCACAAGAGCAAACAACAGGGCAGAGGCGAGAATGGTTTTCATAAGCACTCACAAGGTTGGTGGTGAATTATTTTGCAACGTGGGTAACCGCCAGTCAAGTTACTGGGATCAGAGCCTAAAGCCTGGCTTTGCAGGGATCAAATTCTGCGCGAGGGGCCAAAGGGAATAAGGCCAGCAATGCTGGCCTTATGCGTTCAAAGCGCTCGTGCATAGTGTTCATCAAGGAAGCCTAATAGGTCGTCTTCAATTTCGAAGCGGAACAGGTAACCGCCTCGCGTTGCTTCTTCAATGAGCATACCGCCACGCGCTTTGCCGAAGTAGCAGTTGTAGTCAATGTCCTCGTAGCTTATGAAGACGATGTACTTGAAGGTCATTGTTCGTCTCCCTCAATGTCTGTCGCATCAAAGGACAAGCAGAACAGCACTGCATCTGCCTGGTTAGCGAATGCTCTTGGATACTGGCTGTCGATCTGCCAAACATCGCAGTGCGCCAAGCTGTAATCTTCGCAGTTCTCATGGCACCATTCTTGATGCTGCTGATAGTCGTTGCTGTCGCAAGCCAGGAAGTAGGCATAGCCGTTGTCGCGCAGCTTCGGCATGATCTTTTCGCGATAGCTTGCGAATCGATCTACTGAGCGATGTACGTCTGCCCAATAACGCGGTGGTAGTTGTAGTGTGGTGGCAGGCTGCTGCGCTTGGCTTTGTTGGCGCTGAACTCGTTCTGGTTGCAGGCTCCCTTTGATCCAGGCCTTGATTTGTTTTAGGCGGGTGATCGTTGTCGTCATGTATTCCTCCAATGTTTTCGTGACCTTGTATTTATTGAGTTCGGTCGAAAACACGTGAATAAGCGCCAGAAACAACGAAGCCCGCATTAGCGGGCATGTGGGTGGTGCGTTCTACTGATGCTTAAAACTGGCTGCTGTCGCCGCATGGGTTGCGCAGGCCTTCACGCACCAGAGCATCGAATACCACGCATACGCTTACTTCGTTTGAGTTGGCTACTTCGATCAGTGCTTCGCATGCGGTTGCGCCAATTTCGATGTAGCCCATGTACTCGATGAAGTAGGTCTTGTCGTTTTGTGCTTGCTGCATTTTGTTCCCCTTGATCTGGTTGCGCGTTACCGCCATGTGTCTGAGGATGCAGTCAGGTAAAAGGTGGATCAACAAAAGAGTGACGCTTACAGTCATTCTTTTTGCCAAACAAAAACGGCGCACATGGCGCCGTTTGATTTGCTGCTTGATGTGCCGCATACGTTGGCTTCAACCTTGTCTTAGTTGGTTGAGGCGGCTCAAGTCAACGCTTCTTCCCATGTTCATTGGAACACGTTCGTTCAACTGGCTAATCTCGTTAGCGAAGTAGCCGTACATTGGATCAAGCTGATGGGGCTTTGCATCAGCATACGAAAGACCGGCTTTGTAAGCTTCCTGACGCATACGTGCTTTGTGGTCGCGGTGAATCTCGTTCGCGATGTCGCCTGCAATAGAGATTGGTTTGACCTTTTCGTGTTCAACGCTTAGTAGCTGGAAGTGTTGATTCAGGTCGCACATGATCTCGGCAAGCAGGTTCTCGCTAAGCTCGTTGCGGAAGTACAGGCAGTCGTGTGCTGCAAGCAGCAGTTCACAACCAGCTTCGTTTGCGATCTGGCCGAAGCGGGTAATCGCGTTGCTTTCCATGACCTGATAAATCCAGGCTAGCTTCTGGTTCCTGTTGCGCTTCTTCGGACGAGCGGGATTGCTGTTTGGATCAATGCAGTTGTATTGACGCCCAAAGAACTCGAACGTGTCTGCCTTGAAGAACTCCGAAATGACATCGCGTACAAGCTTAAGCTGCTGCCTGATGTGCTTGAACTGTCTGTCAGCCATCAGGATTTCGTACTGAACGTCGCTAAGTTGTTGTCTGATTGATGTGTAGGGGTTGTCGGCAGTTGAAGCACCGAAGCCCAGCGACGTAAAGATGTCTTTAACCAGGTCTTTGTCTTTGCCTTTGTATGGGTCAATGCCCATAGCAACAGAAAGACGCTTACGAATCGAAGCACGGTTCTTGACGTAATCAACGAGGTCGGCAACCTTCAAGTCTGGAACTATGTACAAAGCAAGACCAGTCATTAGCGCGAAGCTGCATGCCTTGAAGTCGTACTGATGGCAAGTGCCAAGCGCGGCCTTACGAATCTCTCTGCGTACTCGCTGCAAGCTCAGGCCTTTGCCGTACATGCGGCCACTGTCTGTCTCTTGCCAGTATTCTGGCAAGTAAAGGGAACCGTTAACGTCAGTAACAATGTGGGCAATCAGTTGATCAGCCGTGACGATGTTGTCTCTAAGTGTGTCCTTGTAAGCAGGGCCGTAGCTTGGATCGTTTTTCACCTGTTCCAAGGTCAAGGTGGTTTTTGCAAGATAACTTTGTAAGCTTTCCAGGTTAACTGGTGTTTTAACGTTTGCGTTATCCGTTATTTCTTTTAAGCGTTTTGGGCTAAGCTCGTAGTTAAGGTTGATAATCTCTTCCATGATTTGCTGCTCGTAAATCGGATTTAACGATACGCGTGATAACTTGCCCTCGTTACCCTCGAAATTGACGGTAATAAGCGAGAGTTGATTATCGTGGCGCATCAGACTCGTTACCCATTGCTGCTTTTTGTCCAGGTACACCTTACCTATTGCTTTACGCAATTCGGAAAGGGATAAAGGAAATTCGTCATTGACCCGGTTGCCTTTGGCAATACCTTCCTTGATGAAGCGCAGGGTAACGGTAATGTAACGGTCAACGTATGTTTCGGCCTGATGGCCTTTTAAGGTGGGATACCTGGCCATAAAGCGGCTAAGGATTTGGTCTCGCATGTAATTTCTCCAGTTGTTGTCTTACTTCGCATAACACGAAGTAAGACAACTGATCTAATGTAAGCTGATAAGGCATGTGTCATTGGGTGCCTTTGCTTCTTCTCGTTTTTTGGTCTTTTTCTCTATTACACGTTGTACTAATTTTGAGAAAATCGACCCACCAAGTTTACAGAAAAGCGCTCAGCTGTACTAATTGTATTTAACCAAAATGGCCGAAAATCGGCGAATAAGGCGATCAAAAATCCCCCCCAAAATGGGCCGAATAAATGGGGGCGACGAAAATAGGGGCGAAATGGCCCATTTGAACCGTATGCCACATTCAACACATAGACATGTGGTTGCAAGTTGAGTAACATGAAGTTCAACCTAGCAACTAACGGAAGAACATGGACGACCTGATCAAAACAATGAAGGCGCAGCTTTACGAACGTGTATCGAGCCCACTAACAAGCTCGTTTGTGTTGTCCTGGTGCGCTTGGAACTTTCGACTCATTGCAGTGATGTTGTCCAGCATGGACCCAGCGAAAAAGTTCACCATGATTGACACCGTGCTTTACCCGGACATGTGGACGACTTGGCTTCACCTTGCAATTGGTCCAATCGTTACTAGCTGCTTATACGTCTTCCTTTACCCATTTCCCGAAGGCTGGGCATTCAAGTGGGCGAAACGTAAGCAGAACGACTTGCGTAGCTTTCAGGCTAACCTGGACAGTGAGGTGCCTCTGACGCCAGAGCAATCAAGGGAACTACGCCTGAAATGCAAAAAGACGGTGGAGGACACGCAATCGATCGTTAATGAACATCAAGAGCGCGTCAAGGAGCTGGCGGAAGAAATCTATGCCTTGAAGACCAACCTAAGTCAAAAAGACCAAACGATCGCTCAACTGGAAAAACGAGCCGGAATCGTTTTGCTTAGTGACGATCAAGCAAAGGTTTTGCGCGCCCTGAAAGGTGGTGCAGTCCTTTGGGATCAGCTAAAGTCCACTCTAACCGTTAATGCTAGCCTCACTTTGGATGATGCGTTGAATGAACTCTTCAGCATGAACTGCGCGCGCCAGTTTGATAGCAGGACACCTAATGGAAGTCCCACAAAGGCCTGGGCTATTACCCAATCAGGATTGCAAGCGTTAGCGAGGCACGAAGACGAAAAAAGTATCCCGCACGTCGAGCACCCAAAGCTTACAGGTACATAAAGCAGAAGGCCTCTAGCTTTTACACTAGAGGCCTTTGCCTACTAGGAGGAGTATTACATGCGTACAGGCCAATGACAACCTGTACTTCTATTTAGCTTCCGTCGAAGGCAGACTTAACAAACGTTCCCAATGTACACACTCTGCACAAAACCACAATGAAGATTGATCGCGTTGCTGACATTCCTATTCGCCATCGCTTTGTCGATTATGTCTGTTCGATTGGCTATTCAGAGCAAGGTGAAGAGTTCGTGCTTGTCTCTGCAAGATACGCCGATTTAACGAGAGCGAAGGTCCCATCTAACGCGTTCAATCTGTACTTGCGCATACTGAAGGAACCAGCACTTAGGGCGACTATGTTGGAAGCGTTAGCCCCGGACTGCGTAAGCCAGATTCACGATCTTCGTGAGCAAGCCATTTCGGAACGAGGAAGTAACGTTGGATTCAGTGCAGGATTCATCGCGTTTTTGATCCTCGGTTATGCGCTCTACAAACTGACCTTTCTGCTTGCGAAGTTCATGGGCCATGACTGGGCGGGGATGATTACGTACATTCCAATGTTCTTCGCCTGTCTAGTAATCCTTCCTGTCCAAGGGCATGTAGAACGTTGGTATGCACGACGTTATTGTGATCAACACTCACATAACCTTTACTCTCTGTCGCACCGTGATGGCCTTGAAATTACGAGGTGTAAGCGATGCGGCCTCGTCTTCCACCGTACTAAAAGCTAGCCAGCATCAAATACAGCAGCCGCTTGTTCAGCAACTTCGTTTGGTAGCGCATGCAGGTACACGAGAGTGCTTTCGATGTTCTTGTGGCCGAGGAAGCGCTGCACCTTAACAATGTCCATACCGGCGCGCAAAAGGCGCGTTGCAGCCGAATGCCTGAATGTGTGGCTTGTGACCTTGCCAGCTTCAAAGTCAACGCCAGCACGTACTGCAATCCTTTTGAACCATTCAGCGTTGCCAGTGCCTTTTACCGCCTTGGTAGGGAAAACCCATTCGTCAACGCGAGAAGCAAATCGACGCTCCATAACGGCACGTACCGCCTTGGTCATAAGCAGGGAACTGTCGTTGCTGTTCTTGAGGCGACGAACAAAAATGGTGTTGTTGTCGAAGTTGACGTCTGACCAGCGCAAGTGCTGTGCCTCGTTGAGTCGCGCACCCAAGTGCAGCAAGCAGGTAAGCATGTCTTGGTTTTCCTGGCGCTGCATGTCCTTCGTCGCGTTCTTGCCTGGATACTTGGCGTTGGGGCAGGTGGCAGCAAGCATCGCTGCTTCTTCTTCCAGAGTGATAACGCGCTTGCGCGTTGCCTTCCGCTGCACGTTGTCCAGCTTAGGCCCAGAAGAGAGCTTGTTCTCGATGCAGTAGTTGACCAACGCGTTCCAGTAACGAACGGCGACAACGACCGTGTTATGGGCATAGCCTTCGGCATGCATCTTGTTTAAAGCGGCTTGTACCTGATACTTGGGCAGAGACTTGAATTGGACGTTGGGGATTTCTGCTTTCCAGCGCTTCATGTGCTGGCATGCGTTTCGATAACCTTCCGAATGCATGCGTTCATCCAGAAAGGCTTTGATTGCTTCGTGTACGGTGATTGGCCGTTCACCTTCGTAGATTACGGTTTGGACAGCTTCGTGTTGCCACTTCTTGACCAGTTGCTCGGCTTGCTTCTTGTCTGCGGTCTTGGTGGATCGGTTGAACTGCACACCGTTGACCATCTTGCGCCAGTACCAAGCGCCGTTTCTAAAAATCAGTGCCATTTGTGCTTCCCCTTTACAGTTAGCGCAATACTGGCCGCGCGCAAAATACGTGCAAAATACGTGCAAAAAACGCGCAAAAAGCAGTATTGCAGAGGTCGCAGAGGATGCAGTCGTGTTGCGAGGGGATCAACAAAAGAATGACAGGCCGTGAGTACAGTGCAGGCACCGTTTTAGCAACCCTGTGTGCAAGAAAATGGCAAGGAAACCCCGTACCTAAAGGGTAAACGCTGTTATACGTTCTTCTCCACCAGCAGCAGGTAGAGAATGCGAATGAGATGAATATCGAGGTGTTGCGGCAGGCCGGACATCTTGCGTACGTATATGAATTCGAATATCTTGAATATACGACATATTTCATGTTGCGGGGGCTCGA